>Ga0065711_1038125_pt1 | contig 19125 bp, 13 predicted proteins | sample Hoacrofraction12_FD_59098 | JGI IMG/M metagenome (GOLD analysis project Ga0065711, IMG submission 59098) | Hoatzin crop microbial communities from Cojedes, Venezuela - Epithelial fraction 12 v2 (version 2) | ecosystem: Host-associated > Birds > Digestive system > Esophagus > Crop | place... | reverse complement strand
GGGGGGGGGGGTGGATTGTGAATGTTTTTGGCTGAAGCTGACTCAAACCACGTCTCAGTATGTGTGCTGCTCAAAGTACTGCTTCCAGGAAAGGCTGAAAAATTTAACAAGATTGACAAATCTCCAGTAATAACAAGAACGGACTTCCATGCATGAATAACCTCGCTAAACACGTGAAAGCAATTGTATCTAAAGTATTTCCCTCTTGTGTGCATATTGTTGATCTGATGCCTTTCTCCTTCTTCTGCTGACCATAGTTTCAAGACGTTGCGGTTAGATAGATCCCTGGTTCGCTCGTGGCACTGGCGCTGCCCTCTGGAGAACCACGCATACTTACAATATTAGAAAAATCAATTAGATACAAATCGACTGCTTTGATCCTGGGTATAAGAGATAACTGTAATCTAGGGCAGAAGTACACTCTGGTTTTGGCCATTTCATTCAGTATCTCCTCTATTGCTTGGCCACTTACATAAATAATCCCAACAGGGCCCTGTTTGCAAACAGCAGCAGAATTTTAGCATGTTTTTCTTAATCAGTACAAGCCAAGGTCTCTCCAATAAAAATAAATAGCGATGAACTGAAAGCCTGTATTGAAACTTGCAGCATATAATCTCTGACCTGAAATTACAATAAAACTGAGCTATAAATTTAGGAAGTGCAAATATCAGAAGGCTTTTTATAGCTTGCATTTATCTTTCCTTCTAAATGAACAAGAACAAAATGTTTAAAGATTCAATTACAGTGAAGTGGAGACATTACTTAAAATACTAAATATAAAATAATAGATTAAAAGGTTAGACAAATGTGATTTTATGTCTAAGTTTGTATTTGCTTTAATCCTTTCTTTACATTTGCCCTAGACAAATACGATTTTAGTATCACTAACATTTTATCTGTTAATATTTCAAGTAGTTCCTCTATTTCAATGGAAGCTTATAAAAATTATTTTTTTTTTCTTGTTCTTTGGAAACCAAAGTGCTGCAGTTGTCATAAACTTTGTTTTCCTCCTTTACCAAAAGAAATGGTGTAGACAGTTTTTTGCATAGAGGTTTCCAGGGTGTGGGATTTTTATTATTATTATTATTATTATTATTATTGTCTGAACTTGGAGTTCTTTGTGAGGGCATGTGGCTGGCCACCCCATCGGTCACGTACTGCCTGGCTGTCAGGGCCCTGAATCACTGGGTCTCTGGGTATGTTAAGCCTCTCAAGAATCCACACAAAGTCCAAACATTATCTCTCTCGCACCTCCAGCGTGCTGTGGCCCCAGCCCTGTGGTGCTCTTCGATGGTGCTTGGAACCCCTGGCTCAATTGCCGTGGTCTTTGTGAGGCTGGGGAGAGGCGGTGGGGTGTGAGAGGTAGTTGCATGGGGATGGGCTTTTTTCATTTTTAATACTGTAATAAAGCACAAAGTCATCTGAATGATTGCAGGACATTTTCTAAATGCAAACCCTTCACATGGGCATGAGGAAGAGAGTGGGAAAGGAGGCTGTGGTGCTGCTTCAGGACAGCAGGAAGATCATGGTTTTCTTCTGTGACTGGACTGCTCAGCCATCCGTCCAAAACCTGCTTCTGTCTGTGGTGTGTCCATGTCTTCTCACAGGTCTTCTTTTCTGAGCTGCATTGTTGCTGGTACTCTAGACTTTTTATTCCAGCATCCTAAGGGAGATGTTGAGAACGTACTGATTTTCTGTCCAGGGCAAGCTTTTGTATGCCCAAGGTGGACGCTATGTAGGAGTCCAGCTGAGACACAGCTATGCACAGATTTATTTATCTCTTGATCAGTTTGGAAAGGCATTAACACCTTGATGTCGGGTAACAACCAGTGCAGTGCTGAAGAGGTAGATGTTTCAGAAAAAACATTACAAAATGGTATACGGAGTGACTGACTTTCACAATGGGCAAATTCAAAATTTGGCTGGCGTGAGAGCATGTATGTTATGAAACATGATCACTGGAAGATATTTAAGCAGTGAAACCGCAATCTCTGCTCGCTAACTCTTCTGTTATCTCAGTCAATCACTTCTCTAGAAACCGTTCCTTCATAATGCTTGTTCCCTGGGTATGTTTAACTTGTTTCTTTCTGCCATAGGAAAAAACCCTCCAAATTTAGTACACCACCATTATACTGTGAATTACTTGGAAAAGACAACTTTCAGTAAATCAGGTTTTTTTGCATGTTTATGGAATTCAGTGGTTGCTTTCTGGTTGTTTCAGGAGTGAACTGAATGTTTGGATGTTTGTTTTGTCATGACTACTTTATCCTTTTCCCTGCTTAATTAGGAATATTTAAGGTTAAGGGACCCACCGCCACCCTTCTACTACCGCCACCCACTGAACTAGTATGGAGCTCAGCTGGCAGACTTTAAAATAATAATAATGTTACTCTTCTGTTGTCTTGGGAAGTTGTATAAATATCCATTTTATCTAACTGAACTTCCTTACAAATACATGTGAGAAAGTAAATCCATGGTTAAAGTTGAAATCATAGAGGTTTTTTCCAACCTTAATGATTTTATGATTCTAAGATCATCAAGTCCAACGATCAACCCATCACCACCATGCCTGCTAAACCGTGCCCTGAAATGCCATATCTACACGTTTTTTGAACACCTCCAGGGATGGTGACTCCACCACTTCCCTGGGCACCCTGTATCCAATGCTTGACAACCCTTTCGGTGAAGAAATTTTTCCTAATATCCAATATAAACCTCTCCTGACGTAACTTGAGGCCATTGCCTCTCGTCCTATTGCTAGTTACTTGGGAGAAGAGACCAACACCTGCTTCACTACAACCTCCTTTCAGGCAGTTGTAGAGAGCAATAAGGTCCCCCTTCAGCTTCCTCTTCTCCAGACTAAACAGCCCCAGTTCCCTCAGCTGCTCCTCATAAGACTTGTTCTCCGCTGACTGTTCACCAGCTTTGTTGCTCTTCTCTGGACACACTCCAGCACCTCAATGCCCTCCTTGTGGTGACGGGCCCAAAACTGAACACAGTACTCGAGGTGTGGCCTCACCAGTGCCGAGTACAGGGACACGATCACCTCCCTACTCCTGCTGGCCACACTATTCCTAATACAAGCCAGGATGCATCACTTAGGATGGCAGCTTTAGAACTTGTGTGCATTTAAACTGTTTACAGAACTAATAGTTTCCAGATAAACCAGATGTACCTATATAATCACAATAAAATGTGAATTTGTTTTTTTCAGAGGTTCCTAGTCATTCAAATTTCACTTTGCAACTTTTACGTCCTACTGGAGCACCTACCTCCATCTAGCTTACACTGCCTATCTCTGCATATACAGTGAGACCTTTTTTATCATACAAAGTAGTGTATGTTGGTTTTCTGGTTTGACACCTGTCAGTACAGTCATCAATATAAACAACAGTAAGCTTTTTCATCTTCCTTTTTTGTGGGATGATGTTGGGAGGGCAGAAAAGCTCAATTGAACTGATTGATCCCAAATGTTTATCCTTGCTCTTTCTGCAGTATTGTTCCACTGAGTCGGGGATTTCCTTAAATATTGGAAGAAAGACATTACTTCCATCCTTCAGACTGTGTTTCTATATGCAATTTGACAGAAGAGCTGAAAAAAACAGAGCGTAAGCAGCTGAAGAGCAGAGATCTATGCTTCTCGCACTTAGCACAGCAGTAATCATATCCTTTCTTGCTTGCTCCTTATTCATTGTTCTTCTTCATCTTTTGTAAAAATGTAGCTGTATGTTATTTCAGGAGTCTTGGCATGTCTGTCAAGAAGGCATACCGCAATAAGACCCCATCATTATGCTGATAGAAAATAACAGTAAGACTTTTTCAATAATTGACCATTTCCTTTTATAAATGTCTGTTCTGCTTTGTTATCAAAGGCAGTTTTGGCTGAAGATTGAAAAATTTCCACATCCTCTGAAATGAAATGATGCCCAGGGATTTGAGGTATGGGGTTAAACAGGAGAGTACAGCTTTGCGTTGGGCAAAAGATCAGGAATTATTCCAACTGAAAAACATTAGATTGTGGATATGAAGGGGAACATTCATGTGGTCGAGCATAAGTGATCAATGGGAAAAATTTTCATCTCCTTCAGCCTTCCTACTTTTGCTGTGCAGTTAGATTATACAGCAGATATCTTCATAGATATTTTTCTTCTTATTTCCAGCCACCTCAGCTCTTTTCCTCCTTGGAGTTGTGCCTGTCATGGTTTTTAGCAATCAGATGTGAGGACTTGCAACGAGAAGCTTCCTTTTGTAGATATCCAGGCCTTGCCCTTGACTTCTGTGAAGTTGTTAGGCTGGGCAGTGTCATAAGTTTATTGCTGGACATCTGACCAGGAAAGCTTCTGTGGGTACCAGCTGCTTGAGCACTTTTTGACCTCTTGGGAGTTAGTTGGACCGTGAATTAAATCGTGGTCGGAAGGGAAGATAGCACCATGGTTCCCTCTATGACCTTGGCTGCTTTGGACCTGGCGTCCCTCCTGCTACCAGAAGTGAAATGCCAGCAGCGTTCTCCCATAGGTAGGAGATATGAATGTCCATTCTTTCTGTGCATCGTCCCAGGGTCCAAAATTCAGGGACACAGATCTGCTTGCGTTAAAAATGAGCTGCTCTTTTCTACCACTTGACCTTGAGAAATGTAGTAAACGCCATGGTTGGGCTGTTTGCAACTCGAAAGGCTGTCTACCCAAATGGCTGATTTTGCCACTTGTATGTTTGTGTACAGCAACCCTCTGAAAGTGGTTTCTACCATCCACTCTTTGGGAGGGACTTGCATAAATCAATTGACTGTTGGAGCAAATTGTGGCAATGTTAGGGGTTTTTTGGTCTGGGTTTTTTTTTCTGAAAAGAAATTCGGAGAGGAAGAACCAGTGGGGAGGAGAAAACTGAACAGGAAGTCTGCAAAGGCTCAATGCCATGAGCTTCTTACTTCAAAGCATAACGGCAGCATTTTTGACAGCTACCACATACGTCATTCAAGGACAAGCTCATATCCCGCATGGCATTTAAAAACTACTACAAATAGCAATGAAATGGGGAGGCAGGACTTTGGGTAGTGCATCTGAAGTATCCTATGAAGCAGCTACTCATTGTCACAGTCCACAAGAACCACCAGTTCCTACAGGAAAAATCGCTACTGCTGTTATTCCTTTTTTTTTGTTTGTTTGTTTTTTGGTGTTACTCTTCCTTTGTGACAGATCCTAAAAGATGAAATCTGTGAAGCTGAGGTAGAGCCTGTCACTGACAAATGTATATAAAATGCAGTGGACTTGAAATACCATATAAAAATGTCATGAATCTACTTCCAGGCTCTGCCAAACCATGCAGATGCTAGAGCGTTGGGAGCTGCTTAAATGTTTGCTTGTTGGCTGTGGGTGCAGCGTGTATATCTCCTTCTGCATCTTACAGTAACAGTACTATTCTGGAGTGATAGATTGGATGAGAGCGGTTAGAGCCAAACGAGTGCTGTAAATGAAGATGGGTAACGCTGGATTGCGTAAGGATGGAGCTATTTGCCGTGTAGTCTGATCCAGGTTTTCGGTGATTGGGAAGTGGGGGGAGGAAAGGCCGTTAGTAAGGCAGTAATTCGGACATTGATGCGTATGTGAGGTGATCTGCCAAGGCAGGCACTGTGATGGCAACTGGCCGGCATAGCCGAAATTCTGTAATGAGGATGGTACTGCAGTGTCAGATGTGTATCTTTGTCCCAGTTCCCTACAGCACATGAACAGTCCTCTCTGCAGCATGATCAGCTGGGCTTTTCTTGCTGCAGGTTGAGCTGGGGACCCAAGGTTCATAAATCAGTGTAGTATCCTTGAAGTTGCCATCTGATTAATTGCTTTCCCTGTGAGATCCTTGCATGAGCCTGCATTACAACTGTTGCTATCACACATGGTTCAGTATCCTTGAGTCTTCCATGCCCAACCTACGAGACTGCATCATAGAGCCGCGCGCTTCATGCAGGTGCAGTTAACATTTCTCTTCAAATCAGCGCGTGGGGTCCTTGCATGGTTTGGGATGGCGTAGCCTAAGTGACACAGTGGTTGAGAAGCTCTGAACGAGATGGAGAGAGCGGGGCTGGCCAGCATGGGCTGCAGAGCCGGCTGGATGGTGAGCACGTGACTCCTCTGCAGCAAGGCATCGTTCAGGTCGCAGGCGGGGCGTGATGCAGTGATGGCTCCTTGTTTGTGAGCAGCTGGTGCTTTTGTGGTGGAGAATCGGTTAGCCCGCATGCCTGCGTATGTGGTGTGCGTCTTGCATTGCGTGGGGAGGGTCTGGCTTTGGTGTTTGCACCACAGCAAAGTTAAACTGAGAAACCTGCCAGTCCATTGCACTTTGAGCTGCATGTGGTGGTGTGTATGGGAAACCAACCTACTTGAAAATGTTTCTGTCCTGCAGTAGAGCTGCCTTTCTGCTAAAGCCGTTCAAATTGGTGTAAACCATGGAAACAACTTAACATGAACTCCCTTAGCGTTTTTTATTTTACACTGAAAAAGCTTTCAGCTTTGAACAGCTTTTAAGGCAAAGCAGGCCTATTATGATCAGCTATATTTGGCCTCTACTAGGACAAGCCAAAGAGATGTACTCAATGTTAATTTTGGTACTGAGGCGTATAATTAGCGTATTCTTCTGTGCCGTGTGCTTTTTGTTCAGTCTATCATGATTTCAATGTCATGCCGTCTTCAGAATTGTTGATCTTTGGTTATTTCTTCTTGATTAGCCTTCTCCTACAGGAATCACAGCAAACCTGAAATTAAACTAGCCCTCTGTGTGTGTGTGTAAGCATTTTTAAAATGTCTGAATTTAAGTAAAGACTTGATTTGCATACTGTTTGAAGTAAATTGCTTGGACTTGGCAACTGCAAGTTATCAAAGTATTAGGGGGCGCTGTCTTACAAAAATAAAATCACACTGTTTTATAGCAGCAATTAAATGTGATTTTGTGATATAGCCTTTAATTATGTCATTGCTCTCTTTCTATCAGAAAAGCGGAGAAAGAAGCAGAATACATTCAGCTGAGTGAAGGAGAGAAAAGAGACATAATTTGAAAAGGGATGTTGTTCAAACATGGATAAAAATTGCTTTTGCAAGATATTTCCTTTATTGTTTGGTGCCTCACATGGCCTAAGTGGTTGAAAAATTGTCCGAAATCAATTATGCCTATTGCATAAGAGTACCACACCCAGTATAACCAGTTTTAATGAATTAACAGTGACTCACAAATCACAGACGTTGTTTGAAGATGTAATATCTCAGGGTGGGATTCACTTTGTTTTACTCAAGTTCTTAAAAGTCAGGGAACCCTGAGCCAGTCCGCGGCTTTCCATTTTTCTAATGATACCTGGTTCCTATGTGGGCTCTGATAGTTCCAGCTGAGCTTGATGCCTTGCAGTGGGTACAAGCCGGATGAAAGTCCGTGCTGAGAAAAGTCCTCAGTCTCTGTACAAAAGCAGGGTTTAAAATGGAGTACTTATTTTTCTGACATCAACAAATTCAAGGTGTTGTGCAACGTGGAAAACATCTCAGTTTCAAGCCACCAGTATTAAATTCTTCCTTGAGAATACATCTTAATTACTTAATTATTAGTTATCCTTTAAAAGTCAATATTAATGAAACCTAGCTTTGCAGTACTGATGCTTTTATTTTAATGTCAACAAACCACATAGTCGTCAAAATCTGCGTGTCACAAGATCGGTCTGGCAGCTTCATCCTGTCTATCAAATCAGTGTTGATTGCCACAGTGGCTGCACAAATAACTTAGTCAAAATGCTTCCAGTGTAATGTCCTCTAAAGTAATTTTAAGAAGTCTGCAAGTCTCATAGTAGCGTTTACAACCTTGTAGTCAAGTTGGACTCTCTTGTTGTTCAAAGATGGCTCCTGGTTACCTGAGATCATGTGCCTGAAGATTTTGTGGCACTCAGAAATGTTCCACACGCCATTTTGGAGACTGAGGTGTTGGGTTTTTTTGTGGAAAGGACCACAAGACACGCTGTGAAAACGTGATTGTGCACTGGCTGCGTGGCACTCGTGTTCCGGAGGGGCTACGCTGAATTTTAATGTGTCTTAAGTGGCGCATGCTCCTTGACTACTTGAGAATAATTTTTGAGGAGCGATCTCCTTAGCTACGCACTGCAATTCTAGGGTTGTTGTTTTAAAGGAGTTGCAGCGTGAAGGTTATTTGTGGATATATAAGACATTGCAGGTTTGGGGTGCGCCCAGCTCCAGGTGAAGGAAACATCTCGCCATCTATTGCGTGCATGACGTACCAGTGGGCTGTCTATATAAAACCAAATATTTGGACTGTGTAGCCATGTAGTTGCCAGCAACAACTCCAGAATGAGAATAACTTCTGGGACTCTTAAGAATTGATTGTAGTTTGAAACTATAACCGTAAAGTTCGACCCCTGTCCTGCGGTCCCTGTTACAGTACAGGTTTTCTGTATGACATGGTAACTTCAAGTTTCTAGCTTGCAGAATGAAGGGCTTAATTTATAACCTGTATTTCCTATTGCCTAGGGAACACAAATATTTATATTTAAACTTTCAGTGATGTTACATTGACTAGTTTCCTCAAAGTTTTTTGCACTGAATATACGCATTTGGAAGCAAAAGACCATATTTATTAGAGATAAGGGCAATTTTCAGAAGTTGTGTTTTTAAGTGATTCTTGGAAATCATATTACTAAGATGCAACATCTACTCTCCTGTAAGAACAGGCTGTTGTTATAGGAATATTGTGTAAAATGCAGTTCTCCCAGGGAATTGCCATCATCCTTTGTCGTTGTTAAAAAGTTTTTGATGGTGTGGCGTGGTTTTTTTTTTTCTTTCCCTGAGTTTTGACATTTTTCTTACCTTGACTTGGTGTGCCATTGTTCTTTCTCTGTTGTGATTTGTTATATCCTCGAAAAAAAATTGTACACACAGAAGAACATTTTTGTAACATCTAATGTTGTCCTCAATAGGGAGACTGAAGTCACAGCTTTTGAATGAAAGGAGGACTTATATTAAAACTAATTGCTGAAGTTGTAGGATTTCTGCTGTTAGTATATGGGCTTTTTGCAATTTGGAAGAAAATAATAGGGTGACAAAGTAGCAGATGCTTAAAGAGCCACATCCTCTCCTTTGCTCTTTTACTGAGCACAGCTCATTTGTTTCACTACTAATTTCCTTAACTACTGTGGTAATCGGTAGCTTTGGTCTGGACACACGCAGGTTCCACAGCACATTTAATTGTGTGCCTGAAGTCCTGTGCAGTGTCAGGGACTGTCAGGATCCCCAAAGGGAGGTTCGTAATTAGCTGGTGACTCAACTTGGTGACCTCTAAGCTCTAATAAATAGCCTTCCTTGTGTTTGATTTATATACCCAACTGGGATAAAACCCTCTCTTTTGACTTGCGCGTGGGTTCCTAATCTGGGTGTTTAAAAAAATCTGCCAGATTTGGTCCCTTCGAGGGAGATGGGCAGAGGAGAGATCTAGTAGGAAGAATCCAAGTAAGTTTAGGCTTGAGCAGGGTGCTGCATTGATAGTCTCGTTTGAGATGATGGGAGTTAATGTCAGGAGCAAATCCTTTTTATTTTTGTGGAAAACAATTTTACTGAAAACCTGTAGGCAGTGCTTTTGGCATTGGGTATCTGAAGTCCTTTGTAAGACATTGGTTTTGTTCACTGCTTTTCACTCTGAATATAGAAAGTAGTCCCATTAGTGTAGTCCTACCGCTTGGTGAGTGATGGGAATTGATGTGCACGTGGTAATACAGACTTGCTGGAGTGGTTCTTTAGTCACGCTGCCTTAGGTGGAAGTGGCAGGGAAAAAAACCCGATTAAAATACTTTGTGCTGAGTATTGTGAGTATACATGCTGTAAAATGAAGTAGGAGATAAAACGCTTTTTCTCTTTTTTGCGCTTCTGTTTGAAATTTATTTTATGCTTTTCAGTGTGGCTGGTGTTGCTTTAGAAAGTAACAAGTATTCCCACAGAATTCAGCTGCAGATTGGTTTACACTAGAGGAAACTACTTGAAGATGTTGGATCTGACTTATTTTGAGGCATAAAGAACTCTTTTTTTTTTTTTTTTTTAAAAAAAAAACAAAACAAACAAATAAAACACAACTTAGTTCATACTATTAATCTCAAAAGAAAAAAGTGGTGAATTAAAAACTGGTGGTGTGTTTTCATGTGGTGTTTTTTTTAGTACTACTTAGATACTCTTGCTAGTCCTAATTTTGTGTGCATGTCCAGTTCACTCTCTGTTCTTATTTTTATAGACAGTTACTGGGAAAAGCTTTGGGACCGAAGACTTTCGAGCAGCTCTAGAAAATGGAGTCCTGTTGTGTGAGTGAGTATTGACTTCCCTATGCAAAAATCCTTCAGGTTAACATCAGATGGCCTCTTTCCCTGCTGGCCTCTTCTTTTAAATTCCTTTTGGAGTACTAGAAATACTTTGTAATAAGTAATTTTTCCTTTTTTATCTGTGTTTTTTGTTGTGGGAAGGTCGATCAGCTTTCAGTCATCTCAAGATCCGTGTTTCATGTGTTGTCCTACATTCTCTCTCATGTATTAGCGAGAGGATCGCGCTGATCCTCTGTTCAGTTGATTAGTTCTATTGGTTATAATGCTCATGGTATCGCTGGGCTTTCTCTTCAGCCTGTGCAAGGTGGTGTGGCCATGGCTGGGATCAAAGCACTCGGTTACCCCTGTACCCACTGTTGTTGTTGGGATTTGGGTTTTTGTCCCCCATCACCACCCACCTGTAAGAAATTATTGTAAACTCTGTGTGCTGCTTGTCCTTTAAATCCTGACAGCTACCTATTCCACTGAGAATTTTACATCAAGGTAAGTTTTCTTTTTAAAAGTAGTTAATGTCTGAAGTGAATTTTACAAAATTATAAATTAAAGTTAACAGGCAGGCCTTTGATTTCATGCTCTATACTAAAGAGTGGCATGATTAAGTGATATACATATGAGAGGGGCTGTTTGGTCTTCTGGGGAATTATGGTTATCTTAGTATCTATAAGTATCTTAGTAATGTAGAATCTATTGGATGGCATTTGGCATGCTTAATAAAAATGTACTTTTTTTTTTTTAAACAAGCACTTTAAAATGATGGAAGTAAACGGATTGGGTCTCAGCATAATGTGGAAGTATGTTGCCATATATGTACACATTCAGTCCAGGTTTTGGTACTTTCTGGGCTGACTTAGTTATTGCTGTCAACAACAAACTCTGACCTCAGCGTTTTCTGGAGTGCTTTCTCTAAAAAACTTCCTTGTGCTTATGTATTATAGGCTTGGCAATAATGGGGCTTGTCTGGTTTCGTTGCTAGACTGAGTCAGAGGTGTAAAATGTCCACTCGTCAAGTCTCTTCCACATACCTGTAATTGGTTTTGTGCTTACTGGAACAGGTTTCCAGTAGTGGAAGCAGTGCTAATCCCTTAGTATGTTAAGGAACGGCAGGTGTAAGTGTCATTAGAATGCCAGTAAGAGAGACGGAAATCTCATTAGAGGACTACCTGGGACATTTGAAAAAAAATCTCAAAACTCAGAGCTACTTTTAAATCAGTTCAGCCAAGATAACTTTCAGAAAATATTTATAAAGGTAGGGTTCTCTGAATTTCTTTACTGTGTATCAAAAATAACCAAAGTAAATGCAAAAAGGCAGCATTCCTGCGTTTCCCCTTCTGTGAATATTACTGTGTTTTCTGTCCTTGCCTTGTATTTTTTCCTTTGGGCCCTTTGCCCATCAGACTGACTTGCTAGTTGTTTTGTAGTTATCTTTGTGATATGCAGGAGTTGATTGATTTTGAAGATTGAATGGTGGTGTAGGGATGGACACTGTATTTTCATTGTAATCAAATGTTAACTAGACTGAATGTGGTAATAAAAATAGCGTATACTTTTAATAAGAAAGTATTTCATCAGGTATGTATTTAGTGGGATGTGTGTATTGTGTTCAGCTGTAACTCTTAAATAGTGTCTTTAAGAATTGGCAGTGAACCGATATATTCTAATCCTCCAATATCTTCATTGTTGATGCCTATTTGGCAAAAGAATATGAGCCTTCATCTACCAAATGCAAATCAGTTAAATTTATCTGTAATTAATAGCCGTATGCAAGACAAACATCCTGTAATTTCTTCAGCTGAGCAGCTTGCCTTAGGAGGCATGCAACTTTCTTTAAAGCAGAAGATGCCTCTTTATGTTGCACTAAATTGTGTAGCTGTCCTCCTGTGTCATAATTTTAAATTTGACATACTTGAAGTGCAGGGAGAAGTTATTTTCGTAGAAATTCTGTGAAAACAGAGAAGTGCAAGACGGGAAAGGTTTTCAGATGTCCGATTTTCACCAAAGTCAACAGAGTGCAAGATCTTAAATAATTGAGATAGACTAGACATGACATTACCCGTTTCCTTAATTCACTTGTGACATGGCTAATTTAGTGTCCATGCATATATTATCTCTGAAAATGGTGTATTTGACTTAAACTATAGCAGGTAAGACTTATACTTGCACCACATATTCCTGTAGCAGTCCAGCTGGTTTGTTTGGCCTGCTTAACAACCAAGTGCGCATGTTGACTGGCTCATCAATAGTTGACAAAATAAAGCCTTTTACATTTTACCAGATCGCCTCTGTACACATTAGAGGAAGAAAGTCACAACAGTTTTCCTGATCACATGCTACTTCATGTTCTTAAGTACAATAAAGCAAATAACAAATATGCATATGGAAAATCAAAAAGAAAATGGGGGGCACCGGAAAACCCAACTTTTTTTTTAATTCCATCTCAGCAGATCACTGTTTTTTTTTCCTGTAGAAAAGTTATCAGATGTATTTTGCTTACTAAATAACTTCATGCAATTGAAAAATCTCAGGACCTGCAGCCATTATTTCTTCTTCTGCAGGCACTTAGAAATCTATCCACCATTCCAGTGTGTATAGGTAAACTCTGTTCTCTTTGTTTATTTTCCAAATATTTTTGCTGCTTGAGCAAAAAATGTATTTTCCCACATAGAGTTTTAAACTCCAGGTCCTGACTCTGCGTTGGCGTGGGTAGATCACAAAACCTTACTGATGCTTTGTGGGGTAAAGCATCTGGCCAGACAAGATGCAACAAGAAGAGGGAGCAAGTCCAAAATCCTCAAAGATACATAGGCAGATGCAGGGTGTCCTCAGGTCCCCATTCTCTGTTGATCCTGTGGTCTAGCATGTAATTCGGTGAACCTCAGTATTTCCCTACCTCCATGACTGAAAACCTGGGTACAAAGGTGCACAGAATCCTGTGCTTCATCCTTACTGCAGGGCAAGGTGTGCCTTTGGGCTTGTGTATTCAACAGCGATGCCTTAGTCTGCCCTGTCTTCTCAGTTCAATTATGAATTTCATATAAAAGTAAGAGTGATACGAGGCGCAGTCTCTTCTGGCTGAGACTCCAAATGACTTGTGAGTGAAAATTGTGTGGACCAAAAATGATGTACTTGTCATACTGGGCTTGATAGCATTATGAAAGCTGAGCTGATTTCTTACACTTAGAGGAATATCTGTGCTTTCACACTGAACACAGAGAATTAATATTCTGATATGTTTTTGACCTCTTCTGCATCAGAACTTTTATGTGAAGAAAATCTTTAAACGGGAAATTTGAGGCTGATGAACATCACCACCCACGTAGCAGAAACACAGATCTATTTCTGGCTGTGCATACCCAGGCATTTTTCTTTCTTCCTCACTTTGCTGTTCTCAGCAATTTTTTTTTTTAATTTTTTTTTTTTTTTTTTTTTTACAATCTGTTGTTGCATTTTGCTTCTTGGAAAACTGCTTTGCAGGGAGGGGGTTAATAGGTTCACATTTAATTGTCCCAAGTCATATAAGTTAGGACCACATGCAAAGTATTTCTTGAGAAGTACTAATACTCATGCTTAAATAAAGCTGATTATGTGACTGAATATCATATGACTTCTTTTTAGTTTGATTAACAAGATCAAACCTGGCATCGTTAAGAAGATCAATCGTTTGTCAACTCCAATAGCTGGCTTGGTAAGTAATGACATCAAACCTAATATGTGGGGTATGTCTCCAAGTTCTCTTCGCTTGTTTTTAGTGAGCGCACTCTTGCCTCTTGTTCTTACAAGGTTTTGCTACAAAACCTAAGTTTTCAAGATTTTAGCTCCATTTCCATATTTGTTTAAAATTATAGCGTTTATGCATTGTCTTAGACTGCAAAGGTTGCCTGTTCTCTGATTTGGATCTGTAACTTTAATCAGCTTGTGACTGTGTGCATCTTCACCATCCTCAGATGTATCAAGCAGTGATGGCTGCTGTGCACAAACCCATATAGAGTTACATGTCTTTATTTAAAGGCCACTATCCTGTTTTATATTCACAAGCAGTTTCAGATGTCCCTCTGTTAGGGAAGGGGCAGACTAGGAAATGTTCTGTGTAACCCAAGTATTTTTAGAATCTACTTCTCCCCACCCACAGCAAAGCTTAGGTTGCATTAAAATAACTGATGATGCAAAGATCTCTCTTCAGGCTTCAGCTGAGGGATTTGCCAATGTTTTGGCTGTAAATCATGTTGTTTGTAGGGTGGGGGGAAAAAAAAAGGTAGTCATTTTCACGGGAAATTTAAAAGATTTCCTGTATGCTGTTTGGCAAATTTTTTGGTCAGAGACTGTAGGATATGTTTTGCAGCCATTTAGCATCAGAAACCCTTTTGTGGATACATTAAATCAAAGAAACTTTTTTTTCTTCATCACTTTTTTTCTTGGGGAAAGTAGCTTTGTTGGTGATTCATGTCACCAGGGTATCTATGCCACTTAGTCTTGTCACTAGAGCTATTTGTCTCTTTTTAAAAGACCCAAGGTGAATGGGGACAGATGCATGATTCCTGTAACAAGCAGAAGATACCACCTTATGGAATAGAATCATAGAATCATTAAGGTTGGAAAAGACCTCTAAGATCATCAAGTCCAACTATCCACCCAACACCACCATGCCTGCTAAACCATGTCCTGAAGTGCCACATCTACACGTTTTTTGAACACCTCCAGGAATGGTGACTCCACCGTTTCCTTGGGCAGCCTGTTCCAATGCCTGACCACTGTTTCAGTAAAGAAATTTTTCCTAATATCCAATCTAAACACACGATCTCAACATTAGGGAAAGTTACCCAATTTCTTAATAGGAGTAGAATGCAAAACATCTCTAAATACTTGTATTTATATATTTTAATGGGATGAGCCAACAAAATGTATACTTTTGCTGGTCAGCTGTGTATCTCGTTAGAGAAGAAGTGTAGTGAACTTGGCCGGAGGTCATAAGATTGGGTTAACTTGCCATATATTATTGCACAAGCTGAGAATGTGCATTTCCACATCAAATGAATGTGGAAAGTATTAGTTGCCTTTGTCCCAGAAAAGCTCAGGGTATTAGGGTTGCGGGTAATGAGTGCTGCACATTCTTTTCCTGTGAGACATCCAAAAAAAGAATTCAAATGAAACCAAAATCATTCTGGGGACAACAGCACAGTTATTCTGTCAGCAGTTTGATTGCCTAAATGGCCTCTGAAGTAGCCATTTGATCCAAACCAGAAAACCATAGGCTAGATTTCATTTTTGTGGTGACTGAAGTGTAATCTTGAATCATAACTGTAAGAACTCTTTTTTTTTACATGTATTTTTTGTTTGTTTCCAGATGCAAAAATTCAGAGTATTCGTTAGGTGTGTAGTTTATATCTTACTTGTAGTACATTGTTGCTCCTTCAAGTTGGTTCTTGGTCCTACGAGCCTTCAAAAATGAACGAAAGGGGAGTAAAGGTGAATTCTTCTCGTAAACCAAGATCATCCGGTGGTATTGTTGTTAAAATACTACTCGAAGATAGTCATTGAAGGAGCTGATGTTTTGTGTTAACCCATGGAAAATGTTTTACATAAATACTTCAGTTCCAGAAGATGGTGATTATGAAAGCGGTAATAGGAGGGTTTCAGAAGATGGTGCTTATGATGGCAGTGGTGGGAGGGGTGAAGTATCCGCCCAGACTTGAGAGGAGTGTGCTCAGTTGTAACAGCTTTGAAGAGCCCAGCTTTCGTCCTGGAGTGTGAAACTCAAAGTAAATACGATTGACTAGTGCATTTATACAAAAAGTAAGCATTGGTACCTGACAGGCTCGGGATATGGTGGCTGATGAACCGCAGGATTTAGACATGGAAAGGGCTTGCTAAGGAATTGGCTGGTAGGCTTGCCTGCCATATTCTGGAAATATTTTCTTTGCTTGTAAGTTGCTTATCCCACAAATCTACTTCTAGACAGTGTTTTGTGTGGCTTCATGTATATACGTATCTGTATGCACACATATATATTTCTGTGGCTTTCACTTCTGCTGTTTTCAATATCTTAGTCTTGCATTAATTGCTCTCCACCAGGCCTTTATGAGATTTAGAAATTACTGTTGGTAGGGGGACATTTTTCTTTTATTTTTCTTTTTTTTTTTTTTTTTTTTAAAAACCAAATGGAAACTTAAACTTCAAGAGAATGCATTTTTTTTCTAAAGGATAAACAGATGCCACAACTTGAATTTAGGTCTTGCATATCCAGTAATCTGAAGATCTTTTGATCATGTTTTTTCTACAGCTTCGCTCCATGGTCCTCCAGAATCAAGTCCTCAAGTCCATTTTCAAAATAGTTTATGCATTCATCATTGGACAACTAGCATCCATTTCTCTCCTGGCTTTTCTGATTAAAAGAAAGATAAAACCCATATTCTGGGCAGTTTTGTGTCTGATTATCAGAAGAAAACAAATGCTTTAAAAGACATCTTGTTTCCTTTTTTTTTTTTTTCTTCCTCTCCAGGAATTTCTTCAGGTTTACTTTTGTGGTATAGGGAGTTAATATATTTTACTCCCATAGAAGTGTGGTTTTTAAGCTTTGTGTTCACTTCAAATACTTGGCAGGTTTTTTTCTTCAGTACAGAAATACAATGTTCAACAGGCATCTTCGGTTGAATCTCCATAAGGGTTTCATTATGTTGTTTCTTTGACTTCACGGTTATTTCTTGAGTAAAATATGAAGGGAAAGTCTATATGAATAATGAAATGTTCTGTTTTAGATGGGATATTATGTGCTATACTATTTTGTATTGAGTTAGGAAACTGAGGTGCTTTTTCCTAATGAAGTAAATACATTATTAATTTGTTATGTCGTATTTGCTTTTGTGACAACTTGTTTCTCATAAAATCTAATAGGGGCTATGTATTAGCAGGATCACCTGAATTCCAGCCACATTTTAGACAACTGAAAATAAGCCTTAGCTTTCACCTTTAGTCTGACTATACTGCTGTCTAGCATTTTTGGGTGTGGATCACAGTGGTTCAGGTTTATAATGGAATGGGTAAATAAATATATGTGTTTTGATGATGAAATACTGAAATGAAGCTTGGCATTCAGTTAAAAAATGCTGAAATGATACCAAGCAGACTTAAAAAAAATATTAATTAAAGTATCCCCAGGTTGCGGTGGTGCAGGAAGGCTGCAGCTTGCACGGGAAGGGTTTATTAAAATGCTTTGGGAGGGAGAACTGGACCCGACCATCACTTGATGCCGGTCTAGCAGCTTGCTGCTGCAGCCCCACTGCTCCGTTTCTCTTCTGAGCCACGTATCTCCCGTGCATTGGGTGAGATCTAGTCATCGTCTTAGCCGTGTTTATTTATTCATTTATGTTCCAGTTTGGAAGACTGAACTGCTTCGCTGGGGGCAAGGCAAGTACCAGAACTGTTGCAGGGAAGCGGGTGGTCAAAGACGGGTGACCCAAGCAACGTCTGCGCAGCTCTTGAGGTGGTTCCCTGAGCAATGAGGTGTGCCATCTGCAGGGTGCAAAGCACCAACTCCAGCAGTAGTTGCAGAAAGATTCCGCTTGCAGCAGGCTGATTTTTAGCAGCACATGGCAAGTTTCGGACACAGTGACATTCCCATGAGGCTTCCCAAAGGGAGTTAGCTGGGACATGGCTGTTGGTTTGTTTCCTTCAATATTGGTCATTTTTTATAATGATGCTTGTTTAAAACCTTTGCACTAAAATAGATTCTGGAAAATGAAAATTTAATTTCTGCTTCTCTTAGACACTGCCTAAAATACACACTTTGTGCAAAGAGCAATGCATATATTTTCCTCGGTAAAGCAGAGCAGGCAAGCAAACTGGCACAGAGCAGCAGTTTCTGAAGCCCTCTGGCATTTCTAGGGGACACGATAAAAGCAACCAAAAGGTCAGAGGATTGTGGAAGCTGGGGTTTTGTTATGCACAGTAGTGGAAGTGGAGTCTGCCTTAAGCATGGACCAGAAATAGCGGATTTTTATGAGAAACAGAGATGGGATTTAAAGAAAATTAATCAAGCTGAAAAATCTTCCTGAGTTCAGATCCTGCAAAATGATATTGCTTGGAGTTCTCAGGGGCTGGGAGTTGTGGAAAAAACAAATACTTAGGAAAAGGAAACCCCCAAAAGCCCTGGTTCTCAATAAATACGGGCTTTTCAGCTTGCTCAGGATCGGTGCATCCCCGTGAGAAAGAAATCTAGCAAAGGAGGCAGGAGACCCGCATGGATGAGCAAGGAGCTTCTAGCGGAGCTCAGGTGGAAGAGAAAGGTCCATGGAGTGTGGAAAGAGGGACAGGCCACTTGGGAAGAGTACAGAAATGTGGTCAGAGCATGCAGGGATGCAGTGAGGAAGGCTAAGGTCCACCTGGAATTGAATCTGGCAAGGGATGTCAAAAACATCAAGAAAGGCTTCTTCAACTACATCAGCAGTGAACAGAAGACTATAGATAACATGGGGCCGCTGCTGAATGAAGTGGGTGATCTGCTGATGGAGGATGCATAGAAGGCAGAGTTACTGAACACCTTGTTTGCTTCAGTCTTCAGTGCTAAGGCCGGCCCTCAGAAATCCCAGGCCCCGGAGGAAAGAGAGGAAACATGCAGAACGGATGACCTTCCCTTGGGTGACGAGGACTGTGTGAGAGATCACTTAAGCAATCTGACACCCACAAATCCATGGGCCCTGATGGAATGCACCCATGAGTGCTGAGGGAGCTGGCGGATGTCATTGCTGAGCCACTCTCCATCATCTTTGAGAGGTCCTGGAGGACAGGAGAGG
>Ga0065711_1007454_pt1 | contig 19125 bp, 8 predicted proteins | sample Hoacrofraction12_FD_59098 | JGI IMG/M metagenome (GOLD analysis project Ga0065711, IMG submission 59098) | Hoatzin crop microbial communities from Cojedes, Venezuela - Epithelial fraction 12 v2 (version 2) | ecosystem: Host-associated > Birds > Digestive system > Esophagus > Crop | place... | reverse complement strand
ACGAGCGGCTGCCGCGCTTTCCGGCGTTGGAGCTGACGTCGGCATCCGGCGCCTTCGCCCCCGTGCCCGCCGCGCGCGCGTGCAACGTGCTCTACTTTTGGGTGCCGCTGAACCAGCAGCATCGCGACGTGGTCAAGCAACTGAAGACCTGGCAAAACCGCAACGTCAGCATCGTCAGCATCAACATCGACGCCGACAGCCTCGCCTGGCGCAACACCATCCGCCGCGACTCGGTGGACTGGCAGCAGTTCTGGGCGCCCGCGGGACCCATGACCGAGGCGTTGAAAGACGTCGGCATCACCACCGCTCCCTATTACATCGTGATGGACAGCGCGCGGGTGGTGAAATACCGTGGCGCCGACCTGCAAAAGGCTGAGGCAGTGGTGAAAAGCATCACAGGCTCGTAAACTTCTAAACCCCCAAAAATCATGTTAGCAAAAACCCTTGCCGCCGCCGTGCGTGGCATCGACGCGTTGAAAGTAGATATCGAAGTGTCGGTGGATTGGGGCTCGGGCTTCACCTTGGTGGGGCTGCCCGACACCGCCGTGAAAGAGAGCGCCGAGCGTGTGCGTTGCGCCGTGCAGCAGGCGGGCTACGACTTCCCAATGAAGAGCGTGGTGATCAATATGTCGCCCGCGGACATCAAGAAGGAAGGCAGCGCCTACGACCTGCCGCTCGCCATCGGCATCCTCGCCGCCGACGAGAAGATGAAACCCGACCGCCTGCAGCGCTACATGCTGATGGGCGAGCTCTCGCTTGACGGCAGCGTGCGCCCCATCAAAGGCGCGCTTCCCATGGCAATCATCGCGCGCGAGCTGCAATTAGACGGGTTTATCCTGCCGGAAGCCAACGCCAAAGAGGCGGCTGTGGTGAACAAATTGAACATTTACGGCGTGAGCAACCTGCAGCAGGTGATTCGCTTCCTCAACGAGGAGGAAGACCTCACGCCCGTGGTGGTGGACACCCGCGCGGAGTTCGCCAAGGCGCAGGGGCATTTCCCATACGATTTCAGCGAGGTGAAGGGGCAAGAGCAGGTGAAACGCGCCTTTGAGGTGGCGTGCGCCGGCGGACACAACATCCTGTTGGTGGGCAGCCCGGGCTCGGGCAAGAGCATGATGGCGAAGCGGCTGCCGTCTATCCTGCCGCCGCTGACGCTCAGCGAGGCGCTGGAGACCACCAAAATCCATAGCGTGGCGGGCAAACTCTCGGCGGGCACGACGCTGATGACCGTGCGTCCGTTCCGCAGCCCGCACCACACCATCTCGCCCGTGGCGCTGGTGGGTGGCGGCTCGTATCCCACGCCCGGCGAGATTTCGCTGGCACACAACGGCGTCCTCTTCCTCGACGAATTGCCCGAATTTAATCGCAACGTGCTGGAGGTGCTACGCCAGCCGCTGGAGGACCGTAAAATTTCGATTAGCCGCGCGAAGTACAGCACCGAATATCCGGCGTCGTTCATGTTGGTTGCAAGTATGAACCCGTGTCCCTGCGGCTACTATGGCCACCCGAAGAAAAAATGCACCTGCAGCGAGCACCAACGTAGCCAGTATATCGGCAAAATCTCCGGCCCGTTGCTGGACCGCATCGACCTGCAAATCGAGGTGCAACCGGTGGAGTTCGAGCAGATTTCGTCGAAACAGGCAGGCGAGCCCAGCGCGGAAATTCGCAAGCGCGTCGTGATGGCGCGCGCCATCCAGAACGAGCGCTACAAGGACATCCCCGGGATTTATTGCAACGCGCAGATGACGTCGAAGTTGCTGCATCGCTTTGCCGAGCCCGACGCCGCGGGACTGGAGCGGCTGCGCGAGAACATGGAGCGCCTGCAGATGAGTGCACGCGCCTATTCGCGCATCCTGAAGGTGGCTCGCACCATCGCCGACCTGGATGGCAGCGCCACGGTGAAAACCGAGCATATCATGGAAGCCATCGGCTACCGCAACCTCGACCGCAGCAACTACTTTTCAATAAGTTAGGAGTTAGGAGTTAGGAGTTAGGAGTTGCTCTCAGCTAAAAAAGAAGAAGATGAACGAAAACACAATCCGTTATAAAAGCAAGAAATTTGCTATTCGTATAGTGAACCTATATAAGTTCCTTAAAGAACAAAAATGTGAGTATGTTATATCAAAACAAGTATTGCGCTCAGGCACGAGTATTGGAGCAAATATAGCTGAGAGTGAGTGCGCCTCAAGCGTTAATGATTTTGTTTATAAGATTTATATTGCTTTTAAAGAATGCTCTGAAACTTTATATTGGTTAGAGTTACTGTATGAAACAGCTTATATCTCTGAAGAGCAATACCTAAGTATAAGTTCGGACTGTGACGAGCTCAGAAAAATGCTGAGCTCAATAACTAAGACACTGAAAGAGAAGCAAAATAACTCCTAACTCCTAACTCCTAACTCCTAACTCCTAACTAAAAAAACTCCTAACTCCTAACTCCTAATTCCTAACTCCTAACTCCTAACTAAAAAAACTCCTAACTTATTTGACGTGGATGTCGGTTTGCGGGAACGGGATTTCGATGCCGTTGTCGTTAAGCACGTCGTAGATTTGCTCCTTGATTTTCGCCATTGCCGCCACCTTGCTCTTCACGGGTACCCACACAATCACTTGCAGGTCCACGCTGCTGGCGCCAAAGTCCTGGAACAGCACCTGCACGCCGTGTTTCGGGTCGTAGCAGTCCAAGGTCTTGATGCGCTCGGTGATGACGTTGCGCACGTGTTCCACCTCCGAGCCGTAAGCCACGCCGACGGGGATTTTCGCCAATTCGTAGCCGTGGTTCTGGGTCATGTTCTTGAAGTTCTTGCTAAATAGCTGGCTGTTGAGGAAGGCAATCACCGAGCCGTCGGTGGTCTCGACCAGCGTGCTCTGGTAGTTGATGTTCTTCACCTTGCCGCGCACGCCGTCGCACTCAATCACGTCGCCAATCTTCACGCGCCCGTTCATCAGCGAGAGACCGTAGAACAGGTTCTCCAGGGTGTCCTTCATGGCAAAACCGATACCGGTGGAGAGGCCCGTCAGAATCAGCGCGATGCCGCTGCGGTTGACGTGCAGCGTGACGAGCACGATGTAGATGAAAATACCCCAGATGACGTATTTAATCAGGTTCATCGAGAGCGAGACAGCCGTTTTGTCTTTCTTCTCCTTGTAGAAACGGTAGCCTTCGATGATGAGGTAGATGATATAGTTGAACACAAACCCGGCAGCCACGCAGAACAGGATGCGGTTGAGCGACAGCACGATCAGTCCTTCTTGATCGACAAACCGATAAGAGAACACCTGTTTGCACCACTCCGTCAGGTCGAACACCTTAGCCGCCCAATAGATAGAAGCCGCCACCGAGAGCGTTGCCAGTACGGGGATGACCATCTTGTAGATGGCGTCGTAGAACCAGGTGCGGCGAATGTCGGCGTCGTCGGGGATGTGTTTGCGCTCGTATTGGTGCAGCAGGTAGTAAATCACCGTAATCGCCTGAATCAGCGTCAGCTGCATCAGCCACCAGATGAGCAACTGCACGCACATCAGCGTGTAGCCCATCCACGACATCACCAGCGACGCTACGACCACCGCCAGCGAGCACCAAGCGTAGAACTTGTCGCTGCGTGGCAACTTGGGCGTGTTGCGCTTGATGGCGATGTATTGCCAGATGGTGCCTACCACCAAAATGATGGGGAACCAGAGGTTCACCGTGCTGCTGGGCATGAAGGTGATGCGGAAGAAGAACACCACCGCGCCGATGGTCAAAATGGGCAGATACAGCCGCACGCCGTTGCGCACGTTGAAGCCGTCGAGCCGGATAATCAGCGACAGCACAATCGCGACAAGTAGCGCGGCGTATTCCGCCAACAAGCCGCACGCCATGATCATGAAGTTGTGCCCTTCGATAAACTCGCGCACCACCAAGCAGGCGATGGCGAAGATCGCCGCCGAGCACGCGATGATAATGCACGAGCGTTTCTTTTTGAACTCTGTGGTCAGCCACCGCTTGGGCAATAAATAGCGGATGAAGACGAACGACAGCGCCGCCGCCAGCGCCACATAGAGCAGCACGAACACGAATAGGAAGAATATCTTCGGACCGCGCCATTCGCTGTGTTTGTTGCCTTCGGTGCCGTATTTCTCGTGTACGTCCTCGCGGCTGTCGTTCAGGAAACGGTCAAATTGCGAGAGCACCATCGGGTAACTCTGTTCGCCGTTGACGAAAATGTTCTGGCGAATGCGGTCGTACACCTTCATCGCGTAGTCGTTCAGCTGTTTGGCTTTGTTGACCACCATCTGCGACATCTCCTGCGTCTCCTTGGTGTTCTCGCGCTGCCCAATCATGTCTTTCTGGATGGCGTTTGCCAGCATCACGCAACTGTCGCGCAGCACCTGCATATTGCTGTCGCGCAGCACGAAACTTGGGATTTTCTGCAAGGCGGCGCTCAGGTTGCCGTACTGCTCAATCTGCTCGTTGAAGCTTTCTTCGAACTCCGAGAAGGGCATCATGCGACCGGAGAGGTTTTCGTACAGCTGCGTCGCTTCGTTGCACGCGTACGCCACGTCGAACACGTACTCGCTTTTCTGCGAATAGAGCATCAACTCGATTTGGTTGCAGCGGCTCATCGTCTGCATGATTTGCCGCGCAAACCGATCGCTGCGGCTGTTGAATCGCTGCAAACGTTTCTGCTGGTCGGCGTGCATTTTCGACAGTTCTTCGCAGAGCACGTCAAGTGTCTGATTCATGTTGCGCTCTTTGAGCACCGCGCCGGCGGGCATGCTCAGCAACAACAACATCAATAGCAATAATATCTTCTTCATGCGCTAACTTTCTATTAGTTAGGAATTAGGAGTTAGGAGTTGACCTCGAAGAGGCCAAACCTACCCTTAGACCACCATTGCGATACCTAGATTAGGTTGGGCTTCTTCGAAGACCCTTTCCCTAGTGACCCCTACACCCCACGTTCTCCTCGCTCGCTGGCGCTCGCTGCGGGGAACGCGGGGTTAATAAACGCCGCTTCGCGGCTATGGTGAACCTCTTCGAGGTACCAACCCAATATGTCATCGGTACCCCAGGTGCGTCGCTTCGCTCCTAACCTGGGGCTCGTAAACGCTTCGCTAAGGTGAACATCTTCGATGTTCTTTTTTGTGCGACCTCTCCGAGGTCGGTTTCCATATGTCGTCACTTACCCCACGGCATCCTCGCAAGCTCGGATGACGTGGGGTTTCCTATGTTTGACCTCTTCGAGGTCAACCCGTCTCTCGCTATATTTTGCTACCCAATAAAAATTTTTTCTGCGAGTTCTGCGAGTTCTGCGCGAAATAGAGGGAGGGGTTAGGGCTTGCGGAGGAGCACCATGTTGTGGATGTTGGAGCCTCCGTGGTTGCCGTTGCCATCGTCGAAGGTGGCGAACACGCGGTAGAGACCCGGGTCAACAGCGTTGCCGTCGTTGTCCACGCCCGTCCAAGCGTAGGGGAACGACGAAACCGACTTCATGAACACTTCCTCGCCGATGGCGTTGAGGATGTGCAGGGTGATGTCGGCAGTGCCGGTGTAGGTCGAGGAGAAGTCGATGCTGACGGCGTCGCCCACGTATGCCGGCATGGCGTCGGCAGTGACGGTGGCGTCGTAATCGTCGGGACCCACGACAAACGAGATGGTGCGCGTGGCGCTGTTGTTGGCGACGTCATACACGGTGTAGGTCAGCGTGTGCGCGCCTTGTTCGAGCGTCGGCAGGTCGTAAACCACTTTCACCGTCTTGCCTTCGTCAGCCATGACGTAGTGGCTCTTCACGTCGGGATATGACGCCACGCCCTCGTCGAGGATGAGCGTCATCGCGCCGGCAATGGAGCTCGTTTGCACGTTGATGCCGTAGTCGTCGGTGGCGGTGATGTAGAGCGTGGAGCCGTTAGGCACATAACTGCCTTCGTCGAAGCCTTCCTCCGAGTTGATGTACATGTGGGTGATTTCCGGCGGGTTGTTGTCCGAAACCGCTTTCGACGAGGTGTAGTTACCCAATTTGATGCCATACGAGAGGCCGTTGACCATCAGGTCGCTGTTGTCCTTGTGCGCGTAGATGCGAATCAGACCCGTGGAGTCGCGTCCCACCATGTTCTCCGGCAGCACGAGCGTTGCGGTGACCTTGCCGGCAGTGACGCGGGCATCGGCTTGCGCCAGCAGCGGGCGTTCGTAGTAGATGTTGCGGCTTACCGACGAAACCGTGGCGTTGGTGAAGTACTTCGCCATGCCGTAGATGCTGATGACGGCGTCGCCATTGAACTCGGTGTCAATCGCGGTGGTGTCTTCGTTCATCACTTGCGCGGTGATAGTGACTTGTTGCAGCGGATAGACCTTCGTGGTGTTGCCTCCGTTGACGTTGATGTTGTTCACCGTGACGATTTCGCAGCGGGTAATCGGATAGCGCACGCGAATGGCGGGGTCACCGATGAGCAGCCACTTCAGGTGGTTGTTGTTGTATTTCGAAGCCACCGCCTGTTTGGCAAGCATGTAGGCGTTGCCGATGGTGGAGAATTCGCCGGTCGTAGCGTGCGAGAACAAGGCTTTCACAAAAGCGCTGTTAATCGCGTGGTTCGGCGTTGGATACACTTGGCGCGAGGTGCACAGGGTGGCGATGCAGCCGCCATCCGTCTTGTGGAACATCAGATCGGCGATGCCGCGCATGTCTCCATCGAAGCGTGCCACATCGCAGGTGGCGGTGCTCAAGATGGGGAAGTGGGTGTAGCTGTTGCTTTGCACGTCGCTCTGCGTCCACAGGTGCGAATACTTGGTGAAGGTGGTAGGACCGGCGTGACCGACGTAGCTGACAAAGTATTGCCCGCTCTTGAGCAACTCGCCGAGGTGCTGCTTGGCGGTGGCGGCGGTGCGTTTGGTTTCGTCGGTGATATAGCTCTCGGCAATGGATTTGGGGTACATCGCGTTGTGCGCGGTGTTGACATGCATGCCGGTTAGGTTGTCGTTGTCGATGATGCCGTCGATAACGTCCGCCTGCCAGAGGTGCAGGTAGTTGTCGCCTTCATCGCTGAAGACGGTGGTGTTGTTGCGCCATGCGCCGTAGTCGGGCACGGTGTAATAGGTGATGATTTTGTCCACGTCGGTCTTTGCCTCTTCGACCGTGTTGCAGGTGATGCGACCTACGCCCAAGCGCGGCAGGCACGCCGACAGGGTGGAGCCGGTGCCGTCGTCTAGGAAGGCGTAGAAGTCATCGGTACCGATGGCGTCGTATTCGCTGCTGCTGTTGTCGGTCTCGTAGAGGAGCACGCAGTTTTTGTGGCTTTCGAGGACGGCGCGGTTGTCGTAGGAGCCGAAGCCGAAGAGCAACAGGTTTTTGAACTTGCTGCTGTTGCGCGTGTAGAGCATTTTGCAGAACATGCGGATAGCCATCGCGTCGGGCGTGCCGCTCGAAAACTCGTTGAAAATCTTGTCCTGATCAATAACCTCAACGGTGATGCCGTCAACGCTTTTGTGCATATCGGCGAGGCGTTGCGCCTGCTCGTGGAAGTAGCTGTTGGTGACGATGAGCATGTCGGGCGTTGCCATGGCGTGGAGGTTTTGGTTCTCCACTTGTTCATACGAAGCGATGCTCTTGAGCGTCTGGTTGGGGTCGAAGGCGATGTAATAAGCCGTCGAGCTGTTGGCGCCGGGCGCGAACGTCATGCCTTCGGCGTAGGTTGTCAGCGGCATGTTGACGGGCGCCGTGGCATCGGTGATGTCCCACACCATGGTGGTGGTAGGCGCGTTTTCGATGGCTACGCGGTCGCTCGCGGTGGTGGAAATGATGGTCATCAACGTCTGCGCGTCGCAGTCGCTGCGCAGCTCGTTGTTTTGCTGATAGGTGATGATAAAGTAGTCCACCTTGTCGTTTTGCGCGGTGCCCGAGTTGGTCGTGTTGAGCCAGAGATCGATTTGTCCTTGCTCGGCGGGTTTGGTCAACTTGCACTTGGCGTAAGGCGTGGCGTAGTAATAGTAAATCTCGTTCGACGAGGTGTAGGAGATGCGAGCCGTGTTGCCGGTGTACGCCACCGTGTCAACGGCGCCGCCGCTGTGCAAGCACGTGTTGATGTAGCTGTATTGCGACACCTTTGCCGCCATCGAAGTCAGCACCGTCACCGTGCTGTCGGCAAGGCGCGGCAGCGAGTAGTCTATGCTGACGTGTTTGCAGTTTAAGCTCTCGCCCAGGAAGCTTTTGCCAAACAAGCCCGGCGAGCTGAGCTCCTGCTCGTGGTAGCAATAGTTGTAGCTCGTGAACACCGACGGGTCGCCGGTGCCGGACGTCGATGACGCATCGCTCGGCGTGGCTTCTGTTCCTCCCACTTCGCCCAAGAAATAGTAGCCGTAGAACGAGTAGGAGTTGAGCGAGCGCGAGAAATGCGGTGTGCCGGTGGGCGTGCTCAGGGTGAGTTCCGCGACGCCTCTGCCGTAGAAGCAAATTTTGTTGTTGCTACGCAAAACCGGTACTTCCACGAGGTCGTCGGGCACGCTACCGTTCATCACTTCACTCAAGCGATGACCGCCGGAGCCGTACACGCGCACGTTGGCAGGCGTGGTGAACCCCATTTGGGTGAGCTCATCGTAAGTGATTTGGTACATGCCATCGTCGGGAATGGCAATTTTTACCCATTTGCCCGTGGCGAGTTTCGAGGTGGAGGCAAAGTGCGAGGCATCAATCGCCGAGGCGGCGAGGCTCACGAACAATGCGCAGGTGATAAGCAGGTGCTTCCTCATTATAGTTTGGTTTACTTATTGCTTTTTAAATTTTCTAAGACAACGAGGTCGGTGATAGGCGTGCCGCCGGCGTTGCTGCCATCGGAGAACGTGGCGAAGGTCTTGTACAGACCCGGCTTCACGGCATTGCCATCCATATCGGTGTAGTCCCAGCTGACGGGGAACGAAGTCGCGGTTTGTTTCCAAACGAGTTTGCCCGTCACATCGGTGATGCGCACGGTCACTTCGGGCGTGCCGGTGAGGTCGCTGCTGAATTGCAGTTCGACGGGTGTGCCCATCGTCGCGGGCATGGCGTCGGCGGTGAGCGTCGCGTTGCAGTCAGCGCCGACGAAGAACACGATGGTGCGCGTGGCGCTGTTGCCGGCAACGTCATACACGGTGTAGGTCAGCGTGTGGCGTCCCTCGGTCAGTTCGCCGAGCTCGTAAGCCACGCTGACCGATTTGCCGCCATCGCCCGCCTCGGTAAAGCTCAGCAGGTCGCTGTAGGTCTTGCTGCCGCCATCGAGCATGAGCGACATGGTCTTAGCCACCGAGTTGGCTTGCATGTTGATGCCGTTGTCGTCGGTCGCTGTGATATAGATGGTGCTCGACGCCGGCACGGTGACGCCGTCGGTGAAGCTGTCCTCGTCGTTGAGGTACATGCTTTCGATCACCGGCGCCTCGTCATCGCTGACGGCTTGCGTCTCGTCGTAGTCTTTCAACGTCACTTGGCGCGTGAAGCCGTTCACCATCTCGTCGCTGTCGTCCATGTGGGCGTAAACGCGAATCAAACCGGTGGAATCCAAGCCGTTGAAGTCCTCCGGCATCACAAACGTGGCGGTGCAGACGCCGTTGGTCACGCGCGCGGTGGCTTGCGCCAAAATCGGGCGCTCGTAGTAGGCGTTGCGGTTCACCGAGAAGTTGGTGATGAGCGTGTACAGGCGTTGTTTGTCGTAAACGGTGATGGTGGCGTCGCCGTTAAAGTCGGTGTTCACCGTCTCGCCGTCTTTCTTGAAGACCTTGGCGGTGACGGTCACCTGTCCCTGCGGATAGATGCTGGCGTTCGTCGTGCTGTCGGTCATATCCAAGCCATTCACCTCGGTGATGCGGAAGTAGGGCTTCGGGTAGTTGAAGCGGATGGCGGGGTCGCCCAACAGGTGGAAGCGCAGGGAGTTGGTGCGCAGCTTTTCGTAGGTGGCGTTTTCAACGATGTCTTTCTTTCCGTTCATGTAAACATCGCCAAACCTGGGCATCGAATCGGTTTGCTCATACGAGAAGAGGTGATTGATCAGGTATTTGTCGAGGGCAAAGTTTTCTTCGCCATACACCTGGCGCGACGACGTGATGATGGCAATCACGCCGCCATCGCGTTTGTGCAACATTTGGTCGCCGATGCCGCGCGAATCGCTGTCGAAACGTGCGATTTCGCAACCGGCGGCGATAAAGAAGGGCCAGCGGGTGAACGACGTCTTAGAAACGTCAGCGGTGGTCCACATGTGCGAGTGCTTGGTGAACATGCTCGGTCCCGCGTGACCGATATAGTTGGTAAATAATTGTCCGGATTTCGACAGGTCGCTCCAGTGCTGTTTGGCTTCGGTGGCGGTGCGGTTGACCAAGGTGATGGCGGTTTCGGTGACCGACTTGGAGTACATGTTGTTGTGCACCTTGTTCACCTGCATACACGTGTTCAGCTCGTTGTCGATTTTTTCGGTCACGCCTTCAGCCTGCCAGAGGTATTTCAGGTCGTCGCCTTCGTCGCTCGACGTCATCGTGTTGTTGCGCCATTCGCCGTAGTCGGGCAGGGTGCAGTATTCGATAATTTTGTCCACGTCGCTTTTTGCTTCGGCAACGGTTTTGCAAGTGATGCGTCCCACGGCGATGCACGGTTTGTTGGATGCCGCCAAATAGACCGAACTATTATTAAGGTGGCCAAAGAAGTCATCGGTGGTGTAGCTGGTCAACTCGCTGTTCGATGCATCGCTCTGGTAGGTGATGATATAGTTGCCGCCGTTGCCCACGGTTTTGCGGTTGTCGTAGTTGCCCGGGCCCATGAGCAGCAAGTATTTGAACGTTTCCGGGTTGCGCTCGTACAGCATTTTGCAGAGCAAACGGATTGCCATGGGGTCGGGGACGCCTTGCGTGAACTCGTTGAAAATCTGCGATTGGTCAACCACTGCCACTTTCATGCCGTCAACAGCCTCGTGCATGTCGGCAAGGCGTTGCGCTTGCTCCTTGAAGTCTTTCAGCGTCACGATCAGCATGTTGGGCGTTTCCATGGCGTGCAGGTTGGTGTTTTCGAGCGTCTCATAAGAAGAGATTTTTTTCAACGTCTTGGTTGGGTCGAAAGCCACATATTTACCGGCGACATGATACTCTTCGCAGGCGAACACCTTCGCCTGTATGTCTGTGGTGTCGCTATAGTCGTACACATTAATTTCGATAGGCTTGCTGGCGGTGTTGATGTTCCACACCACGGTGTTTTCGGGCGCATTCTTCATTCCTACGCGTGCGGCGGTATTGATGCTTTGGAACCACATCGGCAGTTGCGCGTCGGGCGTGCTGTCGTTCAGTAAGTTGTTCTGCAAATAGGTGATGATAAAGTAGTCAAGATAAGCCGCCGAGACCTTAGCGCTTGTCGTTGATACCCTATAGGTGGGAATGAGATATCCCTCTTTCGTTACGTCTTCAAACGTCATTTCCTTTACCGGATTGTTCGAGTAGTAGTAGGTGTAAGAGTTCGACACCGACGATACCTTGCTCAGCGACATGGAGAAGCTGATGGTGTCGCGAGAGTTTTCCCTATCCATATAGCAGCGCACGTACGCCACGCCGGTACTCAGTAATGCCTCGCACAGTTGCAACTTGAAGGTACTGCTGGCTACGTTAGGCAACTTGAATGGGATACGAATCTCTTTGCCGAGGAATTCCTCGCCCAACCAGTTGCGACCGCTATGGCACGGCGAGGACGATTCAGTCTCGTGGTGGAAAAAGTTGTAACTATTGTATGTGGTGGGCGTTGAACCCGATGCGCTTGCGCTCGACGTCTTGATTGTGTTGGCGTTGTCGCTGCTTTCGGTCAGCAGGTAATAGCCCTTGCTGCTGTAGGCGTTGAAGGTGCGAGCGATGTGCAGCGTAGTGGTGGTGCTTAGGTCGTAGTGCCACGGTCCTTCGCCGTAAAACAGCAACTTGTTGTTCTTGTGCGACACCGCAACCGGCGTCAAGTCGTCAGATTGATAGGTGGCGGACATTGCTTCACTGAAAATGGGCGCACCCACGCCATACACGCGCACATTGGCGGGGTTGCTGAATCCCATTTCTGCCAATTCGTCGTAAGTAATCTCATAAACTCCGTTTTCTTCTACCGCGATTTTCACCCATTTGCCTGTAGCCAACGGGCTGGTGGTGTAAAATGTGGGCGGGTCAACAGCTTGCGCTGCGATGGCAATCATGCCCGCAATCGTCAAGGTTATCCAACGTTCAAAAGTTTGTTTAAGCATTTTTATTCTCATAAAAAATTTATTCCGGTTATAGGGGAAAAGCCTTTTCCCTTAGAAAACTTTCATCTCCATCAGTGGCGTGTCGTCGCCCCACGCCTGCAAGCATTTGCCTGCGCAGAGAGGGACCGTCGCGCACTGGCAGGCTATCACGATGTCGCCCATCTTGTAGCTCAGCCGTTGGGTCAGCCACTCGGTGAGCTCCGGCATGCCCATACGCATTTGCTGCGCCTGCGCCGTAGCCACGGTTTCGCCGTTCACCAGCCACCGCAGCGGGATGCGCAGGGCGTCGTCAAAGTCGGTAATCGGCAACCATTCGCCAAAGAGCAGCGCTCCGTCGAAGGCGCGGTCCAATGCGTTGCTGCCGTCGCCACGGTTCACCACCCATCCCGCCGTCATGGCGTCGTAGTAGCGGTGAGCGAAGCGGCGCGCCACGCATTTACCCATGCGACCGGTGCGAAACATTATCGCCGCGCTCGCGGTGAAAAGCTCGCTGTCGCTGGCCTGCGGCAGGTAGAAATCGCGCGGGCTGCGCAAAATCGAGGAGTCCGGCATCACGTACCACGCGTCGGCGTCTGCCGAGCCCATATTGCCGGTTGTTCCGATTATCTTCATCGCGTTTATTTGCCCTCCATGCGGTTGTAAATCAGTGCCAGATGCGCGTAGATCGACGTGTTGGCAATCACCACGTTTTCGGGCGCTTTGATGCGAAACGGCGTGAAGTTCCAAATCGCGCGTATGCCGCAAGCAATCACATTGTCGGCGGCGGCTTGCGCGTGGTTTGCCGGCACGGTGAGGATGGCGATTTCGGCGGCATGGTTTGCCTGCCACTCGCCCAGCGTTTTTGCGTGATAAATCGGCGTTTGGCAGATTTCCGTGCCGACGATGGCGTCGTTCACGTCGAAGCCCGCCACGATGTGCAAGCCGTATTGCGCCAAACCCAGGTCGCCCATCAAAGCACCGCCCAAGCTGCCGCAACCGATGACCACCGCGTCGTGCGCCCGCTTGAAGCCCAAGAAGTCGCTCAGCTCTTGCTCCAGCTGCGCGGCGTCGTAGCCCATGCGCGTTTTGCCGCGGATATTCAGGAACGACAGGTCCTTGGCAATCTGCGCCGCGTCAACGTTCAGCTCCTTCGAAATCTGAGTGGATGAAACGTAGGGCTGCTCTTCTGTGTTGAGCGTCTGCACATACGCCAAATACCAGGGCAGGCGCCGTAACGTCGGCTCCGGCAAAGTGGCGCGCGATGATATGTTTTTGCTCTCAGCCACAACTTTGGCATTTAACTCACAAAAATACATTTATTATTTCAAATCGCCCCGAAAAGTATCCGTATTTTAACATCTTTTCAATGTTTTAGTCACTTTTGCCGCCGCAATTCACGTTTGTTCTATTCTTGCGCCGCGTCGTTCGGCGTTATCCAAAAAATGAGTAAAAAACTTGGCGAGGAGAAGTCCTCGCCAAGGTCTGTGGTTTTTATTTCAAAAGTAGCGTTATGCTTTCGCGATGTCGTAGGCGATGATGCCGCGCTCTTGGCTGCCCAACTCGATGGCGACGGCGTAAACCGGTTTGTCTTCGGCGGAATACGCCGCGGCATAATTGTTCTCGGCGAGTTGCTTCTTTGCCGCCTCCAGCCCGCCGTTGTTGTCCAGCTTCAGTTCCATCACGAGGATACAAGTGTCATAGTGCGCCACCAAATCGATGATGCCGCCCGCCATCTGCTTCTCCTCTTCAATGCTGCAGCCCATCAGGTAGAATGCGACTTTCAGCAGGTAGCGATAGCGCTCTTCGCTGAGGTATTCCTCGCTTTTGTGCGCGTAAGGCACCGAGGCGATGAGTTGTTTGAGCTTCTCCATCGCGGTCGTGATGTCGTTTTTGTCCATCGCCATCTGAATGTTGCCTATGATGTTGTCAACGTTATTTGGTCGTTTGCGTAGAGCGTTGGGCAGCACAATTTCGTACAAAGCTGTCCGCACCTCGCGGTTTGGGAATCCTAATTCGTAGCGATGTTTTGTGACGCCCTTGATGGTCAGATAGCCGCATTGGTAAAGGAACAGTGGCACGTCTTCGATGGAGACATCCGCATTATCCAAAACGTCGAGTTTCATGGTACAACCATCGAGTTCTTCTTTCTGTACCTCGTTGTGCTGAAGCATATCGCTGAGCATTTTGCTGCTGCCCGACGACGCCCAATAGTTGCTGATACGCCTGTTAGCCAGCGCGTTAATCAGGCTGAAAGGATTGTAAACCAACGTTTCGGGCGTGAGGTCGCGCGAAAAATGGTAGCCATCGTACATATTTTTCAGGTCGTCAAGCACTTGCTCCACAGTCTCTCCATTCTCCTTGCCCATCGCCTCCAGCTCCGGCTGGAAGTTGTCGATGATTTCCTGGTGCGTGAAGCCGCAAACGGTGGCATACTTCGGCATCGAACTGAGAATCGAAACATTGTTGAGCGTGCTGAAGAAACTGAGTTGCGTAAACTTGGTGATGCCGGTGATGAACAAGCACTTAAGGTACTGGCTGGCAGTTTTCAGCGCGGGGAAGAAACTGCGGCAAACGTTGGCGATTTTTTCGTGCTCTTCCTTGTCGAACAACGTGTGCTGCAGCGGCGAGTCGTATTCATCGAAAAGCACAGCCACGCCATAGCCGGTTTTTTCGTACGCCTTCTGCATAAGCGCCAAAAACCTATCGTCAAAGTTTATGTCAGTGTCATCCTTGGGGTAAATCATCTCGTACTTCGTGAGCGCGGTGTTCAGGTAGCGTGAAAGTTCTTCTGCCGTATTCTTTCCGCTGAAATCGAAGCGGAACACCTGGCGTTTGGGCCACTCCTGCTCCAAATCCATGATTTTCAGCCCTTCGAAGAGTTCCTTTTTGCCCTCGAAATAGCAAGCCAACGTGTCGCTCAGCAAGCTTTTGCCAAATCTACGCGGGCGGCTCATAAAGTTATTTTGGTCAGTGTTGGCAATTTGCCATACCAAATCGGTTTTGTCCACATAGAGGTAGCCCTCTTTGCGAATCATCTCGAAACTCTGCATGCCCTTAGGCAATCGGCGTATTTTCTGCATCGGGTTCATAGTCGTGGCGTTTTCTGCACCGCAAATATATAAAAAAATTCTCATTTTTCACATCTTGCGGGCGATAAAACCAAAAAGACGCAGTTCCTCGCATGGAAGGCGCTGCGTCTTTGGTGTTTATGTGGCTGCGTGTCACTCGGAGGTGACAGCCATTTTCTTGCTCTTGGTGGCGGTTTGCACGCCATCGGTGCTGATGGTCGCGCGGAAGATATAGATGCCGCGAGGCACGCGTCGTCCGGCGTTATCAGTGAGGTCCCACGTGATGGGCACGGTGGTATAGAAGTCGCTGCGACCCGTGAGCGCGCTGTTCCAGATGAGGCGTCCGAGCAAGTCGTAAACTTCCACATCAACGGTCATCATCGCGTCCGGACGGTTATGGGTCACGTAGAAGCTGGCTTCCGACGAGGCGGGTGACGGCGTTACGTAAATCGTGGCGATGTCGGGCGTCAGACCCGTAACGACGTTGAAGGTGATGGTCTCCTCGCTGACGTTGTTGTAAACGTCCCATACGCGCAGGCGCAGCGTGTGTTGTCCGTCAGTCAGGTCCGACAGCGGGTAGCGGATGTAGCCCAGCGTGCCTTCGTCGGCGGTGGCGGGGGTGTAGTAAGTTGACACGTCGCTATAGGTGATGTTGTCGTCGAGGGTGAGGGTGATGGAGTGCCCGATACCGCTGGACGAGAAGTTCACGCCGCTGGCGTCGGCGATGGTGGCGAGCACCAGAGGCGACTCGTTGGTGTTGTCGCCGCTGACAAAGTTCTCGTCGTTCAGCCCGAAGTAGAGGATATCCGGACCGGTGGTATCGCTCACCTGCGTATCGTCGTAGCCGTAGATATAGAAATCGTCGCTCATGCCTTTCGCCTCGTAGCCGTGGCTGCTGTCGTAGGCGTAGAGGTTAATCATCGCCGGCTGGTAGTTGTCGAAGGGATTCTCGGTCTCGCTGGGGATAGTCACTTTGATGGTGAAAGTGCCGGCGGTGACAGTATCGACGCTGATGGCGAGGCGGTTCGAGCGGTCTTGATAGGTGAACGCTTTGCCCGTGCCATAGCCGTGCGTGGTCACCGACTGTTCGCAGTCAAACAGGGTGGAAACGACCGCGCCGTTAAAGTCGGTGGCAGTGCTGCCCGAGAGGTTCTCGATATGTCCGGTGAAGGTGATGGTCTGGCGCGCTTCGAACACCGGCATATTGCTCTCGCTCGCGTCTTTCCCGTTGATTTTGTCAATCACCGCGGTATAGCTTGGCATGGCGATGCGCATGGCGGGGTCAGCGAACACGAAGTAGCGCAGGTTGTTCTCGCCCAACGCCTTCGTTGAGTTCTTTGCCTGCACGAAGATGTCGCCGATGCGTTGCGCCTTGCCGGCAGCGTCGCGCGTGAAGGCGTATTTGCCCACGGCGCGTGTGAGTGTGCCGTTTTGCGCGATATACACCAGACGCGGCGGACAAACCACAGCGACCGCGCCGCCATTGGCGTTAAGGAAGACCAGCTCGCCGCTACTCGTGGCAGTGGCGTCGTAGCGCGTGAATTCGCAGCAGGCGGCGTACAGAATCGGCAGGTGGCTGTAGTAGAGGTTCTCCTGCACATCCACGCGTTTGAGCAGCGCGTTGCCGGTCCAGCTGTTCGGCGAGGCGTGGCCGATGTAGGTCCACCACAGCACGCCCTCTTTCAGCTTGTTGTACATCTTTTCACGCGCGTCGGGATAGGTGCGGCTGCTGCCTTCGCTGACCTCGTTGAACGCGTCCAGATAGACGCGGTTGTAAATCATGGCGCTGCCGCCATTGTCGGTCATGTCGGTGATGGCGTTTTCCGCCTGCGTCATGTGGATGGCGTTATCCTCGTCGTCGGCAACGGAGATAACGTTGTTTTTCCACACGCCGTGGTCGTTGCCGTTCATGTATTTAATCAGTTTGTTGACGCAGGTGCGCGCTTCGCTGACGCTTTTCACGGGGAAGCGTCCGACGGCGATGCTCATCAGCTGCTTGGCAAACGGCGCGTCGTGGTCCGTGGCGCTACCGGTATTGTCGCCCAGAACGACGAAGCCGTCGTCGGTGGTATAGCTGTTATCCTCGTCCTTGCTGACTTCGCTCTGCCAGGTCAGCAGCATGGGGTAATCCAGGCTCTGGACGTTGCTGCCGAGCAGGCGGTTGTCGAAAGTGCCGTTGCCAAAGAGGAACAGGTAGCCCAGTTTGTGCCCTTGGCTGTCCGTGCCGCGGTCGTAGAACATTTTGCAGATTTTGCGGTAAGCCATCGCGTCGGGCGTGCCGCTCGAGAACTCGTTGAACACCAGCTGATGGTTGAGCACCAGCACGCGCATGCTATCGTTCGCCTCGTGCCAGTCAGCCACGCGTTGCGCCTGCGTCAGGAATGCCGACGGCGCCAGGATAATCATGTCGGGGATAGAGTCGCCGTGGATGTCCTGCGCGCTGACGTCACCGGTGAGGGCGGGCGCCGAGAAGGTTGCCGAGGGGTCGAACACCGCAAACTCGCGCCGACCAGAGGCGGGCGAGGTGAAGCACAGCGTGCCGTCGGCGAAGGTTGTCGTCAACTTGATGGGTTTCACCACGTTGGTCACATCCCACACCACCGTCGATGCTGTCGCGCCACTCACGGCGTACTGCTTATCGGTGCTTGCCGCGTTGTCGCCAAAGCAGAGCATGCCGTCGCTGAGCGCGAGCGAGCGTTGGTAGTTGATGGTGATATAGTCCAGGCGCGCGGTGTAGAGCGAGCCGGAATAGGAGTACGAGATATTCCACGTGAGGGTGTTCGTTCCGCTGAGGTTGAAGGTTTTCAGCGTCGTGCCGATGTTGTAATGTCCGTGGTCGGCGTCATAAATCGAGCTGATGACGTCGTTGCTGTTGCTCGCGACGTCGGTACCGTTGTATTTAAACGTCAGTTTGCCCGTGCCGTTGCGGGTCTTCGACGCGAACACCGTCAGCACTTTCACTTCGCTGCCGTTGACCAAGCCGGGCAGGGTGAACGTGAAGTCTTGGCTGGCTTTCGACGAGAAGTCCTCGCCGAGCAACGTGCGGCCGGTCTCGCCCGGGTTGATGATTTCCTCTTCGTGGCAGATGCGCTCGGTGAACGTGGTGATGCGCTCGCCGGTGGGCGCGGTGCTGTTTACCGTAGGTTCGCCGTCGTTATAGATGGGGTTTTCGGTGACAAAGTAGTAAGCCGCGGTGGAGTAGGGGTGCTGCTTCTGCACTTGCGCCATCTCGGTGGTGGAGGTGATTTCCTTGGATTGCCAGGTGAGGGGACCTTGCGCGTAGAACACGATTTTGTCGCCGGTGCGCGTCACGGGCACTGCCGGCAGGTCGTCGGGCAAATCCTCGGTGAGCAGCTCGCTGATGGGCGCGCCGCCATAGCCGAACACGCGCAGGTTGTCCAGTCCGGAGAAGCCCCAGTTTTTGGCGTCGGTGGCGGTGATCTGGTAGATGCCGCTTTCGGTGACCTGTATCTTCACCCATTTGCCGGATGCCAGTTTGCTATGCGAGGCGTAGTTGCTTGCCGAGAATGCGTGCGCGCCTAGCGGAGCCAGCAGCGCGGCAAGGAGTATGATCGTTTGTAGAAGTCGTTTCATAAGCGATGTCTGACGTATTGGTTATGTATAGCAAAAAGTGGCAAAATAGCCGAGCTTTTGCCATAACGAAGTCCTTTTTCATACATATAACGCATCGCCCCCGCCCTTTATTGCATTGCCCCACCTCTTTTCTTTTTTCTCCCGCAGGCCCATACCTCGCGCAGAACCCGCAGAACCCGCAGAAAAAAAGACCCTCGAAGAGGGTAAAGGTGGACGTCGGAGACGTCCAACATAGGAAACCCCACGTCATCCGAGCGCCAGCGAGGATGCCGTGGGGTACAGTGCC
>Ga0065711_1005796_pt1 | contig 19126 bp, 14 predicted proteins | sample Hoacrofraction12_FD_59098 | JGI IMG/M metagenome (GOLD analysis project Ga0065711, IMG submission 59098) | Hoatzin crop microbial communities from Cojedes, Venezuela - Epithelial fraction 12 v2 (version 2) | ecosystem: Host-associated > Birds > Digestive system > Esophagus > Crop | place... | reverse complement strand
TGGTTTGTCACAAAAGCATGCTCCCCAACTCCTTTCTTTTTCCTTCCTCTCCTTGCTCCAAGAAAGAAACATTTCAGGTGTTTCAGAGGAAAAAGTTCTCACACTTTTTACTTTTTTTTATTTGTACTGGATGTAGACTTTGTGACTTCTTAACAGGATCTAGAGATGGTAGCTGAAATTTCTAGGTTGAAATCAGCCTCCTTTTAAATGCTATAGGTTGTTAATGCCTGTTTCGACTTTTGAGGACTTTGAGAACTGAGATACAGATGATTTCTAAACCAAACATCTTAAATCCTCTCACAACATGTGATCTCTGTGATTGACATGCCAGAAGTACGTAGCACAAAATGTTGTTGAGACCTAGAAGGACAGAGGAGGAGTAAGAGAAGAGATAAGATTTTACCAAAATGTCTTAAATTTCAAACACTTGGACTTATTTTTCCCATCCTTTCAAGACCTTGAGGGGAACAGTTCTTGCGGTTTAACAGAAAGATGTGGCTGATCATTCTCTCCATAGCAGGCAGGCCTCAAGTCATACACAATATCCTAAAACCAGCTTCACCCATGTATACAAAAAGGAGCTGTTGTCTTTGTCATGCAGCCCAGAATTGTGTTTGGTTTTCTTTTTGGTTGCTGCATTTTCCCTTAGCCACACACTTAATCTGATGTGCGTTATCACTCCCTGATCTTATTACCTCCTTCCTTGAACTAGCATATTGCTTGAACCGAGTTAGAGGGGAGAATACCTTTAAATGAGTCAGTAATTCAATTCCAGCAATAACTTTATGTAGTTGTCCAGGTTTTCTGGATGTCTTTATAAAAGCTTAGACAGTCCTGGGTTCATGCTATTGAGAGTGCCTGGGCTAGGGTTTCTTTGGTTTTTGTTTTTTCACAAGAGCTCATTCGTATATGGAATCCAAGCCAAGGACTGATCGAGTTGAAGATGTCTCTGCTCATTGCAGGGGGGTTGGACTAGATGACCTTTAAAGATCCCTTCCAACTGCTGCTCTGAGCGGTGGCTTGGTGGTAGAAGGCCAGCACTTTCAGGGAAGACCAGACTTCCATGACCAGACCAGACCCACGTTGCTGCACCTGTGCACAGTAAACCTGAAACCTCTTGGAAACCCTGGGCTTTGCAGGTGTTGCCTTCTTGCTTTGCATATAGTCAGTTGGCCTGATGCTTCACCAAAATACTGTTTTTACCATGCCTAAAGTACCTAACCGTGGTTGCACTATACCATATGTACAAAGTAGGGATGCTGGAAAGTATACAGCTCTACTCTGACATGGCTGCTTTTGGGCACACTTCCAAATACTGAGAAAAATAAGGTGTTTTTAAAAAATACTATGATCTGCAATGTTAAATACAGGCAGAGTCATAACAGAGAGAAGGTTCTGTACGTTTTGACAAGCTTGCAGGCTTAAACAATTCTCTCATTTTATACTTAATGATTGCCAGGCATGTTTCATGACACAAAAAGTAATTTTGAAGAGCAGACTTTTAAATTAAAGGGTTTTATAATCCAGAAATAAACACAATATCAAAACATCCATAGTACCTTATTCTTTCAAATGTGTAACACAGTCTTATATTTTCTTAATTTTAGGGATGCCAGTGTGACCTGGAGGTGCACTGTAGCTCAAAAAATAATGAAGCTTGAGTCCTTCTGAAGAGGTGGAATTAAAGATAGCTGCTAATTTGAGGGTACTCCAAAAAAAAGCTGTTAACCCTGGAACAGTGAAAGTTTTAACGTAGGAAGCAGAAGGGCAGATCTCAAATGTATAAACAAACTGACCTATTTGCATCCCTGTTGCTTGAAAACAGATCAGCCTAGTAAAATACATATGGAGAAAAGGGAGGTTGGCTCCTAGGCATGACAATGCACACGTCGGGTTCCAATGTGAAGTGGATTTTCATTATGAAGTTGTTCGTTGCTAAATGACACGAAACCTAGAGGTTTATCTAATGGAAACAATACTGGACTTCAATAAATTCAGGAGTGAGTGCCATCCTAGCAGAAAGCCAGGTTTTCTCTATAGCTCTTTATGCGCAGAGCATAAATCACTCTTCTTAAAGACCAGGTGTCCTTTTGTCCCAGAGGAAAGTGTGGGATGCTCTGTGAAAAATGGCTTGCTTGCTCCTGAGGCAGCATGGTTAAAGCATCTTGCTGACTTCCCAGAGATGTGTGTTTCAGCCTCGAGACAGCCCCTGGCATGGGGCCCGTGCGCCTTGCAAATGGGTCTCTGTCCAGTGTCAGGAGTCAGCAGCAGGCAGACACTTAGGCGAGACACAATACTCTCTTGTGTGCCACCAGCTACAGAAGCTGCTGTGCTTCAACCGCCCTTTGGGCCCACTAACCATCCATCAACCACAGTTATGGTCTCCATTAAAGGACAAAAGTTGGTGAAGTCTCTCAATTGCATTGGTTTTCCAGAAGCACAAAGAATGCCCACAAGGCATTTCCAGGGATCCTTAAGTGTGGTTATAGCTCCAGATGGCTCCTCCCGTGCAACCCAAATCCTTCTGGAATCAGAGAGCTTTTCGTATACAAGAATGGTTGAAATAAGCTTTTGGTCACGCATAGCCTCTTTCTGTCTGTCCTGAAAACAGTCAGTTGTGCAGTGAGACACCTGTATACTCTGTTTAATCCAGACAGATTTTAGGATGTTCACGTAGTAACCTTGAAGTCGAGCTGTACATCTTGACCTACAAGGCAAAGAGCTACATCAGTATTTCTTTAGCATAAAAAACCCACCATTTAAACCTAGAAGTTGAATCCTACTTTTCCTCTTTTGAAAAAGATTCAATAGCCTGAGTATATATGAGATATTTTTGTTGCAGAAACAGAAACAACTTTATTCCAGGTGGATTTCCCTTGCCTCTTTTAGAAGTCAAGCAGATCAAAGTCTATCTAAATCTATCTGTCCAGTGCAAGGGAGGGGAAGACAAACCCAAAATCCAGAGTACAGCAACAATGAACAGTGTGTTGTGAGCAAGATTAAATGGTTGTGAATGCTGAAGATTGTTTCTGTTTACTATGTGTCCCATCATAAAGCTGTATGGAAAACATTCCAGGAGAGGGATAGGTGAACAAGATATTCCTAACATGAGCACTACAGGTTCAAAAGTTCAGTTTTAATACAAACATTGCAGATTTTTTTTCGCGCACAAAGAGCAAACAGATACTTCTTTCTTATTGCATGTAAAATGTGCTCAGCAGCCTGTGTGCATGGGTTCTTGGTCTGTCCCTACTGCTGCTCAGAGAACAAACATCTGCTAACCTCTAAACACAGGAAAGAGGTTGAAATAAAAATGTACTATCTCCTCTACAGAGCTAAGAAGAAGGAAGGAGGGTGAAGCTCATAGCCCACACCCCACACAGAAAACACCTTCCTGAAGTGCAGAATGACCACACTTGATCTGCCTCTGCTAACTTTAAAGGGCCACGTCAAGAAAGTGGCAGAAAAAACATCTATTTCTTGCTTGGATTATTGCGAATATGGAGCAGCACCAGTTTAAAAAGACATTTGAGCACTTAACAATGGAATTAGAAACTCTATTAAATCCCCATGATCATATATCTGTATTTCTAAGAGTTAACATTCCTTCATTAATCTGGCCCCAAACACTAGCCAGTGCAGTGCTCTTGAAAGACAGTGCTTCTGATGTTGCATGTTGGTATTCTATCTAGTTTATCTAGAGAGACATTTTCCACTTACATGATAAATATGTCTGTTCAAGGACCGGCTGAAGCACTAATCTAAATATAAATTTTCAAGATCACTAGAAACTTTTTGCATACTTCCACTTCGTCCAGCCTACCATGAGGCTCAGAGAAGCTGGATTTTTTTGAGTATCAGTTCTGTGGGGGCTTTCTCTTTTTCTCTCTGTTGGTGACCTCAGGCCCTCAGGATCAGCCGGAATCACAAGCCACTGGCGGAAATGCAAGGCTTTGGTGCAGTCAAACAGCAGCCACCCATTCTGGTGTAATTTTCTCTCTCTTCCATGTGCTGAAGTCTTTCCTGGAGCTAGGTATCAGCGAGATGAGAGAGGAGCAAAAACATGTTTTGGTTTTGGTTTTTTTTAAATGATCCTTAGGGAATGCAGGTAAAAATCCAGTTTCAAATTAGAGGAAAATTTGACATGCTTAAAACAAATTCCTCCAAGATGAGTAAAGCAACAAAATATACAAAAATGTCTTAGACTGCCCAGAAATGTAAGAGAAGGGGAGCACTTAATGAATGACCAGGAATTGCACTTTTAAGTATCTTTTGCATGTTTCCTATTATGTAAGAAACATATGGGAACAAGACTGAAATTTCTTATGAATCTAGCCCATAAAATCTAATCCTGGTAATCATTTATCAAAAGACGTTTTTTATGGAACAACATTGCAGACCTGGATGAACTGTCCTTCCAGTGCTTCATGCTCTGTGCTTTCATGGTAACAAAGAAAAGGATTATGTTACAAAATAAACAAGTCTCCTAATGAATACAAATTATTCTCGACTGTGCTGATAACAAATAGGCCAAGGTTAAAGAGCTAAACAAAGCATATTGCCCCGAAATGCAGTAATGACAATTGTGACTTATCATGATCCGTTAAACAGAGCTGCTCTTTTCTCTTTGGGGAATTTGGCAAAAAGATCAGTTTTGCTCTCTCAGAGCTGTACCGCTGCTACAGTCACTCCTGTTCATGCTGGCATGATAAATTAGCTCATGTAGGCAAGAGATCATTTTTGCCATTCATTAAATCACTATTACACGTCCACTCCTTCTGCTTCTTGCTCTGAGGTATGCCACCCACTTTTTCTGCTCAGGGAGCCCAAAGAACAGGGTGCAATAGCTTTTGCGAAGAGTAATAGGAAAGAGGCATGCAAGAACAAACCATTCTACTGTTAGAGCGTCTTCAAGGTTGCAGTTATTTGATATATACTTTTGGGCGATGTTAGTCTTGAAGGACAGAGCTCTGTGTGTATACATGTGTGTACAGTATAAAGNTTNCAGGATGCTTTAAAACCTGTTTTTTAAAGTGAAAAGGAATGAGTACTGAGTTCCACTGAAGGCAATTCGGTTCAGGAACCATTNAAAGAACACAGTCCTGGTCCTGCATCCTGATGGCATTTTCTGCTGACATCACCGGGACTTTGAGCAGGAAAAAAGTCTGCACAGGAAGACTCACGACTCCTTTCAGGTTTTGGAAGAACTGGAGGAGTGATAGTGTTGTTACTGCAGTCACAAGTGGTGTACTTTTCTCCAGAGTTATTCTCTGAGCAGTGTGTATGGTCTCCTGCAGCAGCTAAAGGCGTAGTAAATATTTGTTATAGGAGGAACTGGATCATACAAACAGGGGATTTTTTTTGCTTTGTCTGTGGCTCTATTCAGTGCTTTGGGTTTGGAAGATGCATTATTTTCTCAGGTCTGCCACAGACTCACTCTGTGCAATGGGCAGAGATGGGTATTGCCACAGGGGCATCACCACTATGACACAGGGGCACATGGCACACAAGCAGAGCTAAAATACCCCTAATCTCCTTCCAGTGATAAGCATGAGCCTGACTGCACATAATCTGTAGGTGCTTCAAATCCTTATCTTTGACTGGATATGATAATTTCACTCCTTTCCTACTTTCTGGCTGTCATGTCTATTTAGACTGGAAATTCCTTAGGACAGCTTGTGTCCCTTGAGGTATGTGTATCTCGTATAATTATCCCCTAGATTAGCAAGGGTGTTTGGGTGCTTTTAAAAGAAGATGACAGTAAATTTCTCTCTTCCTACCAATATCTCCTATCCATACTGGGCCTGAGGTAATCAAGTATTAAGGCTAGACAGCTCTGTCCTGACTATTTTGTTCTCATTTTCTTTACTCTGTTTCACAGGTTGTTCTTCATTCTGATTAGCAGATAAGAAACCAAATAGGTGGTTTCACAAGATGACCCTTTGCTTTTGCTGTTGTCATGAACTGACAGCATGTTTGACTATACCACTCTGTAATTTAGGAAGAGCTCTAGGAACCATCAGAGAAAATACGCCGCAGAAAGGGAGATCATAATGATGATGTTGTGACTATGAAAATTTGGCTTCGTGAATTACTGTTAGGAAGTTACATGACATAACTTCGAAATTACATGAAATTTGAGACAAGAAATTTCTACCAGAAAGCTGTATTGTCCTGTGGTGGATTCCATTTGATGAACATTTAGAAGGAAGAAAAGTCATATTAACACATTTCGGTTTCTGGATATAGTATATCATTTTAGATTAATACTTTTAACATTTCAAGGTGCCATTCTGGAATACAATGATCTATGGTATTCATCAGTTTCAACCTCTTTTGTTATAAATTAAGAATAGTACCACTCAAAAGCTCTCAAATCAAATTTGCCATTTGAAATAATAAAAGTAAAGTGTGTCATTCGGACTGACCATATTTTACGTCACTTTTTCTGATTGTCCCAGCTGTGGTACTGCTGTCATTGTTATTAAAAGAGATGGCATGAAAACAAAACAAAAATAGAGAAGTTTTAAGGGTGTGTACAACAATAAAACACTCGGGTATTTTCTACCTTATCTGGAGGATTCACCTATAAAAACTAATCAAGCCCAGCACATTATCCTGCACGCATTTTTGAAATCTCTCATACTGTTTAGTGACTTCAGGTGTCTCAGAGTATGACTGCACAGCCTGTGTGCCCGGGCCTTCCTTGCTGATGGCTCTAGTCAGAGAGCTTCCTTGTGCACTGTGCTTAACTCGGTTTATCAAAGATTTTGCTCCACTCTGGAGTTTGCAATGTAAGCTCTTCGTGGCCAATTTCTATTCTATATTTCTATAGTCTTTCAGGGACATTTTCCCTTGAACTGTTAAACAGGAACAAGGAGTAACTTTCTGTTGCATTGCAGGTGCCTGCGCTTGATGGGTCTTCACCATTTCAGTTTACAGTTATGGATATTCACCCTGGTGTGACTCCACTTTTTCTATTATGTGCTTCTGCACTGGGATTTCACCTCTAGTGTTTGCTAGCTGCTGACAGGGAGGACAAGCCCCACAAACGTACGAACAGACCTGGCTTGGGTCCTGTGCTTCCAGGTGGATAACATAACCTTTGGTAACAAAGAGTGGTAAAGTACCGAAGAATGTAATCTTTGATAGCAGATGACTGATCTTCTCCACTTGCCATTCCATGTTCTGGAATGGATTTGAAGCCCTTCAGAAAACAGCTGGAGAATAACTTTCTCCAGCAGTCCAGTGTCTAACCCCAGCAGATTCAAGTCCAAGTTGAGCCATCCACATAGGAGAGTGTTGCTCTTCCCTTTTGCTGCTCAGATTGGAGTACACCAGGAACACAAATGTCTCATTAATTTTCTGGAAAAGCTCTGGTTGTGACCACATTTCTGTGTTTCCCCAAAAAATCCAATGATTGCTTGAAATTGTGATAATCTGCATTCACTCTGTGTTCTCTGCGGTGTTTTGATACTTGGGACTGAGCTCTGAAATGCATTTCTTGTTAGCCCTTTTCATTCTAATGAAGTGTAGAGGCAGAAAAGTAGCACTCCGGTTTTAACCCTGTAATTTAGAGAAGGCTGTGTTTTTTCTACCATCTTATTCTCTTTGCAATGATTGCCATGAAGCTAGGTTAATATTCTGCTGCTTCTGTTCTCATCTGGTATGTGAATGAGGTGTCACAATTTCATTGCCGTGTGTACTGTGTTCCCATATCTATAGAAACATCTGTGGTTTACATACATCTTAGAAAAAATAAAGATACAGGCACAGAATTCAAAGTATCTTAGACTCTCCCAGCTTTCTGAAGTTTTTTCAGATTAAATTGTTGCCTCTGGCTTTTTGCTTAAACTCTTGTAATACAACATGAAAACTGGAGCTGGTTTGCAAAGAACCCACTTAGGATTCTTATATTCTCAAATTTAAATAAGAAAATTATTCTGATTACTGGTAGAAAAAGATCCGGTTCAATCTTTACTTTAAATGAGACTGGCATATTATACCTTTATGCTTTTATTGTGTAATAGAGTTATCTAAGTATGCCTATGGCCCTCATCACCATCATATGGAAGTGCCTCCAAAGTACTTAATAGATATTACAACAACCACCTCTTTTTCAGTGATGAACTGAAGCTCTGCAAATCATACTCTTTTCCTGGGTTTTTCTACAGGAAGGTCAGCAACCTTCATTTCCTTCTTACGCCTCTCCTCGCCTGCCCTTGGGAGTAGCCATCTCCTTTTTGGCTTTCATAACTCTAGCCAAGGTAAATAATAGAGAGACCTTGTTATTAATGTTCTCATTTAAAAATCTATTATGGTATTTAGAATGATGAGGTCTGACTCTAAGTCAAGGGAAGATTAATTACATGACACCACTGAAAACGGGATGTGACAGTCTTTGGACTGATATGACTAACTGTCCCAATAAATCTGAACTTGCACAATTGCCATAGTAAAGTGTTCAAAACCTCCATCTGTACTCACAAACAGTTACCAGGATGTCACTTAATTATCTCTCTGAGGCAGGCACTATAGCAAGAGGAAAAGCATTTCTTAATATACCTTCCGAAGGAGAGGGGTGCAAGGAACATCTCAATGAATAAAAAGATGCTGTTGACCCAATCTTCTCTTTTTCATTCATTTTTCATTTACCATTTCATTTTTGGTACCAAGAGGAAATTGGGGGAATGATACTGGCTTGCAATCCTAAATGGCAGGGGAGTTATGCCACTTGCTAGCCAGGTATTGCCCTTACTATGCTGTCTCGTCCTCCTTTAGCACCTGTTGCTCCAAAAGCTCTGTCCCAAGGGTCTATGGTTTTCTCACACCAGGTTTTCACCCTCAAAGACTTACATGGCCTAGAACCTGCCTGTGGAAAATGTTGCCAGTTTCCTCCTTTCGCAGTCATTCATGGCCTGGTTTAAGCCCACTGGAGTTTATATGTGTTCATATATTTATAAATAAACTCTTGGTTTATGCAGTCTGTGAAGGTGGGTCAGCACATAATAGCATGTGGAGCAGCAACAGCAACTTTCATGCAGCTAATACCAGGGGACTTTATCCCCAAACCCCTCCGGCAATTTATCTGAAAATGCCTGTTAAAAATCGCTCCATCTAAGCTTCTTGCCCCTACTGAGCTGCCAGGTGGGACACAAACGATTTGTGTGGCTGAGCAGGCAGACACTAACACTAGGCACAAAGGGTGATGGGGAGGGAGGAGGAGTGCATCCACTGCCTGTGGATGCGAAGCTTTCTCCACAGCCATCAGACCCGTTTGTGTACGCTTTGTAGCATCCTCCGCACCACCCACAACATGTCCTCAGACTCCTCACTCTGCAGATGCTGACTGCTTTCCTTTCAGTTGTGCTGGATGTCAGATTACTTTGTGCATGGCCACAGTCTGACTCCAGGGGCAGAAACGTTCACCACAGGGACAGGCCCAAGCAGTTTGCATGCACTTATTTCTCTCCAAGAGGATGGCTTAAAAGTAAAGAAAATCACCCCAAGCAGAAAAGAAAATTAACATTGGTTTTGTTTTAACAGCCTCAGGCAACTGTATCTCCAAGGCCACATCTTTGAGATCTGGCTCCAGCTGGTTCCCAGCTGTACTGAGGGCTCTCCAGGTCCCCGGTCTCTGCAGAGCCAACAGTGCTCCAGTGCAGCCTCTAATCTGGTGCCCAGCACCAGCAACATGCGGAGATGTGAAGTTCTGTCTCCCTTGCTCTACTAAATTTCCCTTATTGTGGCAAAGGGAAAATAACATAAACAAGATGACTTGGGGGAAAAGGTCTATCCTTTTGAAATCTGAATGTGTCATTGATAGCAGTGGGGAAAGTTGCTGATACGTATAAACCTCACACTTTCTGTTGGAAGAAGTTTGTTGAGCCATATCTTGAAAGCTGTGAAAAATAAAGAATTTCAGCAAATTACTTCTGAAATAATTTTGAATGCCCCTGTGTTGGTAAATTAAGAATTCACTGAGTGAACAATGTCTTAATTCAGCAGCCATCCCCTTGCTTTCTTCTATAAGTATTCTCTGTTTAAGAATAGTATATGCACAAAATTAAAACCAAAGGAGGAATCTCACCTACATGGGAAACTTTGCCTTTGAATGACAGAGGTTTCACTTCAGGTTCCTCCTTTGAAGAATTGCCCATAGCTTTTTGTCCAGCTTGGACTTTATGACAGTGGAATGATATCAGCACCCAAAGGGAGGGACGGAGATTCCTTCCCTGCACAGTTCTAAAACTCACGTATTAGGTATCAGTTTTCTTGGTTTATTGAGGTGGATTGACCTAAAAGCTTCACAGAATATGTATGTCTAAGAAGAGATGAGCTTTCTGGTCATCACAAATGAATGAGGCAACATTAGGTGAGCACGGTATTGCCCAATAGTAATCAAACTAGAATTTAGGGGTCTCTTGACAATATTAGCTGGAAAGAACTAAATTTTCAAATAAAGTTTTTGAAGCAGTATATCAAAACCAAAAGCTTCTCTCAGGACTGGGGTTTCTTTTTCAGGTCTTGCTTGGACCTTTTTTTGAGCAAATTCCAAACAAAGCAGGGTGCCTGGATACTGCAAGAGTCCATGACGGCAGATGTCATCCCCCTCAGCCCCATCCCTTCCCTCTCCCTCCCAGCTTTGTCTGCATTTAGTCTAAGTTTACCACATTGTATTTCTTTCTTTGTGTACCCAGTTCCTACCTCACAGTAGAGGTCTGGACAGGCAACAAGAGAGGGCTATGGCAGTCAAGAGCAGGATGAAGGTTCAGGGAGCCTTGCAGGATGTGCAGTGATCATCTGCATCTGATCATCTATCACCTCCTGGCAGAGCTGATGTTCCAGTGCAATTGGGAGCCAAGACCAAACTCGGTTTACCCAGTGTAATTAGGGCTAGATTTCAGGTTCAGTTTCAATGAAATCTGAACTGCGCTTATATCTTGGTACAAATTACAAAGCAGACGGAAACATTCTCTCGTCTACTGACCCCCCAACACCTGAAAATGTGCCTATATTCTTTAGCTCCATCTACTGGCACTTTACACAAACTAGCCTTTATGTATGTACAAATGAAAGTATTCCTGTATGAAAAGCAACAAATAGCTTCCTACAAATTGCCCATCTGGTAGATATGATTATCTTACTTTTTAACAATAATGAATTATTATTACTTTTGTAATCTCTGTAGGGCGGGGTCTATAATTTCTCAGAGGATAAGACTACAGTGGATGTGTTACTAGACTACAAATATATAATTGTGCGTGTGTGGCAATATGCAGTTATCATTCCATGCAAGTATAATTGAAGCATCATTTAAAAAAAACATAATTAAGTCTTTAGCAATACCCAGGGGATGCAAATTGTTTCTATTCCCATTTCAAAAATGAATGAACAAAATCTGACCAAAGAATCCTGGCTCATATTTGCCTCCTCTGCTCGTTATACCTCTTTCCCTCTTTGTGTGTTGAAAGAGACCATTGGGTTGCTCTTTCCTGTGGTAGATTTGGGAATAGTACTGGAGGTGACTTTCTTCCTGCTCTGCATTTCCACTGCTACAATAATAAGTTTTTCAAAGTCTTTGCATAAAAGTGGAGTCATGATAATCATTTTTATGAGTAGGTAAAAGTGTAAGAAGATGCCCAAAGCTTAGATATTTTTAATAATTTTCAAATAACTGAAAATGCATATTCCATGCATGAAGCGTTTGAACATATTTTTTTGAAGTATACATTTGTCAAAGGCTAGCATTCAAAAAGAAAGCTGATTTGCATTCATCACTTACAGCAGTTGTAGTTTTGTATCCAGACTCCTATGGAGATTTTTTTTTCTTCAACTGCTTCTGCCAGCTTTCATTTTTCTTACTGCTCATAGATCACTATTTAGTATAATGGGAAAACTCCAAAGGAATAATCCTTAGTTTTAAAATAAATTAAAAAAATATCCAAACCAAAATGGACTTGCCCCTCTTCAGAAGGGATCATTATTTGGCAATATGCTCATTTGTATAAATATACTTTTAATCAAACTTTATCCATATGACTTCAGACATAATTGCCTTCATTCAAATAATAATGAAAAAGGAAGCCAAACATAGCACCATAAGCAATCTCTTGTTGTGGAGTGACTGAAAGACACCGAGCTCTGGCATAACTTTCAATAATCATTCTGTCATGATTGCAGTTTGTTTATTCAGTTTTAAATGAAGGTGTTTAGCATTTCTCAAATAAGCCCAAAGTACATAGGAAATATTTGTTGGATAAGAAGTAAAAAAGATTTGAAGGTGTTCCACACATTTTCAGCTAACCTGATTTATATATGTTTCTGGTTTTAATGCTGAGGGAAGTTAGAGTCAATAAACTGTTTGTTTTCCATGGGGAAATCCTGGTTACAGCAGTGCCTCAGTAATCCTGCTTGCTGCACAATAAATGCACAGCTTGCCTGTAGGAAGCTGAGCAGAGCGGGATCCTGGCCCAAGCAAAGTCAATGGCAAAACACTCACTGTCTTCCCTGGCATCTTCGTTTTAGGTGCAATGGTCAATGTTTTAACTTCTTTACCATATGGGCAAGTCGCGCTGGCCTCGTAAGTCTGCAAGAGACTCATCCAAACCCAGTGGAGAAATGGTATACCTCTCACTGATTTCAGTAGGCTTTGGTCACAGCCTAACTGGAGGTCAGCTAACAGGCAGCGTCAACAGTGAAAAGAAAAAAGAATATTTATCTCACCATCTGATGAACAAAAGTGGCAGCAGCAGGTACCTGGGATAACAGGAATGCGTGGAAGGCTGGGGTAGATTGGAAAGTCCAGACAGACGGTCGCAGGGGCTATAGGGTGCACTGATGGGGACAAGGTGAGCTTGAGCCAGGAAGATATCAGCATCTGAAGGGCAAATGGGCTGGTGAATGAAGCACGAGTAGGGGAAAGAAACTGTGTACACATCTTTCCGTTTCAGTCAATTTTACTAATTAGTGGGTGTTGTTTTGCAGATGAGTCAATATTGCGAGAGTGTATTAATATGGTAATAGCATTTTGCAGGAACTGTAGCTGGCTCTGACTTTGGGGGAAGGGAGACTGAAATGTTAATTTGAGCTTGAATGGGAATGTAGCAGATTTACATCTTTAAAGAAGATACTTCCAAAAAACAGTGAGCAGAGGGTTTTTTTTCCCCTCTCAGTCGATTTTGCATATTATTTGGCCAATGATGTGCTATAATATGAAGGTAAAATCCCTCTTGCTTGTGGAATCAGACAAAAAAGGTCACACTGCTCTGAATGTGTCCTGCTAGCCTAGAGCAGTCAAGCAAGTGAGTGAAAGCCCTTCAGCAGCCAAGTGGGGCCATGGAGATGACAATCTCAAACAGAAAGGGGCTTTTCTCAGGATTGGTAGCTATTTTATTTAAATACTGCAGGGAAATGAGAATTGCGTGTGTAGCATGAACTCTCTGCTAGCTAATTCCAAGTCCAAATTGACCTTTTTATAGCTTTCCCTTACTGTTTATCCAGTTTTCTTTATCTTAGGTCTCCTGAGTACTAGCATTGCTGACACCTGCCAAGAAAGCTACAGTGGCAAAAGCACATGTTAACCACTGATTTCTGCCCATCAAGATCTGCTCCATGTCACCTGTGCAGGCTGGTGATGGGAGCTTGGGATGACATACGCTGTTTTCCTCTTGTTCAAGGACAACTGTTCTTCCTCTCTGAGATTACCAGCCCCCAACCCAGTAAAATCAATATCAGGAAATAAACCATAATCTCTCCTTGAATATAAGCGTCCTTTGGGACGTGAGCTGGTCAATGCATTTTGATGTATTCCTAGAAGAGCAAAAGGTTTAGAACCAGAGTACATTGTCTGGTTCCCAGCTCGTAGGCAATTTTGACTTTTAAGGGACATTTCATACACAGTAATCTACTTGACTCTCGGATCTGTGGAAAAATTGAAAGCTAGGTAAGTTTTAAAGGGATTTTTCTTACTTGCCCACAGACCCAAGAGCTGAATAGATTAGCTAAATCTAGAAAAGACAGTGAATTAAAATAGTTAAAATAGACAGTTGTGTCTTTGCTGGGAAGACCTGATTTTCTTTAACTGAACATGATAGTTGCTATCACTTTTTCATTTTAGTTTCCAAAATTAGCAAAAAATACATCTAAAAATGTCTCATTTTTCTCACATAGCATTATCTGAGGTATAGAAGTAACTTTGATCTCTGCTTGCCATAGAACAAAACCTAGTTTTACAATGTTGTCCTAGAGGCGGCAGCAGAGTACACAAGAAACGAAAAAGCTGACACACGAATGGGCAAAGTTGTGTTTGGTTAGTAGTTAATCTACATAAAATCTTACTAAAGGGCTTTACTGCTGTATACTGCTAACATAAAACCCAGGAGAGAATATTGGTATAGCTTTGAAACAGGTAACAGGGTGGAAATAATACTCATATCATTGAGTATTCTGAATCCAAGTGAAATAATTTGACCTAAAAAATCTCCACTTGTTGGAGAGCACTTGCTGTAGCGAACTGTTTTCTGTATCACAGATTCAGCATAAATGTAAACTACTTACATAGAGCTAAAGTGTCAGCTGAGCCGGCAAACTTTAAAACATCTACGATGCTCTGTGACACGTTAATTGAAATGTACTTTGCAGTGCAACCATTTAGCAATTTATATAAATATCAAAGCATTTGGGTTTTACTGTCAGTCTTTGTTTCTGAATGAGAAATTTATAAAAAACATATGTTTCTAACTGCCACTGAGTGTATGTTCAGAAGGATGTGGCCACTGAACTATATCAAACTTTCCTCAGCACAACAATTTGATGAACCCACTAAGAAGATTCTTCTGTTAATAATGTCTCTTTTCAGTAATAACCAAAAGCTTTTACTGCAGTTGGCAAAAGTGCTGTTGTATTGAGATGGGAGGAACAAAGCCTTAAAGCATGGTCCCATTGAAGTCGTGGGCAATTTGTCATTGGCTTCAATGGGACCAGGATTTTGCCAAAAATATCAAATACTTTCTGAAGTCTTTCCATGAATTAGCCTGCAATTAAAAAGAAATCATCCTGTGTAAGTAAGTTGTGTACAGAACCCACACTGCCATAAGCTTCAGATCTGACTCCAGGTTCTCCAGCTTCTGAGACTGCTCAGCTCCAGGATCTTGATTTCTTTTCTTCTGATGCCTAACTGAGGTGTTAACATGACAAAATTATCATGTCACTTCCAGTGTTTATATCTGAAGCCAGGGTGTGAGCCTCAGTGTTCTGACCATATGTATTACAGCAGCACCCAGAAGCCTCCAGCCACAGTGGGAACGTCCTTATGAAGGGCATGTTGGCTTGGTCTGCTCTGCTTGGAAATAAGGTCCCCAGAGCTCAGTCAACCACCTGCCTGTCTGTCGTGTATCTGCTGGTGGAACATGCTCAGACATGGAGGTCTGTGTTTGCAGACTGGTGCCTTAAAGCTGCACTGGAGACCAAGTCCATACACCGTGTGCCTGGCTGTCCTCAGCAGTGGGTGTAGACACCATTGCTGCCTCTCCGATGTAGGATAGCCCACAGCACCTGGCAACAAGGGTTTATCCGGTAAGAATATCGATGCACAAAGGTTTGGGAAAAAGGAGAGGTGTAGGCTGACTCAGGCCCTGCTGACTCCATGGCCTTGGCTGCGTGAAGGGCTTTGTAGGCTTTTTCAGGGAGTTACTTTCCTAGCATCAGAGAGGGCAATTAAGCCTTCTTCATCTATACAAAAGTTTGAGGAAACCTTGTTTTACTACTGCTCTTTACGACTGGGAAGCTTTTATGAAATGACCTGTGATGAAGCCACGTACACTGAAATGTTCTCATTAAAATGCCTTAGCTTCTCCTACAGTTGATGCTGAAGGGACCATCTATCTGCATCGCTAAACTCTGCAGACTTTATTTTGGCCAGAGCTCTACCTTGATAAGAAGTGAAGGTAGGGGCAGCTGGTTCTGGGGCAATCCTCTGCTATTCTCTGCACTATGGAGAAGCAGTCTTCTTCTGCAGTCGCCTAGACTCGCATAGTAAGGGGTAATGGGTGCCTGTGAGGTGTCATGTATGTGCTGTTTGTGTACAATTTTCTTCTAGTGATGGTCCCTCCTTATGAACAGATTCCCAGTTCCTGGGAATTCGTAAACATAACACCATATATATGGTTTCTGAATGCAGACGTCATTTGGGGTAATAATATCTATGAACAGCCTACAAAAGGATAGTTTATATTCTTTTAGCACCTAGTCATTACCTGCAGATCCCTGGAAAGCAAGCATCTGCAATACGCAAGAAAACCTTTCTAATAGTTCACATATAGCAATTTTCTTTGTTTTCAAGGCTGCTTAGCTAACCTGTACAAAAAATATTTGCAGCCCCTCCTCCTCCAGAAAGCTCCAGCTGATGAGCCAAGCTCTCAACATTTCATTCCTGTGTAGATAGTTCGCTAAATTTTTTCCCAAGGCTTTATGGCTTCCAACAATATATCTTTCATCACCGTATTGCCAAAAAGAAGTGGCTTCCTTGAAGCCTCCCTTAGGATTTGGACTGGATATCGAGGATTAGTTTATAACTGGTAACTTATGAACTGCATAGTGTTCTACAAACAACTTATTTTTCTTAATGTAATGGTGAAACTATGAAGCCCCATCATGAGAACTTCTTTCTGAAAGGATATTTGAATGAAGCCTTAAACAGTACTTTATATTCCTATATGAAAACTGGTACTTTTTAAAGAGCGCTTTTTTGTCTTCATAGAATAAGCATTAATTGACCACAAATCTTGAAAATTTTCGTTTCTGGTTGAATTTGTATGTATTTGTTTTGGATTTGGGGGGGTTGTTTTTAGGGTTTTTTTTAATCTCTAAGAATGTCTGAGTTTTGAGTTTGGCTGTTATGCAGCTGGGATCTGACAATGTAACACAAGAAACCCATTATTTATAGGAATGGAATCACAGCAGGTACTGGCAGAATACAGCAATGGGAAACTTCTGAAGAATACTCCTTGCTTTTACCTGTATTGGTGCAAATCATATGTGTTGGTAATAAGAGCAAAGAAAAAAATATCAAGTAAGCACAGATTTTTTTATTTCAGCACATCTGGTTTATTTCAGTTCAGTGTGATGGCTGGAGGGAGAAAGAGATTTCTTCAGAAGGCATGTGTTTAGCTCCAATTCTTGGTAAACTTAAAACAGAAAAGGACATCTAATTTTTTAAATGGATTTCCTCCAAGGTGATTATAACAGAAGTATATCCATTTTTTCTAGTGCCCATGGTGCTCTCAGCATAGTAGAAATACTTCTAGATGGAACATTTTCCTACAATTTCTTTATGTAGAATACATTCAGAGTAATCATCCCTTTTTTTGCATTGCAATTGCATCTGGAAACTCCTTGCAAGACCAGGGACCACACTGGGAAGCCTTGCAGGAACAATAATGAAAAGCCAGTTAACACCCCAAAGTGCCTACAGCTTTCTAGATGAAACTGGGCAACAGTGAAAGAAGAAAATGGATTTTCTAAGAAGAACAGCGATTTGCCCAAGGACAGATTTTAAACCAGTTGTACTGCAGGATACAGATGGAGTATATTACCTTCTCAATATTTTACTAAAGTGCATATACAGCTGGGAAATTGTAACTTATTTAGCAGTCATGTGTTTATTCATATTATGAAATACTCGATTTTTCCTCCTGATATAGATGGAAACATGTGAATTAGACTACATTTTTGGCATCAGAATGAATTATTTGTAAACTTTCATAACAATGGTGATAATCATTCGTTAAGTAACATATTGTTAGCATTTTGGGGGAAGGAGCTGGGGAAGCAACACTCTTTACATACTCCATTATTGTGTTTGTGTCTCAACTTCCTTGGCTGGACAAAGCCAGAAGCAGAATAGCAGTCAAGGTGGACCCTTGCTCCTGCCCCAGCTTGATGTCATCCTAGAGGGGTCAGTCAAGATCAAGGCTTTATTAGACCAGACACTGTACTATCCCTGTGCATGAGTGTCTCTCCATGCTGAAGAACTCCAGTTTTAAAGGATTTGGTGGATAAGAAGCATTAATACTACTAAATGGAAGGAAATGAGGAAGGAAAACATTTTTTTCAGTGACACTTAAGTCTGACCTATCTCTCTACCCATTAATATAAATTTCTGTTTCCATTTAAATCTTAGGAAGCAGAGTCAGGCCAAAGTTCAGTGCTTTTGAATATCACTCTCTTAGCAACCTGGTGAAGGTCAGTGGTGGGTGTTTGTGGAAGAAATGGGAGTGAATACTAGTCTGTTGTCTTAACCACAAGACCATGCTTCCTCTCCTAATCCCAGGTTGATTTTAGAGGGCCGTAGCTCATGACAATAAATCCAAATTTTAAAACGTTAAACTTGGCAATGATGATAAGGAAATGATTAGGAGTCAACCAAGGAGAGGCACAACTGCACTGACAGAGACAATCTTCACAGTAGAACCACATTTTCATCTAAACAAGTTTTATTGCAGCTCTGCTGATGCATGTATTTGACTGCATTCTGCTTTTTTGTTTTGGCAGGCACCACAGAAGGCCTGATCCAATTCCTGAGGAAATCAATGGGAGTTTGATTGGAGCCATAGAAAGCCAAGATGGCAATTTCAGCAGATAAAAATGTGGAGCCAGACATTCAAAAATAGCTTTTCAAATATGTGTCAGAGACCTTTCTTATGGTTTGCAAATGGAGTCTCATTACCCTAAGAGAAGTTACTTTTTGGGGAAGGCATGAAATATGGATCAGATACAGTAACGCTCAGAAGAAATCAGTGAACTTTCTTGGGAGCATGAGTGTGAGCTGGACCGTGAAAAGGAGTTCCGATTCAGCTCTCACCTGTGTCTGGATTTCTCCCCATTCAGAGGAGCAAACATAGAATGCAATAAGAAAAAATGCAAGCTGAGGAGCCAGTCCACCTCTTACCCCTGCAGAGTAGTTGGGAACTCAGTAACTGAAGCATAGGAAGTTCTATCTGAACATGAGGAAGAAGTTCTTCCCTCTGAGGGTGACGGAGCACTGGCACAGGCTGCCCAGGGAGGTTGTGGAGTCTCCTTCTCTGGAGATATTCAAGACCCACCTGGACAAGGTCCTGTGCAGCCT
>Ga0065711_1038123_pt1 | contig 19130 bp, 18 predicted proteins | sample Hoacrofraction12_FD_59098 | JGI IMG/M metagenome (GOLD analysis project Ga0065711, IMG submission 59098) | Hoatzin crop microbial communities from Cojedes, Venezuela - Epithelial fraction 12 v2 (version 2) | ecosystem: Host-associated > Birds > Digestive system > Esophagus > Crop | place... | reverse complement strand
TTTTTTTTTTTTTTTTCTGTTCGTATAACTTGTGCTGCTGGTATTACAGAGACACTTGCAGAAACCGGAATTCTGTTTCTGAATTTTACGCATTTTGACTCGTGATCTGAACATGCTCTCCTGATCACTTTATAGCTCTGGGGGGGAAATCCGGTTAAGTTAGTGGTGACTTGCCTAGCTTCTTCCCCAGCTCAGTAGCACAGCTTTCAGGTTTATACATCAGCCTTTTTGTGTAGGTGGAGAGCAGTCCATACCGTGGTTTGCAGGCAGAAGTAGTCATGGTCTTCGACTGCGGCATGCAGGTAGTGAAAAAGGCTATGGTGGAAGAAGCTATCTGCCAAGGTTAATTTATATGGAAAGGCTTCCAGGTGCTTGTATTAATCTAAAAGATGCTTCTGCCCCCTCCACCTTGCTTTCTGCCTTTCTTGCTTTCACCTGAAAGCAAGAAAGGCAGAAAACACAGTACCTTTAATATGTACCTGTAAATAGTAAGTATAATTGTCAGGACAGAATGGTTTTGAAAACATGAGTTATTTGAATAGTATTTGTATTGTAAAATGGAGTTGAGGCTTTGCTTTTCACTTCTGAAAGATGGCATCTGTTCGCACAGTAGCACACCGCGCTGAGGAGGTATCCCTTTGATACTGGGCGGAGGGAAGTGGTAATTTTAGCAGGCAATAAATTGCCCGTGTAAATGTCAAGAGAGAAGGAATGGAGAAATTACTGCTATCGTGTGCTGTGATTTGGCTTACAGAATTGGTTGTGTCTGTAACATTGGAAATCCTGAGGTTTAACAGGAAAATAGAGCAGTTCAGGATCCAGCCGATACTTAAGGTTAAGATTTTGCCGAGGCCCTAATGAGTGCCAAGATTATTTTTGCAGCGCTTCCCTCGTTAGGACTCTGCCGGGGTGCAGCAGTGCTGCTAAAAGGAGAGGTTGCAGCTACCAGGGGACTGAAATGAGGCTGGAAATGCCGGCTTTAATTGCATTTCGGTGTGACTGCCTGCGCTGTTCAGCAGTGAAAGTTGCTACAGCACATTTGATAGCAGTAGCTGGAAGCACTAGAGGCAGCATGTTCAGCTGTAATATCAAGCCACGGCAGGGTTATTTGAGGACACCGTTCCAGGGTTAACCCTTAAATTGCCTACTCTGATCTCTTTAAGTGGTAACGCTTGCAGGTTTTGCTTGTGTATTTGAGTGTTTTGGCATTTGATTACTCAACTTAGAGTTAACATCGATGGGAGAAACCGAATGAAATGTAGATCCTGTAATTTATAGGCTATATAAAGCTGAGGCTCTCCATTTAGATACGCTACGCTGCCTTAAGTGTAGGCTCTGGGTAAACCAACCACCTCTGTGGTACGCACTGCTGCAGAAACTTAGCATAACCACGCGTTTGGGATTCGAAGAGCAGGCTAAAATGCGATCAACTACTGACTGTGATTAACTTCCTCTAACTCTCCTGAAGGTGACATTCAAGGGCGTATTTTAAAAACTGCTTGACTTCATTGTGTGTTCAACCCAGAATTGAAACAGCTTCTCTGTGGGATGTTCATAATGCACTCAAGCTCTGCAAATCCTGCATGAGTCAAAATTGCTTGGTGTCAGCCCAAATTATCCTAAATCGGAAGCTGCAGACATGAAGCACAGTATGTAAAAACACGAAGCTGCCCTTGTTGGTCATGCATCTGTCTCCTTGAGGACTTGAGAGGCTTCCTTGTTTTTTTCCAAGGCTTATATTTGAAGTGAATGGCAAATTCGTTGTGAATTTGATACTGTGAGAAACTAAAATGTGTTTCCTGAGTTTGGGGGGTGGTTGTTGCTTAAAATTTCTCTCTTCCAGTCTTGGTGAGGGCGTTTGCTTTCCTATACAGTGCTTGTATGCTGATGGCAGCGGTCCTGCAAATAAGGTTGTATGGGATGGGGGGAAAAGGGAAGAATGTTGAGGGAGTCCATGTTCTGTGTTGTCTAGCAGACCTCTTAAGAGGATTTAAGAATATTAAGTTTACCAAAACACACGCATGTGGACCGCAAAGATTATATTTCCTTCTTGAGAAATAGGAAGTACAGTGGAATTTGTTTTTTGGGGGAAAAGATGCTTGTGTTGAACTTCTGTGACAAGGAAGTAAACTGTGGTAGGTTTTGAAAAGAGTGCAGAAAAAGACTTTCAGGTGCAGCTGTCTTCAAGAGATGTCCCTGCCTCTTTCGTTTCCAGTTGCCGTGTAACGAAGGCAGATGCACTATGTGGGATGGGGCTTCCCCTGGCAGGAGCAGAGCTGGTCCCCGCTGTGCCTGGACACTGCACCCGCCCTGGCACACTGCGAGCCTTGCCACTGCCGCAGAGCATGGATTTCTTTGACAAGTAAAGCAACCAGAAGGAAGAGTTTTCGTATCGCTCAGCTGTTCGGCTCTGCTAGGACAGCCTTGACAGAGGGAGTGGGGTCAGGAGTGTGAGCTCTTTGGAGTTGGGTGGAGTAGGCTCTTTACTTCAGTCAGACCTCTTATGAAACCACAGCTGTAAGTATTTTCGTCTGCCACTCCAGATAAGCATGAATGCTTTTTCGTAAACTGTCAGCAGCGGGCTGTTTGAACCTGAGTAGTTCTCTTGACAGAAAAAGATAGCTGTGCAAAGGTGGTGAAACCGTTGGGGAGCCGTGAAGAAATCAAGTTTTTCAAGGTTCTTGTTTAAATAACCTTTGTAGTCAACTCTAATCCTTTCATGAAGAATCAAGGAAAAGTAAGATGTTTTGACCTGGGGTAAATCTAAACCTTATTCTGAAGTCTTCAAAATCAGATGATGCTTGAAGTGATAAGATCTGGAATTTTCTGGAAATGCTTAGGAGTGAAGATTCTGAAGTGGAGCAAAGCCAAAAGTCCAGAATACAGTGTGCAAGGCGTGCAGAATCACTGATCGCCTCCCTGCTTGGAAGATCAGTGGAAACAAATCTAAAGGCTCTCTTGCTTTTCAGAGTGATCTTCGGTGTTTGCTAAGATATCCTAAAAAACATCTGTTGCCTACAAGTACTGGTTGGTTCCTCAACCTGGTTGACTCCTCTAGTTGTAAGTGTTTAATGACGCTGTTGTAGCGTAGAGGTGATTCACAACTACTTTGTCTGTTTAGATGCACTGGTTCTTCCGCAGTTTACCGTATGCACTTTGATCACTGTACCTGCAAGTTTTAAGTGGAGTTGTACGAAGGATATGGGATGAGAGAGTGGTGAAAAAGGTAGTGGTATAAACAGATGATACAAGTTCTTGAAGTGCAGATTTTGGATTATCAAGTATGATGTGCCAGTGAAGATGAAGACAGGACAAACAAAGAATAGCTTGTGAGCCTTGGGGCTCCTGCAGAAGGGAATGGGATTTCTTATGGTACTTCTTATGTGAATTAGAGAGTTTACGACTAGAACATGAGGAGGAGATTCATAGCAGTTTAATTTGGATGAAATCCTTAAGAGTTTGTGGATGATGGCCAAAGATTAATCTTTTGAGGCATGCGAATGATTTCTGAAGGCCTTTTAAGGAGCAAAAGACCCTAATGTGTGACACTCGGAAGACTTGTTCGGAAAAGTTGTGGTGCTTCTATATTAAATAGATGTGAACTGAAGAAATCGCCATTCTCCAATAGATTCTGTTTTAAACAGTGAAGTTTCCTTTCAGCTCTCTTTTTTAATATTACATTGAAGTCTTAAAGAATGAGTGGTTAATAGTTCTGGAAAGGTTGTTGGTATTCTTAGGTATTTTAGATTACAGGAACCAGAGCAGCATGCATGACAAATCTTAGCTAGTTATTTTTGTTCTGTGGAGTATTGAGTTCAATGAATTTTAATTTGGAAAAAGTGGGAATACATAAGTGGTCTTCAGCGTGTGGGTGTGAACATGTGCAAGTGTAATACGAAAGTGTCTCTTGACAACATTGTCTCCTGAGTTAGTGGGATACATCTGTGTAGCTTCAACAGCTTGTCAGATTGTATTGCCAAAACTTCATTCAATATGTACGACCTCTGTTAAAGGTACTCTTGCTACATGCATAAGAGCTAGGATGCATAATATGTAGAAAAAACTCCATTAAATCTGTCCTACAAACTGTCAAAACAATCAAGCCCTTGACATTAATGCAGTAAAATTTATTTTGCTTTAAGGCTTGGTCCTCGATTACTAACAAACTTTTGGTGTTCTAAAATCTGTTTCAAAATTAGCATTTGGAATTAGAACTGAAAGTTTCTGCTTTGAGACGTGCATATAAACAAGCACCGTGTTTCTTAGTTTGCTGCAGCATCTTCTGAATTGCTTGCTTGGAAATGTCCATTTCTAATAGATGCTCTGCTTCATCTGTATGGTTTGACACAGGCGAATAAGTTCTAAAGAAAGGTGCTGGTTGTGCTATTTTAACTTTTTTTTCATATGTGAAGGAAAAGGTTGTCAAAATTCTTGATAAAGCCTTTGTTGGTTGCTAAATTTAAATCTAAAAATTTCTTAAACTCAAGATGAACCAAGTTTTTCTGAGCAGTAGAGCTAGGAAGATCAAGAAGTTGTCTGAACATTCCAAAATCATCTTCTTTATACGGAACGTATCAAGGAGTCTTATGATACCTAAACTGTTTTTCTGCTTGTCCTTCCTCAACTGCAAAATACCTTTTATCCTTAAGTGTGGTGGTATGACAGAGGAAGAGTTAAAGTGAAGCTGCCAGAAGTGTTTCAGTGAATAGCTTGTTGAAATCTCGTCTAGATGAGTGCCTTGGATGGTGTTCCTAAGCCTGGCCTTGGGCTCGGCTTTTGTCACAACCAACCACTGTGAACGTGTGTAAGTGAATGGTAGTACAGAAAAATAAGATGATGCCTTCTCTCTTTGGTTTTCCAGGCAAAAACACTGGGATCTTAAAAAGCCGCTAGTTCATACACAATTTACAGCTAATGGTGAGACTGTAGGATATATATGTTTCTTTTTTTTTCTGAAGGTGGTCATATGAGCATCCCATTACTTTAGCATCCAGATGCTTATGTGGGTATGGCCTGTACGTCCCAGAGGTTCAGAGGGCTTAAAGGTGGAGGCTGATGAGGAGAAAAAGGGACAATATGAGAGGGGGTGTATGGACCCAAGTTTTAAGGGCAGAGTATTGTGGGGAAAGTTGGGCCATGCCTCTCCCGTTCTTACAGCGTGGAAGTGTGGAAACAAAAAATGAGGATATGGGTTATTTCCGAAGTAGGCAGGCAAAGGAGGGAAGCAACTTCTGAACGGCTTTGCTGTACCTGTGGTAAATCGTGGCCGTTGACCTATTTGCATGTCATAGTTCACATTTTATATGGTTTAGCCAAGTAGATGTCAAGTACTTAATTTCTTAGATACTGTTTAAAATAGACTTGAATTTACAAATACAGTTAGCTGCATTAGTGTATGATTGGACTGGGTAATAGCAGAGTAATAATCACTATTGCACTTTGAGAATTTTGTTTGTGTTGCTGTGCAGACATTTGTACAACACGCTGCTCTGTCTCTTGAAGGTCGGCCTGAAGGTAGGTTGCCTTGAACTCTATCTTGATACCTGACTCCCTGTCCGAGCTGCGTGGTTGTGCTGGGAAGTGAAGAAGCCGGCTTCTGTTGGCAAGTGGTTCCGCAGGTGCTGGAGCTGGACTGGCTGGAAGACACCATCTGTGAAAGACAGTTTAAATGGAAAAATTGTTTTAATGTCAGGTTGCAAATGTCATCCTTGGTTATCTCCCTGGGCTGTTTTCAAGGAGCTGTGGGGTGGTTTGCTATTTCTTCTGTTGACTTTTTTGTTCTTCTTCCTTGCGAAGATCAGAGTTCTATGTTGTAACTTTTTTGTACTAGAGACTGTAAAAACTGAGAATAGAAAATTGTGATTCCTACCCAAAAACTTTTGATCTGAAGTACCTTGTGAGCCAACAGATGGATAGACACTGGTTAAGAAGGTAAGAAAGCCAGCTGGCTGTCATGACAGGCAAGAACTGCATAGTGTGCTATAGCAAACAAGGGTTACCTAGTCTATCTTCTCTGCCCTATGGCAAAATCACCTATGTCATGTCATATCTGACAGATCTTTGGCTTAAATTCCCTTAAAATTTCCCTAGGTTGAGGGCTGTACTGAGTCTTCTGGTACTCTGCATGGTGTTATCCTTATTCCAGAGTCTTTTTTTCCTGATGTCTTACCCACGCCTGTCAAGCTGTGATTTTGGTATATCGTCACTTTGAACCTTCCTTACTGTTAACAGATTGTCCTCTGTATTCAGAGGCTACTCTGTTACTCTGCTCGGGTAAGCGTGTACATGAAGAAGGCTTGCAGTCAGAGTTAATGAGCACAAAACCTTCTCTGTTTTGTGCTAAGAGGTGTTAGTGCTGTCAAGGTTCTAGCACGGTTCCTGATGTTTTGTGCAGCTTTGGGAACTTCCAGCGGTGCGGGACATGGCAGGTAGATGCGCTGTGCACTGATGATGGCTGCCAGTAAGCCGCATGCTTTCCACGAAAGTCAGGTTTTGGCTGCCATGTGCAATGCTGGTGTTGGTTGGCATTGGGTTCATCAGACTTTGGACCATTTGTGAAGGCACGAAGAGTCTGTTATGTTGGCTGACTACTTCGTAGTCATTAACGCTGCTGCAGGCTGAAGTTACCTTTTGTTGCTAAGATATTCTAGTAATTATTATGCAGTTAGATTGAGATATGCATGTTCAATATGTTGTAAGAGTAGCCTGCCTGTAGTTGTTGGAAAAAATCAGTAGTATCTTCAGGTTTTGCTGTGGGTTGGAAAATAGCTCTGTGGAGCTTCTGTCAGGGTGAGGCTGAAATTTCTTAGCCGTGGGTGCTGGATGTATATCGTGCTATTTGCTTGGGTGATGTTACCCAGAGAGGGGACGTTACCATTACTGTCTCATCAGGATTTTGTCAGGTACCTGCTTTCTGTCATCCTACAACAAGGAAGAGAAATACATCTCTTACTGTTGTTCTTGCAATTCCAGGAAGATCCTTCAGGCCCAGTATCGTATGCATTTCAGTGGTACTGTCAGAGGGCCCATTTCTCACCTGTTCAGCTGCATTTCTGACAGTTTACTTGGCACTACGATAAGCTCAGGGTCAAGCTCCTAGACTTGCCTTTTTGAAATGGTACCGGGAAAATTTCACTAACGTTTTCAGAGACTGAGCCCTCTGCTCGGTGGCAGTTGTAAGCAACGATGAGGTATGGCGTCCACAGTGCCGGTTACAGTGGATGCTGTGGCTCCAGTCCTCATAAAGATGCTTATAAAGGAAGATCCTTAGGGAAGACCTCCTGATCCCTTGAAAGGCTGAGGCCTTTCAGCTTTGTAAGGGTTCTGTGCTGTTGAAGCTTTCTCTGTTACTGGTGTAGATCCGGTGGTCTGAAAACGTAAGTGAGATTGGCAGTGAAAGGAAAAGAAGAGTTTGTCCTGTTTTCTAATAGAAATGTTGTTTTAAAAAATCCCAATTTGTACTTCTGCACGCTGGCTAGTTCGATTGCCCAGTGCTTTACCGGGTGGTCAGTAGTAGCCTATAACTTAATGTGGCTGGTGTTAACTTCAGCAGTTGCACAGAAATGAAAAACAAATGCAAATGGTGGCTGCAAACCCCCGGTAAACCTAAGCAGCTGCTTTGTCCCGTGGCGTGTATAGAGGAGAGTTTGTTGGCGTCGGCCGTTAAATTCAGCTGTGCTGCGGGCACAGGTAAGGCAGTGTCTGTGCGGCGGGTGGGGAGCTGGTGCTGGTGACTGCAGTTGGATAGATCCGCTCCTTGGAGAAGTGCCTAAAACCTGCTAGTCCTGATGTTTCTGTCTTGCAGAAAGGTAGTTGAAGTTGGACACTTCAGTGATATTCAGCGTCAAGAAAGAACTGGCTGGTAGTTGGGAGTTCATTCCCTTGTGTCGAGATGAAAACCTTGAAGATGGAAAAAGGGAGCACGTGGAATGCATGAAAGCAAGACATACGTGTTTTTATTCTAAAGACACAGAATTTTAAAATTGATTTAACGATGAAACAGAGTTACTGAAAGTATCTTGCAAAGACATTTCGTGTTGTATGTACCCGATGATCCAAGGAACGGTCAAGTTTTTTCAGATACCTAATTAGCTGCCTGAAGTGTGTGCAGAGGGGGAGAGGGCTTGGCTTCTACCCAGCAGTATGACTTGATTTTTGCCTCTTCGGGGAGAAATCGGTACAAAGTTCAGGCTCTTTCTCTCTAAGCGTATCATAAACTGAACCATTAGGGTCTGATCTTTAAGCTTAATAAGCTTCCCTTCAGAAGTCCAGTATATCAAGTAGTACTGCCTAACTTTTAGTTTAGAAATGCATTTGCTAATTAGGCTAGCAGACATGCCTGATAGGTCAAGTCTGAATTTCTGCTGCCACCTGAGCTATTTCAGGCATGATTCTGTGGGGAGGGAGGTGGGAAGGCGCTGCAGGGATGCACAGTTTCTGCAGGAAGGCTGTAGGGAATACAGGGAATGGTATTTATCTGAGCAAACACTGGCTGACTGGGATGTGAATGCCTGAATTCTGCTTGTAGTTAGGAGAGCCCAGGATGCAGTTCTCCTGAGCTGTTTAAAGCATCTTGGGTGCGGCCGTCTGTGCATGTATACCATGGCCAGGTGAGCTGTATGCCACAGAAGTTTTCTGGATTTTTTTTTTTTAAGCCTTGTAACAGCTTTTTCGTCTTTGACAAGTAATAGTAAACACACGGAATTAAAATTGGTTTACCTCATTAAAAGGGGAATATCAAGCAAAATGTGGCACTCTGTTTTTCTGCCAGCGAGGGTAACGAGCAGAGGTAACTGGATGGTGCGCTAAAATAGCTAAAACATTTATTCTGACAGTACTTTGATGAGGTTACTGACTTAAAAGGAGACAAAATGGACACATGGAAGTGGCAGCTAACCTGTCACAGCAAAACAGCGGAGTTTTTCCCTACATACTTCCCTGGACATCTACTGCATTGTAGCAAAGTGCAAGTGAACATTGAGGGGTGAGCACTGCAGCAGGGTGGAGCAAGCTTGCTGTTACGTATCAGGGAGTAAAGCACATGCTTCTTGCTTTCCTTAGAGAAAATATGATCAAGAGAGCATCATTAGGACTTTCTGGTTTGTGTTTTGAAGGCTTATTGCTGCCAGCCTTGAAAGGGTCTGCAAATGTGCTTATGAGTTTGACCAACTGCTTTGAAATCTGAATAAAAGGAAGGAATCCATCTGACTTCCTTTCTAAATGCATCTCAGATTTCTTCTGGCTTGCAGAGAAATACCTTTGATAAACCTCAAGAAGACTGTGCAACGCAGAAGGAAGGGAAACAGGCATGTGCCCTTTTCTCCCTGCAGGCTTGTGTGCTTGGTGTTACAGACCGTCATGTGAACGTCCTCTTCTACAGCAGGGGTGGTTCGTGCTACAATACCTTGCCTTAGACTGTCAAATATATTTCCTTATATCCTAATGTAAAAATAGATCAGGAGAAGGCAGGGAACAGTTGTAGCAATGGGATAGAGCACAACAGAAGTTGAAAAAGAGCTTGTGCTGTCCTGAAATGCTGATCTTCTGTTTGGTTTGTCGTGAAGGTCTCTTCTGTTTTTGAGGTCCCTCGTTACCAAAAGATGTCTCAATGAGGTCCTCAGATTTTCACTCTTACAGGATTATAAGAGCAGATTCTTTAGTCTGTCCTTCAGAGAGCTCAGACAGTGCTTCCAGATAAGTGGACTGCCACCACTCTGTGTTGCAAATTGAGCATGAGTATCCTAGAATCACAAAATAGTTTGGGTTGGAAGGGACATTTAAAGGCCATCTAGTCCAGCCGCCCTGCAGTGAGCAGGGACATCTACCACCAGATCAGGTTACTCAGAGCCCTGTCCAACCTGACCTTGAATGTTTCCAGTGATGGGGCATCTACCACCTCTGTGGGCAACCTGGGCCAGTGTCTAACCACCCTCACTGTAAAAAAAATTATCCCATATATCCAGTCTATATCTACCCTCTTTTAGTCTAAAACCATTACCCCGTGTCCTACTGCAGCAGGCCATGTTAGAAAGTTTGTTCCTGTCTTTCTGGTAGGCCCCATTTAAGTACTAAGAGACTACAATAAGGTCTTCCCGCAGCCTTCTCTTCCCCAGGCTGAACAGCCCCAGCTCTTCCAGCCTTTCCTCACAGTAGAGGGGTTCCAGCCCTCGGATCATTTCTGTGGCCTCCTCTGGCCCTGCTACAACAGCTCCAGGTCTGTCCTGTGCTGAGGGCTCCAGAGTTGGATGCAGGACTCCCGGGGGGGTCTCACCAGAGCAGAGGGGCAGAATCCCCTCCCTCGCCCTGCTGCCCAGGCTGCTGGGGATGCAGCCCAGGGTATGGTTGGCCTTGTGGGCTGCGAGCGCACATTGGTGGCTCATGCCCAGCTTTTCATCCACCAGGACCCCCAAGTCCTTCTCGGCAGGACTGTGCTCAATCTCTTCATCCCCCAGCCTGTGTTGATAGCAGGGGTTGCCCAGCCCAGACCGAGATGCAGGACCTTGCACTTGGCCTTGTTGAACCTTATGAGATTCACACAGGCCTGCTTCTCGAGCTTGTCCAGGTCCCTCTGGATGGCATCCCGTCCCTCAGGTGTGTCAGTTGCACCACTCAGCTTGGTGTCATCTGCAGACTTGCTGAGGGTGCACTCGATCCTACTGTCTATGTCAGTGATGAAGATATTAAACAGTAGTGGTCCCTGTGTGGACCCTGGAGGGCCACTGCTTGTCACCGATCTCCATCTGGACATTGAGCTGTTGACCGCTACCCTTTGGATGTAACTATCCAACCAATTCCTTAGCCACCAAACAGTCCACCCATCAAATGCATCTCTCACCAATTTAGAGAGAAGGATGTTGTGGGGGACCGTGTCAAACACCTTACAGAAGTTCAGATAGAGCACACCCATAGCTCTTCCCTTGTCCATTGATGTAGTCACTCCATCATAGAAGGCCACTAGGTTGGTCAGGCAGGACTTGCCCTTGGTGAAGCCATGCTGGCTGTCTCGAATCACCTCCCTGTCATCATAGGAGCAAGTGCACCAGTTGAGCGCTGTGTGTCGGCAAGAGTTTTCTCTGTAAGCATTAGAAAATAATTTTTTGATCTTGGTATCCTAAAGCTGCAGCTCAAAAGTAAATGTTTATAAGTGGTAATTCCTCATGATTAGAAGTCTAATAGTAAAATTAAATTGCATCTGAGTAAAACACAAGGTACTCATTGTGTCACTGTCTCCAGAGGTTTAGAAACAGAGTTCTTTACTGATCCAGGTGTATTGTTTTTATAGTCATTAAAATGATTCCCTGAACTACATAGCAGTGGACAGCAAAATAGCAACTACATAGTCCTAATTAGTACCTGGGGGAGAAAAATCTTAATTAACCGTAGAAAGTTGTGAATGATGAGGCCTGAGGTGAATGATGAGATAGTGGTGGGTTCTGAGATCATCTGGTATCTTGTGAAAAGATTTTTGTTGAAGGGTGATGCTGTAATTCCCTTTGGTACCCAGTTAAACCTCTGTCTGCTCCAAGTTGTCCTGTCCCTTTCCATGCTCTGAGGATGGACAGATAGTCCACACTGTGGAAGAGCTGGTGTCTGCATTTTGTGCATCTTGGTATTCTGAATTAAAGAAGATAAAGATCCCAATGTTCAAGTCAGGCTGAGTGTAACTTTTATTATGAAAACTTCATCTCTGTGAAGCATAGTAAGTTGACATAGCTGTGAGTGAGATACTGAAAGCTGGGTACGCATTAAGTCTTCTAATTTGATATGACTGACAGCATTTCATTGTGAAATTTCTTGAATCCTTTTGTGACAAAGCCTAAACTAGTTTATGCTGTAGGTAGGACTGAGAAGATGTACATAGAGACTACCTTAGGTAAGATGCTAAGCTTGTGGTAGGGAGTGGATTAGGTGGTGCTGGCTGCTGAACAACAATTAAACACAGTACGTAAGCAGAAGCTTTGATGGGAAAAGATGGGTTAAAGAAACTATGCATCTGAAATTCTAACGGAACGGAGAGTTGCAGCTCTTCAGTAGCTGTTGTTCTTGACCCTGTCCAACTGTTTACTCATTGCTTGTGCAGACGATTTCGAGTATTGAGAAATTCATCCTGTTGAGATAAAGTGCCCTGTGCTGCCCGTGGCTGTCATCGTGGAGATGCCACGTTAGAGGGCAGCTGCAGAATCGAGCTTGCACAATGCCTCGCTTGTGGAGCTGTTGTTTGACTTGCTCACTGGCCGGTTGCGTCATTTCTGTCTCCTGGGCTTGGGGGAAGTTGACTGCAGACGAGAATTTCATCCAGGCTTTCCCTCTGCCCGTTGCGAGGGGCATAGGGCCACGGGACGGGGTCGGCAGGCCGGTGGTGGTGCACCCAGGAGAGGGCATGACCTTGTCGGGGAGGCTGGCTGTTTGTGAGCCCACCCGTGCTCAGTCACTCATCTGCTTTGCAAACTGCTTAGTGTTGTGAAGCTTGAGTTTTCAGGCTAGATGTAATACCACAGCTCTTGTCCAAGAAGTAAAAGCATGAGTGAAACAGAACGTGGCAGTTGTTTTACCTTGCCAGTTGCAATGGCATTCGAAACGGATGCGCTGTGACTGCGCTAGTCAGAGCGTTCACGGGACGTTCCGCTTTGTGTAGCGAGTGGTCCGTTGTACGCACAGAAATACGACAGCTTTATTTTTTGAAATGGCTTTCTGTCTGAAAACCTGTTCCTTTTCTGTTTTGACAGACAGTGGGGAAAACTCTTTACCACTCCCACATGGTATTATAAATAACAAATTGTGTATGCAAATACCCTTTGGGTCCTTCTGAACAACTTGAGTTGAGCTTTCGGCCACCTGGGACTTGTATTCTAAACACTTACAAAACCCATTCCTCCCAGCCCTCACCTTCTGTCCTGTTCCCCCAGGGAGAGGAAGAGTCAGTAAACTTGAGGGTTTTGCTTACAACTCCTCTGCCATAGAGCATCTGGTGCTTTGAGGTACCGTAGCAAGTACAGCTGGAGGAGTCATGCTGTTGCCCTGCCCCAGTGTTGCACTTATCTGATTCATTTCTTTCTTCCTAGTCATTTTAAGCTCTCTGCTTCTAAACAGAGGCAAAAGACTAAACTATAATCTTCCCCAATAAGATTTTGAGAATGCTTTTTCATCTTAAAATTGCAGGTCTCCATCAATTTAGTGAACTGCTTCAAGCAGACTTTGCCTTCCTTCTGCTCATGACGCTTCTGCTTTTGGTCTCAGCAGATGTTTATTTTCCTAAAACTTGAGGACAGTGGATACACTAAAAGTACCAGCGTGGAGGATGCTACAAGGGAAAACTTTAGCAAACTAAAAAAAGTTCAGTATGTTTTCCCAGCGAAGGCATATTAGAGCTGAGCCTTTTTTGAGGTACGTGCCCTTGAGTAATCAATTCACTAAGCCTTTGCTGCTGGTGTAGGGCTCTGTGGTCCTTTTAGGCTGAAGGGTGCCAGAGCGTATCCACATCAGGAGTGCAGTGTCCCCCCGCGTCCTCCTCCCTGCCGAGCCCCAAGACGGGGTTGGCACAGTGGTAAGCGCAGCTGCGTGCAGTTCCTTGGCCCCTGCCTCGCAGACCTTGTGTTGATGTTGTAATTTGTGCTGAAAATGTTGCCTGATCATTCTGGGGAAAGAGGAGATAGGAGCTAAATTGTCAACATGATTTTCTTCTCTGTCCACGTGCATGGGTCAAAGGCCTGGAATAAAACCTGTGGGATAAAGTTCAAGCTAGGCTGTTGTTTACGTGGTCCTGCTGAGACATGGGCTGAGACAAGGCAGTGGGGTGTTAATGACCTGGGTTTTGAATTTCTTGTGTCCCCTTTGGAAGCCTTGGTTTGGTGGGATACTGTTGCATACACTCATCCCAGAGGGTACGTGGCTGAATCCAGGACTGGAGAGCTTAGCTTCCCTGTGTCTTCTCCGGGGAAGCAGGCATCCTCTTGTGATCCCAAACACATCCTTGCTGGAAGGCTTGGTACGAAGCTTGGAGGAATTTAGGAGGAGAGTGTTGGAACACTAGTTTTGTCTGGTTTAGTTTCCTCCTCTTTCACTGCTAGGAGGAAAGCAATAATTAATACAGCTGGATGTTAAATGCAGCATTTTCTACTGGCTCCGACTTGTTTCTAGTATTCGCTTTCCAGACTTAGCACAGCCAGATGGTAGCAGTCAAATCTTTCAGTTAGTTTAGGATCCTTCTTAGAAGGAAGAATGTTCGGTGATGATCTACGCTTAACTTAGCTCTTCTTATCTTGAAGATACAACAGCCTAATATAGGAATAGTTCATTTTGTTTTACAATGGAATGCTGAATGTGCTGGTGTTGGCAAAGAATCTGGAAGCATGAACTTTGGGTAGCAACTTCAGCAGCTTATAGCTGAAGAAGAAATAGCTTGAAAGTTCATTCACTCTAAGCGGTGTCCAAAAAACACAGTTTCACAAAGTTGCTGGGATGCATAGTTGTAGTTCTAAGTCTGTCCTTATTAGGATGATTTCAGATGTGCGTGGTTGCTTTTTGCCCCACCTCTCCTTGCTGGAGCAGCAGTTTAAAGTGCAGTGTGCTCTGTAAACTCATGAACAGTGAGTATCACACCTTCAGTTGCGCTGTTAGGTGTAACAGAAAATTGTATCAAAGAACTTGGTTTGAGAAAAAAACAATTCAAAGGTGGTGTGCTGGTTGGTCCTTTTGGTGTTTCTCTGGTTTTTTTAGCATTGTGTCCTGAAAAAACTGGCATTATTGATAGGAGACAGCAAAGGGATAAGGGTGGCAGAGCTGGGCAATGATGTTAAAATAAACCAAGCAGTGAGTTGGTGGAACTTATGGCAGTTGGAAAATCCCCAAATGATGATGCTTGTGTAACATTTTCTTCCTCCTGGAGAAGTAAATGCTGGAAGTGTTGCAGTTAATGAGGGAATTGACTGCACGTGTAATTATAAATATGAAGCCAAACTTCCCTTGCATCAGCTTTCATTCTCCTGCTTTGTCTGACTTGCAATATTTTAGAATGCCTGTAACAAAATGACTTGTTAAGTATGCTGCTGATAATAAAAAGTCAAATGTGAACAGGTCAAGAGCCTTGTATGACGAAGAGAGAAATGGGAATGTTGGAAGTGGAAACAGTTTTTTAACATCTCCTGAAGGAATGCTTAGGAAAGGACTGTGTCTACAGCAAAGTATAGACGTAGCATGGTCTGAGCTCTGTGTCGTGGCAAGTTGTCCGAAACCAGGACACACTGCAAGTGGGCAGTCTTTATCCAAAGCACTTAATTCTTGAAAATAGTTTTACTATAAAGTAGTTCATCCACAACGTTGGTTGCTCGTGACGTCATTGGAAGGCTTCCACTGAGTAGAATGGTCTTGAGTCTAAATTTTAACTTGAGGTCATATTTTGTTTGTGCTTCATGCTGATAGAGGAGTATAAAGGAGCATGAAGAATATGCTCATGTGCAAAAGCAGCTAGTGCCCTTGGCAATCTTGATAGGAGTGTGTTTGTCCCTAAACATAAGGTAATAGGATCTAGGAGATTCCCAAATGCAGATGATGTTCTGTAATGGAAATTGTGTTGAGAATTCAGTAATACTTTGAAAAGTCTTCAGTTGCAGAGCTTTAAAGGTGCTTTTTATGCTCAGCATATGCGATTCACTTTTACCATCTTGTAAAATCTTTTAAGACTAAATTAGTTTTCATTTTTTTCAGTCTGCTACTAAGTGCAACGTTTTGCATTGCTCTTTACTGGGGGGTGTATGATCAGATCAGCGTAACTGAAATTGGGAACGTTGTCTGCAGAAGTAGCAGTTAAATTGCTTCCAAAAGGAAAAAATCCAATGATGCCCCCTCAGTCACTGTGCTTAAAAGTACAGCATCCACCAGTCTGCTGTAGTGCGGCATGAAGAGGATCAGTAGAAGAGGAGAGTATGTTGGTACCAGGAATCCTGGGGTCATCCTTTTGTCATGGGAAAGATGTCCAATCTCCTAGTCAAACCAAATTTGACTAATTCTATCCAAGTTCCTAGTTTTCTGTGCAATAACTGAAAATTATTTCTAGTTTTCCTTCTTGGCAGAAGAATCTTCCAAGTATAACAGTTTGTTAAATTTAGTTTTGTGAGATTGGACACTGCTACTTTTAGATTTATTTTAAACTGGAGGAGGCGCTTAAATTATGCTATGTTAAAAGAAAAGCAGAGCGTGTGCTGAGTAGCTCTTACGCTATTTTCTGTATGTTCAGGAGACCCAGTTACTAGGAATAGGCATTTAATTTAAAAATAGGTCAGTTGTCATGTATAGATGTTTAAATGAACCATACAAAGCTGATATTGGCTCTTATGACAACACTAGTGTATCTGCTCGTAAGTATAAAGTGATAACAGCCTGAAGACTTGTTTCAATACAAATCGTCTTTTCCTTGCTTTACAGGAAAATCTTCACTGACGATTCAGTTTGTGGAAGGACAGTTTGTTGATTCGTATGATCCAACCATAGAGAACAGTAAGTAAAAAAAAATGGCAAGCTGCCCTTCTGTACCTAACTAACTTTTATTAGAAGCCATTGTTGTTATATGTATTACTTATGTGGGCCTTTACATATTAACATTAAAGCTCATTAATTAACTATTATATTTTATTACTCTCTTAAACCAATGCTTACCAAGTTTACAGTATTGCAGCGTGGAAATCACTGTGTGTGTATTTCTCTTTTAACACTAAATGAAGGAAAACTTCATCAGTCTGGCTAAAATGCATCTCCTTCTTGTATGATGTGTATGTTTTTGGACATCTGCTTCCCCAATATAGCTGGGGCACTTCAGATGAGGTATGTCATACCTGTATGAAGATGTGCCACTATATACAAGTATTCCAGAGTCTCAGACGTCTCATTTGGTCAGTATATCCAGATGAACACAAAGCCAGCGATACCAGTCAGCAACAAATGACTGCCTTAGACGGTAGATGTGCCGTGGCCATGATAACATGATAGTCTTTTAAATTACTCGTCTCCAACTGCTTGATAACAAGCCTGGCACGCAGTCAGCTTGCTGCAAATACTGGGTAACTGACTTTTCAGGTGTCTTTTTTCTCTTAGCAGTTTTTTTAATATTAGTGCCTTTGTGAATAGCTAGCATAGCGGGTAAGTGAGGATACAAACACAAAAACTGCTGCCAAGAGCAACAAGTGACTTCAGAGGCGACTCACCCCGTATTCATTACAGTCCAGCCGCCTCTTTCTGAGCGAGCGGTGGGCATAAAGTGCTTCAGCAGCTGTGGTGCTATGCGAGTAACTTGATCATACTGGCTCATTTTAATCATGTGTCGAATAAAACTTTGATTTCATGATCGTAACCCTGGGGTTTTTGTGTTTTAGTGACTTCTGAAATGCAATGGTAGCACGCATTTTTACAGTTTCGAACTTGTGTAATAGGATGTTAAGCCTGTGTGATACTCTGGTAGTTTGAATGAAGTGATCAACAGAACAAGCTTTGTTTTGGCTTAATCTTTATAAATTTTGTCTTCAAAAAATAAAACTTGTACAAAAAAAATTGGTCCAAAGCTAAATTTTATAGAAGGCAAGCTATAGTTAAGCTCTTACAGGAGCAAGATGCGTAGCATACAAGCCTTGAACAATACGAGTAAGACCTAATACTCTAGTAGTTTCATTTTTCCAGTGTAAAAATCTCTACCTTCTTTGGAAGTAATAACGGGAAAATAAGCTGCATCAGGCTTCACGTAGCGTTTAACAAAGTCAATACCACTTCACTGCTGCTTTTCACCCTTTCCTTTGCTTATACTATGTTAGAACCAGGAAAGTTACTTCTTGAAGTCAACAAGCGTGTTGGATTCAGTTGCTTCTACTAAACTTGTGTATCAGGAGGAGTAACTTGTAGCATTTTGTGGCAGCGGTGGAGGTGAGAGCTAATTGCTTAGCAAAATAGAATTTCCCTTTCTGAATGTCCTGACAGGAGTGACACCACGATGGGTGGCTATTCTTGAGACAGCCAGATTGAGAAACTAGTGGAACGGTTAGTTGTGGGAGTGTTGGAAGGAGAGAGAAGATCCTTGCAGAGCCAGGAGTGCATGGATGGAGTCTCTGTGGACACTGAGCTGGATGGGACTCTGAATACAGATAGGCTCAGATGAGCTAGGGCCAGAACAATACAAAACTAAAATTTTACTGTAATAAAACCTAGAATCTTAATTTGGAACTCAGAGCAAATAGATCAGAAGGAACAGATAATGAAGATGGGCACGTAACTCCTCCTACCCCTATGTTTGCAGGGATGTCTTTAGTTACCATTAATTTGGTGATTCTGTGTTGCAGAAAAGCTGACTTGACTGCCTGAGTCTCAAATACATTTCGTACAGCTCCTCTGATGCCTGCCTGGCTGCTTTCTGCTTTTCCTTGGAGTTTCAGAGAGGCTTCTCGCACTGTGCTGCAGCTCTGTGGTCTCCCTTTCTCCCCGAAACAGGTTCAGTAGTCCCCTAAGGGAAGGAACAGCCTTCCCTCAAGGGCTTCCTACCTTCACCCTTGTTTTGCAATATGGTTGTAAGCAGAAATGTGTTAGAAAGCAGGAGGGGCCTGGAGGCACCCTGCTAGCTGTGAAGGGGATACCTGTAGGTATAGATGGGTCTGCTGGAAGCATCTTTAAGGCTGCACTGCTTCCATGCGTGTCATGGCAGCTGCGCTGGAAGGGTGAAGTGTGCTTCTCCCCAGGAGCTGCTGCTGAGCAGCCTTCTCAAGGAGTGGAAATGACGCTTCTGAGAAAAATTAAAAACTGCTCTGTTGCATTACGCATCTCAGTGTTGTAAAAGATGTCCTGACAGATTAGTGATAGGCATTGACTTTGGAATGAAGACGCATAGAAAGGGATGTAGAAGGTAGTAACCAAGGAACCCTTACAAGGTGGCTGTATTTAGCTACCAGGCAGTAGCTCTATGGGAATAATGTTATCCCACTCTCATAGAATCATAGAATTATAGAATAGTAAGGGTTGGAAGAGACCTTAAAGATCGTCTGGTTCCAACCCCCCTGCCATGAGCAGGGACATCTTCCACCAGACCAGGTTGCTCAGAGCTCCATCCAGCCTGGCCTTGAACACTGCCAGGGAGGGGGCAGCCACAGCTTCTCTGGGCA
>Ga0065711_1006193_pt1 | contig 19130 bp, 13 predicted proteins | sample Hoacrofraction12_FD_59098 | JGI IMG/M metagenome (GOLD analysis project Ga0065711, IMG submission 59098) | Hoatzin crop microbial communities from Cojedes, Venezuela - Epithelial fraction 12 v2 (version 2) | ecosystem: Host-associated > Birds > Digestive system > Esophagus > Crop | place... | reverse complement strand
GGGATTTGACGGCGCCCATCCTGCCATTTTATTCCCAAAAACTGAATCTCTTGCGCAGGTCCCTTGACTTTACTTCGCTTAATGGCGAAACCGGCTTTCAGAAGGATCTGGAATACCGGGCTCTGTTTGGCGAGGTGGGGTCAGCCCCCACCCCCCGGCTGTGCCCCTTCCTGGAGTCCGGTGAAAATTAACCCTGTCCTGGCCAAACCCCGGACAAGAAGAAAAAAGTCATCCTGGAAAGCCGTTTTGAGAATGGAACATAGTTTTGGTAATTCTAAAAAAATTAATAACATATGATCAAATTTGAGTTAGTGTAGGCTGACATTATTAATCACTGGATGTTAGGAAAGAGCTGTTAAGAAATACAGCAGATACTGAAGTTGCTTGCATAAGGACTAGATTTCCACTGTGCCGAGAACCATGTTCTCAAAATTTTGATACTTGGGTACACCTTTTTTCTGAAGCTGATGGCACCCAGCAGACCTCTTTCCCTGATCTTGCTGAGCATCTCTGGAGAACAGCCTTAAGGACAACTGTCTGCCCTATCCTATGGTGCCTGCCCTCAGCAATGTGGGCTGTTCCTTCCTGTCAGGGCTGGGTGGGCAGAGTGCTCCAACCTCCTCTGCAACTTTTGGCTGTACTTGTAGGGTGCCGGTGTGCTATAGCCATCCAGAGTGAGCTTTTGGCTTATGAGATATATCACATAGTGAGGTCCTGTCCACAAGCAGGGATTTTAAGTACTACATGAAAGTTACTCAAGCTGTTAATAAGTTCACAATTTTATAAAATTTTTTGCAAATATTTTATCACAAAACCTTGTAAAATATTTTTTTTCTCCCTTCTAAAAGAGCCAGATATTACTCTCCTTATTTAATAATGAAGAAAAGATTTTGACATAGTAAATCAGCATCAGGGAAGATGGAACGCCTGAGTACTGGAATTTAATTTTCTGCTTGAAACCCTTTTTCAGATTGGTTTGCATTAGAAAAGCTAAAGACCTTTCTGTGTTTTGACAGGGCACCCTCACTTAAACTGTGGTACGAATGAAGTGGCGGTCAGATCACTCTTCAGTGTGAATATTAATGAGAACATTCATAATAATCCTTCCCTTTGACAGTGGAACAGGAGCTAAAGTCCAACAGCAGGATCAAACAGGGTGGCATGGTACATGCATCAAACCATCTGGCTAATGCATACCTCAAGGAAATAAGCCAAAACATTTCAGTCAAAACTCTTCACTGGAACAGTAATAACCCATGAGTCCCTTTTCCCTAAAAACCCTGGAGGCAGAACAAAATATCCTGTCAAAATGCATCAGTGCATTGAAGCAAGAAAAACAAAAACTTCAGGCAGTGAGTATGACCATGTGAAGGTGTTTACATATTTCACCAGCAAATTTTTTCTACTCTTTGTTTTTCTCTCTCTCCCTCCTCTGCCCTCTGTGCCTTCCACCTTCACACACAGACTATGACTGGTTCTAACAGCTCCTTAATTTATTCAATTCAATCATCTATGTTTCATTTAAACACAGTATTTCTTCCAAAGCTTTCTTCTCTTTTTATGCTTTGTGTGTTTGTTCACTGCTAAGTAACTCAGCTGCTGAACTGACTTCTATTATTTCCCCCACCTGCTGGGAAGGAAAAGGAAGGTTTTCTAAAGATGTATCTACTCAAGACACCTCCCTGGATCTTGAGACGGAAATACAAATCCAACTACTTTTTGACAATATTCTCTGCTGATGATCAAAGAGGTTCCTCAGCACTGATACTGGTAGTGATATTGGTACATCTCTGGTAGAGGAAACATGGTGTTCTTCCTGTTAATAACAGAGCTTCTCCTGACAGTCTTAGCAAATCGCCATGGTCTGAATAGCCCAGATAGTGAGTCACCAGCCTGTTCTAAGATGCGGTACTGCTGGACACACTGTTGAGGTGGTAGGAGGACACAGACCGAGGCCAGTGGCCTCCAGAGCTCCCAGTGTGGTATTAAAGCCCCTGAAAACCCTAAATGTACAACTTTGCATGCAGACCTCAGTGTTCATTAAAGCACAGTAGTGTTTTCAGTTTGCAAACAGGACACATTCAGTGGCTTTTTAACATGTTAGGTGACAGAGGCCCATGAGGATACACTGGACTTTCACTGATGAAAACCTAATCACAAAGGATGAACTTGGAAATTCCAGTCTTTCTCTGTTAACCGCTACTGTGTACAGACTGGCATACTGAAATGACATAGCAGACGAAGACAGAAGTATTCTGAAGGAATTTCATTACGAGTGTTCAAGATTAGAACAGCCAGTGCAGGTTAAATTCAGGGTCGTGGTGTATGGACAAAGCATGCTGAGAGGAAAATCTAAATATCCAGATCGTACCTGAAATCATAGAATCATATAATCATAGATTGGTAAGGGTTGGAAGGGACCGTAAAGATCGTCTAGTTCCAGACCCCCCTACCATGAGCAGGGACATCTTCCACTAGATCAAGTTGCTCAGAGCTCCATCCAACCTGGCCTTGAACACTGCCAGGGAGGGGACATCCACAACTTCACTGGGCAACCTGTTCCAGTGTTTCACCACCCTCAAGGTGAAGAATTTTTTCCTGATATCTAATCTAAATCTGCCTTCTTCTAGTTTAAAGCCGTTCCCCCTTGTCCTATCACTACACACCCCTGTAAAAAGTTGCTCTCCATCCTTCCTGTAGGCCCCCTTCAGGTACTGAAAGGCTACTATAAGGTCACCCCGCAGCCTTCTCTTCTCCAGGCTGAACAGCCCCAACTATCAGCCTGTTCTCGTAGGAGAGGTACTACAGTCCTCTGATCAACCAAATTCTTAAGTTTCAAACCTAAAGTCCTGATTCCAGTGGGAGTTTTGCAGTATTGTTGTCTCTGTTAAGTTTTAGGAGCAACGGGTGCAAACTGGAAAAGTTTCTGATACGGGCATATCACTGCACAATGAATTGTCTTATGCTCTTGTAAGACGCATGCTGGAGACTTGCAATGACCTGTCAAGCCATATTACAGTATGATCTAAAGGGAGACTAAGTCCTGATCTGGGATCCATGGAGTTTCCACCCTTAGGTGAATTTTCAGACAGGGATGAATGATTTAATATTTTGCTGGCATCGGTCTACGAGAGTAACTTTTTTTCCCCAAAAAAGAAGTATCCATAAGATCTTCATATCACTGAAACAAAAATCTACTGATGAAAAGCTAGGAATGCATTCTGCACACATTTTGAAGACTGGTTTTAATTTTTAAGATAAAAACCCAAAATATGAGTGTCTTGTTTAAAAATAGAAGAGGTTTCAAAGTTCATTGAAGCATCTTGATTCTTGAAATACCTCAAGCAGCTTTGCAAAACAACTGAAAACCAGAGATACTTGTTTGAAGGAATTTTCTATCCACCATACCTTCTTGAGCTGAAATATTTACATTGGAAAGTTCACTGATCTTTGTCTTCTGGACAAAATCTACTAATAATGCATTTAGAGAGGTAGGGCTTTCCATCTTACACTTACTAAAGTTTTCATGAGAACTACTGTGTTTCCAGGATAGTTCTTGTGGTTTGTAGCTATAAAATGCAAGTTCATAAAAAGGTGGGAGGTTTTGGGGGATTTTCGGTTTTTGTTTTTTTTTTTTTTTTCTTACTTGCTGCAGCTTTTTCAAGAGTTCTTACCCTTGTTCGTTGTTGGGTTTTTTAAACCCTGAAGTAGAAGTAACTTTAGATTCAAAGCATATGGTTCCTCTTTATAAAGGGAAAATGTAAGATTGACTTTAAAATTTTGAGTTTACACACTAGATCTGATAGTGGTTCAGCAAATTAATGTCTAGAATCACAAACCTTGTCTTGTTTGCCATATTGTTTATTAAGCGTGTTGCCTACTATGACTCACAATAGCCTTTTTCAGCATTTTATTATCCAATATCATATTACCACTGCTAATAGTATCGCTACTGGGACTACTACCACCACTACTGCTACTGCTTTGGAAGCACCATCGTTGTGGGAGTTCAGCACAAGCTGCCAAATTTCCCGAAAGATGACATACAAATGAAAACTAAGAATAGACCACAAGTCACTAACACAAAGTGCTGCAACTTCCCTTCTGCTGTTCACGTAGTGAACAACTTTCTCAAATGGAATTAATAAAACAGACTTCACATGAACAATCTCTGAGGAGAAATCACTATCCCCAATCTAGCACGTATTTTCCATTACGTGTCCTCCAGTTCCTCTCAAATGGACACTTATAATGAGTTGCAGTGAAATGTTTAAAAAGGCTCCTATTATCACTTTTATTCTATTTCACTACATCTTTTTTTAACCTGTTCACAAAACTCTTAAGTGTACACTCCAAATTAATCATAAATTCATGCCTAATCTGAAGACAGTCAATATTTAACAGGCTTTTGCAATCTGTGTCAAGATCAGATTTCATAATTCTGACAGTGTTTCAGAAAAAGAAAATATGTGTTGTGAAAGACATTTAACTAATATTCAGTCACTAAAAATACCAGTCTATCCCTATTGTTTTCACACTTAAAAAAATTAAATTTATAGTAAAAACAGTTTCTGTTAGCTAGTGAACATATCAAGATAGTTTAAAAAGCAGATCACCGTATAATTATCCTGTATGGACATGCATCAGCATTTTCATAGATTAAGTGCTGACATAATGAAATTCTTGTAAATCTAAATCTATTTTGGCAAATGAAGAAAAGTGCTGGAAAACATTTCATTCACAGCCTTCAAAATCAAATTAGGACCTTTCTATATCATATATTTTTCTGTTATGCAGTATTTGAGTGAGGAAATTTACCTTTTTATTGTCATATCTTATTCATTGTATGTAGAAGAAAGTATTCCAAATTGAAAATTAATAATACCTGCTGCATATAGTGATGGATTACCAAAGTTCAAACTGTTCGAGACTAGTATAATTTTTATGCTTTATTCCTGTAAAATAACAGTGGTTTTTTGAACATAATAAATTTGAAATCAGCTCAATTCAATCAGATAATGCTGATATTTGCATGGTTTTGAAGTATTAGTAGCTGCAGAGAACAAGTTGTTCTACGAACAGTGAAATTAATGAAATAAATTAAAATTCAGAAGGATTTGTGTTCCATGTCCCTACACAGACCCTCACCACAACGCTCTCAGTTTCTTCCTTGTCCCTTCCCAGTGCTTTAAAAATGACCTGAACACCCCCTAAGCTATAGATAAGGACAAGCACTAGGGAAAAAGTACCCTGATTTTTGACTTGCATTTATGCTGATAGACTGGCATATATTGCAATGCATACATTGCCTGATTAGCTAAAAGGCCAGACAGAACATATAGCTGTAAAACTCAAGCATCAGCTTTTTCTACAGCTAACCCCTCTCCTATCATGGTGCAAGTTCTAGCAAAATTGATTACAAAGGTCTACAGAAAAGAGAGAACAATTGCGAAGTCTTATTTCTAAGCAAATTATTTTCTCACTCAAAAAATAAGGTTATACATTAACTAAAAAAACACAAAACTTGTATCTTACTATGTTTTTAGCTATGGGGAATTAGTGAAAACAACACTGTTTCATTTTCTGTTGCAGCCAAATGAGCTGTATGAATGACTAGATGAAAGTGTCACATTTGTGCTCTTTCTGCTGCAATCACCACCTATAGAGAAAATCTGTATCCTCACATTTATTAGTCACAGAAAAAGTTTCAAGGTCGTTGTTCTTTCCGTATACAGAAGAATTATTTCATGTGTTTCTTATCTCTGACAATCTAACACCGGAGAAAGATAAAGTAATTTTACATAGAGTAAATGTTTTGTAAATATTACTGTCCTTAGTAATTCATTACCGTTTTTTAAGTTTCCCATCTGAAAAGTTCTTTCTTCATTTTGGGGAGTGAGCCTTAACTTGATGCACTATCAAAAAAACAATCATTATGTCTGTCTTGGATGTACCTAAACCGACTCAGAATTCAGCAGTCACAAATCAAGCTTAGATCAGGATGATCTTATCTTTTCTGTACCCACAGCAGACCCATAGATACTAGTTTTATGGCTGATACAGCTGATATTTATTTCCTGATAAATACAAGGAATGAAACTGCCTTTAGACATCAAGAAAATTGTCATACGGTTAATAACCATATATAGGGTAATCCTAGTTGCAGTTCCTTTGGGAAGGCTAGATGGATTCTTTTTGCATTTTGTTATTGGTTGGAGTCATGTCTTCTGGGCTGTGTAAAATTATTAGGAGTTTTCTGTTTTAAAGCTGTTGTATAAATGCAAACTACTGCTATTTCTTTTTTTTAATAAAAGACAGATTCTCTTGGCTGAAACGTACACTGAGAACAAGAGTTAATCAAGTGGTACATTACTTGTTTGAATGATTGATTCGGCTTTCCTCTTACTCATGTAGTGAATGAAATAATGGATTTCTCTTAAAATAGGGAACAGAAAGATACCTACAGAATCAGTGAAAGAAACAGGATACTACCTCTTAAAGGAAGGATGACCACCCTACCTGCTCATACTCTTGTCTATCGCACACTGCCCGGAGTTTGACTTTCCTCAGACAAAGATGACTTACTTTTCTCAATCTTCCTTTGAAAATATTCCCTGAGAGAGGGATCCTTATTCTCCAGCAGTAGTCGTATCTTTAAAGTAGTCTGATTTTGTCTCCTTCTTTTGCTGTGTCTCTGCAAATGTATAGCCTCAATCAACAATGCAGCTCTACTATAGGAGGAGGCATTATCATCACATATCTGAAGAAATATCTACATGTCTTTCGCAGACAAAAGTGTCTGCCTATGGTCGGAGCAGATAGGTACTGTTTGAGTGTCGGTGGGCGGATGCAGATGCTGTCAGGCCTGGAACAGGCATGGGCACAGTGATATTGGGATGCTAAGTCCACTCATTTTAGATGTTCCTCTGTCCACCAGAGAAATCACCTGCCTTCCCCTGCTCCTTTTGTCCGTGGAAGCAGGTCTGACTCATGCAGCACAGTAAGAACCACAGCTTTGGTTTATTGTCTTTATTTAAACTGATGGGAGATGAAGAAAATTTGAATGGCCAGATCTTATTTGCATGTTAGTCATAACACAGTTAGAGCTTTTCTTGGTTTAAAAGTCTAAGAATTAAAACTGACTTGAGGCCCTGATTTTTGTTCTATTGAGAACAACGCAGAACTTCATAGAACACTGGTTGTTCCCTGAAGTTCCTAAAGGACATAGCTCTTCCACCAAATGACTTGACTGAGTTCCAGCAGGGAGTGTTGAACACTAGTGAACTGCAAATGAAAAATGACAGCAAAATGGTTACTGATGAGAGAACACTAATAATGAAATACAGCAACTAGTGGGGCTATGGGAACAACAAAGTTGAGCAGAAATGCCTGTAGATTTGCATTACGATTTTTTAGAGGGTTTGGTAATAGTGTTTTCAGAAACTGCACATCAGTTTAGGACAAAAGACTGATGGGCTGAGCAGTTAGACAATTTTAACACAAAGAATCCAGCTTTAAGTGTGGCTTCTGTTTTAGAAAATAAAGAAACTCAAGGTCAATGGCCTGATGGCCCTTGATAGGTACAACAAATACAAAAAATCTTTCAATGGAAACTGACTCCACTTCCGTATAAAAACTCGATGCATATTCTTGTGAACTATGGTTTTGCCCAAAATTATTAAAAATATTGTCTAAAATAACCAGAATCTTGCTCACAAAAAATTGCTCTCATATTTCTATAGAGCAGCTATTTACAACTACCTTTCAACACCTATGACCTAGGGCAATGTTATCTTGTAGCTTCAAACAAAAGCTTTTGATCCACAATTTCTACATTGGTATTACACAAATAAAACCTGTATCTCGCACTTCTCTGAACTAAATCACTTTATTATAATTTATAATTGACTGACCTTATTATTGTCATTAGTCTGGAAGTGTATGTGAATTTGTCCAGCCTGTCATTATCAATGTAAGGTATTTGTCTGTATGGAAGCTGAGGAAGAAATGGAAAAATAAAGAGAAGCTAAGTGAAAACTCCAAGATAATCTGGTAGTTTTTGTTTTCTTTCATGGTTTTTTTCTTTTTTTTTTTTATGTTCTGCTTTTTTTCTTAATCCACATAAGACAAATTAGAATAAGATCTTTTTTTTTTTGTTAATTTTTCCTCTAAAAGTACAGGTTCTAGAATATATGAAGTTTTGTGAATTTTTATCATTTTATTGCATTTATCATACCAGAAAGAAAAAATGGTGACAGTTTCAGTATGTCTAAATGTGTAAAAAGTTTTTTTTAATTTTGAAATTCTTTTATGTTTATTTTCACTTCTTTAATCCTGGAATCCAAGTGTAAGTTTTTTATTCTTTTTTTTTAAGATAAGCAAAATTTTTAACTAAATGTATAACCAAACCATTTGACTTTTTGTTTCACCGAAGATTTTCCATAACACTATTTCAGTTTAGTCATTGTTTTCCTTCTTTTTTTCTTAGATGCACTTTAATTAGAATAGTTTATTAATCACACAGCTCTTGCGAAAGAGGCATGGATGTCTTGACTGAAACTTGGTTTTCTGTTATTTTAAGACTTTGCAGTGTACTGGCTTTATCACCCTTTTCATGCAGTATACAGATTCATAGTTTGAATCAGAACAAATTATCAAATGAGGGCATGAAAATCATTACAAACTTGGGTTCTTCATGCATGATGGTTTGGGTATAACGTAACAGCCTTCCCGCTGTGCAAGTGTTATATATTTTAGATTAAACACATGTTGTTTATTTTTCCTGTGGTATATGGCTTTCATATCACCACCTCAGCAATAGTCCCAACAGCTAGATAAAACCAGCCCATCATGCAGTCATTATGGCTGGTCAGGTACTAGATAACACAAGCTGTTCAAAATAATTCCTAACCATATAACCAAAGGATCCTTCCACTGTCAGACATCCCTAACCGAGAATCTCCTTTCTATTCTTCATAAACAATTTAATCTCTACGAGAAGAGTCACCTACTCTGACTTTCATCACAGGGCAAATCCATGGCCTTCAACCTGCCTTCAAAATACAGTTCTGAAAAAGAAGAAAAAAGTAAGCTTCCTCCCAGGTTGCCATTATTGCTCTGACAATCTCCCTGAGTTTGAGGGCATCAAAAAATTGCTGAGAGGTGGAAATACGGATAACATAGTATGAGAAGGGTGATTTTTTTAGGAGAATACTATGTATAATTGGTTAATAAACTGTTTCCTGATGTGTAAATTGTTCTACAAATTCTGTTTTTCTGTAGCTAACTGTTGCTCTACCTGCTTGCTAATCTCAGGCTTTCAAGTTCCAAACACATGTAGCTAGAAAAACACACAACACACTGCTAGGCACTTAACAGCTATCAAAGCAGACTGGTAACTCCTCCAGAAAGCTTTACTCCAATTCCAGCCTGCTTGCTGTACCATGGATTGCATATGCTATTTGCACAATCCCCGAGGAATCTCATTACTGGAGCTGAGCTGGAATGTTTTGCTCTAAACAAACACGGCAAACTGCACTGTCTTTCTAAATAAAATTATCCTAGTCAGAAAGCTGTCCTGTTACTTCAGAAGTGTGTCTTGAAAAGCTGATTAAATTCCTTCTGCCTTTTCCACTGGAGCTCTCAAAGGAAGAGTGTCTCCGCTCTCACAGAGCCCAGCCAGCTCAGCAGCCGCATTTAATTCCACATTGCTTTTTCTCTGATGTGGAGTGACAAGCAATGGGTTTTGGCTGCCATACCAGATAAGAACGACTGTGTTGCATTTGTCATTAAGGCGGGGAAGTTTGCATGCAAAAGCTGTCTGGACATTCCAGTAGCCCGAACAGCGCCATAGGAACAAGTGTTTCTCATTGCTTATGGTTAAGTCCATATTATAAAAACATTAAAATTAAGAGTACTATAATGGAGTTTTCCCTCTCTTCCATACCAAAAATACTCTGCTTTATTAATGTGAATTCTGACAGAAAAAAGAAGTTCCAGAAAGACAAATAATCATATCTTCTGCCCATGAACTTTAAGGTTGTTTTTTTTATTGTTGTTTGCTTGTTTGCTGCTTGTTCAGGCAGTTCTGTAATAGGATGATAGCATGGTGCCTCAAACGGGTGAAGATAAGACACCTTCTGAACCCTTGCAACATTTGCTTCAGTGGTTAGAAGTGAGCAAAAAAGCAAGTGAAACCACTGTAGCATTCTTACATTTGGGGGGGGGAGGGAGAGTGGGGATGAATAAACCTTCCAGAAAACTGGGAGATATTTGCTGCAGTGAATAAAGAAAAGAAAGAGAACAGTCTTAGTGAATGAATTAAAAGAAGTTTTCAATCATAGCCCGCTGTCACAATTTTAAATTGAAATTTTAGGTCAAAGAAGTATCCCTTTAAAGTTACAAATCTACAGTCACAACTCTCCACTCTCCTCAGAGGGGGAAAATTCATGTTACTCTACCTCACAGGCAGGCAGGAGATGGATTTAAAGTCATGCTTAGCCAGTTCTTTTTCATTTATTGCCCTGTGACATTTAGTAAACATTCCAAACAAAGAACTGTACGAGTGTAATTGTATTAACTGGCTCCAGGATGATCTGAAGTTATTCCCATTGAGCTAGAGCACTGGATTCCCTGAACAGATTTTACTTCTCTGGATGTGTTTCAAAGCAGATTCATTATCAAACATCTGTCAGGGTCACTTTGAGTATGATGTGAGTATTAGCATTAAATAAACATTGGAAAATCAGAGACAGATGTGCAAACAGGTCTTTTCTCTGTTTTTTAATGGAAAACAAAGTTTTCTATTTTTCTTAAATGGCAAGGTCTTATCACTTTGGTATATTTCTTTTCATCCTGTCAGGGCTGGGATTTTTGTAGAGTTTTTTGGTTTTTTTCATGTTGTTTCTTATTATTTTCAGTACTGATTTTGTTACCTTTTGACAGGCAGATGGAATGAGACACTGCCTGCCAGATGTTTATGAAATGGCTTGAATCAATAGAAAACCCTTTTTTTATGAGCCCAGCTGTGATGTTTATGTGTAGTATAAGGGGAAACTTAGGCTTTTCCTTTACCTTGTTTCGTAAGGCAGTTTCATAAGTCCATTAGACTTCAATAGCAGAATGTGTTGAGATGTCACACGAATACAGGAAAGTTGGAATGACTGGAGACATGCAGGGACACTTACCTCCAATGTTGCTGAAAGGTGGGAGCGGGAGGTGGTGATCTACAGTGTCATGTTAGAGAAAGGTGCATCGCTACCTCTCCCTTCACCTTGGAATGAGGCTATCAGTACCAATGGTGGCTTTGATCTCCACTAAGCACTGAAGAATCTTTTAAGACCCATGAAGAATTAGTCTGAGTTGGTATCTCCAGGCGCAACACAGGTGACTAAGATAAGTCAGAATTCCAGACTTCTAAGAGAATGCCTTTATATTAAACCATAGCTTCACCAACATAAAAGCACTGCAGAGAGGGTAGAAGACAGCTGTAAGGGTATTTCTGAACATTTCTTTTCTACAATTTCAGATGAAGAACATGCAAAGTCCCGTACTACAGGTAGATAGTCCCCATGAGTATGGTTGTATGAAATTTTATTTTGCCTTTATTTGCGTTTTTCTATCCTGTTATTCTAAGGATTTTCCCTTATGTATATATACAGTCATTGTTTCAAAATGAATATGGATCAGTTTGGGGCAACTTTGACAAACTCTTAAGATTTGAAATAAGTCCTGTATCTCCACTTCTATCATGCACTCAACAAGAGATATCACTTTAATTTCCCAACTGTTTGGTTTCCTATAGGAGAAAAAATACGCCCTTGGTGATTTCATCCACACTACTTTCTTAGAAATTAAAGGAAACTTGATTATTTTTCATATTCCTTTGAAAATGCAAAACAGCTTTAGCCAACTGTCTATAGTTATTTTGCATATCTCTACCTACCTCAAGCTGCTATATATCAGGGAAGCAGTTAAAATGGAGAAAGTTCTTGAAGCCGCAGTGCAGAAATTTTCAATTGTTAATACTGGTAGTTTGCAATGGAAGATGATATTAAGATGGTGTTTCCGCTGCTGTGTCAGTCTTTGTATATCAGATAACAAAGCTGAAGTGATAAGTTATGGCCGTAGAAACCATGACTGTGGCTGGGGAACGATTTGTTCAGTGCAAGTGGCGTGCACCAACCAAAGACAGCATTAGAAATGCCACTATAACTTACGATCTGACTGCACTGTCAATGGCAATGTTGTAGGAAGACATGGAAGCAGGCTTTAATTAGCTGCTCTGTAGCTCAGTGAATATAGGGTTCAGCAAATCTCATGGTGAACTTTGTTTTGCTATGGCTGTATGGCAACTGGTACCACATAGTATGTCTGCCTATAATGTGCTTAAGTCTGACGTGTAGGCATATTGTCTCACATATTCCAGTACCACATTGAGCCAAAGATATGTAAAAGTACATAGGGTATTCTCCCTGGCTGTTTTTCTGCAGAGTACCTTGAGTAGGTGGCAGAAATTCATTTGTGACTAGATTGCCTTCTTTCTTGTGGTAACAGTAGATGGCTTTGTTATTGTTTTAAACTTTAATTACAGATGAAATCTTCCATGCAACTCTGAACTTGAGCACAGTTAACTATTAGCATGTATGCAAATCTCATTGGCTGTTGAAGTGCCTAAATCTCTATACAAAATTAACCACATTATCAAGAATTTTGCCCTTTTCGTACCTTTGCCTCTTTCTTTCGAATTCTGACAGGATTTTCCACAAATTCCATTAACGAAAGCTTATAACTCACTAAGTACTAAATTATGTCACTGAAACTGCATTTCCAAATCTGTATGTTAATAAAACCTCTCTAATGGTATAAGTTGTATCAATTTATAAGCATAATTAAAAGTACAACTGAGACCAACCAATTTTTCACCTTTTGAATATCTTCCAAGTCCCTTCTGACTTCTTTTAATGTGGCAAATAATGTACCAAATAAAATGACAGGCACTGAGTAAGACACAGAGATAAAATCCTGAGGATGACATCCTTGTCCAGTGGTGTCAGTACTGTAGGATTCAGATAGTTTCATGCATGTGCGTAATTTAAGCCTGTAAGATTTACCATTCTATCACCATTTCTTTCCTGTTAATATCTGTGGGCATGTTGCATTAAAAAAAGCAAGGGAGTCTGATAAGCGACAAAAGGAGAGCTCTCCTGTTGAGTCACGAGGTTCAGAGCAGACCCCCTTGCGTTCTAAACTCTCTCTCAGAGAGGAGTCTAGGTGAGGCTGGATCTACTCGTAGTCCCAGACTCGGTCAATGGTTTATGTCTAAAGGGTTAAGTGTGTAACCACTTATCAGATTCAGCTTGCCTGTCAGAGCCCTTCCAAGGACTTTCACTGAAACAGTTTCGCAAAGTTGAGCAATAGGTAATTTATTAAAGCGACAGGTATCACAGATTCAGGATTGCCATTGATAAATGCACTATCTACAAAAATTGATCTCAAAGTAATGGTTTAGCACTTTAGTTAGCAATATGTTCCCGGGGATACACCTGACCAAGTCAGAGGCGCAACTCTGACCAAAAAGGTGTCCCTTCTTGGGAAGAGAGGTTCAGGCCCATCGACCCATCCATCAGGTAAGCTTCTCACTTGGCTCCTCCTCCCAAAGAGAGTTTTCAAGTGCCAATTTTTATATGTTTGGAAAATCTTTTTGTGAGGTGGGACTAAGTCAATTGTTGTGTATTGATTGGCTCTTGGCATGGAATGTCATGTCGTCACAAGTGGGACTCAGCAGTTTGACACACCTATGGAGTGAGCATCTTGGTATGCACTTCTGGGGGCCATCTGTTCTTTATCTGAAGCAATCTCTGGCTGTGCGGCCTCTGTTGCACCCCACAGATCACTTGATTTACAGTGATGGGATATCCCTTCTTATTTCTGCCTGATGAAATAAGGCACAAGTCAATTGCTCCCTTTGTTAACTCTTTGGCTCTTGGCGCCTGAGTCTGAGCATATCTTCTGTCTTGCATTGACAAGTCCAGCAAGGCCATCGATTACAGGGCACCACTGGAAAAAAACAATAAAAATGTAAAAGAGAACAGGGTCTTGACTGGAATTAGGTAATGCAGACAACTCTAATGGACTCCGACTTCCCCCAGAGCAGTGAAGAGTAAAACTGGAGCCCATTGCTTGCTCTGAAATGTCATAAACTAGAGCCCTTTTCCTGTACTTATGTGTGGTTGAACACTGTGCTGATTTAATTAGAGAAAAAAGTGATTGGGAAGTATTTTTAAGAGAGGTTAGTCTCCTGTTGTCAGCTGTCACTGACATGGATGGAAGTCAGCCTTACTACTGAGGCACTAGTTATGAACTTGTTTGTTGGTGACCGAGACAGTAAACTGCGTATTTTTAAATTGTATCAATAAGGACCTATTATTTTGGACTCCTGATTACTGACAGTGTTACAACTTCTTGCATTATTCAAAGAGAGCATGGCTTCCATCCGTCAGTCTCCCCTTTGCTGTCAAAGATGCAAATACAGGCTCTCATTGCTTACGGGAAATTTGTAATATAAAAGGCAGGGAAGGAAGATGTCAGGAAAAGTTAAATGGTATAGGATGAAAATCCTCAGGGCAAAGAGCAGCTGGAGCTTTGAATTTTTATACTTGCTATATAATGAGAAAGAAAGAGGGAGAAGGTTTCCTTTTAGAAAGTGCTGGAGAACTTACATCTGTTCATATATGGATATATTTTTCAGTATAAACTTGGGATGCTAGAAGAGGTGCTGGATGTATCTGGTATAAAGAAGAAAAGGAAAATGAAACTGTTCCTATATAGAGGTCAATGATCAGGACTTTGAAAATGAAAATAGGTTGAGTGGGATGTAAAAAGCAAATTACATGGCAGTTGAGCATGTTTCAGCTGCAGTAATAGGGAATATAGCTGGTCAGATTTTTGTAAGAACTTTTTTTTTGTTATAACTATTGATTTATTGAAGCAAGGCTTCTTGGGGCATAAGACTGCTATCAGTGATTTTTTTAACCCAACAGTTGTTTTGGAAAGGATTTCGTAACTAGTTTCAGTATCTTCTTTAGATTTTTTTAAAAAACACAATTTTCCAGTTTAAAATTACTTTTGTTAAGAAAACAAAGAAAACTTAGCATCTCTTAAAATTTTTGTGATTAAAATTATGTATTTTGAGATTGTTGAAATAAATTTTTTTCCACAGCCCCAAAACATTTGAAAAAATATCTTTTCAGTCTTGGACAGTTTTGCAACAGTTAGAGTTCACTCTAGTTTGAGATGGGAATATTTTTGATATTTTGGAATGTTTTGAGTGCCACTGAAAAGTGTTTCCTGTGAAACTAAAGCACAGCAATCCTCTCTCTGCTACCCCTGCTGTTCTCATTCAGGAAACTTCATTTAGAGGAATCCTGAGGCCTATACACACAAGCTCTTGGTGGCTTGAAAGTGACAAAAAGGGATGTAAATCATGAAGATCATACAGGGTCTATAGGTTCTGGACAAAATTCCATGGGCTCAGACTGAGGTAATGATGTTCTCCACAGGCTTAACCTGTAGTTTCCACAGAAACACTGTCATTGTAAGAAATGGCAGTTATTGGACATAAATGATTGAGGTGTATTACTTTAAGATTTTTATTTTTTTTAATAGAAGGAAGCCAGGACACTTCCTCATCTACTTCGTGCCATATCTACAGAGTTTGCTTATGGAATACTTACTTCTGTTGGTGTTAATATCAGAGTTACTGAGGTGAGTCACAGTTTTATGTTTGAGGTGGGACTTGGACATGTTTTCCTGCCTCTAGTGCTACCCGTAGGGAAGTGCTGCAAATGGAGAGCAGCTGTTCATCAGTTAACCGATCTGTTTTTTGTGATGTTGGTCACAGAACTATTTGAAAAAAATATTTTAATTATGAAAAGTAATCATAAAAAATTATTCAGGTATTTTTAATTTGTGAAATCTTTGTGAAAAATCAGTTTTTGGGTCATTTCCAAGAAAGCACTGCAGGCTGCACGAAGTAAAACAAAATGAAATGTGGTCTTTGTACTGTCCCTTTAAGTGAATTCTGCTATTACTGCACCTGCCTGCCACTATCATGGTAGCTTGAAAAACGCATTCTTCATCTATTAGCCTGAAAACCCTTTCAGCCAGAGAAGGGCCATCATTCCATAAAGAAAATTTATTATATTTCAGGTTTTGCTGCAGAATTTTAGCTTATTTTGCAAAGAGAAAACGGGAATTGATTCACTAGGAATAGAAAAGCTGTTAGAGAAGAGGCCAGTCTGAAGTGTGTCCCATTTTCATTAGTGCAAAGACTTTCTGTCTCCTTTAACCTGCATTCTCACCATATATATAACGAAAAACAAAGGGTTCAGTTTGTGCTAGAGCATAGGCAGAATTAGACTAACTCATTAACAGCAATTTCCCCCATCAAATAAATGGAGCCGAATGATTTCTGCAACGGACAGAAACAAAGCCTGGAGGACAGTAAGGATACTAGTTTGGAATACTAGCAGGCAGGGACCAAGGGTAGGAGTCTCAACTTAGATGCAACTCCTGAGCAAAACATAAATATAAGCCTCCAGAGGCTTGTTATAGCTCTTTATTAAACCATTCCCTCTTCACAACAGTCTCAATCAAGGTTAGACAGCAGTCCCACATCAGACAGCTAACCTTGAGCTCAGACAGCTGAACACCTAGGAGAGGAAAAGGGTCTCCTGGCCCTGAAACTCCCTTGCTGCAAATCAAGCTACTGCTCCACTGCTTTCATTTTCAGTAGAGACTTGGTCCTGACTCCCAGTTCTCTACTTTTCATTCCTCTGATGAAACTCTATCCCTTCAATAATGCAGATGAAGTGCACCTTCATCTCATTCCCTTCTTACCCGTCCTCCTTTCCGTGATCCTCAGTAACAGCTCTTTCCTTCTGAAGAGTGCTTTAAATTTTTGATGGTCTTTTGTTTTTCATTTTGCAGTGAGATCCTGCTTACTTCCTTGGATTCTTCTTTGCCACTTTCTGTAGTGTGTTTATAACCAGCAGAAAATATGCCTATGGAAGAACTAGATCAGGTATGCAAGTTATCTTGGAGAAAGCACAGTGCTGGGTATTTAGATGCTAACACAGAGGTCAGTAACACCCATAAAAACAAAACAGATATACTTCCGGCATATCTTTAGGACCGAAGTATAGAGAAGAAAGAATATTACAATGAGGAGTGTCTGGTCCAGATTTTGGACATTGCTAAGCTTGTTTTTGGAAAGACTAAGACCTCATTTCATCCCTGCAAACCTGAGTCAAGTATAAGTGGTCTTGGGCATTTCCTCTGAATCACTCTATGTAAATTCAGATCTTTGATGGTGCCTTCTGGAGGTCTTTCTCTCTCCTGACTATAAAACCAGCCTAAGATAACTTCTCTACTGTTCTAGAGGCCTAATATTTGCCAGTAGTATTCCTCTGGATCTTTGTTTCCACACGGACGTACAAATAAATTTACATGTGGATTACTTACTGACAGGATAGCTTATGAAAGCTATTAATTTGCCACCAGAAGAGGACAGATCTGACCATCTGCAAGAACGTTTAGAATCATTGCCACAACCAGCATGGAATGATCTTCCCATAGCTAAAACTGAAATACAATTTAATAAATCTGTGATAAAGTGTTATAGTTTAGCTGCGGCCGGCAACAAAAGCGCCACGCGGCCGCCCCTCCCCCTGCTGGGGTGTGGAGGAGAATGGAAAAAAACAGGCAGAAACTGGTGGGTCGGGATAAGGGCAGTTTAACAGAACAGCAAACAAAGGGAACAGTAAGAACAGCAACGATACAGACAAGGAGAATACACAAAACAAAACAGTAGAACGCAGAGAGCAGCTCTCACCAATCGCCGCTGTCGCGCGCTCCTGAGTTGTGAGCGACTTCCCGCCGCCCCCGCTCCCCCCAGCCAGAACCCAGCATGACGGCACATGGTATGGAATATCCTGCTCTGTTTGGCCAGGTTGGGTCAGCTCCCCCGGCTGTGTCCCTTCCTGGATTCTGGTGAAAATTAACCCTGTCCTGGCCAAACCCAGGACATTATCCACCCCTTATTCTAGATCATGTACGTCATGCCCAGGTCCCTCATTTTCCAGTTGATCACCACCACTTCTCCTGTCTACAATATCTACAATTCCCTTAGTCTATGGATCATCACTCTAAAGTGCCTGTTGAGTTCATTTAATCCATGACTTCAGGCTCCATCTGTCGTAACAGACTTCCATGGCAGGAGAGGTGATGTGTGGTGATGGGCAGTCGCTTGCTGCAGCCAGAGCTCATGGCTGGTGTATCTGGTGCAGCCTGTGCCCACAGTCTGCAGGATGGAGATGTCGATCTTGATGAAGTTGCTGGGTGCCAGTTGTTGAAAACCAGGTCCAGTCCCATCATCGCTGTGCTCTGCTAGGTTTTCATCAAAAAGTCCATCCTTCTTTAATCTGGACGATTCTTACTACAATACTACAGGTATAACATATAACAATTATAACAGTGATAATAGACAGTGACAGGGTTATTTAACAACTAACTTTATACAATTTATTTATTTATGGACTATTCTCACCCAAAATCAAATCCCCATGAGGTACACATCAGACTTCACCATCCTTTCGCATTACCCACCAGGTGCACCCAGGTCCTTGAGTCAAGCAATGCCGCGGACGGGCTTGCCTTTGCCCGAGACAGGATTAACCCAAACTGTCTTCCCTAACATGTTCCGCATGTGCACTACAGGGACTTTATCCCCTTCTAAGGGGGAATGACGTTTTGACTGGGCAGGACCAGCCCGGTTGGTGGATCCTCTGGTGTTAACCAACCAGGTGGCCTTTGTTAAATGAGTATTCCAGTTTTTGAAAGTCCCACCCCCCATTGCTCTCAAAGTGGTTTTTAGCAGCCCATTGTACTGTTCGATTTTTCCAGAGCCTGGTGCATGTTAGGGGATGTGATACACCCACTCAGTACCGTGTTCTTTGGCCCAGGTGTCTATGAGGCTGTTGCGAAAGTGAGTCCCGTTGTCCGACTCGATTCTTTCGGGAGTGCCATGTCGCCACAGGACTTGTTTTTCCAGGCCCAGGATGGTATTCCGG
>Ga0065711_1038122_pt1 | contig 19131 bp, 12 predicted proteins | sample Hoacrofraction12_FD_59098 | JGI IMG/M metagenome (GOLD analysis project Ga0065711, IMG submission 59098) | Hoatzin crop microbial communities from Cojedes, Venezuela - Epithelial fraction 12 v2 (version 2) | ecosystem: Host-associated > Birds > Digestive system > Esophagus > Crop | place... | reverse complement strand
GTGGTGTGCCCCGCCCCCCCCCCCAGTTTGGACATGCTTGCAGCAGTGCAATATGTATGGCTGCTCGCTTACATTCTGTAGGTGCAGGATGGTGAGAATCTAGGGAGAAGAGAAGACAGCTAAGGAGTACACCATCAGCACATGGAGGAGGTAATGCAGACACTGTAGCAAGGTCAGAAAAATGTGGTTGTAGAGATGCAAAGATTTTCATAGTTTTAGTTGGTCATTAACCTCTTGTGACAGGAACACCTGATCACCCTCGGTGAAATACATGGTACACCAACCTGGAACCTCCATGAGAAAGAGGGCCTGTGTGCCACACTGAAAGAGCTTCTTGGAGATCTCTCTCACTGCAGAACCTGGCATTTTCTGTTGTTCTGCATGGTCCTCTGTCCAGAGGCATGGAGATATGTCCAGAGCATGCCAAAGACATGATCCCATGTGGAGCAGATTCTGAGCAGAAAATAAATAACACAAGTCTACATTTGTAGACTCTTTGGACCTCCTAGTCTTTACAGAACATAGTCTGCTTATCCACTTCCCTTTAAGTCCTTCCTCTGGACAAGACCTGTGAATTGATCTCCCTATTCTGAACACATTTATCCAGGAAGCTGCATCTGAAAGAAACGTTTTATTTCTGTGCTGATCTCTGCACATATCGACTAGACAAGAAAAGGAAAGTGATCAGTTCTGATAAGAGAGGGCATGGACTTGGATCACTGTGAATGATCTGTAGACTTTAGTAGCTTATCTGATGAAGGTGGTGGTGGGGATTGATGGAAGGGGGGAAAGAAAGAAATATCAGGCTTTGTGCGTAAAGAGGAGACAGCCAGACTATCTCATTGGCGTACTACTGCCTGCTTATGGCCTCCATTGCACATCTCTCTCTCCAGAGTGTGCAGCCCAGCCGGGTTTTGCCAGACTTCTTAATTGTTGTAGTGCCAGAATGATTACGGGACCTGGTTTTCCAGACCAGGCTTGGTGTACCCTCCTCATCCACAGAAAAGCTGCTCTGGCATTTTATGCCCTCATTTCAGCTTGCATGGTGTGAGGGCTGGGTGTGTTTTAATGAGTCTGAGCCTCATTACAAGCTCTCAGGAATGTGCAGGAACCGCTAAAGTTCCTGTTACATTAAATATTTTCCTATGTCCCTCCCCAGGCGTGGGCGAACATCTGGATAGAGAGAGACAGTCTGTTCAATCAGGGTGTTGGGCTCGTGGGTCCTGTAATGGAGGGTGGAGAAAAAGGACCCTTCCAGCTTTGGCATGGAGCAATGATGGGAATCGACATTTCAGGGCATTTGTATACTCAGTAAGGACTCTCCCTGTCTATTTCCGGCAGCTCCTTGTCAGGACTTTGTCCTTAGCTGGGCTGTCAGCTTCTCACAGAAGATGCTAGCTTCTCTGCACAGTTGTCCTATGGGAGCAACATTCCTACGGACTAAGAGACATGGAAGAAGCCAGTTAGGATAGGCCTGTGAGGAAACTAAGCAGGTGGACAGGTATGAGAGTCTGTCATGGAACCTGGGGTTGGACATCTGCAGGTCCAAGTCCTGCTAGAGCTGAGGGCAGAGCACAGGACTGCTATTGATTCTGAGGACCAAAAGTGTGCAAGCAGCTGCCTCAACACATCACTTCCACCCTGCCACTGCAGCCACTCAAACATGGCACTAGCAAGGGCAGTGAAAGATGAACTAGAGCTTAGAAGACAGGGAACGCTATGGCAATTAGAGATAGTTCTAAAAACATACTTTAAAAAAATTCTGCAATATATTACAAACTTTACCAGCTATTCTTATACTGACAATCCTGACTGGTAAGAGTGTCACTGATACTTCCAGTGGGATTCTTGCAGAGCTAGGAAAGGGGATGAATCTTGTAGCCCTGACAGAGAATAGCTGTAGGTGATGATAGAGGAAGAAAATCCCAGTTTGCTGGAGCAGAAGAAGGACAATGATCTAATGGGTCAGGGACATTCCATGTTCATCTGCAGGTGATTACTAGTCAGGTATTTTGCATCCACTAAATACAAATGATTTCTCAGAAGGTGAATCCACCTCAGTAGCTCACAGAAAGAGGAGAGGAGATTCTGTGACTGTGCAAAAGTTTGGCTAAGGCCTGATCATTGCAAGACACCTCAGTCTGTACCCTTGCCCAAAGAGGTCCTTGATGAAGACCCTACAGTAGAAATCCCTGTAAAACTAATGGTGGGTATCAGAAGTATTTTATTGCCAGATTAAGCCTTCATATACTGTTAACCAAGGCAGTTGTCAGTCAAATAAGAATGGTATTAATTTATTATGCTTCGTGATATAATGCACGAGGTGTTATGGGTGCAAATTCAGAAGGCTGCAAGAGAGAAATACAGCCTAAAACCAGTAATGTGCAAAGTATGTAAAGGAATACTCTCAAAATGCTAATCAGAGGGCACTGGGAACTGGGGACAAGGAAGAAAAGACAAATGGAAAAGAAGTAGGATAATCCTCTGCAATCTCATGGTGTGCCCTAGAGTATAGTTACAAGAAGTAAAAAAGCAAAGTCTTAAGACAGAGATGTATCAAGGCTAAGGTGTACCTGCCAGGTACAGAAACAGCAAAGAGCTACAAGTCATCTGGAAGAGAGCTATATAAAGTTATCCACCCCCTTAGAGCGAGACTGGCTGAAACATCTCCTCACTAATCCGGGTCGATAATGGTCACAGGTGGTCACATAATGGTTTTTTATCCAAGCTGGTTTTGAGCTAGTTTTGATGGCAGAACCTGCACCCCTTAGCTGAAAGCCTGAAGACATGGTCCACAAATCCCTGTTAGGCTTTCACTACACAGGTGGTTTCCTGATGATCATTTTGGCCCTTCATTGGCCAAAGTCAGTAGATGCACAAAGCCAGTGCTTAACAGCAGTGTAGTGTTAAGCCTGCCCTCCCCTTCCACCAAGCCAAAGATGTTCAAGTCACTGAAAAAGGAAGGAGGGCAGAAGTCCCCCAAGAGCAAAAAGACTTTAAGCTGGAGCAGAAGCAGGGCTACTGCTACTAATATGGCTAGAAAACACACGGGTAATGGGTCTTGATATGCTTAAATCCATTCTCAAGTTCTGAGGGTTCATTACAGATACAATTCTGGTCCTGCGTCCTTCCTGAATAGCCTGGACAGGTACTCAGTGACTAATGAGAAGGTTTGCTTGCAGAGGTGTGACTGTGGCTTTCCAATACCTGGATAATGGGGAGTTTTGCAATGCCTCTGTGAAAGCACTGGCTTTCTGATGCTCTCTGAGGTTACAGAGCTCTCCAATACCTCTCGCTGTAATTCTTTTCCCAACAGAATAGTGTTATTCTGTGCTGCGTGAATTGCCTGAGGCTATGTAGACTGAAAATACAAGACTGCCCTTTGTGCAAAGAAAAACAGAAATGAAAGAAGAAATTTTTAAGACAGTTCTTTCACTGTGAATTCTCTTACAATATTTTCTTGACAAACCATAACTGACCATGAATGTTGGAGACCTGGGTTGTATACATCTGCACTGGCATCACAGATGAGACGGCAACATAATGTTGAGGTAGGCAAGCTAACTTCAAATGAAATAGCTCAGATACTGGAGTAGCACTGAGAGTGAAGCATCACCAGCTTCCAACCAAATCCTTAGTCAAGAACCACCAGACTCAGAGGTTTGAATAAAATTAGCATAATGGACAAGTTTTGCATGTCAGTTGCTTTCCTTTGTTACTTCTTCACATTACAGCCTTATGTATATAAAACAACATGCTCATTTTTACTCTTCTTTGTTCAAAAATTCCAAATAAATAAGAATACTAATTTCCATTCATTAGAGATGCAACCTAGTTTTCTAGTCTTTATTTTCCAACAGTCAGTGGAGCTACTTCAGTGTAGCTGAAGGGCTGATTTTCAGGGGGACCAACAGGGCTATCCCCCCGCCTCTGAAGCGCCTTTTCCTGCTTCTTTGCCCTGGCATTCTTACTGGGCCCTTAAAGCTGCTTTCTGTAGTCCTGGAGAGATACCATGCCAGGCCTGTGCGTAGGGAAATCTGGTGGTCTGTGGCTCGCATAACCCGGTCATGGCAGGTACTGCAGTGCAGAGTTGCACTATCAAGTCATGCCATCCACGGTAGATCAGCCGGCGTTGTCCAGAGCAGTGTCAGCCCTTGTCACTTTGTGGTTACTCCCATAACTAAGGCTTTTAAATGAGAACACAGAACAGGCTTGAACACTGAGAACAAAGCACATTTGTTTCATTATATATAAATAGCGTCATGTGTAATAATCTGATAATGGGTATAACAATAACTTGAGTATCATTTGAGAAACTAATTTTTCAGCCCAGCTGTGCACTTTGTACTAGGCTCAGTTGCTTTACTAAATTTTGCTAGGGTTATATTAATTTGTCATTTCTTAAGATGACTGCAGTGACACAGGAGTGGATATCTAGGTCAGGCCCAGGTCAGAGGAAGCTCTTTCTCTAGCGAGTATTGGAGAGTGACTGCGGAGTCACACTTAGCAACTAGAGCAGCCCATGGCTTCCACAGACTGTAGCAGAACTTCACTGAGGAAGATATGAATTAATGCCTCAGACTACTCTGCACATGTCCAGGAAAGGATGATTCATGCAGCTTGTCTAAGTTTGACTCCTTGCTCTTCAGGATCACTATTGCATGTGGAAAGGGAATCATGGTCAGAAATGCAATTCGACGTATACTTTCCTTTCTTGCCATTGTTCAAAATACCTGTGCTGTGTTCTGCTCCTCAGTTGGAAAAGGCTTGCCTCAGAAAATGTCTGAATACAGCCAAACAGAAGCCAAAATGGGGGTGGAAATCAGGTCTATGTCAAGAAGCTTTTCAACTATCTTTCCTGTAGCTCATCAGCCTGACAACGAAAAATTACAGTAAAGACTAAGGTAATCACAGAAACTTTATAAGGTCTATTAACACAGCGGCTCAAACTGATCTGTTGACGTGAAACAGCTGGAGGTGCTGAAGTCCTTAATAAATGGACCCTCCTGGTGAAATTTACAAGCGCTCTTGATCTGTCATCGTGCTGGTTGCATCTGTCACTTGCACCTGGTATGAATATCTTAGTTAGCTGTCACATGTCACTTTCATGTGATCCAGCAGGACAGCTGGAATTACTTCACCTTTGTGTCAAGGCCTTTAACAGTAAAACATGTGTTATAAGATTCATTTGAGCCATTTAGTGCTGGATTCTCCTAAAACAACAATAGGTCCGCAGTGGCCCCGTCCGTTGGTGATGCTCAGCTCACAACCTGCACTTTAAAATTGATCTGTGTTTCTTTCCTCCCTTTTACAGGCTGTCACATTCAGAATCGGTTGTAGGAAAGGAGATCCCCTGGGGACATATTTCAGCCATTATCTGAAGCTTGTATTTTGATTTAAGCATTTTATATGCATCTCTTTGTGGGCCACTGGCATTGCACAGGAGGTTATTCCTTCACAGGTGTTAAGCTAGATCAGCATATGACCTGAGATTTCCATTGTATGTTATTTCTGTCTTTATTCTGATGGTACTGTCACTACAAATGCGATTGCTAAGGTGCTTTTATCACTTAGCAGTACCCTGAAGCAACAAATTCGCTTTTTTCCAAAGCCATAGCTCAGCCTGTGTTGGCTTGGTCCCCTTCCTCAGCAACAGCTCTGTCTCCTAAAGGCTATCAAGACACCTGAATGGGAAAACAGGAGACTGAAGACGTGCCTCTCGCTCAGCTATGATCCGAAGAAGAGCAGCACAGACAGGAGCAGTTGTGTAACTCAACCAAGACCAGTAGTTAGCACTACTGGGGCAACACATCTGGAAATGGAACAGCACACAGTTGTCAGCATGGCCCTAGATTTGGACCTCTCTGCTCAAGGCTTTTACACACTGTTTTAGAGGTTCTCCACAAACACAGCTGGACTGTACAGCTTGTTACATGGAACAATACTGTGAACTGCCCACTTTAATTTAAGCAGATTTAAAATGGAAGAGCTTTAATTTCCACGTTTGAAAACAATGGTATTCACCTCTAAATCATAATTTCTCACCAAAGTTATTTACTGCAATGTATGATACAACTGATTTTTAATACTTGATGCAGATCCTCAAAAAAGCAACTTTGACACGTTTTTAGCACATCAGCCAGTCTACAATTTTGGGAGAGTGACATTGCCATGATTCTCTCCCCAGATTTATGAAGCACTTACAGTTGAACATAACAAAAATACCAGGCATGTCACTTGCAATTGAGTAATCAATACAATTAACTATAAAGCACAAACAGTGGATCTAAATCATCTGCACATTTCTTCACTTTCCTTTCAAAACTATATTTCATATCTAATATTTACATCCTTTCAAAAATGCTATTGAAACTCTTAATCTAGAAATATTCTCAGACAAATAATTTTTCTGTAATGTGTTACATACTAGGTCAGAGACTAATGGCAAAAGATTAAAGGCATTATTCTTCCAGGTGAATAATGCCCTTATCATGTTCCTTTTTACCATATTCATATGCCCTTAATAATATTCCTTTAAATTTATGTTCCATCAACACAAATTCCTGATTCAGCCCTCTGTGTAGTATTATACCAGTCTGTGACAATGCAGTGCTGAATTCTTCCCCTCATATTGAGGTTTTACACCTGTTGCTTCCAAGTTTGAATTATTTCAGTGTCTCCTGTCTTCCTGTACAGTAGCTTAGTGCAGAGGGGGGTTTAAGGGGGTATTTTTGTTTCTGTCATGCCTTGTTCTAGCTTTCCTTGTCCTTTAGCTGTCTTTTCTCCCCTCCCTGTCTCTTATGTACATGCATTCAGGTATTCTGTTCACACAGTGAATCCTTTATTTTGCCAGGGGAAATGTAAAGAAGAGTTTGTGTCAATGAGAATAAAATCTCTGGTGAAAACAAAGTGCAGGGCAAGAAAAATGGGAGGAAGGGGAAACTGAAGAACGGGGCAGCCTGAAGTGAAGGATGAGCTGTAAAGAGAGGCATTGCTCCGTGGAAGTGATGGTGCATATGGGCCAAGCTAGAGTGAGGACAACCAGAAAGAAGGGATAAACATGGTTAAAGCTTGCAGGCTTCTGCCACTCAAGAAGAAAGTGGCAGTGGCTGGAAAGAACCCAAGGAAAAAGGTAGGATAGCTGGAGGAGGTGGGGAGAGGGAAGAGTGATGGCAATGGGTGTGAAAATCTTCCACTAAAGCTCTTGGCTCTGGAAAGGCCTGACTAACCCCTTCCATCTTCCCACTCGCATGGGCTGATCCTGGCTCTCTTTTCCAGCTGGCCTTTTGCACTGACAACAAGTTTTACTGAGATGAGTAGTCTGCAGCTTAAGCCTTTTCATGAGTAATTTAAATTTAATTTTCAAGACGTCTCCCCGTTACCTGTCTCCAAAGAATATCCGTGAAATAGCAAACGAACGCTTTGATGTACATTTCATTAGGAAACCTACTCACCTCACAGTCGACATCAAAGGAAAACATCCATAAAAATACAAATGTCAGTGTAATGAGGCCCAACAAAAGTGCATAGAATAAGACAGCTTGGACCACAGGTGAACTAAAGCAGGAAAAAAGGAAGAAAGGGAGATGTAATCAAGCACTCAAGCACCCATAGAAAAGATGTGCAGCTAAAGAACCTGCATGCAATAAGTCTTCAAACAAGGGACATTGCACAGCCTTACTGAGCACTTCCAGAGCATTTGGAAATGATACATGATGAAATAGAAAGGAGGAAGAGACATCCATGCTCAACATGGTTATAAAGCTGACAGTGTTAGATCACTACAGTGTTGAGAACAAGAGGAAAAGAAGTCAAGCAAAAAAGAAAATTTTCAGGGAGAAGATGTTGACTGCTCTTAAAGTACTAATGCCCAGTTTGCAAAAGCAGAGCAAATGAATGAACTAGGACCACTTTCATATCCAGGATCCAAGCAGGATATTGTGATAACCTGCAAGTTTACCCTGTGACCAACAAAAATTTTAGAAAAAGAGGAAACACACGACCCAAGAAAACCTAGTGAAGAAACCATAACAATGAAAAGTTAAAAGAAATTAGTATGACAACATGCTTCGTTTTAACAAAATATGAGATATTCATATACTGGAAATCCTAATATAGGATTATTAAACAGAGAGCCAGCTGTGAGGCTATTCTTTCCACAGTCACCTGTCTTTTTGGTGTGTCACACTACACTTCTCCAGAATGTATATATAGCATTTTTTGTATATTCTTGCTGAAAAGTTGAAAAATAGATAACAGGGTCAGTTCTAAAATGTAACTTTATGATACCAGTTTGTGGGGATCAGGCAAATGAAACAGAAAGAAAGTTACTGACAGATTTAAAATATTTTGAATAAGGTTGTATTTGAAAAATATGGAAAAACTGTAGTTACGTGAGAAATTAACCCTTAAATTGTATTGACTGCATAAATCAGAAAGAATGCATCAGTTTCCTCTCCTTTGACCATGCCTGTATGTCACAATCTTTTCTTCCAGCTCTTCATTCAAAGTGCTGTAGGTATCTCAACTGACAGCATTTTTCCACATTATAAACCTCAACAGCGTATAAGATCTCTATGTAGTCAGTATAAATAATAGTCACAACAAGCAAGAGTAACAATAATAATTATTATAAATTAATTAATCTTTTAAACTTGGAAAGAATTTTGCATTTGAGAGACAAAAGTTACACAGTGAAATAATGACTTTCTTTTTTACTGAGCTGAGCGGTAGTGGCCACTTATTAAAGCAACATGTTCAACAGCTCCTGCTGAACTAGTAAGCCTGGCGAACTTTAAGAAAAGCATATTTTCCCAAACCCTCACACATCTAGTTAATTTGTTAAAAATGCTTTCTATAAAACACATATAGCTCTTTAACAAAATTATTTCAAAGTGAATCCATTCTCTGGAGCTTTCCTCAATATCTAAGTAGAAAAATACTTATAGTCTGAAAGATTCCAACTTAAGCCCCTTTATCCATGATTTCAGCTAGAGGATAAGAGCTCTTTTGCATGCAGTTTTCCTGCCATAGAAACTCAATGATGAAATGTGATGGCAGGGAGGGTGGTTCTGTTGTGTCAGAAAAGATCAAAATGTGAAAAGCATAGCTATCCTGAAGTCTTCTGAAATCTGGATATCTCTAAAATTTCTTTTTACTGCTACCAGGAGATACTTCCTCACTGAGTAGCTGGCTTTGACATGGGATTCAGATGATACTTTGGCTCATGCTTTTTAGGGCTCACACTAAATGTAGTGTACCTTCTCTTAGAGTGATACTGATGGGAAATTATTATAAAAATCTGACTTCTGGGAAGTATTGCACTCCAGTATTAGAACCTTGCTGGCAAGTTTGTTCACTGGCTACAAGGAAAATATTTTTTACCAAATGCTGGACCTATGGATATCCAGGTTTCCTGATGGTGGATTCACCTTTTTTCATCCACACTGCTAAAAGGGAAAAGTCACCTTCCATGCCCAGTGAAAAGGTTTATTCTTTTTCATGACCTGTCTCCAAAGCACCATGAAGGGACTTGGGTTCACAGTATTTCAGGCCAAAAAAAACCCTCTGGAATTATCTAGTCAAGTCTCCTCTGGATCTTACATTTCATGTGCTTATCCCTGGGTCAAACCAAGTAACTGCAGTTTAACACAATCCTAACTTCCAGACACCAGTTTCTCTTGTGTTTACTACTTCTATTTTCCTGTGGCTTGCTTCAGACCAAAAGAACCACAGGGTAATAGTGGACTTCCATATGACTTTTGCTTCCCTTTCCAAATTAGAAGAAAATGTCATAAAGTGACAGTCATGCTGAAAACTACAGATGGAAGAGATGATAATTTTGTAAATGTGGTTTAAGGAAGCATCTGTCTTCTAATTCTACTCACAGACTTGCCTAGCACTAAATATACCTATGTGAATCTGAATTAAAGCAGACTAGTCCAGGGACTTCATGGAGTTCTTCCATAATACAAGGGATTTGTTTCCTGTTTCATTTTGCATAAGTGTTTTACAGTACAAATTGAAAAGAGAACAAGTGTGAAAGAGAGGAGCACTGTAGTGCATGCAGACTTTGCACAAACATAGCAAACATAAATGATTATCTGTGTGATTCTATTCATCAATATATGATTAGAGAGATGACCTAAGTATGTCCCATAGAAATGGACATGGAAGAAATCTCAAAAAAAATCCAAATCAGTTGACAAAATGGATGGAATTAAAAGACACAGTCCAGAAATAGGTGAATAAATAGCTACTGTTTTTATACAAGTGAACACACAGACAAATAAGATCCTTTCCTATCTAATGCACATATTTAGTGTTGCCAAGAATATAGATTTTTTTTTTCCCAAGGTCTAATGAACTTTAAGGATTACAAGACTAGGTTCACACTGTCATTCTGCTTGCCTTGAGTAGCTAGATCATACAGGGCTTCTCTGGGATATTTTCACTAGGAAAACAAACTCCTGATGGATCCAGGTATTTCTTTATAAACAATAGCCAGTAGCAAGGAACATGCTCTCACCCAGGTTTGCTCAAAGGGGTTTTTTCTCTCTCCTCCAGTTTTTCCTCAAAGCTCTGCACTTGAGCCTATTTCATTTTCAGATTTGACCTTCAACTGATTCCTTGGTATTCTTTACGCTTCTTCCTTCCATTTTTCCGTCTCTCATCACAAAGACACAGGCAGACAAACAGATGACAAACAGGTACACAGAGTTGTAATCCGACCTGTATCTCTCCCTTGTCTCCCTCCCCTTCCCACACTTCCTAAATTCAGGCTTTTCTGAACCTGCCCAAAATAGTTTTCCATTGTTTATTCTTTTGTTAGAGGAAGAAAGAGGCAGCTATTGGGCCTCTCGTTTACCTAGAAGAGGATGTAGTTGTCCTTTCTGAAGGTCTCAGTACGCCAATGTTCTTCCCAGCATCCCCCAGCACTGAATACATTGCTTCACTTCTGTAAGCTAGCCGTAACTTCAGGAATCTTAAATTCACTGCGGTTTCTGTCTGATGCTAATTTATTAAAATTATTAAGAAATTGGATTATTAAAAAAAGTCTTGTTATGTCTCTAAAATAAATACGTTTAATCATAAAGAAAAAGCTGGTTTACGATAAAGATAACGTGATAATATTAAGAGGAAGGTATTTTAGTTAAAAAGAACCAGAAACTACCATATCCTTATCTTATGTAAATGCTACATTGTGAAAATCCTCTCAGGCTTAGTCTGACTTAGCCTGTGTAACATTTCAGCTGTTATATTTCAACTGTAATAACAAGCAAAATGTAATGTTAACAGGTCTTATCAAATCACGACAATCCTTCCACACTCAAGGACACAAAAACTCCTCATCAGTGTTATGTTCTCTATATCTAAGAGGTTCTTTGGGGGTTTGGGACTTCTGTCTTCCCTTTCTGAAGGAACGAGAAGAATATTTGCTAAAAAATAGTCCAGCCTGTGCTCCTAGGAGCCTAAGACCACTGTCTCCTTGCGGATTACAGCTGGCAGCTGTAAGGTGTAAAGTTTTACAATTTACAGTGCTGGGATTTCTTCTTCCTTTTAATCTCTGTTATTCAAAAACCTTTCGTTTTCTTGGCGAGCTGTGGAACTTTAGATTGCTAGTTAAACAGAATGTTCTGCCTGCAAATATTATAATGTATATATGGGCTAGAGGGAATGTATAGTAAATGAATGCAGAATCCATTAATATTGTGTAGTTTGGGGAAAACGGGTGAAAGTATAGGAAATTTTAAGCAGCTACAAAAACTGTCATAAGGATGAAGGATCATTTAAGATGTGAATTAACCTTTTTCTCTATTTATAGAAAAGTCTGTTACAGTCAGTATGGAATTAGCATACACTTTTAGCAGAATGGGCATATTTCTCCATTAAACCTAGAAATGAGTTCTACAATCTTTTAAAATACTAATTTTATCAGATGGAGTAATGCAATTTCTGTGGCATTCCACTGCATTTGTCCCCTTAGATTCATTATCATTATTTTTTTTTAAATTATGTTTTACAACAGCTGTACCATCCCATTCCACATGATAATTCTCTGAAGAGACTTCTAGAAGACTTGATGAGGACATCTTTGTAGAGATGCTTGCTCTCCCACTGGAGGGCCAGGTTTTCCTCCATCCAAAAAGGGCACTGCACTATTAATTTGTTCAAATTCTTAAGCAGCTGACTTTGTCTATTCCTGCTTGCTTTGGCCTCAGGCAAGACTTCTGGCTTATTGGCAACATTGCTGTATTGTACCTGTGCTGTATGGGATTTCCTCTGGCTCTGCCTGACCCTAATAAAAGCCCAAAGCAGCAGAGCAGAAATAACAATACCAGAACGCTAAAGCAATTGTGGCTAGAATGGATGCTTGCCATTTCCCTAAGCCCCATGCAATTCACTTCTCCTTTAGCCTGTCCTATCTGTCTTTGATCCCCATCTAGGAACCATGTCCTGTCAGCCCTGTCAGCAAATGAGTGTGTAGGACAGCCTATCACTTAGAGAAGAAAACCTCTGTGTGGAGATCCCATGTGCATACGGTAGGTATCCAATCAGCGTTTTTCAGTGGAAAAACAGACGCATTCCCCCCTCACTTGTCTTTTTTTTCTTTTCAGCGAGAGACCCCACTAGCTAATTTCTACAAGTCTAATCTGATTGTTAACAGACTTTGCGCTGATCCCAGCTTTACCTTCATTTAAAGGAATGTTTCAGCGGCATGCAACCTGGGGTTACTGAAATGGCCAAACAAAAACCACTGGAGAAAGGAGTTCAGAGAGGGTGGAACCAAACTCTTACCAGCCATTAGGTTTTGCATCTTCCTGTTCTCAGCCACAAAATGGATATGAAGCAGTCATTGTCTTTGTTAAAACACTTCACTCACAAACCATTTTTAAAACAACTTTTGTAAATTAGCTATGGCTACAAATCTCAGAGTTAATCTCTGTGTCTCTGCAACTAATCCCTCAAGGCTCCTCACCGACCTGTGCTTGGTCACTCCTTCTCAGCCTGACTGCTGTGCTTCTGCGCCAGCGTCAAAACACAACGTAACCTAAGGACAGAATATCAGCTGTACTTGCAATTTCCTCCTCGTTATGAGATGAAGCCACACCTTGACATCAGTTCAAAGCTTGATCTTCTTTCATCTTATGCTTGTTTAAAAAAAAATAAATAGAGAAGCCTCTTCAATCAAAAGAATGAGAAGCGATGACATACGAAATCCTTCACTGCAGTATTTTCAGACAAAATACCACTTGGACAACATAGTTTTAACAACATTTTCACGGGTATCGCATTTAAATTATTGAATTCTGACACACACCCCCCCCCAGCAAAACATAATGAAAATGGTATATTGGACATTACACCTTGACAACTGGCATAATATCAAAATCGGGAATGATTACATAGCATAAGACTGAAGGAAACAAAGTGCAGCTACAAAGTTTTAACCTTCCTTTTCTACTCATTGTTTCTTAAAATTGCCAAACTCATTTTACCTTATTTTAGGGGAAAAATTCTTTCTATGCTGAAACTTGCTCAAAGTTACTGCTGAGTATGTGTTTCATTCCATTTACATGGTACCACAAAAAATGTTCTAATGTTGAAATAATGAGTCTGAAAGGAGAAAAATAAAGCTTTAACACAAATGCCTCATCCATGCAAAGAATAAGGTTGAAATTGTACTTCTGTTAAGTCAATATAGCTTCTATTGACTTCAGAGGAGCTCAAGATGCCATCCTATTCATTTTACAAATACGCCTACATGTTTTTGCCATCGTTATGGATGTGACAGCATTAAAGCACAATTTAGAATAACAGGTATGAAGGCACGAATTTTCCCTATAATTTGTAGATATATTAAAGTCCTATGGCTACTGTTGTCCTTAGCCTGAGAACATTTCTTCTACAGACTATCCCTGGCAATACCCAAACACAACTGAGTACATCATGGTAACAGCAGGCAAGAAGCAATAGAAGTTCTATGTTCTAAACTTTGCGAGCATATGCGCTAGTGAATGTAGTTTGCCCTCTTCTTCACCAGCTGGACAGCTACACTTAGCATCATGCTAGTTCATATATTCTTTGTAATTGTGCACAGCATGGAGTTTGGGCTTTATTTCAGAGCTAAAATGAACACACTTGGATTTCGCTTTATTTTTAATGAGTTTTAAAGGGCATGGATCAGCCATTTTACAACTTCTTTCAGAGCCACTGGACAAATTACAGGGACTAGTACAGGATAACTAGTTAAGCAGGGTATTTTTCAAAAAAGTTTCAAATTCATGGCAAGCCTCTTGAAATGATTATTAATTACCATCACTTTACTGTTTGCATTCTTTTTCCTGAAGTTAGTTATTGCTGCAGCACTTACAATGTTCCTCCCACCACATGCAGCTATTTGCTGTCTAGAACTCTTTGAGTTTTAGATCGACTTGAACCGACCTTACGGGGTTTGGTGGCCAGCGCGGTTCCCAGTGAAGCACTGGATGATGGTGGAGCTTGGTGCACGGTGACCTCTGCTGCTTGTGCAGTGCTACAGTCGCGGAAGGCTCAGTCAAAGCAGAACACCACAACTGCATGTTTCATCGCAGAAACAGACTGAACAGTTTTTCTGCAGTGCTAGCTCGGACTGCTGTGGGACAGTCTCAGATAACCAGCTGCACAACACTCCACTTGAGCCTAGAAGGAACAGCGTATATCAAAGGGTGTGTGTCTCTTCCACAGATTTATAACGGCACTATATAATTTCAGCTGAAATACTATTTATTGTAAATCCAGATGTTTGGCTGTATCTGCTGTTTACCAGGATGAACATCGTGCATATTAATTGAAACATACTGTCTGCCATTTCATTTTATGCAAAAAATTTACATTTCATATTAATTTCTAAATCACATATGCCAAGATTTAGCATGCAGTAAGATACAGAATCATGCTAGAAAGTTGGCAAAATGCCATCAGCACCTCAACAGCAACTTGCAGATCCTCCATGAAACCCTCACTCTCACTTCACAATATTACCATGGAAAGAAAACTGCATCAGTACAAAATTAGGGCGCCAAGGACTAATGCAAAGTCTGACACAAAGTAAGGTGACATTTGCCAGACCCATGACTTGCACTCACATTTGTTCTGTTGCAACTTTCAGACTTTTTTTTTTTCAAACCTGAAATAACAGCTGTATTAGAAGATGGGAGTACCCTAGTCAATATAAACTGTGCTACCATTTTCACCCTCTTCCTGGAACAAAAGACTTTTCTCAGGCTACCTCCTTTTTTCTTGTCCAGTCAGTAAAGTTATTTATATCCTTTCCCAGAAGGTATGACATCACCCAATGTTGAGCCAGATTCAGTAGCTGTGACATTTGTCTAGGACCCTTTGATAGATTCATGACCAAAAATATCTTCTCACATGTTGTATCTCTTCCAGCCACATTTTGTGTCACGCAAGGCCTGGACAATGGTGTTGGTAGAGCCTCAGGGATAAAAAGAATTGAATACAATTTGGTTCAAATCAAAATATTGTGAAGAATTGATGTTGCCATTAAATTTCCAGCTTTGACATTTGCCAGCTTTCTTCTTCTGCCTGTTCCGTCCCCCTTTTTAGTGACACAAAATCAAGGGAGCTAGGGAAAGAAGGTGGAAAAATCAAGAACATTTCTAAATCCTGATACTCCCAGCCTGGCTAAGAGCTCAAGGTGCATGAATGATTCCGCAACTTGGTTGCAGGTTAGTCCTTTGTCCGCGCTCTAACTCCAACCCCATTTCATCCTCAAAGATTACAACAAGGGCACCTCAAAATTGTTGTAAGATCCCAAAAGTGATTTCAAATGTGCAGCACCTCTAAAAAAGCTAATAAAGGGTGTCTGGGACAAAGCTTCATCCCACAAATGACTCCAGGCTGCATCATGGTTCATGAGGAAAACTGGCCCAGGATCCCTGGTGCTGTGCGTGCTATGGCATAGCCAGTGCAAACTGTGGGTGCTGTGGCATAACTGAGCGACCCGCAGTTGAGAGTACAGAAAGATAAAATTTCATGGTGTGTATTGTACCCAGAGCTTGCTTGTGGGTTTGTTTGATTTGGTTTGTTTTTTTTTTTAAAGAAAATGTTCACAATAGGAGAGAGAGAAGGATATGTTTCCTTTAGAGAACCTGTAAGAAGGCTTTAGTGGAAGAGTGTTTTTGCAGCACTTCTTTCTGCCCGTGGATTGGGTATGCACAAGGTATATCACATTGTGATAGGTACAGGGGAAAAAGGCACCTTGTCATGGTACAAAGATATAACTGGGAAGAAACTGCTCACATTAAGATCCTCTCTGAGCAACAACTAAAAATGAAAACTGATCAAGAAAAGTTGTTTTATTCAAGCCTACTACAGATGCACAGCATCACAATTAGAGGACAGTTTAACCAGGATACTAAGCAAAATTATATACGGTTGTTATTGCCTCTATCTTTCAACATACAAGCCAAAGTTCTTTAGGGCTTTCCACGAAACATTGTACAAGTCAGTGCAAAAGCACTGCTTTAAGACACTGCAGTTACTTTTTATTAATAGTCTGCACTTAAATAAGGAAAAGACCCAGTTCTAGGAACTTACAGTTATAACACAAGTGCTCATAGTTCAACTCAACAAAGAGATTGTCTTAAAGAGAATTTTAAGTCACTATTACAATAAAATAATTTTTAAAATAATAATTTAAAAAAAAAGATAGCAAGACTGTTCCTGTTAAGCTTCCCATTCAGACTTTCTCATGTCTACTACTGTTTAGGCAATGAATATTCATGAATATAAACATGATTTATAACATCTGTATACAAGTAGTAGAGTGTTAGCAAGACATTTACACTCCTTTGTTTGGGATATATACATGTATACAAAAAGAAAAGCTTTCCCTTGTGATCTTCTCCAGAGATGATTTCACAGTCCAAAGTCTGGCCTTAAAAAATTGTAATGTATATCATATGATTCTGCAGGAACAGAAATGGAAGCAGAGAGTCTCTCAGCCCACAGCCAAAGCCTTCTACCTTGCCAGAAAACAGAAATAAAAGTTCAGTCTGTGAATCCTTTTAGCAGCCTTCACGCCTCTTAAAAAAAAAAACCAAACAACCAAAAAAACAGCAAAAAACCAACACAAAACCCCACCCATCTTCTGAGCTAAAATTCCCCTTCTATATGGCATTTCTGTATTGCAGTTAGTCCAGCTGAGTTAGATGAGGTGGCAGAGCTTGTCACATGAGAAAGTCACACTGATTTACCCAATCATTCTTTAACAATCACTTGTAATTCATCTGAAGTCTATTATTTCACCTTCCCATTCCTTGTTTTGATTGGTCTTAAATGAACTTAAAATTGTAAATTTAATTTACCGATTTAAATTAACTCCTGCCATTTTGTGACAGGTCCTACAGGTTTAAATTTGTACTTTCAGTTAAACTGAGAGCTTATCTAAATGGAAAATTCCTCAAGGTAGAAATCTAATTTAAACCAATTAGTTAACAATAGCTAGGAAGGGTGGTGCAATACTTCACTGTGTGAGGTGTGTTCTGTGGTGAACATTTCTAATAAAGACGAAGAAAACAACTGCCTGTGACCTGACCACAGTATCTTTGTGGCTCACAGTTTAGCCTTTTAGAAAGTTTTATTAGCTAGAAAACGTCCTCCCCAAACACAGGTGTGCATATGCATATCTGAACATCTCACCTGCTGATGAGTTACCTAAAGCTACCTGTCCAGAACAGCATCTTGCTCAGTGGCTTCAACAAACTTTCTTACCTTCTGGTCATTTTGTCTTCTCCACTGTTTGCATGTAAGCACATAAATAATTTTGATAAATCTTTTCCTCGCACTTCCCCCTTGTCCTCTTTTTTTCTGGGCTATAACAGAAAGCAAAGAATTGCATATTGGTGCAACACCCAATTTTCCTAAATGGAATTTAAATGGGTCCTGAGTGAGCTGCACGTCTCAGGTTCCTACCCTATACAGAATTCTTTACATGTAGGTTACCCAGCAGTTCAAAAGAAACTCTAATTAGTCTATTGACTTTTAGCGGTTCTATTGCTAGAGTGAAGTGAGTCGGTAGTCAAAGGTCAGTCACTCAGCTGGCAATCTTTCCTGACTCAGAGGTGAGAGAGAACTCACAAATTCAAGATTCATGGAAACTGAAATGTATGGAGTTATAAAATACTGATGGCAGACAGCACAGGATTACAGCACAGTTAAACACTTTTATCACTTGCCTGGGTAGAATGAAATATAGTCTGTGATGCATCAAAAGGCTTCCATGAGCGATTTGAAGTTTTACTGTAAATGCACATCCATGAGATAAAAAGAAGTATTCCTGTGGTTGTTTTATTTGATTTTTTTAAACCAAACTGTGCATTGTGTTACTGTAGTCTACTATGTGATTCTGAAGTCAGTCTATCCAATAGTCTATCCAATTTCTTGCAAGAAGAATTCTTTACTGAGCGTTAATCTTTAATTGGCATCTGAAGCATTCCCCTTCTGGGATGAGGGCTGTTGCCAATGTGCTGAAAAACCCCATTAAAAATTTAATCTGTCATATTCCTAAATCTTAATCTGAGAAACTGTCACATTCAGACTTCTCAGTCAGCATGAAAACAGTCCATCTCAGTCTCTGTATAGATAAGATAAGTAGGCTTGAGTGGCATATTACATCTTTTTCTGGTCCTTAAGTGTTACTCCATACGAAATACTGATTCTTTGCTAGATATAACTACCTGCTATGAAGAGTCAAATGACTCGAGTTATCCTACTGTGTCCACATTTCAGATTGACTCAACCTCCTCTTCTGGAAAGCCTGTAAAAGAAAGATTAATGGCAAGTAGGGAGCTTTAGAAAACACATAAATCTGGAATCACAGAATCACAGAATCACAGAATCACAGAATCACAGAATGGTAGGGATTGGAAGGGACCTCTGTGGGTCATCTAGTCCAACCCCCCTGCCGAAGCAGGGTTACCTACAGTAGGCTGCAGAGGACCTTGTCCAGGTGGGTCTTGAATATCTCCAGAGAAGGAGACTCCACAGCCTCTCTGGGCAGCCTGTTCCAGGGCTCCGTCACCCTCAGAGGGAAGAAGTTCTTCCTCATGTTCAGACGGAACTTCC
>Ga0065711_1038110_pt1 | contig 19131 bp, 13 predicted proteins | sample Hoacrofraction12_FD_59098 | JGI IMG/M metagenome (GOLD analysis project Ga0065711, IMG submission 59098) | Hoatzin crop microbial communities from Cojedes, Venezuela - Epithelial fraction 12 v2 (version 2) | ecosystem: Host-associated > Birds > Digestive system > Esophagus > Crop | place... | reverse complement strand
TGCTCCACCAGCTGTGCCACCCTGCTGTCCGTTCGTCCATCCATCCATCCATCCATCCATCCATCCATCCATCCATCCATCCATCCATCCATCCATCCATCCGTCCATCCATTGATCACAGCAGCCTGGCCTGAGCCACCCCTCCTGGATTATTTGTATTATTCTCAGCTGAGCTCAGAGCACGTTCGGAAGCAACACCCAGAGTCGGGATTTCCTTCATGTCAGCACATGGAGGGGTTCTCTACTGACTCGCTGGACTGGTCCCAGAAATAGCAGGTTCAGAGTAGAAACCTTTGTGCCCTTTCTGTCCTGGACAACAATGTCTCGCACTTTTTTCCTCCCCATAAGTATGAAAAAAATCCTTTTTGCTTCCAACTTGGCAGGGTTAAGCTGTAAGGGGTGAGCTCAATGCTCAGAGCACCTGACTGTATGCTTTAGGAGAGGAGTTATTTACTGGGACTGTTATTTACTCTGTTCTCAGCAGGACTTTCTCTTTTTTGTCTGGAGAGATGGAAACTTAAAATTGAAAGAGATTAAAGAAAAAACCCTCTCTTTCCAGCCTGTTTTTTTTTTTAATATTTTGCAGGGCAGTTATAAAAATAGGGACAGAACCATCAATGAATCTAACAGGAAGGAAAAGGAATATTATAGAAGTGTAGGATCCCTCATACAGCTGAAGTGCCAATGGGTTTTTGAGGTGTTTTCTTATTTTCTATTTATAAAATGCCTAAATGTTTATCAAGTCCATCTCAGAAAAAGCCAGACCCTTCTATGTATAGCTAAGTGTCAGCGCTACACAAATCCAGTAGCTGAATCTCTGTGGGTTGCCAGCTGCAGGTGGTTCCTGCACCAACTCTGTTCCTGATGGGTTGCGAGGGAGTCCTCAGGGAACTGCGTTAGCTGTGGGACCCCAACCTGTCAGCCCTTCTGTTCCTAGCACCTATCACTCATGCAGCCGGGCTTCTCTACAAGCTGGCAGCGCTCTGATTTTGGGAACTGATCTGCTGGGTTTTAGCCACTTGCCATCTGTAAGGACCTTGTCCAAACTGCGTCACTTCAGCTGAAGACCAACTGGGTTGCTGGGCTAAGCCATGCACTCTCTATGTATTGGATAGGCAGTTAAATAATTGCAGAGATAGTTTTCAGAGCTTCAGATAGTTTTCAGAGCTTCATTTCATAAGTTATTCTGAAAATTCAGGTCTTGCAATCATATGTGGGAACACTTACAGGGAGCCAGGCTGTTTTGTCAATGGAGATGGTGACTACCACCCAGCAAACTGAGAAGCAGTGGAAACCATGCTCCTGTAAAAAGCAATCATGAACACTGCAGAAGTGCATTTTAATATATGCCTCCCCTAACAGTAAGAGACGTGGGATTCAAATGGTCTGTTTTTTTAGAGAGAAAAATCAAAATCTTCTTCTCTAAATTATGTGTTGAGTTTTTGAAAGTTTTCCCCTTCCCCCTCCTCCCTGTCCGTCTTTACAATAAGTACAATTGTTAGACAAGGCAGGTCTTTGTGCTCCAAATTTAATACATAGTTTTTGACCCATGGAGTGATAAGCTGGAAAATAAATGGCTGGATTTTCCCCAGTGTTGAAGAACGCCTTTCAGATTGACTTGGGAACTTGCCTATTCTCGTCTGCCCACCTGGCTTTCACTTTGATATCCCTAACACTGTCATAACTTTTATTGTCTTTTCATGTCAGTCAAACCTTCTTCACTAAATTACTTTCATTTATACATCCTCTCCTGCTGTTTGGTCTCATCATCATCTAAGATTTAAGGTGAAAAAGTTTCTTCTATTTGACAGGGTGGGAGGTGGAAATTGCTATGTGAACAGTAAACTACAGGTTACATAAATAATATGTCATTGTATATCACCCAGTGAAGCCTTAAATCAATTCATTAGTTTGTATAAAGCTTTTGTGTGCTCTTTAACTGCATCATATCCAAGTTGATTGCACATTTTCTCTAAGTTCGGGGTTTTTTTTTGTGTTGTCAGCTTTCAGGATTCTTACATAGTTACGCTGACTGTGTTTCTAAAGATTGTTTTTCTTTCTTTAGAGTCTTGGTTTATGTTTTTTCCTCCACTTCTCAACACATCCCTAGCCCGAGGCAAAAGCGTGCATTTTGTTCACGAAAGGTAGATACAGGGATATTCTTCACTGTGCAGGGAATGAAAGGCAAGCTGAGATACGCTAGCTTAATGAAAGAGGTTCAGTTGGTTGATTCACAGTGAGCCGTTCACTTGCTTTCATGCTGCTTCATAGCAAAAAAATCTATAGACTGCACTGTACTATACAGATAATTTATCCTAATGCCAAGAAGCCTCCTACCCTTTTCACGGGCAATATTTTCTGTTGCAGGCATGCCAGGAAAGATTGCTTTTGGTTGAAATTCAGGAGATTAAGGTAACCCAGGAGAACTTTGTTTTGGAAGACAGCAGACGTAGCAGAATAATATCTTTTTTAACAGTCTTCAGTGAAAAACCTAAGTTACTAGTTTGGGGAAACAAGGAAGAGAAAGACAGTATTTTATTACGTTGTCAGTAACTGCCCATGCTAAAATACCAGTCTAGCCTGACTTCAAAATAAAAACAGACTTTGCTTTGATATTATGATCAATTTTATTATTCCAGCTGAGATTTTTCTCTTTCATTTTTGCTGCTGATCTCTCCTGCTCAGTAAATCAAGAACTGTACAAGGGTCCTTTACAATGTAGACTTGATGTACAACAATATTAGCCAAGGCAATATTCAAACAGTCATGAAACCGTCATCAAAAGTACTGCTCCTTGTTTCAATCCCTGCAAGAAATCAAAACATTTCAAATGGAGCCAGATTTTAACGAAGGGTGGCTGTTTAAAGCTGAGTTACCAAAAGCTTTGGCTGTGCCTGGACTTTTATTTTAAGTATTTGTACCATTAAATATTAATATAGGTCAAATAGCTGAACCCCCTGAGCAGATGAAATCTGCACAATAAAAATAAACACACTGTATAACGTGAGCCAATGTTACCCAAAATGTTACTGGATTAATATGCAAATGTAGAGCCCAATTTCCCTGAACAAGTTTTCTTATTGATGTTCTGGGAGAATGAGAAGTAAAACATAAAAATTAAATAATAGTCATGGTACTGAAACTTTTAAGAGCTGATCCAAGGCTCATTGACTTAAGGGAGCTTTGTTTCAACTGCCTTGAAGAGCTTGCAGTGCTGCAAAACCTGAAACACACACAGTGAAATCACAAAGTAGTGCCACTAGACAAGACAATGTCAGATCTGGTGACTATTATGTCCGTAAGGGCTTAGCTACAAGGATTAGAAAGAGCAGATCTACTAATTTTTTACTGGGATCTCCTGCATAATTTTACTACAAGCCCCAAATTTTTGCAGAGGTCCTGGCTGCAACTCGACCCAGCCAGGCAGGCTCTGCATGTTGCCTTTGGAGCCAGGAATTGTGGTTTTCCATGGTGGATGACTGCTGCTGTTGAGGAATATGGGAGGTCCTACAGGAATGTGGGAGATGTCCTAGGTCTAGGACCTTGGTGAGGTCCAGGCAAGAAGTACTCTATGTCCAGCTCATAGTCAACATTTTGAGGAATACTGAAGAAGATCATACAATAAAATTGAAAAGAAGTACACAGCAAAGATGGAAACTGAGAGTTTCTTGAATTGCTTTGTATGTATACAGACCCAAAAGATATTGTAGAGGGGTAGCAGTGGGAAGCCCTTGCCCTTGATCCTCTGACCTCATTTGACACAGTTGTCACAGCTGGCATAAGGAAGAATTTTTGCTGCAGTTAGATTGGTGCATTCAGGAGCAACTTAAGTGCTTGAAGCATGGTTGCTCTGAGATGTGTAAACACATGGAAGTGCTTGGAGTTTGAATTGGATAGAATAAAAACTTACAGAAACTTTAAAAAGTACCACGGATCAACTTCTGTTCTATGTTATGTCTCAGCAAATTAGAAGTAACTTTATTAAAATTATGGCACTGGTATTGCAAAGTTTTCTTTTCAAAATAATAAGTGAAATTTCTCCCCCAGTTACAAGATTACTTAAAATACTAGAAATTCTTTTGACTTCTGGTTCTGAGTCTTTAAATTATGCTTGGTAAAACTTTTTGCTTAATTCAATGTTTTAAGGTTTTCTCAAAAAAAAAAAAAAAAGATGTGAGTCCTATCTAATCCTGTGCCTTCAGCTGCTGTAGAGTTGAGAAGTATTGGTACTGTGAAACTTGGAAACCTTCACAGAGAGAAATATGAGTTCCTATAGCCAGAATATTCTCATAACACACAAAGAAGTGGATATAAAAGTGCAATGTCAAATTTCAAAAGTGAACAGTTCCACCATCTAAGGCATGATTTACCATTTTTTGCATGGTGAACATATTATTATTCAGCAGAATGCTAGTAAAAATTGCTTAAAATAATTCCCCCTTTAACTCCAGTTTGGCTGCAATAGAGGTCATGTTCTGAAGCAGATAATACAGAAGTATGTGTATTTACTTCAGTGAGGCAGAAACTAGATTTTCAGCTTCCCATAATGTTCTGCAGTTGTGAAATGTTCTCACTCAGTAAAGAAATAAAATCAAAACGAAAAAAATATTTCCTCCAGAAACAACAGTTCAGGTTGCTCAAAATATTTATAATATTATGTTGAAACATTTTAAATATTAAGTGAAAACATTCAAATAGAAAAAGCTTTTTTTTTTTTTTTGAAATGGAGTTCTAAAAATATTAAAAATGCTCAAGAGAAGTCCATATGATAGAAACTTCCGTGTCATTTAGTTTTTTGATATAATCTTTCCATCTTGGTGAGATCTATATTTAAGGGGATTTTTATCATTTCTTGAATTTTGATTTTTAACCAGGTTTGCTAAAGATGTGCACCATTTGGTAGCTGCTTCTGAAAATGTAACCCAAACCACGCAAATATTACACGTTAGCATGCTGATGTGAATGAGACAATGCATGCTTGGCGTAAAACCAAGTGCTCAGCCCTTCCAAAGCACACTGATTGGAGTCATAACCATCCAGCTAAATTGAAGCTGGTAATTAAAAATATGCAAAATGGTTTGGATATAATTTGGATCTCTCTGAATGTGGATTTTGAATATGGGTGTCTCTCACGTGAGTAAAGTGGATAATTGCCTGCCTATCCTGGTTCTATTCATTGCGAATAATTGAGTTGTTGTCAAACACTTCTAACACTGCCTATCACAATAAATATGAGAACACAGAGGGGCTCTTTGAATAATCTCATTTTTGTGGCTGAGGAAGCTGTCTCTTCTGTATTTGCCTCGGGACTGGCATAGCAACAGGAAATGAGAAGGACAGAAAGAATGGAGAAAGCACTGCAGACTTTGCTTTATTTCTTTATTTTGTAGCACTACATTGCATAGAAGACTCCAGTCCTATGCCTGTGTTTTTCCATGGCCTTCTTTTGTGCAAAACCCCATCATCGGAGTGGTAGCATGAGCCCAGTGGGTAGGGACAGTGGGGTAGGGACTCAGAATGCGGAATGCACATGGGGAGCTTTCAACAGGTCCCCAACTAAGGCACCTGTAAATTACAGGGTATTTTCCAAGGAAGCTGGGCATGTTAGGGTAATGATTGAATGAATGCCTACACAGCACTCTCAGGCTGCAAAATTTCACTGGTGTGAGTGAAAGCCCATCAGAGCGCAAGGAAAGCTTGCTTGTATGAGAGAAATGCAGCCTGTCTGCATGGAGATGGGCATTGCTGCCTCCAAACAAGCTCTGGTGCTGCTGTGGGCTTTGCTCTAGCGCTTGGGTTCTGCAGAAGGACTCAGGTGACATTTTTCATTGTGGTGGTTCCAGTGATGGCCTGTCTCTTATAGACCACCATGGCTTTGCTCCTCCAACAGCCTGTCCTGTAACAGCTCCATTTGCAGGTCCTTCCCCCGCCGCGCTACTTCAGCAACATTTCCTAGATCCCATTTCTCTGCACTGTCACAGCTCTCTGTATGCTACTGCAATTCCCCTCTTTTCATTTTTTCCTTCCTCTGACAGGTGAATTCCTTGCTGGCTTCAGCAGCTCTTTGAAGTTGCCCTTATGGTGCCGCTTTGGGAGGTTATCATATTTTGCACACTTGGACTTTTGCACAGAGACATGCAGACGATGCAGGTTGGGTGACGGGAGCACTTAACAGGCGAAAGTGATGCTCCCAGAGATCTGAAGAAGACAGATGTACTTTTTTGCCTCTGAGGCTGGCTGGCACGCAGCGTGGGTGGAGACAACCTGATGTCTCGAAACCGCCACAGCAGGTAGCCCCTGCTCTTTCCTGTGTACTCCCCAGAGAAACCCTGACATTTTTCCCCCCTCTTTCTTATCTCACATTTGAATTTCAGTTTTGCTCTGGGATTTCTGTTCTCCAGCCTCTCTCAGGCTCTTTCATATGATTTCTTAAATGATAATGCAGGCTGAGCCTGAGGAACAGTCCAAGAAAGAATCACTCTCACATCTCCATCCTCAGATTTTCCTGAGAAACAGGATGCTGCCTGGAGAATTTCTGGACACATGGTGATGAGTTTCAAAAAAATTCCCTTTCACCATGAAGGTCTTGACATTACTGCTCCCACCTTTAATATATCAGCGAGGTTAACCTAGGACGCTGCAGCAGAAATCTGTTGCGCGCTGCGGCAACCAGAACAAACCTTTGATATCTGAGAGGTGATTCAGCCATCGTCTTCAAAGAGCTCTTGCTGTCAGACAAGCTTTTGCCATAGTAATAATGTGGCAGTCTGAGGGCCTGGAGATGGTTTTGTCTGTGCAGCATCACTTTTGTAGAGAATAAGATGCACTTGGGACCTTTTATAGTCCCTGGCAATTAGACAGAGTGCAGCCTCTCCAGAATGCCATTGTCCATGCAAATTAATTAATCCAATATGCCTGAGACAAGTGTTCCTCATGTTTTGATGGCAGTGGTTAGCAGCTGGCAGTGTAGGCGGCAGTGGAGGCAGTGCGGAGCTGACCTAGCTGAGTGTGTGAGCAGCCCCGGGGCTGCCGGAGAGAGGACGGTAGGGCTGAGGCCACCTTCACCTGGGCAACTCAATTCCTGAAGGCCAAGTGACTTACAGAGGCTGCCCAACAAGTGCATGGCACTGTCAGGCCTGGAGTTCAACCGATGCCTGGCTGCAGGCAACAGCCCGCAATATCCCTTTCCATACTCTAATTGTTCATGTGTGTTAATAAATTCCTCCAGGGACACGTGCCATATAAAACGTGTAAGTCAAACAAACCAGAAAGCAGATCAGCTTTGCACTGTCATTTATATTGAAATAGTAGGCAAGTTAAATCCCTTTTTCCACAAATCCCTTTCAATAAATCAGTTTTGGAGCAATGCAGCTGGTTGTCGGGTGCTTTAACGGTGCTGCAGTTTTCAATGACTCTCTGTACTAAGAGGTGTTCTTGAAAGTTATGCTAAAATAGACCAAGCAGTTTTGGAAAACAGAGGTGTGTATCCAAATAACTGGAGTGAATGAGTCCATTCTATGTATCAGGGAAATGCATAGCAGGCAGAGGGTGGCCAAAATTATAGGCCAGGTAATTTCGAAATGTTCTTGGCTTGCTCCACAAACAGGTGTAAATCTGCTGGATGCATTAGAAGCGAATGCAATTCAGATGTGAAGCAAGAGCCTTTGAGAAGCCTGGGGTGAGACACAGGAGGAAAGCCTAGCTCCTGCTCATTAAAATGACTGTGCTTGGGATCTTGCTGGCTACACCTGCTCTGTAGGAGTACTGGCAATGCATTCTGCAGGGCACAGGTTGTGCATCATCTTTTGAAAGCAGGTATAGTGCTCAGAGGCACCCCCCAAAATGATCATATGCACAAGGTGTCCCAGAGAGTGCAGAGGGTGCTGGCAGTGATCTGTATCACTGAGTAAAATTACTATGAGGAAAGCACGAAATGCAGGCGATAAGAAAATCGGGGAGCTCAGCGTTGTCCAAATATCTTTCACTGGCTCTGTTCTAAGGAATAACCCATCATGGCTGCCAAGGTGGAAGGCTCCATCCCCTTCTACTGCCCTCACTCCTCTGAGTTTTTAAGGGCTTATCTTTTCACATGGTGGAACAGAGTCCCAGGATTTTAATTTGGCTACAAATGATGTGGGAACATTATCATCACCTGTTAATACCCTCCAGGGCAAAATACTTTGGTTTCCAATTCATTTCCATGGTGCTCCAGCTTGGCTTAGAGGTGTTCAATCAAGGGGAAGAAGGAGCCAAAGCACCCCTGCTAAACCTTGCAGGATTTTGGTAAACTTCCATTTTCTTTTCTCATTTTTGAACCTTGAAGTTCTATGTCGCATTCAGTCACGTAACTACACGAATTAAAACATCAACTTGGCAAAAATCGCCCCAGAGTCCTTTATTGGCGTCTTTCCTGGAATGCCAGCTGTTCGAATGAAGCCAGGGTCTGCTGATTTCCCTAGCCTTGCAGATACCTGCTCCAGATTTGTTTTTTTAAGAAATAATTTAGCATACAGGTGGTTTTTGGTTGAAAGTCACTGTTTTTTTGTAGATTGCCGAGACTGATGCGACATCAGGTTTGGATCCAACTGCTAGCATCAGGGAACTGAACTCCAGTTTTAGCAAAGGATGCGGTTTGAAGTCCATCTTTGAATTCAGTTGCAGGTATTTTGGGACAGGAATAAAACCAAGAACTGTTTTTCTCTGAGCTGCAGCTCAAACGAAATAAGTTCCATAGCATGGATGGTGATTAACAGAACTGATTTTATTATGATAAAAAAAACAGAAATGAAAAGTGCCAGCATCAAATGCTGTGAACATTTTCTAGGTTTGCATGTTGGAAGATATATGTATTTTTAGATGTTTGATGTTTAAATCATTTGTAGATTTCTGGTGTGCAGCAGAACGCAGTAAATCGCTTTGGATTCATGGGACCACAGTCCCCCATAATGCCACTATACATTAATTAGCTGCATAAGTGATACCTCTGCCTGAAAGTTATATTTTTGTTTCCCCATAGTGCACTTAGAATTACTCGGACGGGTTGAAAGAGAGGAGATTAATGCAGGGAGTACGAGAGATAACAGTGATAAATTGAAAGCAGGGAGATTCCTACTAACAAAAGACATTTCCCAGAGAGGCTGCATTTGGTTGGTTGGGCTGGACAAAGACTTGGGCAACTTGGGCTGAATTCAGTGTTGTTCCTGCTCTGAGCAGGAGGCTGAAACAGAAATCTTAGAATGTCCCTGCCAGTCTGAACTGTTCTGTGCTTCCGTGAGAAATTGCCAGTAACTGGCTTTTGCCATTTAAAAACAAAAGGCCAGGTTTCCAGGTTTCTATTACCAGAAGTTCAGCTTTTCAATGCAAATAGCCATTTTTCTGCAAAAGGTTTAGGGGCTAAAGTCTTCAACAGGTGACCCTGACCGTACTCCTACACACCTCTCTACAGCTCTGTTTGAGCACTGTATTTACTACTTCCTCGTCATGATCTGGAATATCAACAGCAGCATATCCACAGTGATGTGGGAAACTGTTGCTGTTTACGTGCAACAACATCAAGTCTTTTTTCCTCCAATGCCATGTTTACATTGACAGATAGGTACATCTCCAAACCTGCAGCGCGATCCTTACTATCAAGCTTACACAAAGGGGTGATTTAATTACATTCTGGAGCTCAAAATTTCTGGTGCACTTAACAGGTTAGCCTGGAATAGGCCAGCTGTGTATGCAGCTAGGTCCCATGTTTATCACAAGATGGTCCAGGAAGCCTTGAACCATCTACTTGGCTAATGGACAGTAGGTGGACTAGAGTGAAATTCAGCAAGCTACTTGGGTGGAAAGGTCATGAGTTTCTGCAAGCACCTTTTCCTCACCCACTCATCTCATGCCCCTGCTCCCTTGAAGTGAACAGGGAGCAATGCAGTTGCTGCATTGACCCCCATCAACATGCATATGACATGGCTTTTGCAGCAGTTGCTGCTGAGCCGTGAAGTAACCACTCAAATCCTCTCCCCATTTTCTTCTGTTCTCCGCCCAATTTTTCACTCTAAATTAAAAGTGCTGATAGGCTGCATTTGGCAGAGTAACAGGCAAACAACACAGGTTGCAATCTGAGTATTTGTTTCTGATCACCACTGCCATAATTTCATTGTTGCTGTGAAAGAGGATGTGGGTAAATTCCAGCACGGAAAGTACAATCTGCCTCTGTGTTAGTAATTACTGATTTGATTTCCAGGTGTCCTACAGCCAAGTACTGTAGTTTTGTATTGATATAAAACTTCCAGCTTTCCTTGTGAGTTAATTGTGTAACATGCACACAAGACATCAGTTGTTTAAAACATGGAAATTCCCAGGTCTTCATTTCCTCTCTTTTGTTTAAAATTCTGTTGAAAAGGTGGGGTTGGATGGACATGGCTAGGACAGGACTGAGGAGTTTGTGCAAGCTGAAGTCAATATAATAAAGAAAAGCCAGGTTAGTTAGCAAGACCTTGATTCTGACTCCCACAGTACGGAATGCTAGGGAAGGGAGGGTGCACAAGTTTCAGCCTGTCTCTGTCCCCTGTGCTTATGAAGAAGCTCTGTACCACACGCTACCAGAACTGATCAGGGTGAGGGCCAGTGGACATGGATGGCCAGGCTAAAGGTACAGCCTTTGCCCTCATCCACGTATTCAAAGAGGTTTTGAAATAATAGCTTTTAAAAGGAGGAAAATATCTGTTGATCCTGACCAAGCAAATGCTCTGCAGTGCTTGCTATCTATGCCTCACAGATACAAACACTTTCAACATGCAGCACTGTCAGCACAACCAAAATGGCAAGAAGTTGCTATGAGAAGTGCACAGCAAAATGATATGAAGTTATTTTTTCGTTCCTCAGGATACTTCTTCCCACTGAATCTATCTACCACTTCTAAAGTGACACTATGCTTTTAATGAATAATTTCCTGCCTTTGGGGCTAAGGATTAAATGGGAGGAGGCCCTTGATGTTGACAAAAATGCAGGTTTTCAAATCTGAAATTCACTTGAGAAGCCTGGTACAGCCGAAGGGATGCACCAAATCCCCCTCCTAATATTACGTCAATGTGAGCATAAAAATCAGAAAGGTGACCCATCGCATAGGCACTTTAGGCAGACCACCGCAAATAGAGACTAGCTAGGACACACAGCAGTGACACTTACCCAAAAAGTACCTGGTCCCTGCAGAGACCATGTGCTGTCCCAGATAAAAACCCAAACCAGGTTTCTCCCCGAGTGTCTGCTCTGCTCTGCTGCCACCCCCTATGGCTGCAGCAGAAGTGCTGCTCTCTGAGGCCAGCTTTGTGTTGTGTTTGGCACGCAATGAGGCCCCGAAAATAATCTGTTGTATTAGCTGAAACCCTCTCATGCCAACTTCGTGATCCCTCTGACATATTTGTTGCCAGCTTTTGGTGTCAGTGTGTTGGCCCGTGTCTTGAAACAGTTACAGTTTTAATGCTGCACAATGTGTACCTTCTCTCTGTGTGTCCCTCACTTGTGGATGAGCAGGACTTGGGGAATTTGGCTGGATCATCGCTTTCCCCACTGAAGACTGGGGACTGATGGAGAAAATGATCTGTTATCCCCCACAGTGTGTACCAAAACGGCATGTGTTAAGTCTCATTCTGATTTCTAAAATGCTGGACAACAGCCACTGTTTCTGCTCCTCCAGCCCCATGCAAGCTCTTCAGGACTGTCAGTTTTCCAAGGCCTTATTTGAACAATTCACTGAAGAAATGGAAGGAATAAGGTGATTTAAAAACAGTGAAGTTCTCCAACAAACCCAGGAAGGTTATTGCTGGTTTTTACCATATTAAGAAATAACTCCAGTCCAGAGAAAAATAGTATCAAAATATTGAAGAGAATTGAACAGCCATCATTACAAAAAAATAAGCTTGTAATTGTAATCAGCTGGGCACACCTTGAAGTAAAACCTGAGCAGGTGTAGGAAAGCAAATGGTTTACTGTCGTCCTGTAATTTTTTTCTCTGAGGGGCCAATTTTCACTCCATCTTTAGAGAAGCCAAATGTTTTGCCCAGGTGGGTTTCGCTGGGCATTAACAGAGGGCCAGGTAGGAATCCTGTCGCTGGTGTGGACCAGTAAAAAAGGCCCTTTTGTTGTTGGGAGGTAGAAACTGGTTTCAGTCCTGTGATGGAGAGCAATTGCAAGGCATTTAATGAAACCAGTCTTTGCTTTGACCTGCAGAGCTTTAGTGACTGCAGGCCTGGGTCACATGGTGCCAGCCATCAGGGTGCCGGGCAGTCTGGGACTCCGAGGTGTAGGGATGATTGCTGAAAGAACAAGCTTTGTAGTAACAAGAGCAAAACTGAAAGCAACAGAAGGATGAAAGCCTCACAATGCAGAAAAATGGAAGGTGGCCACAGCTGTGGCACAAAGCCGTGAGGAGCATCCGTGACTGGAGAACACTGTCCAGACAGCATTGGACAGTCACCTGCAGAGCAATCCAAGCCATTCATCAACTGGAAAATGAAACAGTATCCGTGTTTTTCTTTAGCTCAGCCTGTTTTCCTGTATTTGAGCCCATCACTGAATATTTTGCTACAATGGATTAATATCTCAGGTGCCATTTCACTGACACAACAAAAACAGTGAAAGGTGTACAATGCTGGAAAAATTCTTCTGACTCAGCATCTCAGCTGTCCTTCATAGTGTTGGTATTTTTCTGCCAAATATCATTTCGTCTCCTGAATTAAGAAATCAATCTTAATTTTGTCCACAGATGGGGAAGTTTTGCTATTTCCATTTTGTCTACATGCACAACATAAAAGCAAACTGTAATTTATTTTTTCTGGATAAAATGAGTTTTGGTTCTTTCACTTTTCTTTTGGCATTATTTCCTGTTGACAGCATGATTTGCACAAAATTACATTCTGTTGATTAAAATGTGCTGAAATGTCTTTCAGTTTCATTGACTGAATGATTTGCAGTAAGAGGTTTCACAAAATGCATGTTGTCGACAGAAAGAAATGGGGCAGGTGGAAGGAAGAATACACTTCAGACATATGGAACAAGCAGTTATACATTCACTTGATTTGTTAAAAACTCTACTCAGAGACTATTAGAAAGAATTTTGTGGGATTCAGAGAAGACAATAGTTACTTTGGAAAATCTCATTTGCACAGGTACATCTGGCAGTGGGGAAAATCATAAAGAAAGTTAACGGGTGCAGAATTTGGCCAGAGATCATTACAAGTGCTGTTATACTTCTTTAGATGTCTTTCTATCCAAATAAATTTCCTCCATTAAGTTTACAGATTTCCTCATTCAGCTTTTAAGGGAATACTTATACTGGAAATGAATGAGACAGGGAAAAGAAGTATGTTAAAATTTATGAAAACATCTGTTGGAAGCTCTGAGAAAGATGCTTTTGTTTTAATCATCTAAGCAAGACTGATGGATTTTATCAGAGCTAAGTACCAAAGATTCCCAAATGAGCCCTTTATCCCAAAGGCGAAGCACTTAAGCATATGCCTAATTTTAAGCACGTGAATAATGGCCTCATTGACTCCAGTGGAAAACTCAAGTGCTACAGGCTGAGTATCTTGGTTTCTAAGATACTCTGGATTAGTGTTAAAATCATGACCAAATTGTACCAAAAAAATAATCTTGACTGTAATCTTACAAAATTATTATAGTTAGGACCAAGTGTTTTTGGTAAAATAAATTCCATTAGGTATACGCAGCTTCTTTTATATGGTCAAATACATTAGGATAGAAAGACAGTTACTGATAAAACAAGATAAATATTCATTTATTCCAGGAGATTTGCTTGATAAGACTTCGATGTGGTAACACAGAGAGAATCACCCTGGTAGGTAAGCAAAAATCTTGTCCGTAGTAATATTGCTTCATTTTATCCAAACATTCGTTACACAATGTATTTACTGCTTTAAGTCAATTCTGAAAAGAACTTCAGCATAATTTTTTTTCTTAGCTGTTTTCTTACAGCAGCATCCTTTTGTTGAGCACCAAATCTGGCTGTCAGTCAGAGAGGAGGAGGAAGTGCAAGAGTCAGATCTGTGCTCTCTTTCAAGAGTGGTTCTGTAGGTGTGGTAATGAGCTGTGGCTTCTTCTGGGAAATTGGTTTGTGAATTAAGTTGTAGATGGTGCTGAGTTTCCATTGTAACGTCCAGCTCAATGTTCTTTAAAGGTTACTATGGGTATCAGAATACGGTGCCAAACTACCTTAAACCACTATTCCAGACCATTTTTCTCATCTCAGGATGTAAATGCCTTGATTCCACCCCCACACTGAAAAATCCCACTGGCAGGACCTGGAGCAGGGGAATAAACAATAGCACTTCATGTGCACATACTCCGTTCATTCCACCCTGCTGTCAAACCCGACTGCATTTTTCTGTTCAAACAACACATGTATCAAAACAAAGGAAATGTCTGTGCAAAATGCAGCTTACACAGGGACAAGCTCCTTGTGGCTGGATGCGCTGGGGCACTGCAGAAGCTGAGGAGCAAAGTGGTCTAGAGTGGACAGGCTGGAGGAGGGAGCATCCAGCATGCACCTCAACTTAGAGTAGACTTTGGATTACTTTGGTGTTTGTGGTCATAAAAGAGCTGATTTTTAGGCGTCCCAGTGTGACCTGGTGTTTAACCTGGAAGCTGGGGGAATGAGCTGAGGATGAACCAGCTAAAAGCATCTTCATGGCACCTATCATCTCTTCTGTTCTGGTGAGGAGGCCAATTTTCATGATCTTCTCAAACAGGCATTAGCCAGGTGACCAAATACTATCATGTTTGACTCATTCCACACTTGCACCTGGTGACTATTGATTCCTATTTTTGGAAGGCCTTAATACACATTGCACATGCCCCTTTTGAATGGAAATGCTGTTTAATGGCATTTAACAGTGCAGGAGTCACAGCTGCAAAACAAAATGTTTCACAGAAATTTTGGAAACTGCTTTTTTTTTGGCCTTGAGAAAGCCTTTTCTATTTTGCTTGAATGACATCATCATTCTTTTAACTCTTAAGCAGTAATTGTCATCCAACTGACCAAGAACTGGAAGTGCAGACTTGCCTTCAGACTTAGGATGGGATGTTGTTTTATGTTATGATACATGCACATCTTTCCACTGAAAGTTGTGCGTGATTAGGGCTGGCCCTGCATGTTGGGGAAATGTGGGTGCTTGTCTCAAGAAAACAACAGGTAGATTGCTTTCCATGAATTCATGAAGAAGTCAGCTGGATGGAGGATGTAATGCAGGTACAACTGTCAAATACATTTTCTAGAAGGAAATTTGCATGGCAAAAAATGATACTCAAAAAGGTTGGATTTTCCAAAACCATGGAAAAAAATGGGAGTAATAGAACTGAAGTGAAATGGAGAACTTAGCTTGAATTATTTCAAAGCATATAAGCCATAAGCTGTTAAAAGAAGTCCAAAAGCACAATTTACACTTGAATTTAAAACACATCCAGGCAGATTTTGCTGGAAGAGGGAGAATGCTGGGGTACAGTAACCAAGCACAGAGCTGGGGCTTACCTAACCATAGAGGAGAATAGAGTCTGTCAGAGTATTTTTTAATTCTGTTTCTATTATCTGAGAGCAGAGCAGATGACACATCTGTTAGTTCAGAGTGTTGACACAATACACTTTTATCACTTTTTGTCAACAGAACATAATTGTGTTCAGATTACATGGACACAGGGGAATAGCCATAAGATCACGCTGTCTGTAAAAATAAATGTCATGTTCTATTTCTGGGAAAACAAGAGGGAAATATGAAAAGAAATGCAAGAAAAGAAAAACCTTGAACAAAGTCTGTTCTTTGGACAGTTTTAGTTACATAGGCACTGTGGTAGAGCAGTTTTTCGCCCAAATCTGACACCCTTAGGCCCCTATATTTGATGCCAAGCTCCTGTGCTTCTGTTTTCTTCCCTTCCACCCCATCCCATCAAATCCAAACACTTCAGTGCTCTCTTCCAGCAATCTTCTGTAACCGATGCCAACTACGAATCATGAGCAGTGTGTCAGCAGCAAGAATTACAGAAACCCATCAAGAAGGGAGAGTGATGCTCTGCAGGGCTTGGACATGGTCAAGGAGCGGAGCAGCGAGCTGATGGCAAGGCTTACATGACAGGGAGGTCTTCCGTTCGAGTTATCTCCCTGACTGCCTTTACTGTTGGACTTCCGGAGTCACCTTGCCAAAAACCTGAAGTCCCTTTGGGGACATGGTAGTTGTGGGGTATCAGCTGCTCTCTCCCAAGCTGTATGCCGTCTGCCCATGGGAGGGAAGGCACTAAACTGCACCTTGCTCTGTTCGCACAGAAAATCATTCCACCTCAAGCATCCATTTCCTAGACAAAACGTAAACTCAGCTGCAGAAACATGGTACATTTTTCAAGATTAAGCAAAGCAAGAACTAGTATTTTTAATAAAGCAGGTGGAAATATTCATTTGGCTTCATTCTAACAGAAATAAAGTTCTGCCCATCCATCATCTTTCCCTGTGACACTTTGGAGACAGCTGTAAATGGAATCTGAGGTCTGAAGGGTTTTCGGGCAGGTAGTGGTGTTTGTGTGCAGCAGACAAAGGGGATTAGTCAGTATAGGGAAGAACCAGCATCACTTTGTGCTCCTTCATGGTCCAACACAGGTGCAGTCCCTCCTGATTTCCTGTAACAATTACAGTATGAATCACAGCAATGCATTCAGATTTAAAAATAGAAACATACTCCTAGGGAGAAGAAACAAATACAAAAACAAAGTCCGTTGTCAAAATCCAAACTCCATCTCCCTTGGCCCAAATTTCTCATAAAGTCATATCACATCTCACACCTTCCCATTAGTTTTTGACATGCTGCTTTACCAACTGAGAGACCCAGAGGGGATAGGAGTTGTAGGAGCCTTAAAAAAATAAATAATTAATCTCCACTGAGAGTAATGTGCTGCCACATATCACTCAGCGCTGCATCGATAGCCCAATGGAGTCAGGAGAGGTGACTGAGAAGGAAACAGGAGCTAGCTTGAGATGTTTGATGATGAAAACTGAGATATTTAAAATCTCCAGTGCCCATTTGCTGTGCAGTCTGCTCAGATGCATTCCGTGTGATTACAGCACCCGGACAGAAGACTGTCATCTTCTGTGCTCTTTGTGCCACTTTTACTGCAATTTAGAAAACGATCACATAGAGCTGGAAACACTGATTAGTTAACACACACAGCCTTTGTGTATTCTGTTCATGCAAAGCTTTGAACTTCTGGAAGCTGTCGTACTGAGAAAATGTCTATCCCATAGGTAGCTATATTGCAGTCTTTATTATTTACTGAGTGACACTGTGTGTAAGCTCTGCGTGTGACACTGAGGGTCTCCAGTCTAGAGGGGCAGCTACATCTTAGATGCAGAGAAGGTGCTCATTAGAGCAAGAAGCTGTTGAGAGAAAGCATCTGCCATCCTCCTCTAATTGCTGCCAGCTTTGGAAAAGAGGAGTAGATACTGTATCTAAGCCTGAAGCCCAACAGGGCTGCTGTTCTGGTTTGAATTTTGACTTCTGCAGCCCAAAAAAGTCATTTAGGCTGAGATCCAGAGGGAGAACTGACCCTGGCAGCATCCCACAGGTTTTTTATGAGCAAGTACCCAAGCAGACTGTCCTCTCTACGTTATCCAGCCTAACTCTACTCTCTGACCTTGCCTGTGTCTCTTTTACAATAGCATCACACAGTGATGGAGCCTGGTCTTCTGTGCCATTTTTCAAATCACATAGAGGCACTGTAGCTGTTTGGGGAACTATTTTTTGCTTGCACAACAGAAACAAAGTAGGAAGAGTACAAAAAGCATCCAAAAGCCCCCAAACCTGAATAACAAGCAAATCCTAGAGGTAAGGAACAGTATACACTGCTCTAAATGATTTGGGGGAGGCACGCAGCCATAGCAGAGAGGACAACAGGCTGCAACCCACTGCTTCCAGTACATTGCTCTAACTGACTAGGTCCTTTATCCTGTCCTACTGTCTCAGCACACTCCCCTTCAGTGGGACACTCAACCTTGGAGCTTCACTCTGTGGTTTGCAGTCAGTTTTTTTTTGGTTTCCATCACCTAAAAAGCAAATGGTCTAATTGCCTCTTGATTTGGGTGCTGAGATATTTGTATGAAAGGGTGGGAAAATGGCCATATGCACAGCTAGATACCCAGAGGAATGCCACTAGCAGTGAGGAATCGGTGAGTGAGTAGCTGGGAATTAAACTGATGTTTCAAAGAGAAGGGGATAAGGTGTCATCTGGTCACAGCTGTTCAGCCGCTCAGCTGAGACACAGAGGGTTTCTCAGGTGGAGCAGGAAGGAGGGAGGCACTGGAACATGTTTACATCTTTGCTTCTGGAGAGTCTAAATGAGATCACAGCAGAGTTGCAGCAACGGATGTTCGCTCCAACCACTGTGTCAACATCCAAAAAATCAGTATGACAGGTAGGTATCACCCCCTGAAGTATCGTATTTGACAAAGTGGCCCTGGAGCAGGTGGGTAGCTTCAGATCATTAGTTTTGCTCCATGATGGGTGAGAAGTGTCCCAGCTCTCAGGAGATGCCTTCAGGACTGGCTGCCATCTGATCCTGATGAATCACGGCTGAGTCTTAGATGTAGCCCTCAAACTGACACGGGACTGAAATGTCGCTAGGCAGACCATGGCAGCTTAATGGAGAGACATAAAAAGTGTATGAAGTTCCGAGAGTACACCAGCATAACTGGTGCATATTGAGAAAAAAGGAACATTCACCATCTCTTGCTTTGCTACTTGAGAGGGGAAACTTTCTTTTTGATATATGAAATAAACATCCCTGACTTTCCATTAAGTTTAGTTTTCTGGCAATTTTTGAAGAAAACTTTAACTCAAAGTAGCCAAACACAATGTCTTATTTTTGCATAATCACTGGTGCCAAGAGCTAAAATCCAACACTTTTTAAAAAATTAGTGGCTTAAAAAATAAGACATCAACATCTCTCTCCAGTTTCACAGTCACTATTGTCTTTTTCACCTAGTTTCTCTCTTTATTAAAAAAGATTGATTAGTTGTGCCTACATGGTATGAAGTACAACTTCTCTTTATGAAGATTCCAGTACAAAAAAAAAAAAAAAAAAGCGAATGGG
>Ga0065711_1005795_pt1 | contig 19132 bp, 17 predicted proteins | sample Hoacrofraction12_FD_59098 | JGI IMG/M metagenome (GOLD analysis project Ga0065711, IMG submission 59098) | Hoatzin crop microbial communities from Cojedes, Venezuela - Epithelial fraction 12 v2 (version 2) | ecosystem: Host-associated > Birds > Digestive system > Esophagus > Crop | place... | reverse complement strand
ACAGGCTGAGAGAGTTGGGCTTGTTCAGCCTGGAGAAGAGAAGGCTGCGGGGAGACCTGATTGCAGCCTTTCAGTACTTAAAGGGAGCCTATAGGAAAGATGGGGACAATCTTTTTAGTAGAGACAGCAGCGACAGGACGAGGGGTAATGGTTTTAAACTAAAACAGGGTAGATTTAGGCTAGATATAAGGAAGAAATTCTTTACAATGAGGGTGGTGAAACATTGGAACGTGTTGCCCAGAGAGGTAGTGGAGGCCCCATCCCTGGAAACATTCAAGACCAGATTGGACAGGGCTCTGAGCAACCTGATGTAGTTAGTGGTGTCCCTGCTTGCTGCAGGGGGGTTGGACTAGATGACCTCTAGGGGTCCCTTCCAACCCAAAACTTTCTATGATTCTATGATTCTATAATGGTTACATATAGTTGAGGAGCTACGGGAGAGAGTCCAGCGGAGGGCTGCGAGGATGATGAGGGGACTGGAGCATCTGTCCTATGAGGAAAGGCTGAGGGAGCTGGGCTTGTTCAGCCTGAAGGGGAACTAATAAATGCTTATAAATATCTGAAGGGTGGGTGTCAGGGGGATGGGGCCAGACTCTTTTCAGTGGTGCCCAGTAACAGGACAAGGGGCAATGGGCACAAACTGAAGCATAGGAAGTTCCGTCTGAACGTGAGGAAGAACTTCTTCACTCTGAGGGTGACGGAGCACTGGAACAGGCTGCCCAGAGAGGTTCTGGATTCTTCTTCTCTGGAGATATTCAAAACCTGCCTGGATGAGGTCCTGTGCAGCCTGCTGTAGGTGGCCCTTCTTTGGCAGGGGAGTTGGACTAGGTGATCCCCAGAGGTCTCTTCCAGCCCCTACCAGTCTGTGATTCTGTGTGATTCTGTGATTTTTAAAAATACACATACAGGGCACAGTTTACATCTTGAAGGAACAGAGGGTGTTTTAAAACCAGATATAAAGTGTTCTACTGTGCAGTCTGAACACCTCACTGGTGCATTCACCATCCTAGGGGTTAATCCAGGTTCTGCTTTTTCAAAGCACTATTCACAAAGTATTACATTTTGCAATTAGCCTGCAAAGAACCTAAATAACCACAACCGCAAGGGACTCTATGATATGCCTATCTCACTTAATACTAAGGTAAGCCACTTCTGGAGGCACTCAAAATTTATTGCTATATATCTAGCTCTTTTAATACCAGATGTAGCAGACTTCTGGAGGGGGGATGTCCATCCAGGTGGTTTCTTTGTTAGCGGGGTCTGGTGCCTTCTTGGAGGGAGACAGGCAGAAAGTTTTAACTTCTACCTGCTCCCTTCTCTGAAGGGAGAATTTAAAACTTTAAATGAAAAAGCAGTGTTTTCTCCTCAGTTCCACCACTGCAGAGTTAATGTGTGGTATAAAACCAAGGATCTCATGATCACCAGAGGTGTCTTACCTAGAGTATGCATTCAATATTTACTTGTAGTATGTGTACTGTAGAGAGGGAGAAGAAAGTGAGCACAGAAATATAGAAAATAAGTCCTAAAGGCTTGGATACATGGTGTTATAATTTTCACCCTGCTAGAGAAATAGTGGAGATAGATGGGTGTTGGTTACTATTTCCAGTTAAATGCAATTTTCCCTTGCAGCTAACAGATCCTGCCTCTGAGTCAAGAGATTTTTTACAGTTCTGTAACTCTTTCTTCTAGTGCTTACTGCTGACTTAGAGCCACTAAGCCTTTGATGATACCCGGAACTGTACTTATCTTCCTGGTGTTTTACTGAAAAAATTGTATCTTCTGCTACTCTTCAGGGGCAACATGGTAGTCAGTAATACTTTTCACTTTCAGAGAACTGTAACAACAGAGTTCATTAAAGGGTTCAAAGAATCAGATAGCTTTTTCAATAAAAATGGATGCTTCCATGCAGAAATGCAGGACATGCAATGGGATTGCCAAACACCTGAAAAAATACCATCTGAAAAATAAGGAAAAACAAGCTTTCCAGATGCCAAACTTTAATACCTCCATCTGACATCTTTCTGGTCATGTTATATATTTGATTTTGTATTCACACAGCTTGATTGCATCAGACTACAAAGACAGAGCAAAGAAGGAACACTGCTACCTGGCAAAAAAACGCAGCCCTTGCCAACCACACTGTACATCTGTTGTGAAAGGTGATTGCATTTGGATTATTCTTGGAGTGTTTTGATGTACTCGAAACATCACAGGTGTTTTCAGACACTGAAGGACAGAGTTTCTTCGTCTGGAGGGGCTGCCAGTCTGTCATGCCAGCCTGCAAAGGATTTTCTTATAGACGGGACCCTGTGCCAGTGCGGATCGCTGAATGTGGAATCAATGACAACGAATAGGGAGTTTCTAACATAGCCTTTAGGTATTTGCTGTGTAGGAATGTCAACCGTACAGAGAAGTGCAAGGACATTATTTAAGTAGACATGATACAATACTATTACAAAAATAAAGTCATTACTTGTGTGTCAGGGTTTAGCAGACTGTAAATTCTTCTGTGGGCAGCAGCTGTGGCTTGTGCCTTTCCAAGCCTTTAAATCTGCATTGAACAAATTGGAATAAAAATGTCTTCGGGGGACTATTCTGCAATGACAGGAAATGAACTGGATAACCTAATAGGTTTTTTCGATAATTCTTTGTTGGAACTTTTATTTTGTGAAAAAGTGAAATTGAAGCCATTGGCTAAACTGACACTTTAATTAATCAGACCGTCTATTTAACTCGATTCAGCAGGTGGTGTAGAGTAACTTTCATTAGTCCCTGACACTCCAGCAGAGCTTGTGAACCTGCTGAAATGCATGTTTCTCACAATGTTCTGAAAAATGCAGAAGTTTCCCTTTATATTCTTGTTTTCTTGCTGATAGGTTGATTTTCTCCTAATATGATTTATTTTATGAGTGACCAAACTAATAAAGCTGGTTTACACACCAACTGACAGAATTAGGAGGAAATTGTTTAAAATACTACATGGAAAATTTGGTGATGTTCAGCCCTAAAAGCTAGAAAAATGCTTATGAAGAAATCACCCAAAAAGTGCCAACCGTCTTTAACAGGATTTCTGCAATGCCTCGTAAGGACTGCAGGGCTGAGAGACAAGTCTTTTTGTGGAGATTGGCAGGAAATATTAGGCAGCCTTCATCCTATATAAATATGGGGTACATATTTAATAATTATGCTTTTAAGTGGTGAAATAAAAGAATATTCATTATTCATGTAGGAACGTTCTGTTAAGGGAGTAGTGTGATTTTTCTGTCCAGTGCAAAGGTAAGCATTGTTAGCTAAGGCAAGACCAAGATTTGAAGGTTGGTAAATTTTTGATACTGTAAATTGCAACTATGTACAGTTTGTGTTTTACCCATTAANCACTATATTTAGGCCTGGAGAAGAGAGGCTCCGGGGAGGCCCTATAGCAGCCTTTCAGTACCTGAAGGGGGCCTACAGGAAGGATGGGGAAAATCATTTTAGCAAGCCCTGTTGTGAAAGGACAAGCAGTAAGGGCTTTAAACTTAGGGAGGATAGATTTAGACTAGATATAAGGAAGAATTTTTTTACAAGGAGGGTGGCGAAACACTGGAACAGGCTGCCGAGAGAGGTAGTGAAGGCCCCATCCCTGGAAACATTCAATGTCCAAATTTCTAGGAAACTTGCAGATAAATAGCTCCAGAGAGGCATGGACAAGCTACTTTTCTTCTGCTTCACATTTCTGAAAAAAGATGTGGCTGAGGGAGCTGGGGCTGTTTAGTCTGGAGAAGAGGAGGCTGAGGGGGGATCTTACTGCTCTCTACAACTACCTGAAAGGAGGTATTCCAACCTATGATTCTATGATTCTTCTGGTCCTGCTAGCCCAGCTAGGCTCTGGTCCTACTATTGTTTGTGTGCTGGCAGATGGAGGAATCCACAGAGAATGCAACATGATGCTCACTTAAAAAAGGAGCCCTGAAATATATTGACCGCTTACTAGAACTTGAAATCCTATCTACAGTCTAAAATCAGAATGTAAGACAAGACTGGGAGCTTAAAATATCATCACTTATTGAAATAGTGCAATAATCTGATGTTTAGCAATAAAAGAAGTTAAAATAACTGTGAGAAGTTGTAGGAGCTGGATTGCAAATGGGTCTTTCTGACCATCACAATTTCCCTCCATGTACAGCTTTGTACAATCCTATGCATTATTATATTGATGAACAGTTATAAATGATTTCAAGACAATTTTTGGCATAGGACTCTGTACTGGCTTTGGCTGGGATAGAGTTACAGTTCTTCACAGTAGCTTGTACAGGGCTATGTTTCGGATTTGTGCTGAAACAGTGTAGATAATGCAGAGATGTTTTCGTTATTGCTGAGCAGTGCTTAAACAATGTCAAGGCCTGTTCTGGTCCTCCTCTTGTTCATGTAAATTACTCCATGTTCTTTACATTCAGGAAGCAGACAGGCAGATTGTGTGGTGTAAACAAAGCTGAGGATTGTGGCAGAAAATCACTGAAATAAGCTCCCTCTGGAACACTGTGTTTGAAAGGGATAGTATGTTTTTTGGGTATATAAACATGGAGTTATTAAAGACAAGATGAGAAGCTATACTTTTCCTTTCTTTCAGGGTAAATGCTTTTAGAATATTGTATTCAGCTACAGTGTCCTCAGTCTAAGATAAATTGCACTTTGCTCAGAAAACTGTTGGGACAATTATTAAAAGTTTGGAAAAATGCTGCCTAGTAAGAGACTCCAAAGATCAATTTATTCACTTTATTAACTGGAAGTTTCTGGGTTTAATATAATCTCTAAGTAACTTATTTTATAAAACAACATTTTCAGCACGCACTGAAATTATACAGAACAGTCACACTCATCAGTCCATACTGATGTATGGCAAGTCTTGAAGCTGAAACTAGGCAGAATCAGACTACTGCACAAAATTTTGGCACTGAAAATAATTAACAGCTGGGACAACTTTCCCAAGGTTTATCTTCTAAAAGATAAGATTTGCTTCAGATAAGAATTAAGTGAAGTCTTAGCTTAGACAAGCTCTTAGCTCTTCTTTTAACTTTGACGAGCCGAAAGTAGGTGTTCACTAAAATTCCTCACACATTTGTAATATGTGGATACACAGCACTTCTTCAAATGAGTCCTGGAGTTTTTCACAGTGAACACAATGGAAACCTTTGCCCTTTGTCTTCTAATATTTGTGCTCCACTTGAAAAAGAGAAAAGATCAGTACATCCTTTGAGTTCAAAACAATGATTTTGTTAATAAATTGTGTAAGGTGACAGGGCTGAACTGTTCAAGTTAGTGTACTGCATTAAAATGTGTTGGGGAAAGATGTGAAAGAAGAGAAATATTCCAAAAGAGAGTAGGAAATGTCATAGAATTATCGAATGCTTTGGGTTGGAAGGGACCTTTAGAGTTCATCTAGCCCAACCCCCCTGCAGGGAGCAGGGACATCTTCAACTAGACCAGGTTGCTCAGAGCCCTGTCCAACCTGGCCTTGAGTGTTCTCAGGGATGGGGCATCTGCCACCTCTCTCGGCAATCTGTTCCAGTGTTTCACCACCCTCATGGTAAAAAATTTCTTCCTTGTATCCAGTCTAAATCTACCCTACCTTAGTTTAAAATCATTACTCTTTATCCTGTCACAACAGGCCTTGCCAAAAAGATTGTCTCCATCTTCCCCATAGGCCCCCTTTAAGTACTGAAAGGCTGCAATCAGGTCTCCCCGCAGCCTTCTCTTCTCCAGGCTGAACAACCCCATCTTTCTCAGCCTGTCCTCACAGGAGAGGTGTTCCAGCCCTTCGATCATCTTTGTGGCCTCCTCTGGACCATCTCCAAGGGGTCCATGTCTTTCCTGTGCTGAGGGCTCCAGAGCTGGACGCAGGACTCTAGGTGGGGTCTCACCAGAGCGGAGTAGAGGGGCAGAATCACCTCCCTTGACCTGCTGGCCACACTTCTCTTCATGCAGCCCAGGATATGGTTGGCCATCTGGGCTGTGAGTGCACATTGGTGGCTCATGTCCAGCTTTTCATCCACCAGTACCCCCAAGTCCTTCTCAGCAGAGCTGCTCTCAATCCCTTCATCCCCCAGCCTGTATTGATATCAGGGGTTGCTCTGACCCATGTGCAGGACCTTACACTTGGCCTTGTTGAACCTCATGAGGTTCACATAGGCCCATCTCTCCAGCTTGTCTTTGGATAACATCCTGTCCTTCTGGTATGTCATCCCATCCTTCCGGCATGTCAGTCCCATCCTTCTGGCATGTCAAAGAAACACAATATATAGAGCTTACATTTATTGGGCCCACTCAGCTGTTTTCTATTGTATGTTTCTCAGAAAAAGGACTAGGCGGTCTAATACAGTCTTTGGGAATTTCCACTGTACAGAGGGTCTCTCACAGCAGTGTAAAGCTGAGACTATCGTCGGGGGTACTTGAACATGCTTTCATGTTTGTAACATTCATTTTTGGTCATATGAAAACATTGAGCATGAACTGGAGTGGCTGACCTGCTGTGAGGACTGAGCAGCTCCTGCACAGCTCTGAAGTCAGGTGAACATACAGATGCTGTAAAGCACCTTTGCCCAGCACCTTCATCTGTCCCCTAAGCACTGGGGTGGCATATCATGCAAAAGATACTGTACCATTACCTTTCAAGCATGGAAAAAAGATAAAGCTCTCAAAGCATTATGAAGCAGTTGGATTAGGACCTTGGAGACACTCACCACTCCGCGGTGGAAAATGGATGAAATGACCCAGAGTGACCCCGTCTTGATAATTTTTTGCTGTGACTGAAGCAGCCGTTCCCTTATGCTATATAAAACATTTCCATCAGCATTAACTGTGTTGCCCCTTGATCCTGTTTACCTCTATTGAACAAAGCTAATTAGTGACAGAAGATAAGAGTTAAATACCACCGAAAGGTTAGCCCAAGCTGTTGTTCAGCCTGTTTACACATTCAGCGAAAGGGGTGATGAACAACAGCTTTGTTACCTCTCACCAGAGGTTTTCAGGCAGTTTCAAATCACAGATTTCTCTGTCTTCCTTGGTTTTCCTCTTCATCAGTTGCTTTCTTTCTCTTACTACTTTTTTTCACTTTCTACTTTATGAGTCTTCTACCCATGCTATCCTGTTAAAACACTCATCCTGGCTGTTCTCAATCTATTGCTTTAAATGGATCTATGGCTGCTTTTTGGAGGCTTTCACCAGTCCACTATTGCTCCTTGCTGGGCCTCTGTTTTTCCAGTTTAAGTCATTCATGCCAACCCTGATGAAGTCCTCCAGCTCCAAAATTCAACCCTTTCTCCTCTCTCCAGCAAGAACTAAGCTCATCCTTAAGAAAGCTGTTTTCCACTCTAACATGCAAATTGTTTACTCAGTCCTACCTTCCTTCTCTTCAACAAATGTATGTTTTAGATTTAGGCCTCTCGATAGTCTACACATAGGTCTGAAGTCTGCGCTTTACACACAAGTCCACAACCATGCAGTATCCAAATGCCTTCACCTGGATTTCAGCGGTGGTCAGAATCTGTTTAGATAATGCTCCCTTTCAGGCTAATAGTCCTAACTCTTCTTCTTGACAGGAATGAAGACAGACAAGTTCCTTCACACCATGGCAGAGTCTCCCATATCATCGTGTGTTTTACTGAGAGGAACAGTGGCTTTTCCTTGCTTTGCTTTGTGAAATTGCTATTTGAGTGTCATAGCAGCAATTGCAGAAAATGCGTAGCAAAAGAAAGACTAAAATGAAATAATGTTCAGGTCTAAAGTGAAAGTTACTCTACCCAATGCCTAGCACAGATAGATCCTTGTAGAAACTGGAACACCTCCTTAGCTGCTTGAAGAAGTGCAGCAACAGTGTAATATAACATCTTTCTCTCCAGTAAATCTTTAGAAAAATTTGCTGCCGCATTTTCCTTTTGACTTTCCTTTAATTCCTTGCCTTTCCTGTAATTCCTGTTTACCACTTTTCACCAGTGACATCACAATGGATATGATAATTAATTTTCTTCTCATGGGGATGGGTATGTATTTGAAAATCCTTCTCCCCCATTCGTTGTTGTTTATTGGGAAAATGTGTTGTGACTTCACCTTAGAATCATAGAATCATAGAATGATTCCTTCAGTAACCATGGCAGGTAGTATTGAGGTCCCCCATACAATATTTTCAATTTCCATTTACTCATTTATTGACAAATAAGTTGCTATTTGAAGCTGGCTTATTATACAAAAGCAAATATGATTATATACCATGATAATGTGATGGGCCCTGTCTATAATTGTAAAATTTCATAGCCTCAACTCATTTTAAAAATTCCATTTTAAAAGTCACATGATGTATTAAGTTCTGTGAATACAAATTAGGATGCCAATAATTAACTGATTCTATCATGTAAATAGTTCTCAAGAAGGAAATAAGCAGGTGTGATCTGCCAAAGAAATCCGACATCTTACTATAAAATTATTTGTATCTGCATTGTCTAGAAGCTTGAGAGTCTTCTAAATCAGGGAACAAACTCTTTTCTCAGCAGGGCCACATGCATATGTCCCCTCAAATTTAAAAAACACAATAATAATCAGGATAAATTAGAATCCAGATTTAGAACTTTTCTGATGAATAGCTGTGGTGCAGATTTAACTGATGGATTAATTCATGAGGAGCATGGCAATGAATTTTTAGTTGCTACCTATTTAAATTTTGGAATATTTGCACTGTTCCAGTTAGATCTTAAAAAATTATATTGCATACAAGATGCTCCATTTATTTAATTGTTTATAAAAGATATATAAATCTATTTAAAATACAGAGATGTATGATAACAAATAGGTGAAAAGGAAAGAGGAGAAGAAACAGATGGTGTGTAAGATCCTGATAATAGTTTACACTAATATTTCATTCACCAGTGGAAAGAAAAAGCTAGAGGCAGTTCATAATAACTACAGACACATAGTCATCTCCCAAGTGTGCACATGACTGTCAAATGCTAAATCCACCATCACAACAAATGGTGTTATTAACACACGTTTTTATGGTATGGTGGTTTTGTTTTTAATTAACCACTTAATTTCTATAGAGATAAATAAAGATAAAATTGAAAGTCTTCATTCCTTTTTCCCTTAGCCATAACAAAATAAATTAACTTCCTAAGAGTAAGAGTTACAAGGCAGGGAACTTTTTTAGTAAACTGGCTACTCACAGAAAAGAATTTGAATATGCATGCTATGCTTGCGTGACTGTCTCCTGTGCAGATAAAATAATGATGGGTAACTCCAGCTGACTGTTTTTGGTATTATATTCAACCTACTGTCAAATTGGACTATGAGAGGAGGCAACTAGAGAATGTTTGTAACGGGAAACTCCTTTACCTCCAGAAAACCAGATCAAATACAGAATAAATCAGTAATGACCAAAAGTCCCTGCTTTGCAATGGCTGGACCAGTATCACAGCCTGAGCCCGTTCCTGAACAACATCATTTTGTATTGAAATAGAAACAATCTGAATTGTTAGAAGTAGCTGTGTGGATACAGAGAGACTGATACACCATTTCACTGTTGCTTAGGGTTCGCTGTTGGCAGTCCCTGAGAGTGTGCTTGCTGTACCGGTTGTGTCAACAAAGCAGTATTACCAGGAGCAAGGTATGAAGTCTTGCCTTGGCACTAAATTCAAAATGGCCCAATGAAGCTGATATCCAGCTGTTACAGGAAAATGTGTGACTATTGCCCGTATTTTATAATATTAGCATGTATTCTGCAAAAGTTAGTATCTGTTATGTTTCAGTAATTCAGGTGATAATTGTAATAATTGTTAATGTATTTTCTGAACCTGATTTCATTCCCAAGATTTGGATACATCACCCTTATCCAGGAGACCTGGACAAGTAGGTGACAGATGGAATTCTCCTCCTAAACTCACAGGCAGGGGCAGAAAACTGGCAGTATTCATTGTAGCAAAGTATGAGGGTTTGGCCAGTGTATCTTGGCTCCATTCCCTGTGTTCTCTCAGGGTCTACCCTCCCTCTTTATTTTCTCCCTGTGCTGTTGTTGAGAGTGCTGCTGTAGAACAATGTGCAGGGTATGAAATCTGTCCTCTGCAAGCTCTTTAAGAAAGTGCTCTGAGCTGAAGAAGAGTCAGAACAAGGAAAGACACTTAGCAGAATGGTTATTAAAATTAAATATGAAAATGTTGGAAAGGAGAATGAACATTATGAGTCAGAACTGAAGCCAGACTTTAGTCACAAGACACTTTATATGGAGAGCAGGTTATTCCATACCTACCTGTTGTAGGGTTTCTTATATTCATGCAAAGGTCAGGTATCAATCACTGTCAATAATGAGATGTGTGAACTAGAGGGACAGCAGGCTGCATGAACAATGTCATAACCAATATTTCTTGTCTCTCTTGCATCCGAAGTTATTTGTTTGGAAGATGTTAGGGCAGATACACAAGCAAATAGTCCTATGTAATAAGGGAGAATGCTTGCTGCCAGTCTTTTGTATCTCACTTGTGATATCCAAAGATTTACCTTGCTTTTAAACTGCTTATATTTCTTTCGAATTTTTCAGCACCTTGATAACCCATGGAAGAATGTAGTGCTGAATAAAGTGACCCGGGTTCTCTCAGCCAAAGAACTGCCATCATTGAGGATGGCTGAAATGTTCATTGCTTTGATTTTTTTAAAGAAAAAAATGGCAGATCAGCTGTGAGTCTATTTATTACCAACACAATAGGCCATTATTGTACTCTTGTTTTTCTCTTTTGCTCTCAGTCTACAGCAAAGTCTCTTTGAACTAATTTCTTTTCAAATGTGGATAGAATAAATGTACAGAACATGCATGTGGGAATAAAAGGCACTACAGCATCTGAAAACATATTTATTGACTTATTGACCTGTTTTCATCAGGTACTTTAATGCCATACAGGAATTCTTTTCAAGAATATTGTTCTGTTAAAAGATGTAACAGATGCAGAGGGAATAAATTGCCTTTAAGCGGATTTACGTGTTACATAGATATTTGTATTTGGTAAACAAACAGCGGGTTTGAGCCAAACTTTGAGGTGCCTGAAGATAAATAGGTTCTGCAGTGCTATGACATTTCTGTCACTCAGTGTAATACTCCATAACCATTCAGTTTATAGTGTTGCTTTAACAGGAAAAGGAACCACAAGTTTATATTTCATTTGTTTGTTTATTTGTTTGTTTCATTCTACTGTCTTTTTATATGCTTGTACAACTATGAGAGATAAAGATCTTACGTTAAAAAAAACTTTGCCCCCAACAATGCGCCTCAGCATTTAAGACTGCTTGCTCATAGGAAGGACAGCCAGAGTCTGTCCTGCCTGATTTCTTTACAGCTATGTAATCCAAGAAGCCATCGATTTTGTTTTATTACTGTGCTTCAGTATTGCCCAGACCTCAGTGATCTCTGCCAGGCGTGTTAGGTCATCTGTTTCAGCATTTCAGCTTTGTGCTGCCTCTTGGAAGTTCGCCTCTTATGCCCAGCAGCCTACGTGATCTGGATCAGCAACATAAACTTTCACACTTTTGACTCTGTGTTACCCTTGTGGACTTTCTGTCAGTCTCTTTAGCCTGGCTGAGCCGTAGTTTGCCTGCTGGGCTTTACTGCCTGAACTTCAGATTTCCATGGACTGTAGTGACTGAAGTGACCAGTTCAGATTTAGACATCTAAGTTTTGAGACATCGATGGTGGCATCTACAGTGTAGGTGTCTCTGTGTAGGTGTCTGGGCTTCCAGTATAGACAGGAAGGAGACGCAGACACCTCCGGAGGGCAACTCCCTTGGCTTAACCTTAGAGGCCTGTCCGATGATGAGCTTAACCACCCTTTACTCGTGCCTGGGTATCAGCACAGGCTGTAAAGGGAACCGGCAGTGACTGTGACTTTAATGCATAACTTCCAGGTGCATAAGCTTTAGCAGATGAATCTTACTCAAAACCACATTTAAAGCACAGATAACACTACATTTTCCTCAGATTCTACTTTGTTTTTACTTACTCTGCTTTTCTGCTACAATGCCTAGGTCAGATTTTAAACCTGGTCAGCAGAGTGCTTGCTCTCCAGCAGGGAATAAAGCCACAGGACAACAGGATGCAGGCTCAGTGCATGGGATTTCAGCTGGTCTACCGATTTGTGCAGAACAAGGGATCCTGCATTTTGTACTGGGCATATGGCAGAAGGTAAATCCCAAAATCCAGACTAACTTAATCCATATTTATCCTGTTGTTTTACACTCTTCGCTCTCAAATTAATCCAGAATATAAACTTATCTTGTCAGTACAAATTATTATCTGAAGAACAATTGATATTTTTCTCAAAACTATGTATTTTGGCTAGGAAAAAAATATTAATAGGCCTTTGTGCATGAACTGTAACTGAGGGAGAAACAACTTTTCTAGAAGTTGCTAGTCATGATGCACCATAGGAGCTATTTGTTGATACCAGCCATTGTTATTTTCTGCTGTATTGCCACTACCAAATGTGATTTTTAAGTGATTTAGAAAATTATTCCTGCGGAGGGTTTGAAAGCACATTGTGCCACTATTAGGTGGTAATGCAGACATGATGTTAAGGACTCAAGGCAAATATTCTATAGACATATTAGGGATATGGTGTTCTCCAGAGAAGCAGCTTCCAAACTGGAGATCGCAATGGTGCTTAGAAATACAAGTGCAATCACAAGCAGAAGTTTTGCTCTTGGCATTGCTATAAGCGAAATAAATGATCAGTAACATAGCAGTGGTAATACCAGCCATTGCAACACAATTCTTCCAGATTTCTGTCTCTTCCATATCCAAGCTAATTATGTGATTATGTAAGGAGAAAGAACCAGCTCTTCTATATCTACGACAAAAAAATGCACTGTGTGTTCACTTGTGTTTGTTGTGTGTATTGCCTCTTCATTTTTGCAATTGTATAAGCTTACTATTTTCTCCTAAAAAAATATTTCACAGGCACAGATACCAATGAACTTGAGATTTGAGACTTTGTTGTTTAACATGTGGCACCTAACTCATAAAATCAGGGTATGAGAAGAAATTTTTCAGAATAAGCAATATGAAGTCTAGTAACGAACAAGGACCTTTCTTAGCAAATTGACGATGTATTTCAGACTCCACAAAATGGATGTGAAGAGGTTCAGAACAGGAGAATATTGGATTCCCAACAGCAGAGATTGCCTTTGGTTTTCCACAGCACAGAAAGTTGCAGTTGTTCCTTCCATGGCTGGGTAATTTCATTACCAAAGCACGGCTGGCCAGAGAGGTCTATAAACACACACACAGGATTTTGGGGGTAGAGTACAAGAAGAGCAATTTGTTAACACATCTATAAACTGGGAATAGCTTCAGAGAATCAGCATCAAAATACTGCTATAGTTTTTTGTTCTGATCCAGTCTCTGCCAGACATTTCCCATTTATGTACAGCTCTTGCTTAGGTTCAATATATGGAAGACACTGGACACTTTAAAAGGAGGCTACAGCCTGCACCTAAATCAGAGATTTGCTTAGAAAGTTGTACTGCTTCCTCTTTGCAAAACACCTTTTAGGTTATGGGTTTTTTTTGTTATTCTTTGGGAGTTTGGGGCTTGTAAAGTACATTCTGTTAGTATTTTCAAGGCTTTTATCATAAGCACAATGACCAGAAACTTACCTAAAAAGACAAAAAAAAGAGACTGTTGTGTAAACTTTAGACTTTTAGACTTGGGCTCTCAAAACCCCCACTCTACCATATCACAAGAATCATTAAAGCTCTTAGTGATTGCCCGGAGTGGAGATTTACTGTATGGTAGGGAGATCTTGAAACTTCTGGCATTCCACTTTTAGGTTTGGGTAGTGTTGCTGTCCTCATCAGCTTCAAATGACATCAGGGGGATCCTCAGCACATCTGAAGGTCAGACAGCAACTGAGACACCAGAAAGTTAGGGTTATGAGTACTTGTGGTGGTGCAGCCCCGCACCCCCGGCAATCTCAGAACCAGCCAGCGTTGTATTCTTGCATGTACTCCACGAGCAGTTGGCTGGTGTGACCAGCCATTTTTCTTGCCTTGGAACGAGAGCAGTGAGTTGGGACGATCAGGCACTCCCTGTCTGTACCTGAAGCCTCTGCTACCCCCGTTTGGTAAAGGCCAGAACTACATGGTCCGAGGAACACCAGAATGACCCTGTTGTCGGCAAGAGTTGCTTCACACGGTCAGGATGGAAAGTTACTGATGAAAGTCAATCATCTTGAGACCCTATAAACAGCGGTACCAAGGAAGGTCCTTTGAGCTCTCCTGGACCACAGCAGGCTGTGCCCAGTATCTCCCTCTGAGTGGAAGGCCTCTCAGAGCACTTCGAACTCTGAAGTTCAAAGTTACCTGGGCTGAACTACAGGGATCCCTCGCTCCTTGAGGCTCAACCTTTGCCCGTTGAGAAAATAATTTGAAGTGAGTATTTCACTGAACTCCAGGGGAATTTTAACAGGTACCTTTATTTATGCATATTGTCTGTCTGTGTGTGTGTGTGAATCGATTCAAAGCATAATATCCTATTACTGTGATTGTAGTAGTGCATTCTTTTTAATCACTCTGTAAATGCCAAGTTAACCAGTGATTAATTGCTGCTTAGTTTCTGTGATTTTCCTTCTCCCTCTCCAACACCTTTAATTACTGCTAGACATATCCTTTAGACATAATATTATTTTATTATAAGACCCCTTTAAACGATCCTGACAACATAAAATATCTATACAATTCAGTGAAACAAAGTCTACACCCTTTAAAAGCCCTATTACTCTGCTATTGTGCAATGAAAGCATCTTACTGTAGAAGAACACTTGAAAGCCAAGAATCTGAGAAAAAAACAAATCTTCAAGAGCTCTTAAGAGAGCTCTTTGCAACTGTAACACCATCAGCTAGCATCATCTAGAAATGTGCATTGTCCCATATAAAATATGAAGTTATATATAAAATATGTTACAGAACTTGTTCTGAATTCTGCTTGTGTATGCACTTTACCTCTGGGCACGTTCTCTCTTGTCTTGGAAGATCTGAGTGAAGCTTCTCTTTTCTCCATCCTGTTCTCAGCAAATCATCAGGAAGGGAATTGCTCAATAGCAGATGTAACAACCAAAGAAAAATCACAGTCTGTGTGGGATGCCTTTATAATTATAAAATGAAAGAAAAAATTTGGCTCAGTAGATAGAAAGATATTCTATAAGGATCCAGTTACACAGAAGTATAGAATTAATACCAAATAGGTAAAATTCTGTAGGTAGAAGTATATGAGAATATACATATTGATCAGGATGTAATACATAATTCATCTGTAAGGGTTACAAGCACTATTTTTTTATTTGTGTTATTGATTCAAAGTATCTGGAGAAGTATGATTGCTGCAGCTGCTGTGAACGTTGTGAGGGAATGAGGCCCTGACTCAAGAGAACTTTGTGCCAGAGAAGTCTGGCAGTGGCTATCCTATCAATAACCTTGATACTGAAACCATTATGAAATGCTAGTGATAAGAATATACAGCAACCAAGGATTCACAGGTAAATTTTCCTCTTGTCCTTCTGATAACACATTTATATAGCACTTTGTACTTTTAAAGAGATAGATAAATGTCAGTGAATTAATTCTCACTAGAAGGAGGTGCTTCCACATTACAAGCAGTGAAAACACTAATAATGAATCACTGATTTAAGACCTGCCAGTCACATGCACCACATGTGAGACTTACTCATTCAATTCCCTGTTCATCGTCCTCTGCGGTGGCATTTCTAGGTCAGGTGCTTGCTGTACAGCCACATCGACTCTCTCCTGCTTTCTGATCCCACACGCTAGGTGCTGTGATCTGTTTACCAGCTGTATCTTAGATCTCTTGACCAGCGGCAGCCTGTGTGTTGGGACAGCTGAGCCGCCCTGCTCTGCAGCCGTGGGTCATTATCCAGCAGTGCCTGATGCCAGGGAGCCCTTCCAGAAGCCAAAGCCCTCAGCTGTAGATTTGCATCATGATTAATGAATGATGCAGGCTTACCTTGTTGCGTGATCTGACACACGGGCATACAGCCCAGACTCGGACCCAGCAGACAGATGGACAGCCCTGATGTGGGCATGTCAAGTCACACGTCCCATGAGGTGATCGAACACAGGGGGGACTCCTATACAGGCTGGGAAGAAACATTAGACGTACCTTACTTGGAAGATCTATCATCGCACAAAAAATTCAAGCCAAGTGTGAAAATATTTCAGCTAATCCTGCTTTTAAAGCCATTGAAGTCCCACTGTAGGTCATGTTCCAAGCAGCCTGAATTGGCTTTAAAGCCTTCTAAAAATATATTTTAAAAAATTCAGTAAAAGAATTTCAAGACACCTAAAGCTTTGTCTATACAATAGCTCGAGCTGAGTTTAAAATTGAGAAAGCATCTCCCCAGTGTGCAACAGTTTTTTAAAAACTGATAGTAGGAATTACATCTGCCCTGAAGTCTCAGCTTTGCCATAATCCTATACGGAGTCCACAAGAGGCCACCACCTGTCGGTAGTAACAAACAGAGATGTTAAGAACAAACATACTGTTATCATGTTTTGGGTAGACTTCAACATATTCCCGTTTATTTAAACGTTATTGAAACTATGTATCAATATTAACTATTTTGAATATTGATGCACTATGCACATCTTTTATCTGTTTATATATTTACCTATTAAAATACTTCCTAACACAATGATCAAGTAATATTAAGTCTTCTCTACCATCCTCAGAGAGGGACAGATTTGTTCCAGCTATGCAGAAGTTCTCTGTGCACGCGAAGTATGATCTTGTTAGCACTGTGAATGCTACCTCTTTGCTAAAATAGCCCCTTTCATCTGGTTACTTAGAATCCTCTAGCAAATTTAGATCTAAAGCCCATCTCCAGGCAGCCATCCAACTAAACTCAGTAGGGCTTTCCTCAAAACTGTGGCAAGGTTAAAGCACAGCTCCTTCTGAAGGCGATTAAGAGTAGCTCTTGCAAGCAGAGCCTAGCAAGAAAAAGCAGAGCTTTGGGAGAAAGAGTGACAGAGAGGAATGTGCTTTAATAATTTCATTCATTTTTAGGCTTGTTATGGCTTTTATTGTGGAGTATACAAAATCAATCCCATACAAGCATGGGACAGATACAGTCAAAGCGCGAGCAGCTCCTGTCAGTGTTCTTCCAATACAGGAAGATCGCGATCTTAAAAACTGTCAGCTCTCTCCAATGAAAATACGTATTTACAGACACAGATAAAAAGGGTACAGCATGCCATACAGTAACACTGACAGCCAGGCCTTTTGCTGAAAGTTTGGAAATTCCCCTCTTCTTCTTTTCCCAATTTACTTCAAAAAAGTCTTGTTTATAGAATCGTAGAATCATAGAATGGTAAGGGTTGGAAGGGACCTTAAAGATCATCTAGTTCCAACCCCCCTGCCATGAGCAGGGACATCTTCCACTAGACCTGGCTGCTCAGAGCTCCATCCAACCTGGCCTTGAGCACTTCCAGGGAGGGGGCAGCCACAGCTTCTCTGGGCAACCTGTGCCAGTGTTTCACTACCCTCATGGTGAAGAATTTCATCCTAATATCTAATCTAAATCTACCCTCTTTTAGTTTAGAGCTGTTCCCCCCTTGTCCTATCACTACACACCCTTGTGAAAAGTCCCTCTCCATCCTTTCTGTAGGCCCCCTTCAGGTACTGGAAGGCTGCTAGAAGGTCACCCCGCAGCCTTCTCCAGGCTGAACAGCCCCAAATCCCTCAGCCTGTCCTTGTAGGAGAGGTACTCCAGCCCTCTGATCATCTTCGTGGCCCTCCTCTGGACCCACTCGAGCACATCCATGTCCTTCTTATGTTGGGGGCTCCAGAGCTGGATGCAGGGCTCCAGGTGGGGTCTCACGAGAGCAGAGTAAAGTGGCAGAATCACCTCCCTCGACCTGCTGGCCACACTTCTCTTGATGCAGCCCAGGGTATGGTTTGCTTTCTGAGCTGCAAGGGCACATTGCCAGCTCATGTTGAGCTTCTCATCCACCAGTACCCCCAAGTCCTTCTCCTCAGGGCTGCTCTCGAGCCACTCTCTGCCCAGCCTGTACTTGTGTTTCAGATTGCCCAGACCCATGTGCATCTGACATTTGTGATGCCTATGGTAAAAATAAGGGCGATTTTGGAGAGAAAGAACATGTGCTTTTAACTCTTAATAGAGATTTTCCACTGGGTTATTTTTGTGTAGTCATGTGATGGTGATTTGTAGACCACAAGGCTCTGAGGATCATTTCCTCTACAGATGTTGGAGAAATCTACATTATTTTACAGGGAGCAGATGCTTCTGCATACTGATACTAGCATTTCATTACAGCTAAAGAATCACAAGCTCAGAAACAATGAACTGGCTGTAAAATTTCACTTCCAAACTGGGTGGTCTCTGTGTTCCTCTTTAATTTCAAATTAAATCTACACTGGACCACTAAAACACCTAGCTCTTCATGCAATCATTCAAAATAGTAAACTTGAAAGTTTGCATTATGTGATAAACTTGCAAAAATAAAAGTCATTCAAATGAAAAATCGGTTACGTGAACTTAAATCTTGTTTCTAGATCCCAAAAGAATTATCATACCGAATTAGGCTATACCAGTTAGATACTTGGTTACCTTGTCCAGTGTCTCATTGTTATCAGTTATCATTAGGCACCAACATGAAAAAGATAAATATCTTCTTAACCATATGCCATTAATGGTTTCCTCATCTCCTGAAACATAAAGGTTCATATCCATTTTCCATATGCATATCCATGTCCGAATCCTCATCCACATAAATATTTAGCTCTTTTCAGCTGAGCTGTTTTATTCAGTGTCATCCAGCAGCAAAAAAATATTGTATAATTAATATAATTATAATGAAATTTAACAAGTTCAAATGCTAGATTCTGCACCTGGGACGGAGTAACACTGGGCACAAGTATAGATTGGGAGAGGAGTGGCTGGAGAGCAGCCCTGCAGAGGGAGCTGGGGGTGCTGGCTGGCAGCAGGCTCAGTAGGAGCCAGCAGTGTGCCCTGGCAGCCCGGAGGGCAAACCGCATGCCAGGGTGCATCAAACACAGCATGACCAGCCAGCCAAAAGAGCTGATCATCCTGTT
>Ga0065711_1038114_pt1 | contig 19133 bp, 18 predicted proteins | sample Hoacrofraction12_FD_59098 | JGI IMG/M metagenome (GOLD analysis project Ga0065711, IMG submission 59098) | Hoatzin crop microbial communities from Cojedes, Venezuela - Epithelial fraction 12 v2 (version 2) | ecosystem: Host-associated > Birds > Digestive system > Esophagus > Crop | place... | reverse complement strand
TGGGAATGTGTAGACTGTATATACAGAGTGGAGATAAATTTGTGATTGCAGGAATGTAACCCAGTTTTGACTTTGTAGTATGGCATAAGGATTTGGTTGGTTGGTTCTTATGAGACGTGAAAAAGGGAGAGTGTTACTTAGGGCAGCCGTATCTCCAAAATGAAAGTGTGGGAGCGTTCTGCCTGGTTCTGGTCTACCCTAGGACCAGTGGGATCAGGGCAGCAGACCTGTGAGGGAGCTGGTTGTGGAGCAGTTCCGTAACGCCTGCTGGGAAAGGGAACTGGGAAGCCCAAGAATGTACTTTCTCACCATGTATGGCAGCAGGTGTGTCTGAAGGATGCAGAGTGCTGAAAGAGTGGTCTGGTTTTATGCTAGCAGTGATTGGGTTTGTTGGGGTAGATCAGATTTAAACCTGCACAGTTGGTGGTAGTGGTAGCTTTGAGCCTTCACAGTACACGCTTGCCCGTAGACATCAGGGACAAGCATATGAAAGCAGCTTTCTGAGCAGGAAAACACGCTTTCGGATGTGTTCAGTGGTTTTGCCTTGTTTTGCATGCTTCATACAATAATGTGTATGGGGACAAGAAACAGTAAAGGGGAAAAAATTAGAGAAGTGGAAAATATAACTGTAAATTTAGATTGGCCACTCTGGGAGAAAGCTATTGGATACAGCCTTGACAAAAGTTACTGAATTCTGGTAGGTCCATTTCTGTTTGGTTTCTGCTACCACCTGTCTGTCCCTCTTCACTAAAAAAGGACTAGAAAATGGAGAACTGGATTATTCTTTCTGATTCTAGACTATTTCCCAGTCAAGTAAGGAATAATGTGGCTATTTATCTTAACAATGAGGTGGTGTTTGTGACTTCAGTTGCATGTTGTTCAACGAGTTTTTCTTCTTTGACATTTGTGTTTGCAGCTGTAATCCTAACATTTTTTTAGTTCAGGTTTTAAAACCTTCACGGCATAGTTCTGGTGACGCAGCTGTGTAAGCGTATTAAAGATCCCGTTGAATTCATGGGAAGTTGCAATAAAAGGGTTTGCTCCGTGCTCTCCAGGGAGCATGAGGTGAAGCATGTCCACCTTACAAAACTGATTTTAAAATGTTAAGGTGAGGTGTTAGATCAGAGGCTTCTGCACACACACACAAACCAAGGAATTGTGCTGAGCCGCAGAAGAGTTACTTGGTGGCATCAAGTATTTACTGGTAGGTTCTGCAGCTGCACAGGGATAAAGTATTCCTGATACTGAAACAGGTCTGGCAAATGTCTGGTATCTTGTTGGTAGCTGTTCTGTAGATGGTTCTCTGGCCTGCAGAGTTAGAAAACTCCTTTCACATTTTGAGTTTCTAATCCGAAGTTTGTTGTTTGTTTGATGTGAAACCTCCTCAGATGCAGCCTCTGTTCTGACTGAGGTGTTCAAGATTATTCTTTCTGAAAGTTAGACAGATTCTGATCATGAAAACGCCAGGCCGCTTATAAAAAGCACTTTTCAGAAGTGGAAATATGAAGGGGGTAAGGGGAAGAAAAAACCTGCGAGCTAAAATGCTTGTGTTTCTTTTTAGAAACATTTGTAGAAAGACTCCTTCCTATGTTCATCACTTTAGATTTTTTTTTTTTTTAACAAAACACTGATTTGAAATCAGCGAGCTATTTGTTAGTGTTTTGTATCCAAGCTGTATCAGAGCATTTGTCAAGTTAAATATGTGAAATGGTGGAGAGGAGGAGGAGGTGAGCAGCTTAATGTCCCGGCTTTCTGTCATTTCCCAAATGGGCAATCCTCGCTCTTACTGAGTAGTTATGAAAGGGTGGGCACTGAGAGGTCAGCTGGCCTCTTCTCTCTTCTTTTTGGAAGGAAAACACTTTTCCCTGGGGACAGTGTGCTGAGGAATAGGGGAATTGAAGTCCTTTAGCAACCTGTGATGGTTTTGAGTAAGTTCCTTGTACATGAACTACATTGTTGCAGAAAAAGAGTCTCTTCCAATTAGCTGAATCACTTGAGAAATGATGGATACGTTTTCCCTATGTAGATACCTAAATTTACCTGACCAAACGTAAGAGATTGACAAGTGCAACTGAGAATTATGTACAGGCCTTTGATTGCCACTGAGTGAAACAAAGCGATGCTTTTATTTGAGAAAGGTAAGAAATCTGAGAGTCTTGGGAATTAGGATTCTGAGGCGGTTGTGATAGCTCCGTGTTTAGCAGAATTATGAATCACATCAAGTTCTGTTCAGCTTGTCCTCTTGACTTCTCTGATGCTTTTCCTGTGACCTAGCAGTTTTCATTTCAGGATGTAATTACTACTGCAAAACTGCAATAAATGAACTTTAACCCTCAAAGGAGAAAGGGTTATCAAAACAAAAAGATGTCCGAGAATCACCAACTGTTCGGTGGGTAGTCGCAGTATTCAACTGTGCTGCATGGCACAGAGCTTTACAAAATGTGCGTTACCAGCATTTTCATTCATGGGTCACATCTCTCAGACTGTGCTGTGAGCAGTCTCTGACCTGTTTGTGTCTTTCAGCATTCTTTTTCTACAGCAGTTGCTTCTGTGGAAAAGTTAGTGTTAGGCAAATGTTTAGGTATTTTTAGTAGCCTCATCAGATGAGCACGTGTCCTTTTGAAAAAGTGTGTGTGGTGAAGCAGCTGTCTGTCCCTGAGCCTTTGGAAATGGGGAGGAGGCTGAGCCACCCTTGGCAGAACAGCTGCATCCATCGAGCACAGTTGGAAGCACTGCCCTTAAAGGAAGAGGAAGGGTTCCAACATAAAAAAAACCTGAATATTTACTTGCTTATGTAGAATAATAGTAATAGAGATGAATACTTTCTTACTTGGTCAAGTACTTCCAGGGAAAACATCAATACGTGTGGTTGGAAAACACTTTTCCAAAATCAATATATTTTTGATACACATCTCTCTGAGAAGCTTTGTGGCCAGACAGGGGACTCCACGCATAACTCCTCATCTTTAACAAGTAAAAAATACTGCATGACATGGCAACGGGCATGAAACAAGCAAAGGGTTTGCTGTTGTCATCGAATAATGAACTACTGTACTTCTGTACTTGTGACTCGGGTTCTTCATCAAGAGTACAGTCGATTCCAAGCTGCTAGGAAGTTACACAGGTTGAAGATAAACAAGTGGTTGCAGGCCAGTTTACTTGTTGAAAAATGGTTAATATTCATCGGAATTTATTTATTAACCCACACCCTCACTAAACCAGTGCTTTGGAGGATAAATGTACGATCAATGTGTTTCATCTGATGAAAATAACACTTTGGAATCTGTGGGCCCCAGAGCACCTGTTCAGTTTCCCTTGCTGAAGTAGCTCCTCTTCTACTGTTATTCTTGTTCCTCTGTGCTCCTCACTCCTTTTCCTCCCCTCCTACTGTTAACTTTTCATGTCAGGAACTGGAATACAAAACTAAGCTACAAATAATCCTGTGAATAAATGTTTCTTGGTTTGTGTTTTTTTTTAACACCATCAAACTGTGAAACTTTGTCTGCTGAATTACATATTTACAAGGAGTGGAAAACATAGTTTTACCTGTTAGCAGCTGGTGTACCAAGATGTAATTAAATTTATAATGAGGGGTAAGCCGTGGATATTTTTAGCATGTTAGCTGGTCAGGCTTGACGTCAGGGAGAAGCAATGGTTCCCTGTGTGCCGTGGGATCTCCTTGCATGTTACGAGAGTGTTCTGAAGCGAAATACTAAAGCGTGAGCATACACACTGTGACCTGAAAATGAGGCCCTCTGGTAGTTGTGCAGTTAGATGATGCAATCAAGCCGATCTTCAGACTTGCTACCACCTCCAGTTCCTGTAGCTGTGTTGCATCCATGTGGTCCAGTCCCTTCTGCTCCCTTGGCCTTGCTCACCATGTGATTGTGGCTGCGAAAGCTATGTGCTTGCTGGCTTGAAGGATTTGTGGTATATTAGGTTTTTGGCCTGTTAGCGAGGTGAATCAGGTGGAGTGAATTGTTTCCAGCTTATCGAAAAACAAAGATAAACTGACTTGAAAATAATCACAAGAGTGTCTTTCAAAGGTGATTTCAAGCAATTGAAGCAAAGCTAAAATCAGACCAGAAACAGTAATTAGTGGTGGATTTAGCTTCACACGTGTGCTGTATCTTGCAGGTGAGGATGAACAATCTACTGAGATGTCTGCAAGGTGGGAAGATGAGAAGGTGACCGAAGCTGCCTCAGATGGTTTTGTTGCTATTAAAATCGACACCAAAAGGTTTGATCCTATTCTAATTCTGTCTCTTACACAATCTTTCATTGGTGATGATGGTGAGAGTAAGAGGCTTTTGAAGTCCTCACCCTGATTTGGAGGTAGTCTAAATACAAGGTTCCAGAGCATAAGTACTCCTAAAGCCACAAGGTTCCAGAGCATAAGTACTCCTAAAGCCACAAGAGCCTTAGAAAATTCCATATTTCAACATTGACTGTCATGTTCTGCAGAATATTCGTTGCATATTTCAGACTGTATTTCAGTACTAGTAAAAGAATGCTTGAGGTTGTCCTTTGTCAGCAGGAAAAGACATAAAAGTTATGTAAAAAAGCTGGAATCAAGACGCAAGGACTCTTCAGGCAGTTCTTGATATGCCAAGTGACGTAATCAATCTAAAAACCCTCATGAACTCAGAAAGATTAAAATCTGTAACGCCCCAGAGAAAATGTGTTTGTCTCTATTGTAACACATAGAACAGAGAAGCACTGAAGTTGTTGGGTAAATCACTCGGCTGTTTTTGTTATGTGTTCCAGTCCATGGGCAAAAAGTACATTGACATTTCCCCAAATGGTATTATTTTGAAATGCTCCACAGACATTTTATTAGACTTACTATGTTATTTGCACTCTGTAAACTAGATGTCTTTTTCCTGAATTGCTTCTTAGCACTGTTTCCCTAGATCTTACGCAGTCAACTGTGATAACCGGGGATTGTCACCATGTCAACACTTATGCAAAATGTTAATGAGAAGATGCAATGCAAATTTGCTTTTAGTGTTCTCTCAAGTATTTAAATAGTTTTGTGTGTGTTAGTAGGACAGTTATTTTTATGATGAAAGACTTAATCTGAAGCTGTTGCGAAGTGATTGCTCCTTCTAAATGAATCTTTTCTTTTAAACAGTGAAGCATGCCTGCAGTTTTCTCAAATTTGTATCCTTTGAGATGAGTTTAGGTGCTACATGATGATTACAGATAATTGCTCTTTACAAATTAATACTGTTCTTAAGAGAAATGTTTACAAGCAGCGTTATTAAAAATACTTCTTAGGGCACAAAAATATGCGATAAGCTGTGTGGTTAAGCGGTATCATCTACGTATTCAACTTACTGTCAGTTCTTAGACAAAGTGAGGAAGTTGGGTTTTTTTAATGTTAATCCTATGTAATTCTCCAAATAGAAAATGATCCAAAACTTTATGTAAACAAAATAACCCATTGGTATTACTCATCAACATTAGAAAACAAACAAGCAATGCTTTAAATTATTAGCTGGAGATCAGAGTTGGAGAGGAGGAAGAACAAGTAGCGGACTGGGTTCTGTCAGGTGCATGGGTATGAAGTTAGGGAGACCTCTGCCTGCCTTCAGTAGGTCACTGCGTATAGCTCAGGAATTCTGTATGATGCTGAGAAAGGGAATTCAGTACCTAAACTTGGCTTTTCTTGATGCTGTAAAGAATTCATTATTGTCTGCCTAAGATGTTGTCTCACACTAAACCAAAATCTTTCAAATCAAAGCCTAATCTGTTGTTGCACGTGTATTGGAGAAAAATATTTTGGCTCAAGCCATTTCAAAGAAAAGGAGAAATACGAATTAGTTGTATGTAATGTTTTTCCAGAATTTTTGTTGGCGTCTTTTTTCTTTATCCCTTGGCACTGACTACTGGTGACCAGGTGGAGATAGGATATTGGGCTAGAAGGTTCTGTAGGAAAGACTTCTGGTTTTCCTTTTTAAAATTACTTTATAAACTTTTGTCATTTGTTGTCCTTAACTGTGGCTGTGCAGATCCTGTAGTGTGCGTTCCGTCTAGTTTTTTTATAGGAGACAATGGAATCCCTTTGGAAGTAATTGCTGGCAGTGTTTCTGTTGAAGAGCTCGTTACCAGAATCCATAAAGTTAAACAGGTAACGCTTGCTAACAGACTGGATCTTTCAGACTGAGTTGGGTGCGCCCACATGCCCAAGACAGGAGATGTCCCCGGCCCTTAGCACGTGCCTTGGGGAAGTATGAATTAATTACTGGTTCTATATCCTTCCAACAACAACATCTGCAAACTTAAGTTCAGTACAAAGCACTATGCAGAAGTGCTACATTACTTTTTTGTTTCCCAGATTGTTTTAGATCATTTGTGTAACACCTGCAGTATCAAAGAAGTATGTCAAGAACTCTAAACTGGACTGACATACCAATTACTCTTTCAGTTCATGTGTGGTTTTTAAATACTATTTTGTAATGTGGATTTATAAACGTAGATAGTTTTTAATTTAAAGTATAAGGCTAAAATTAGGAAAAAATATGAAGTGTGTGATTGCATCATACTCAACAATATGTGGTAATTCTAGTTTTCTATTTTAAATAGGACTGTTTCTCTAGAAATGGTTCATTCTTGACCTTTTGAAGCTGTGGAAAATATTTGAAGTTTCATAGTCTTGTTTTTGTTTTGTTTGGTTTTTTTCCCCAATTTCTTAGATGCACACAGTAAAAGGGCAGCCTTTGGAAAACAGCAGTCAGTCACCTGCTCCCTGTCCCTCCGCTCAATCTGATGGTGCTCCAGAAACTACGCAGTCCAGGCCAGCAGAGTTTTGTGACTCTCCTGAGTCTGTTATGACTGAGACAATAAGACCTTCTGCTGGTAATGGTTAGTACTTGTACACAAATGCTAGCTGATTTGCTTTTGAAATAGTTTTCCTTTTCTTAAGTTGTTATATGATGCTACATGAAAGGCAATGTATTGAGTGGATTTGTTGAGGAAAATCTTGAGTATCTCAGAATGCTTCTTGCAAGTCTAGAGGGAGGAAGAACTTCTGATTCTGCTCGGTTTTAATGAGTGAGAAATCTATGGTTTATAATTCAAGAAAGCATACACAATTTTTATTGTAATAGGATTCAATTTAAAAAGCTTCTTTGGGTTAGTAACCTGAGGCCAAATTGGGGGGAGAGCTCAAAACAGCAGAACCTCATGTCTTCTTGAGGTATTCTATTTGCTGCTAATTATGGCTAATAATGAGCATAATAATTTTTTATGCTGAGAAGTACACCTTGTCTTTTTCTGTTATGCATTACTTTCTGTAAATTACTTGAAGATGGAGCAGATTCAGGTCAATCAAGCCAGGAAGCAACTAACTCTTCAGATGCGCACATGAGTGATGCTCAGCCTGTGAATGATCTTGCACTCAAAGTAGAAAGGTCAGTCTTCTTTTACGGGCTTCCTGACATATTGTATTTGTCTCTCAGGAGGTGTTTTTGTTGGTTTTGGGCAGGGGGGTGTGTGTGTATGTGTGTGTATGAACAAACAGGCTTAATCACAGAATTTTGGGAGCTTATTCTGTTACCATTTGGCAAACATTTATGTGGTCATTGTTTAGATGTCTGTGACACTACTAGGGTTGATACAGAAACAGCTTGTAAATTAATCTCATTTCTCAGGTACTCTGAAAGAAAAGGGTAATCTGTAAAACTAAAGATGTTCTCCTTACTTTGATATAACTTGAATACAGCCAATGTGTTTGCTGCAAAAATTTTGAAGGAGTTAAAACATTGAACTGAAAGCACTTGAAACTGGGGTAACAAAGTGCTAACCTAGATTTTGTACAGAGATGCCATCTTCTTTTTCTTCTTGACTACGAACAGCCATCAAATAGACTCGGCATATTGAAAAAGCCAGAGGAATCCTATTCAGAGACTCGGCTTTTGTTTTGATCGGTGAACAGTAATGAGGTTTGATGAGCAGTGCTAGTTTAAAGTGTGGTGACCAGAAACACCTGGTTCAATACGTGGTTCATTCATTAATTTGGTTGGTTTTAAATACAAGATTTTGTGTATAAACTTGGTTTTTTAGCATCTATAAGACTGATGCTATTTGTAATACCCTGTCTGAAACCGGTAACACATACTTAGTAAATAAGATTATTTATACTGCAAAAATATGTTTTCAAACTTTTTCACATTTAATTTTGGTTTTCTGCCAAAGCTGTTGGACAATAAGTGTAGTTTTTACTTACCACTAATAAGAAAATGCAGTCAGTATTTTAATATAAATACAGAAGTTTGTTTCTAAAATGTCCGTTAATGTTAAATTATGCTGTATTTGCATACATCTACGGCATTTATTTCAGGGGAGAAAAAAGAGGCAAAGCTGTGTGGTAATTACCATTTTCTTTTTCAAAAAGCACAGCAGCTACCATACAAACAAAATTTTTCTGATTATCTGACTTCCCGTGTTGTTTGGTCATGCCTGCCCTTTCCCTAGACTTAAAATATATTGTAAATTACTATGTTTTTTCAAGTCAAGCTTTATTCTAAGGCACCTTTCTGGATAGGTGAGACAGATGCATGGGCACCTATGTCAATGCTCTATATTATTTGCTTTCCATTTTAGGAAGCGATGTGCAGAAGATGATTTAAATAGCTAAGAAGAGATTGAGATGCAGTGTTTCTGTTACCACAGATCATAAATAGTATTTGCTTATTGTATGTCTTACAAGTTGGTTCAACAGTAAGACTATGTAAGATCCTTCATTGGTGGTGGAAAAGGACAGAAGGAATATGTTAGAACTCCATTAAAAGTTGGAAACTCAGTGGTGAATCACCACCTCATCTGTTACGGATGGTACACCCGCATGGGAATGAATCGTTCCTGTTACACTAGGTATTAGCACTGTGTTATAGATCACGTTCATTTTCATGTGTTCTGTTTTTCTGCAAATGTTTGCAAATGCTTCATTAAAATTTTAAAATGTCAGTAACTGGTACTGCAATTTTAAGTCTTTTCACTTCATTCTTAAATTCAGAATAACAAAAAAGCTTGAAGAAAGACGAGAAGAGAAAAGGAAAGAGGAAGAACAGGTAACACAAAGATGTAAAACTGCTTGCACTTTTTTTTTTATACCCTTGTTTGAATAAATGCCTAATTCATTTTTAAACAAATGTACTTTGGTCTTGTCTTACTCTTGTCCAAGGCAATTTCATGATACAATTTTTATGTATCTGTTGTTTATTCAGAAAGAAATTAAGAAAGAAATTGAACGGAGAAAAACTGGAAAAGAAATGTTGGAGTACAAAAGACGCCAGGAAGAAGAATTGACAAAGCGTATGTTAGAGGAAAGGAACAGAGAAAAGGCAGAAGAGAGGGCTGCTAGAGAGCGTATAAGACAACAGATTGCAATGGTAAGTTTTTCATTTTGGAAGATAGCTTGCTGCTTCTCTCTCTCACAAGGGCCACCAGCGTACTACACCGATAAGTTTTCTCATTCAGTGAAACTTGGAAAGATTGCCCGTTTTTCTGTTGGAATCCTGTGGCCTTGTGTTGTAACAATGCCTGCGTTTGGGGTTGGAACTTCTGCTTTCGTACTCATAATGATCTTTTCTATCCGAACGAACATACCAGCTCTTCTGCCATATTCTGTCTCATCCTGAGCCCAGTGGAGAATTGTCATTTAAACATAACAATAGTTGCCATAGAAGCATGGTTCTGGAACAGAAGCACAGGGAGTATTTAAATGTGGAACATGCAGGAGAACACTGCTCTCAAAATGGTGGGGAGGATTATTTTGTAAGTTTGTATATATGTGTGTACATATATGGATATAAACAGTTCGTAACAATGGGAATCCCTCATTATTAGGTTTTGGCCTTAGAACACTTAGAACTGTAATCGTGTAACTTGTAAGATTTCTCTGTTTCTCTTCACTGGAGTGTTAAACTTGCATGGGAAGATCATCTGTTAACAACTGCTCGTGGGAAGTGACTCGCCGAAAAGTGTGTCATCTTGGCTAATGAGATGAGATTGTGCGGTTTGGCAGCGAATAATTCTTTGCAGCACTACTGTCTCTTCTCCATATGGCCCACTTATATCCGTGTGGTTGGGTGCTGAGTACAGACCGTAGTGCTCTGTTTTAATGAATATTAAGCTACAATTTACAGTAAAAATTAAGGTTTCTGTTTGGTTCTTTCACAGGATCGTGCTGAGAGAGCAGCTCGCTTTGCAAAATCGAAGGAAGAAGCAGAAGCTGCGAAAGCGGCAGCTCTTCAGGCCAGACAGGCTGAAATAGAGGCCAGGAAAGAAGCATCTCAGAAGGAGCGAAGGTGAGTTGCTCTAGAGAAAGAAGTGTATATTTTTGGGGAAAGACGTAAAGACACTTTACATAAACTTTAAAGATACGTAACATACATATTTATTAATTGATGCCATGTTGAACTGTTTGAATAGTGACGTAAAAAGTTGGCTTTTTTTATAATATTTATTCATAGCTATTTACATGAATATTGTGTTCTCTGGTAACTTTTGCCCTTTTGACATTTCTGATTATGAAACACTAACCGCCTTTCCTTGTGTGTTATTTAAATCAAAGATCAGGCACAAAAAGCTGCTAACTAAAATACCACATATAATGGGGCTAGGTGGGGAACTAGAGGAGGTGAGAATATGACAGCTAATGACTGGGCAGAATGGCTCGATAATGTCACAACTGCGCTGGGGAGCTCTGTGTGCAGCGGGCTTGGACTCAGCAAGGCTTGCTTGGGCTCACCAGCTGTCCGTGTCAGAGCTGTCTCCTGCTGTGCTCAACGCTACTGTTTTAAGAAATAGTCTAACCTGTAGAGACCTTGTGTGGAGTTACGGATCCGCCGTGAGTCTAGTACTGCCCCTGAACAGAGGGCAAGCACGGGACTCACGGCCTGGGTTGGCGCTGAAGCTCAAACAGTGATGTTGGGCCATAGCTAGTTGAATATAAAATTACTTGCCAAGCCAGCTTAAATGTCTGCACCCTCATCGTACAGCTTCTTGAAAAAAAGAACAAAAGTAATACAAGCAACATAAAAGACATATGGTTTATATTTCATTCACGAATTTTTTTGATGATTAATCTATATATATCTTGTTTGAACGGTGATGGGTCTTGGACTCTGATAAAAGCCAGAGGAGATGTTGTGTGAGATATAAGCAGGCGGTTATCAACTGTGGATCCAACCTTACAAACCGTCCGCGCTGCCATAAGTAGGATGACTGTCCCTCTCTTCCACGTTTCAATACTGCCAGGCCAAAGTTTGTCTGTCACTGTTCATGTGCTGACTGACGCGATGTGTGTCCTGCAGTGCAATAGCCAGGATTCAGTTCCGCCTCCCAGACGGATCGTCCTTTACTAACCAGTTCCCATCAGAAGCACGCCTGGAGGAAGCAAGGCAGTTTGCTGCACAAGTAAGTTGGTGTTTGGTTTTCTCAGCTACATGTTGATTACAACTCGATGTAGCGTCAGCTAGTTGTTGATCGTGGTAGAATTGTCATCAACTGCTTTCCTGTTTGTTTACTTGAAGGGGGTTTTGGTAGCAGCCTTCTCCAGTGCCAGCAGCTGCCTTTGTGTTAGTGCTGCATATCAGTAGTGAGGGATAGTAGGGTATGAGAAATCCTTCATTTCTCTCTATGAGGATATCTCATAGTTTGGCGTGGAACTCTTGGGTCAGTATGGCAAGGTCTGCTCAACTGTCAAATCTGCAGTTGTCTGAAAGTGAACAGTTATAAATAAAAAGTTTTCTTTATATTCTCACAGACGGTTGGTAATGCTTACGGCAATTTTTCACTGGCGACAATGTTTCCCAGAAGGGAGTTTACCAAAGAAGATTATGGAAAGAAGTTACTGGAGCTTGAGTTAGCACCCAGTGCTTCAGTGGTGTTGCTGCCGGTAGGTGCTGGGTTTTGGTTTCTTTGCTTTTCATTTTCTTGCGAACAGCAGAACTGTAGCTGTATATTTGCTGTAAGTTGGCCATGATTATGTTTGGCTTGAATTTTGGTCTTTCCTTTACCCAAGACAGATTGCAAAATTACTTTAATTTTTGTCAGGACTGATTTGGAAGACTTTTTCTGAAGCAGATAAATGGTGGCATGGATATTTGTCTAATGTGTAGCCAAACGAGTTCTCTTGTGTCTGCTGAGCTGCTTCTAAGTTACGAATTAAATACTCTGTCTACAAGTGCATGACTTCAGTGTCTGACAAGTTTGCTTTATGTGTTCATGACCAGGCGGGAAGACCTGCTACGTCCGTTGTTCAGGCCTCGGGCGGTGATCTGTGGAAGTTCTTGGGCACAATACTTTACCCCCTCTTAGCCGTTTGGAGACTTATTAGCAACTTTCTGTTTACGAGTCCACCTCCCTCACAGTCTACTGTGAGATCAGCTCATCAGCAAGACCTTTCGAATCCTTCAGCGTCCAGCAGTGTTGAGCAAAGCAGGTAATCAAAGCTGATGAAGGCAGCTGTTTCTCAGACCGCTTGCTGGGGTTGCTTTCACCTTTGTAGTGGGGAACGGAACTGTATCTGTCTCTTAACTGCTGCCCTCTTCTTGTAGTTTCTGGCCACCGCCCTCCCCACTGGTTAGGGATGACCTGGTGGCTGGTGAACTGCATGGCAGCTCTGACTAGGGTTTCTTGGTTTTCACATGCGTGATTGAGCAAAATCCTTGTTGTTTGCTGCAATTTTCAATTACAGAGTAAAAAGCACTGTCTTGCAGTCTTGTGGATAGGGAATTCAGCTGTAACTACAACTGTGGGCTTCGCTTCAGCTGATATTGTTTGGAAGATAAAAATTTTGGGTTAGATATCAAATTGCTATGGTATGGTTGTATGAGAAACTTAAGCAACTGCAGTCTGATTTTGACAGTTAAGGTTTTGTGCTGCGTAGAGAAGGAGAGGTCTCCTGTACCAGGAGAGCCGCTGGGCTGTTTCACGGGAAGCAGCCACGTGTGGCGTCAGTGGCAGGTGTGGGAAGCAAGAACCTGTCCATTTGTCTGACAGCTAAATGACAAATTTTCAGCTGGGCATAGCTTCCCAAGGAAACAAGGGGCTGAAGAGAACTGTTACTGGGGATAAGAGAAAGAAGGAAGGATGCGTGATTTGCATTTACTCCATTTGCTTCTCTTGTGTAATTACTACTGGGGAAACTGTCAGACCTCACTGTCATTTGTACCCTAGGCAAGCAGTCAGGAAACGAGTGGTGGAAAAACGGGGGGAAGACTTCAAAAAAGAAGGCAAAATATATAGACTGAGGACTCAAGACGATGGAGAAGATGAAAACAATACTTGGAATGGAAATTCTACACAACAAATGTAGTTTTGAGTAACTGCAGTAATCACTGCCTGGCTTTGTTTTTTTTCCTTATTTGATCTAAGTCAACTAAAGCTTCTGGACAAGTGGGGTTTATTTTACACTGACTGAATTACTTAATTCTTATTCCTGCAGTGGAGTATGGAATAAAGTCACCTAAGTCAGAGCAATCGAGTGGGTGTAGCTGAGGCGTAGGAGCAGAGTTAGAAAGACTGAAAATCTCCATCAGCTTTCATAATCATTACCCTACTGCCATAGAAAGGCACTTTTTAATCTATAAATATTCTGCTACATAAATTTAAGGGCCAGATTATTAATATAAAGGGTCGTGTTAGGCAATGACTGGTTAAAATGAGGGTTTCAGAAGCACTATAAGTAGAAAATCAGGTAACTAATTTATGTTTAACTTTTTTTTTTCTTGCTTCTGCAACTGCAAGCAAAACCTTGTAGTTTTTAATTCCCCAAGCACTCAATAAACTATTTTCCAGAAAATGTAACTGTCTTCCCTTGTGGAATTCCTCTGAAGTACTTGTGTCACAAGGAAGCAAGCAGTTAGGATCATACGCTGAAATTTAAAATATAGCAGACAAACTTTTTATTCTAGTTTAAATGACCTTACTCGAGTTGGTCACGCTGAAGTCTGGTAAAACATGTCTGAAATAGTGTTTTGGGTCCAGGCAATGGTACAGGAAGAAAAAAGATGGGTCTTTGTCACATAAAATGGAAATGTTGTGAGCAGAGGGTGGCAATGTGAGAGCCTGGAAGCTTTTGTTTTGGAGGAAGGGTCCTGGCCCTCCTGCCTGGAAGGGTATCGGCCCTCCTTCCCCCACAGCAGGTACTGTGCAGCTCGTTGCTACAGACCTAAATATTACAGGTGTTCTCTGCTCCTTCAGATTCCTATTTAAAGGAGATTATTTAATAAAGTATCACACTCTGTTCAAATGTGAAGGCATAGTACTAGGGCCACTTCCATTATTTGTTTAATAATTCATAATACATAATTAAAAAAATACCATATATGAAATAAAGAAAAGGGAGAAAACCCCCAATACAGTAGCTGCAATAGAACAGTACATTCTCCTAGACCAGTTTCACCAGTATAGACACTAACTTGTTTTAAAAACACTAAGAAGCAGTAGAGCTTCTGGGGGCTGCTCTCGAATCGCTTGAAGAGACCCTGCACCATCCGAGGGGAGATGATGAAGCGAGAACAGATGAAAGTTCAAGTTCGGAATCCTGAAAAAGCAATTTTCACTTTTGTCTGTAAGAAATGAAATCAATAATGCCTGGGGAGAAGAGACACGGTTAACACAGGAAAATATTTTTCTTCATATTTTAAAGTTGGTAAACAAAAATCAAAATGATGAGGAGCCATCTCTAAGGCAAGACACAAAGTCGCAGTAGTACAAGCAGGTTTCTTTTCCTGGTGCTATGAACTTTTTTAATAAAAAATACCAGAGCAGAACACATGCTTTAGCAAATGTAAACTTTACAGTTTACTAAGTTGCGTGTGTGTTCGTTTACGGGATCTTTTGGATAATTTTCCATACTTGTATGCAAAAAGAGCCAAGCCCAATACTCCAGCTGCAGAAAGAGCAAAAAGCACGTACAGTGCTACTTCTGCACTGTGTGATGGCAATTCCAATCCCAGAAAGTGCACGCTGTCAGCCGGTCCTGGCGTGGGGGCTGTCGGTGTCACTGTCCCTGGGAAAACAGTAAGAAAGCGTTGGTGCGCAGCCCGGGGTGCGCTCTGTGATGCGCCTGTGCACTGCTGCGCCCTGCCTCCGCGGGGCTTGCGGTCCTGCTGTTCAGTAGCAGTCATCATGTGGGATCAGTGCCTGAGGCCGTTCGAGCTCGGAGTAAAGGCACAGCCAAGGCTGGCGGTGCAATTCTTGAGACCCCCGCAGAGGTGAGCGTGCTCTGGCTGCCACGGTCATCCCTAAAACCCCACACTAACAGTGGTGGTTGCTCAACGTACTCTAGTTCAGAAAATGTGAATATGAGAAGAATCAATATTTCCAAAGGCTTACCCAAACCACTGACTTGTATAAAGTATTCAAAATCGTGTAGAAAAAATGGTGTGGGAATACTGAACATGTGGTTTGGAAAATATCTTAGGCAGTTCTCTTAATCAGATAAGAGTAGCACAGAATAACTTTTTTGCTGCATTTTGGAGACAGGCACGAAATTTAGTCATTGTTCTGTTTTTGCGTACAAAAGTGACATAATTCCACCTGAATGTCTTCAGTCATGACAAAGACTGGTGATTAGTCAGTGTGCTACTGGAGCCTTTAACCAGAATGTTACAGAAAATGGTGGCGTCCTTAAAGACCACAGAGTATGGACATCTTTTGGGACTGGAATCCCGCGCGCGTGCGTGATCTCTGCTGCATCACTTACCTTGAGGCTCCAGTTCCAGACAGGGATGCGGGCCCATTGCTGGGTCTGGAAACCCGTTGCAGTTGATGATCTGCGAGTAATACCTGGCAGAGGCCTTGGGGAGCCGCGGCAAGCTGGAGTCCGTGAGGTTCACATGATAGAACCCAAACCTTTCGTCGAAGCCCATGGCCCACTCCAAGTTGTCCATCAGCGACCATGCAGTGTAGCCTCGTAAGTCAACACCGTCGAGCACAACGGCTGTTCCCAGGAGCGGAGAGAACAGGTTAGCTGTGTGGCTGGGTGACGGGAGGCGTCACCACGAGGCCGGAAGTGGCACGAAGATGCTGAGGATGCTACAGAGCAGCGGGGTGCCAAGTGCAGCGAGGTTGCTGCGACTTTGGTTTCGCTGTCTCCCCGTTCCCACCTGTCTCATGCGTTGTCTCAGCTCGGTTTTGAGGTGGTTCAGCTGGCAAGTTATGGCTAACAAGCAACCAATGTAGCTCAGTCAGCCTGCCAGTACTGGAGACTGCTTTCCCCTGCTCCAAAAATCAAAGCTTTTGTCCAACAAACAAAGGTTCAGCAACAGAGGAGAAAAGCCATCAACACGCAACTGGTGTTTAAACAAATGCTTGTTGGGGCCTGGCTGCTAAAAGGCGGTAAAGGAGCCCTTGCTGAACACCTGGCCAGCAGCTCGCAGCAAGTCAGAGAAGCAAACTGAAAAAGCCCTTCCCCGATGGTGCTCGACCACTGCTGTAACTGAAACCAGTTTGGGGATTTTTTTTTTTTTTGCTGTTTTTTGAAAAGATGCAGTTTTCAGACACAGCAGTAGTCAAACTACAAGTCAAAATAGGTATTCATCAAGTACCTTCTCTCACAGATGCAGCTACACAAGAAAGCTGCAGTTACCCTACTAAACCCAGGGTTTGTTCTTCCTTTAGATCACCTCTCCCCACAAAGCTGTGGCTCTCCACAGGCTCTTTCTGCTAAACCCGAAGGTGCTCAGAAATGAACACAGTGTAAACCCGTGTGAGTGCGTAAGTTGCAAGTGTGATGGCAGCGGTCCACAACTTGCTTTATACACGTCAGTCCTGTGGCAAGAAGCCTGTGCTCTAGAGATTTGGATGATCAGATTTAAATAATCGTCCCTACCTTTCAGCGCTTCATTAATGTAGCTCCGATAGTAATGCGTTCGCCAAGTGTCGTTGAAGTCTAAGGTGCCCCTTTCCGAGATCCCATTTTCAGTCACGTAAATGGGAGGGTTGTTGTACTCTTCCTTGATCCATCTCAGGAGCTTTCGGAACCCGAAGGGTGTCACCTTCAGCCAGAAGGAACCCGACTTCAGCCAGCTGCGGTCGGTGACTGACGCTACACCCCTGCGGAGGAGGACACACTGATGGAGGTGCCAGGCCAGACCACTTGCCCCTGTGCCTGGCACCTCGTTGCTGTGGGGCTGAGAAACACGGTGCGGAGCTCTGCAGAAAGCTGGACCAGGTTGATGTTGTGGAAAGCTGGCAAAAGCACAGCGGGCTGAGGTGGTGCTTGTGCTTACAAACCTCTAGAAAACACTTTTCATACTTTGTTGTACAATCATGTTCTGCTTAGATCAACTGTGATGGCTGAGGGTGTGATGTTAGCTCCTGATCTTTGTCCTTTGACACCATTTGTACTGTTCAATTTACAATGCAGTGCTTAAGCACACAAAATTGCAATTTCCACCGACACACAGGAATGCAAAACTGAGCCTAGCGTCCATCCATAGGGCTAAACCACAGGGGCTGGGATGCAGCAGCAAAGGGAAGTTACAGTAATTTCATACATTCTCAGTGGAAGTGTTTCAGAAAACAGCCAATGTTCACCCCCGTGTGTGGTCCCACCGTTACCTTAACGCTCATCAGAAAAACTGGCAAGCTCCTATGGTTTACCTTTTGAAGCTGGGGAAGGAAATTGGGATCTAAATAAAAATCCTTACTTATATATGCTTAACTATGAAGTGATTTAATTATTTAGGCTTTGAACTGACATTTACCTGATGTGGTGAGAGAACTAACAACTGTTTAACAGCAAATGGAGCAGTCGCCATAAACCAGGATAATCTAGCAGTTCAAACCACAGACTGAGGGCAGGAAACATGATAAATACTGTTTACAGCTGATCCCAAACCATTAGGAGGCTTACCAGTACAGATTCCTTCCTTTAGTAGATCCTCTAATTTTCTTTGTTCTGTTTTAACCATTCACGTTTATCATCAAGTCTGTTAAAAAGGGCTGTTGCTGGACGTTTGTGAAAATGACAGCACCACAGGTACTGTTTGGGGATATTTTCCCTAGTATTGGTTAAAACGCCCGTCTCATGGCTTTATTTGCTGTCAGTTTACATTGCTCAGTTGGCCCAGGCTCCAGGTGCACGTATTTTACTTAACCAATAATTTACTTTCATCTCTTACCTATCAGAGTCATACGACAGAACAGCAGCAGCATAGTTTAAGTTGTATGTTAAAACTGTAGTATAATGATTTAGACCAAAGTAGTCATATGTGCCTTTAATTCTTTGCTTTTCACTTTCCGTAAATTCTGGGAGTCTGCAATAGAAAATGGAGAAAAGCATAAACCCCTCAAAATGTAAGTCTGCTCAGGATTTCCCCTTCTTTTGCTTGTATCCCTCCCCAGTCCCATTGTATAAACTAAGCTTTTACTGGAACGTGCAATCCGTGCTGCCTGCTCTAACGTTCTCCAAGAGAGGAACAGACCTTTCCTTGCCCAGGAAAGAGACACAGCTGGCTAGAGGTCCTGCTCATGGTCAGACAAGAAGTTTAACCATCGTCCTGCTTTGCAAGACAAGAAACAGTGTTTGCCCTGTCAGGACTGCTTTGGGAGAACCGGCAACGACAATAATTTTTGTTATCATGTGCTTACCACACCCCCACGGAGATCCAGATCTGCAGTGTTCGGGAGTGACCTGTCCCAGGCCACCATCCTGCAGCAGCAATTCTAGCTCTGACAGAGGGAAGCACACAGTGGTGCTTCCTGGCAGCCAGTGACACCCAGCGGGTCCTGTCCCTGCTCACGGGAGCTGTCACGAAGCCCCTCAAAACACTGCACTCCCGCTTGCGTGCGCTGAGGTGCAGCCAGTCACCTGGGCTCAGGTGTGCTTCACAGCAGCAGGGGAGCAGGCGTCTGCTACAAGAGGAGCTCTTCTCTGTGTGGCAGTGATAGTACTTGGTAGGTCATGGCAGGAGCTAATACAGAGTTGTCCCATAAACTCTGGCTTCTACACGAGAAACAAAAACCTTGGAGCCTGCTGGGCTCCCCAGTTCAAGAAAGATGAGGAGCTACTGGAGAGAGACCCACGGAGGGCTACGAGGATGGTGAGGGGACTGGAGCATCTCTCCTACGAGGAGAGGCTGAGGGAGCTGGGCTTGTTCAGCCTGAAGAAG
>Ga0065711_1038120_pt1 | contig 19134 bp, 25 predicted proteins | sample Hoacrofraction12_FD_59098 | JGI IMG/M metagenome (GOLD analysis project Ga0065711, IMG submission 59098) | Hoatzin crop microbial communities from Cojedes, Venezuela - Epithelial fraction 12 v2 (version 2) | ecosystem: Host-associated > Birds > Digestive system > Esophagus > Crop | place... | reverse complement strand
GCAAGTTTGCTGATGACACCAAACTGGGAGGTGTGGTAGATACACCAGAAGGCTGTGCTGCCATTCAGCATGACCTGGACAGGCTGGAAAGTTGGGCAGAGAGGAACCTGATGAGGTTCAACAAGGGCAAGTGCAGGGTCCTGCACCTGGGGAGGAACAACCTCATGCATCAGTACAGGCTTGGGGCGGACCTGCTGGAGAGCCGCTTTCCAAGAGGGACGTGGGTGTCCTGGTGGACGACAGGTTGACCATGAGCCAGCAGTGTGCTCTTTCTGCCAAGAAAGCTAATGGGATCCAAAGACGCATTAGGAGTAGTGTGGCCAACAGGTCGAGGGAGGTTCTTCTTCCCCTGTACATTGCCCTGTTGATGCCCCATCTGGAGTACTGTGTCCAGTTCTGGGCTCCCCAGTTCAAGAAAGATGAGGAACTACTGGAGAGAGTCCAGCGGAGGGCTACGAGGATGATGAAGGGATTGGAACAGCTCTCCTACGAGGAGAGGCTGAGGGAGCTAGGCTTGTTCAGCCTGAAGAAGAGAAGGCTGCGAGGGGACCTAATAAATGTTTATAAATATCTTAAGGGTGGGTGTCAAGAGGATGGGGCCAGACTCTTTTCAGTGGTGCCCAGCGACATGTCAAGGGGCAATGGGCACAAACTGTAGCACAGGAAGTTCCGTGTGAACATGAGGAAGAACTTCTTCCCTCTGAGGGTGGCGGAGCACTGGAACAGATTGGCCAGGGTGTGGATAGTTAGGGCCTGGCGGTCGGAAGATGTCGTGCTGTACGGAAAGGTAGGCCCCCCCCTCCTCTCCTGATAACCAGTAGCGTTTAGCCCATAGGTGTAAGCGGACGGAAGTGACGCTGTAAACCTAAGCTATATAATACTGTGCTACCCGTCAATAAACGCCATTTGCCATCCACCACATTGGTGTCTGCGAGCTGATGGCCTGAGCGGCCTGGGGTTGGTCGCCGTGCCGTTCCTGAACCAGGTCGCCACGCCAACAAAGGCAACACCAGGGATGTTGTGGATTCTCCTTCTCTGGAGATATTCAAGACCCGCTTGGACAAGGTCCTGTGCAGCCTGCTTTAGGTGACCCTGCTTCGGTAGGTGGGCTGAACTATATATGACCCACAGAGGTCCCTTCCAACCCCTACCACTCTGTGATTCTGTGATGGGCAACAAACGGGAGCAGTCAGAAGCCATTGTGCAGCTGGAAAAAAAAGATAGAATTGCAATCATGGAATCATGGTGGGATGACTTGCCAAATGGGAGTGCTACAACAGATGGCTATTAATTCTTCAAAAATAGTAGAGAAGGAAAGAGAGGTGGAAGGGGTAGCCCTGTAACTTAGGGTGTGTTTTGACTGTCTAGAGCTTAATAATGGTGATGAAAGGGTTGAGTCTTTATGAGTAAGTGTCAGGGCAAAGGCCAACAAGGCAGATATCACAGTGGGAGTCTTTTACAGACTGCTAAACCAAGATGAAGAGACTAATGAAACACTCTGTGAGTAGCTAGGAGATGTCTCATGATCACTAGCCCTTGTTCTCATGGGGGAATTCAAATTACCAGAAGTCTTCTGGAAATACAGTACAGCAGAGAGGTAACAAACCAGGAGGTTTCTGAAGTGTGTAGATGATAACTTCCTGTCACAGCTGGTGAGGGAGCCAGCTAGGCAAGGTACTCCACTGGACCTGTTGTTTGCAAGCAGAGAAGGACCTATGGGTGATGCTGTGGTTGGAGGCCGTCTTGGAAATGATAGTTTCCGATTCTTGGAGAAATGAGAAACGGGATTACTGGAACTGTAAAGTGATACCTTGGCCTTCTGGAGGGCAGACTTTGGGTTGTTTGGGAGCCTGGTTGACAGAGTCCCTTGGGAGGAAGTCCTGAAGGGCAAAGGAGTCCAGGAAGTCTGGATATTCTTCAGGGAGGAAATTTTAAAGGCACAGGAGCAGGCTGTCGCTATGCACTGAAAGATGAGCTGGTGGGGAGCAAGACCAGTCTTACTGAAAGCAGAGATCTGGCTGGAACTCAGGAAGAAAAAGAGAGTTTATAATATTTGGAAGAAAGGGCAGGCAACTCAGGAGGACTAGAAGGATGTGAGGTTATGCAGGGAGAAAATTAGCAGGACCAAAGCCCAACTAGAATTTCATATGGCTATTGGTGTTTTAAAGACAAAAAAGAAAAGATAAAAAGTGTTTCTATAAATACAGTAACAACAAAAGGGTGGCTGAAGAGAACCTCCATCCTTTATTGCATCCAGGAGGAAACAGAGTGACAAAGGTTGAGGTACTTAATGCCGCCTTTGCCTCAGTCTCAGCAGTGGAACTACTCTTTTGCCCCCCTGTTCATACAGCTGCCCCTCCCCAGCCATTTCAAAGTGAAACACTGCCTGAGTTTCAGTGCTGTCTGGCCTGAAATTGGCATTGGTATCTTCTGGAAAAAAAAAAAACAACACACTGCAGTTCCTTGCAAGAAACATCAGAAAAACCACTGTGTAGGTACAGATGATTTGTTTTTTTTAGAATTATCTATCCCAATTTACTCTAAAATAAATAAATAAAATAATTTTTTAATTCCAAAAGAATCTCCCAACTGGTGTTAAGTATTTCAGCAGTTACAAGGACAATTACCTGGGGAAGGAATAATCAACATGTTCTATGTTTTATTTACGTCTTTTGGTTAGGGATTTTTTGCTTTCTGGGTAACATTATATCCATTCACACCCTCAAGTTATGTCGATTTATTGTACTCTGTCTGCAAATAGACATTCAAAAAAGCCCCAAATCCTCTGCATCCTTTACTCTTTTGCATTCTATTGTTTTTCTCTGCCTGTATGTCTGTCATAGTTTAATCCAGCAGCTGGCAACCAGGACGATGCAGCCATTCACGTGTTCCTTCTCCCCCTGGAATGCATTGGGGAATATGGGTAGATGGCCTTGCTGGACTTATCAACACCAGGCTCGCTGGGACTCATGAGTCAAACACCAAAGAGTTAACAAAAGGGAGAGGTTTGATTTGAACAAGGAGCCAGCTTAGCTTAGTTTATCGTATCGGACAGAAGTAATGTGTGGATGGCCCAACACTGAAATCAACTGTGTGACACCTGGGATGAGGTGGAGGCCTCACAGTCAAGCTGAGTCCAACTTCTGACACCGCAACATGCTATGCCAAGAGCCAACACATAATAACTGACTTAGTCCCACCTCCCCAACATCTGCAGAAGGAACACGTTTTTGGTAAGAGTCATGCCTCTGAATTTGTCAGATGTATCCGTGGGAAAATATGATTATCTAAAGCACTAAACTATTAGCTTAAGCTCAGTTTTTGTAGACAGTGCATTTATCAACAGAAATCCTGAATCTGTGATACCTGTAACTTGACTAAATTGCCTATTGTTTCAACTTTGCAAAACTGTTTCATTGAAAGTCTCTAGGAGGGCTCTGACATGAACACATTGACTCTGATAAGTAGCTACATACCTAATCCCTTAGACATAAACCATTGACCAGATGTGGGACTAGGAGTGGATTCAGGCTCCTCTCTCTGAGCAGGAGTTCAGCAAGTAAGGGAGTCCACTCTGAACCTTGTGACTCCCAGCTCTTGTACATCTGCTCATTAGCCAAATATGGGAAACTGAAAAATGTCCTTGATTTCTCAGCAACAACCAAAACCATCAGTGTATTGTCAACATTCTTCTTACACTAAATCCAAAACACAAAAGCTACTAGGAAGAAAATTAACTCTGTCTATCTCAGCTGAAACCAGGACAGTGTCTTATTTATTTATTTTCTTCCTCTTTATTTCTCTGTACAAAGTATTTGAGAATAATTTCAAATTGCTAAAGAAAATTAAAGTTTTATCATACCAGTAGAATCATTTACCTTAATGATTTCCAGTAACCTTATTTTCTATACAGAAGCTTATTTCTTATTTAATAGCATGGCGGTCTTCCTTTTATCCAGATATTCCAAGAGTTGAGTTATTGAGAATCTTTTAAAATGATCTTTAATTTAATAGATGAAAAATTCTCTCTAGGTCACTTTTGTGATAGCTATATGCTGTCCTGTAGGAAAAATTTATTTACTCAACATCCTTTGAAGTATAAAAATGATCTTCATAAAGACTCAAAAATAGTGCACATTTTTATACAGCTAGGGTTCTCACCTGTTTTTCTTCTCTGTTCGTTCTAAAATATACTGTTGGTTTGAGAATCCATCATGGAGTATTTTTTATTTTTAATTCCTTTTGCTGCTGATGTAGTTGAAGAAGCCCTTCTTCTTGTTTTTGACATCCCTTGCCAGCTTCAATTCCAGGTGGGCCTTGGCCTTCCTCGTTGCATCCCTGCATACTCTGACCACATTCCTATATTATTCCCAAGTGGCCTGTCTCTCTTTCCACATTCCATGGACCTTTCTCTTCCACCTGATCTCCACTAGAAACTAGTTTTTCAGCCATGCAGGTCTCCTGCCTCCTTTGCTAGATTTCTTTCTCAGGGTTGCGCTGCTCCTGAGCGTGGAGGAAGTGACGTTTAAACAGCGACCAGATATTGCCCATGCTGCATGTATTGGTGTAGATGCACTTCATTTGGGCTATTGATCCAGTCACTTTTTGAGGGGGAGAAGCCCTAATTCAAATGCGACTGTTCTCAGGCACTTCTGCGGTTTCTAACACCTCAATAACCCTTGTCTCTTTGCTGCTGCATGGATTTCCATCACCTGCCTCCACTGAGATGGCAGACTGAAGGACCTCACTAGCATACCATCCCTGAAAGTGGTGTGCCACCCCAGGCTTATCTCTGATCTGTCATCAAATCTCATTTTACTTCAGAATACAAATTACTTTGCTGAAAAAATAAGATTAATGAATGATGTGATGGAATAAATCCTTTTTAAGTCCAGAATTAGAAAACTATTGCTAATACTTCATAACCAAGTATTGTTAATATTTCATGACCAAATTGTTAATACTTCATGACCAAATGCTGAAAGTCAGAGGTCAGTTCATGACTGAAGTTTATGTGTAAATGTAACAATTCCACTTTCCTTTTTAAAAAAATTGCTGCAACATTTTTGTATTTTTTTACAATATAAGTAGTTTTTATTTTTCTGAACAGTGTGCTTATAAAAAAACAATTCTTTGTAAAAGCCTGTGAACAAAACCACTTTCTTAGGTTAAGTAATATTTCTTGGATTACACATCAAGATTAATCTGTTTCTCAAGATGGAAGTTACTTGTTCCACATATAAATCTAAAATCAAATTTTTCTTTAAAAACCCAAAATCAAACAAACAAACAAACTTTTACCTACTGCTTTGCCTGTATTCATTTTTAACATTTAAACACTCATACACTCCTATGTCATTGCAGCTTCAATTTGAAGACTACTTGATAGTCACTGTAAACCCTGTGTTTCTTCTGAAGAAGAAACTTGACAGAAAAAACCTGAGTAAGATTGATTGCAAAAAAATTAAAAACACATGCCTTGTGAGTCTGATCTGCTGGCTTACTCTATGTTCTGTACACTTTGTGGTAAAAAAACTAAACTCCCAAACTCCACAACAGCAAAGGAACTACGTGCATAACATTGTAACCATTAGAGTACATCTACTAAAAAACAATTACAGCTCCAAAGTCCTTCACTGTCTCAGACTTTCTGTTGATTCTTACATCCCTTATTTCTGCTGAATTTGGAGCTTCCAGTATTCTTCTTACTGTTTTTTCCCTCTAAATTTCCCTGTGCTGGAATCACTAGCAAACTTCTGAATAAGAAATACCGAGTTCCTTTAGGACGTGGTGAAAAAATCCATTGGCTTCGACAAGTCGTCATTGTAATATGTGACAATTATGCTGAGCAAAGAGAATAATTTCATGTAATAAATTTTCTAATGTCTAATCCAGTCAAACTTCAGTAGTTTCTGACATTCTTCTAGGAAAATAGTCAATGGATTAGTATATTTGACTATCAAAAATATGTTTCCTGATATTCAGCTTAAATATTTTTATTCTCCAGATGCTGAAAAACCAATAATCTCCCCCTGGTGCTTGCGGTACACCTTTACTGCTGTTAAGATTTGTAACTGTCTCTCCTTTATTCTCATAACCAATTTACATGTATTTATCCTTCCTAAATTTTTTCTTTATGCCGGTTTCTCGATTCCCAATGATATTTTTATGGTGTTTGCTGAACTTCTTAGAGTTTAATAATCTCTTTCTTATAACAAAATGTATAGGGTTGAAGAGATTTCCAGTCATGTGCTGGGTTTGCGAGGCAAGGTTTTGGTAGCTGGTGGGCTACAGGGGTGGCTTCTGTGAGAAGCTGCCAGAAATTTCGCCTACGTCTCATAGAGCGAATGCGAGCTCCAAGATGGACCCGCCACTGGCGGAGGATGAGCCCATCAGCAAAGGTGAAAGTGCGTCTGGGATAACATAGTTAAGAAGTAAAAAACTCTGTGCCCTGGTTTTGCTTAAAACTGAAATGATTCTCTAAGTTTTTCTAAGTAACTGCATTTTTCTGTAACTGGCTGCGTATTTTACAGTGTTTGCTCTAAAGCTGAGAACACCTAATATTTACAGTTATACAGAACTACTGGTAGGAAAAGAATGTAGAAAAAGGCGTCTATTTGTAAGTACTACTATAGTAGCCGGGATCACTGATAGATCTCTGAGGTCCCACAACTGCAGAGTTCTAAAGGGTCACAGGTGCAGGGAGCCGTGGACAGGACAGGTGACCCAATATTAACCAATGTGGTTTTGCATGCCACGCACGTCATACTCAGTTTTAAACTGGGACATTACAAGGGTCTCACTCTCTTCATCCGTGGCTGCCTTCCGAAGACAACCCTGCTTGTCTTCCTGCCTGCAATCCTGATCCAGATTCCAATCTGTGCATTTCTGAATCCCAGTTTCTGTTTACTGCTGAGGTCAGTCTGGGACTTGCTGGTGCTGCCTGGCAGCTGCTGGCAGGACGCCAGAAACTCGGCACCCAACAGTGGGAAACTCAGTATCAGCTTTGTATATTTTATTTTATTTCTTTTATTATTAATATTAATATTGTTAGTATTATCTATGTTATTAGAAGAGCCATTTTAATATTCAGTTTGAAAGTCTCCTTTTTCCTTCTTTTTCCCTGCCTCTGTTGGGAAGGCAGGGTTTAATAAAGACCATCTGCCACTCAGTTTATTGCCACCCTGCTCTAACAGTGACACCCTGTACCACAGCATTTGCAGGTGGAGAGAAAAGTGAGAATATGTGAGAGAAATAACTCTGCAGACATAAAAGTCAGTGAAGAAGGAGAGGACATTCCCCTGCAGCCCATGGTGAAGACAATGGTGAAGCAGGTTGATACCCCTGCAGCCCATGGAGGTCCACCAAGGAGCAGATATCCACCCCTGGAGGACTCCATGCCAGAGCAGGTGGATGCCCAATGGCGACTGTGATTCCGTGGGGAGCTCAGGCTGGAACAGGCTCCTGGTAGAACCTGTGAACCTGTGGAGGGAGGACCCCACTCTAGAACAGGATTATTGGCAGGACTTCTGACCCCATGGGGAATCCACACTGGAGCAGTCTGTTCCTGAAAGACTGCACCTCTTGGAAAGTATCCATGCTGGAGTAGTTCGTGAAGAACTGTCTCCTGTGGGTGGGGCCTCATGCTAGAGCAGTGGAAGAGTGTGGGGAGGAAGATGCAGTAGAGACAATGTGTGATGAACTGACTGCAATCCCCATTCTCTGTCCCCCTGTGCCAGTCAGGGAAGGAGGCAGAGAATCTGGAAGTGAAGTCAAGCCCAGGAAGAAGGGAAGGGTGGGAGGAAGGTGATTTTAAGATTTGGATTTATTTGGTATTATCTTACTCCTATTTGTTCAGTGATAAATTAAACTAATATCCCCAGGTCAAGTCAGTTTTGCCCATGACAGTAATTTGTGAGTAATCTGTCACCATCTTTCTTTGGCCCATGATCCTTTCACCGTATGTTTTCTTCTCTGTCCAGCTGAGGAGGAGGAGGAGTAGGGCGGCTTTGGTGGGCACCTGGGGTCCAGCCAGATTAAACCACCACCATCTTTCTTTGACCCATGATCCTTTCACCATATGTTTTCTTCTCTGTCAAGCTGAGAGGAGGAGTAGTAGGGCGGCTTTGGTGGGCACCTGGGGTCCAGCCAGATTAAACCACCACAAATAGTCAAAATAGGGCTAGAAGAAAAAGAACTCTTACTCTATTTTCTAGCTTGTGATGCACTGTTTATAAATATTACATACCCAAGGTATGTAATGATCATGTAAGAAGTCATCTAAAATCTCAAAATATTTCCTAATGGAATTTCCAGTTATCCAGATTTATTTTAAAAGCATCTTGTCTTGTAGAAGAGCCAAAGCAGAGGAAGTTTGAAGGAAACCTGTTAATTCTGGTAGTAGTAATACATGAATAATAATGTTGTAACGCTTAAAATTGAGTGATTAACTCAAGTTGCTGTTCTGTGCCTCTGCTGCAGAGTACTTGCCATAAACTTACATCCCATCATGTTCTGACCATACCTGAAGAGAGCTGCCACATAGTATAATTACTGCAGATGGAGCAAATGTCATGAATTCTTTCAAGTTCATTACTTCATTTTTGAGAGTTTTCTGAAGTTTAGTTTGTGGATCCTTTTGCTGGCAGTCAATGCAAGATTGATAGGCGGAAAGAATCATCTGATCCTGGAAATATTAAGCAATCATTTATTAAATTCTAGCCAGAGAAGTTCATACTTGTTCTAGAAACGATGCTGTCTCAATCTGTCCTGGGTTTGGACAGGACAGGGATAATTTTCACCAGAAATCAGGAGGGGACACAACCCGGTGGGCTGACCCAACCTGGCCAAACAGAACAGGGTATTCCATACCATGTGCTGTCATGCTGGTTTCTGGTTGGGGGGAGCTGGGCGACGGGAAGGTTGTCGCGGCTTGGGAGCGTGCGCGCGGCAACAGGCAGTGAGAGTTGCTCTGTGCGTTCTGCTGTTTATTTTGTGTGTTCTCCTTATCCATATTGTTGTTGTTACTGTTCCCTTTGTTTGCTGTTCTGTTAAACTGCCCTTATCCAGACCCACCAGTTTTTGCCTTTTTCTTTCTATTCTCCTCCCTACTCCTGGGGCGGAAGGGGCGGCAGAGAAACCATGTGACCCTTTTGTTGCTGGCCATGGCCAAGCTATAACACAATCTTTCTCAGCCATGGCTTCATTCCCTCTCTCTTCATGACATAAATCGGCTTGCAGGCAGAAACTAAGAGTTGATTAACAGAAATATGAAGAACAGTGGCTAGTAAAATCAGGTAGGTCATACTGTTATATTAAGAAAGCTCCAATGAAAACAGCTTTTGAACTGCTGATAAAGGCTTTCTTCTGTTCATATTATAGTATAGCCTCGAACCTTTATTTTGCAGTGATAGATTTTCAAATGATACTAAGAAATCTTATTCTGGTTTTGTCTGTGTTGAAAAGTACTCAAACAACCTGCAGAAAATCATATTTTGTATATTTATATAAAAAATCATCTATCTACATAACCTTTTCCATCTGTGCAGACGAATTCATGCCTACTTGTATTTGCATGGTTACATCTTTGCTAATTGTAGGTTCGGGTAGGAGAAACATATTTACAAAAAGTGGGAAGAGAAGCAAAAAAAATAAGAGGAAACAAAAATGAAAGAATTCTTCACTGTCTTTATCAATCATCTCTTTTGGAAATTATTTTATCTTCAAATAATCTGTTTTATTTATTTATTTTTCTGATATAGTTGTTATTAGAAGGCTGCTCTAATTGTCATCTTCTGGGCTGTGAGCAGTTTTCTAGAGGTATCCATCAGAGCAAGCGTTGTCTTTTGGCTTTGTAGTTCATCTTTCTTCTCATTATCCTGCCTCTTCCTATCTTCTACTCATCATCAGCAAATCACAGATATCACCCATCTGACTGATTTTAGTACACAGAACAATCCACATGTTAATTTTGGATTTAAGAATGATGCTTAGTCCCTCAGGTCATCCTTCTTTAACTGAATACATCACAATGTATTTAGAATATCCTAAATGAAGCTTTATCAACGCTGTTTTTTCAGAACAGTTATTCTTGACATTATTGTCCTGATAATAAAGAGAACAGATTACCTTGTAACATTAGTCACCTTTAATTACAACTTTGATTTTGATAAGGTTGAATTCAAGGTACTCTAAATGTATAATTTTTCATCTTCAAAAAATATTTCTTTTAGTGAGTCTTGTTATTCATTCAGATTTGAGTTTTGAATTTTGGGGGACAAATGGGTATAAATATGTGTTAGGTGTTAAAATCAGAGAACTATTTCTGCCTTTCATAACAGAACTTCAGATTAAATCTTTCAGGACAGAAGACAAATTAATGAAATATGTTGCATTCCTTAATCATCAGTGCAAAATCTGTTAATTAGCCAGAGTTTTGTTTTTTTTTTTTTTGAAAAGAAGCTCATAACCCTAGAATAATTCCAAATGATTCGGATCTTCCTTTTCCAGCCAAGCACAATGACTGTAAACAAAACAGCTCCTGCTTTACCGGGACTACTTTTGTGTGCCCCAGAAAAATCTTTTTAAAGAAATGAAAATGTAATTTCCAATTATAATTTCTAAGGTTGGATACAGCTTCACATTACAAACAATGTAAGTACAGGTCTTTTATTAGATATTTAACACAGCTGAATCCTTCTGTTCCGTTTGATGATTACCAGTTAAATAAAGAATGCTAATGTTAAGACAAGACTACTTAATTAGCACTATCTACTTCATAATGACATGCCAGCCTACAGCAGCGAATGAGTTGTGAAGATGATATTCAAATAAAACTACTAGATTGTCTCACTAAGCTTTGGGGCTGGCACTTAGGCGGGTTCTCAGGATCTTGAAAAGCTCTGAAGACACATAGACAGAGTATGAGATGTAGTGAACCAAAAACTCTCTTGTAAAACTTGTTGGGGAATTTTTGTGGTATCCTTTGAGGTGAATAAAACAAAACTTGTGCTTAAATAAAACACAATAATTTAAGGAACAATTAAACACAACTTGTGCTTAAATAGAAAAGAAAAATTTAAGGAACAATGCATTGGGCAGAATCCTACCATAATACGCAATTCGACAAGGATTCTGCAAAGATGCATCACAAGCAGTTTCCTTATATACACTTGCACCAGCACCAATCCCAAGAGCAGCTGCACGGGGCACCTCAGCCCAGCTGTGGGTCCACCCCTGAGCCCACGTCTGCTGCCCAAAAGTGGTCCCTGATCTTGGGACCCTGAGTGCTCCCATTCCAGAGTGGCTACAAGACAATACTGAAGCTGCTGCTTATTTCATCACCAAGTGAAACTTCACTCCCCTGCAAGGAGTCTGTTCTGTCTCTGCCATTCCTGTTTCCAGATTGTTTAACCTCTTCTTGTAGCTGGGTCTTCTTCCCCTCCACACCAGATTATTCCTTGGTCACAAATTACCACCGCTGAGCAGTTATAACTAGATTTTTCACTTCAAACTTCTTGGAGGGTGCTGTGTTACAAAGTGGTTAATACACACTACATTTTTCCAGAAAAAGAACAGTCTGACAAATCAGGAGTCCAGAGTCTGGTTATTTTTTAAAAGCTATGTGCACAACTCACAGAAGCTTAAGAATCTCAGGATAAATAGATTTTAAAAAACGCTTACCTGACTTTGAACAATCTCTCAGTAGCACAAGCAGCTACTAACTTTTGGAAAAGATCTGTATACCTACAGAATGAATGACAGAAAGAAATGTTCTACCTCGCTATAGCACCACTCATAACAACAGAAAAACGGCAAAGAAATCTGCAGAGCTCTAGTACAACTCAGCATAAACTGTGGATGACATATTAATTCAAGGTATTTTTCACCCTCGTAGGACACATTTAACTGGAAGAAGAAGTGTCAGTAATTCTGCATCAGTATGTGGCTACTGTTTGATTGAGGCATATAAGCTGGAGTTAAATTTATTTGGGGTTTGCTTTTCAGATCCAAATGATGGAAATATATCAAGATTAAAATTTGATGCAATCTCTCTCCTTTTATTTCAAAACCTACACTATTAACTCTTTCATATAACTAGAAACATTTCAACTAAATCAAAACATAACCTAGGTACCGCATTTATTGCAATAGTCTGAGGTGTGTGCAATGAAGTCACTCAGGATACCACCATGACTGAAATCTTCATGTCTTGTATTCTTTTTCTGCTCTGTTCCTAAATTTGGTGAAAAAAATGATGATAGATTATACGAAAAATAGCACATTGGCTCCACTGTGAGTGATCTTTCTTTTGGACAATGCAACACCCAAACCCACCCAAACCAACCCATTTTCAATTCAGTGCAGTTAAGCTTTAAAATTTGAATTAGAAAGTGGTAGAGTATCTCATCCTGCAACAAGTTTTTATGAGGATTAAAGAGTTATACCAGAATTTTTTTTCTACCTCTCAGAGTCATTGATAGTAGATTTCCAGATGACATAAAATTATCTTGAGGAAGTCTCCCATGTGGGGCAACATTTCCAAGATAAGGGTGCAGTCACTCGGTATTCTAAGAGAATGGCAGAAGGTGATAACATAAGAAGACTGAAGGATTCTTCTCCAATTAGCACTACAATTAACACCCTTCCTAATGCCCTGCATTTAAAATCAATTGTATTTAAAGATGGTATTACCACTGTAAGTACTATCTTTCAAAAATACTATAAAAGCAACATACAGATGGCATTGAGAAGATATTTAAATGTTCTCTTTTGTGTTCATATGTCTTGCAGTGTACTTCTACTACAAAATTTCTTCTGTCATCCACTGAGACATTTTCTAATATTATGTATAATATATTCAATATGCTGAGGAATAAGAGTTGACTGGTGTGGCCAAAAATTTGTATGTGATCTAGCAATTTTCTAGCTGACAAAGTATTGGAGAGTGGAGGTGAGCAGGGGAAATCAGTGAAAACGAAATTTAGATTTCTGGGTAAGTCATGTAGAACACCATATTGTAAAAAAACCCCTCCTGAATAAAGTGTAACTGTGCAAGCAAGTGTAGTCTTAGCTCTCAGTATTTGTCTGACTGAGAAAATAATGATGTGAATAGCAGCAGCTGTTCTTGATGTTCTGAGTGGAAGATGACTTGTTTCATATCCTGCCTCCACTACCAAATAACCATCTCAGTAAAGAGCTAGGACACTATTGAAAAGACCATGAATATTTATTTGTGGAGAGGCAGTGAAACAGCTCCCAAATGTGATACTTCAAAAATAACTTTTTACACACTGGATGCAGTTCTGGATTTCAGACTATGTGTACTGCCTTGGTATTATCAGAGTCAATGTTTTAATGCTGCCATATAAACAAACAAACAAACAAACAAACAAACAAACAAACAAACAAAATAAATAAATGAAAATTTGAGCTGAACATTTCATAAGCATGTCAGAAAGTGTCCACTAGGAAAATGCAGCATAAAATCCACTTGAATAATATGTTATTAGTGACTTCTGCTCTTTCAATTTTCTGGTCTTTATTGTATGAATACTATCACATGTACATTTACTATGTACTCATCTGTACAAGCATCTACAGACTGCGGTCTGAAATCACCCATTTATTATTATATAATTAAGAACTCATTTCAAGACCATTTCATAATGTGGTGATGATTATTTCACAGTACCCCTATTACGAGTTTCTGCAGACACACCTGTGCTTTGTACTATCTTTCAAAACATTGCTCAGAAAAGCTGTGTAACTGTAGCTAGCCTTTGGGTAAAAATCCCTCTAGATTATTTTGGAAAGATTTAAAGAAATTTCAGCGAGTCTGAATTTTGTGTAGCCATTTACTTGCATATTTTCTTGTGTCTAGTTTTACTCTAACTCCTGCAACCTGATCTATTCATTTATTAAAATTAGCCTGGGAACGGACAGCTTATTTTGAACAAGAGTTCTACAAAGAATGCAAAGTAATAATCAGCCCAGGTTGCTCCTGCATACTTTGCGAGGTGACCAGGGATCTGCAAAGTAAACAATAAATATATGTTAGCATAGGTTTAAGTTGGACATTTGATACCTAGAGACAAATAAACAGGAAGCTGAATGAAGCACTGGATACATTTCTGAGGAATGAAGTCAGTAGATTGCAAGTGACAGGTTCAATTACTGGTCTGTGGACCAATGACACATCTGCCTTAAACTCTGAGAAATGGGCAGTGGAAAAGGGATGAATAACTCTTAAGATCTGGAGGAAATATGTAACCATTCAGGCAGAAAATTAGCAATTACATTCCGTGCCATCAGTAATAAGTATTTCAACAAAGATCTTAGGTTAACATCAAACCGTGTGACAGCATATCAACTGTTACACCTGTGTTCAATCAGCAGCCACATCAATGTGATGCTGAGCTGCTTAGTTCAAATGTGGCTTGTTCAGTGATATGTAAGATGGCTGACATCTGTTACAAAGGTATTCAAAAGCAATTTATTTCATAGTCTTGACGCTGGCAGTCGAATAATTTTATTTTTTTAAAATTTGTGTACTGACAGTTTATCTCTTCATGCTTTTGTTCTGAAACTCCATTCTCTTCCTCTCCAAACGCACACACTGTCACATATGCCCCCCATAAACTACTGTAAATGGATAATCATGCTAGATATACAGTCAATATATTTACTGGTAATAACAATGCAAGTGGTAAAGCAAATTGCTGAATTCAGAAAAACAGAACTCTAGTCATTTCCACCTTAAAATGGAATCTAAAGTCACAATATGGAACCTAAATCCATTGCCATTATTATGCCATTGAAGAATAAAATTTAGTGTCAAAAGCCAAATAGATAAATATATAATCAATACAAAATAACACATTAAAATAGGAACAGCTTTATAAATATTAAAAATACACATCTGTTTCCACTTTCTATGATACATATTTTTGAAGGGATCTTCAAAAGTGTTGGGAATATTTTCATTAGTCTGTGAAAAAATGTCCTACGGATACAGTTAAGGACAGAAACAATCTGTCCATATTGCCTGATTTCTGAACGTTGTTTGTTCAAGGTGTTTTGGGGGGTTTGTTTGTTTGTTTGTTTTAATGCTCACTTTTAATGTCCTTAAGAGTGTATCTGTGTGGTTGTCAGTAGCTTTTGTCTGCATACCTGCCTTGCTCTACAAAAACTTCTTACTACACCCATAGCTCAGAGGTCATTCCAAATTGTGTATTTCTTTACGGGACTCTGAACAGTATTCAGGCATGCTAAGCTCCACACCATTACAGATTCACTGACAACAGCCTTGCATTAAAGTATCGTTAAAGTCTTTAGTGCAGACGTACTCTAGGTATATTGCTCTCAAAACACACCTCAATTTGTTCAGTACAAACTGGGGGATCACAAAAGAGAAAAAAACAAAAACAAAACAAGAAACCATAAACAAGCGAAATATACAGAACACATTTATTTCATAGAAAGGTGTAAGACAGTCTAATCAGCAATCCTAATGCCAATATTTATGTTGCCCCTAGCTCCACAGTAAACTTTATTACACACACACCATAATCCTTTAAATTCGAGGAAAAATAAGAATTCTGAGTGTTCTTTTCCTGTTTAGGCCTAGCAGATAAAATGAGATTACTTATGGGATGTTCCTTCAGCTGATTTGCAAAGGTCACATTGCGCATACTCCTGCTGTCACCATGTATGTTAAGGCACAAACCAACAACATTATCATCTCTTTCTTCCTATAGCTATTCGAAACAGAAATATGGGTATAACTTCCCCCAAAAACTGAGTATGATTTGAGAAATACCACCAGGCTTTTCCGTCTCTAAATGAATTCTCTTTTTTTTCTTAATTTGGTCTTATGTCTATTAGCCTATCTCTATTTTTGTTTGCAAGTACTGCACTGGCCAGTCCTCTGAGAAGAAGAAAGTTGCAGCTGCTAAGTGAAAAAAATGATTTGTATAACAAATAAAAATTTCATACACTTATATGAAAGAAAAAAGGAACATTCTTCTGAACTAATTAGAGAATGCAATCACAGTAGGCTAAGAATTTTGGAAAGAAACATTTGGTTTTAATATGCTATATATTTCTGGCCCCATATTCAATTCAAATTACATTTAAACTAAGATGCAGGAATACAAGATAACAGCAGCTATGATGTTGGAAAAAAAATATTAGGAATGGAATTTTTCTAAGCTTGCTTCATTTGTCTTTCAGATCCAGCTTTAGTTTGTAAGTATCAAAATATTGTTTTTTCAGTACCTCAATTTGTACTATATAACTGAGAGTGATTGCATGGCCCTTTTTGCTGGCCATGGCAAAACTACAACACTTAATTTGGGGGATTAAGAGTCCCATATGGCCAGTGAGAAAATCTACCGGAGAGTGGAGACTGGCGGTACACTGCCGTGGCCTGAATGAAGTCACACCACCACTGAGTGCTGCTGTGTCAGACATGCTAGAACTTCAGTAGCAGCTGGAGTCAAAGGCAGCCAAGTGGTATGTCACCACTGACATTGCTAATGCATTCTACTCCATACCTTTGGAGGTTCAGTACACCTGGACTCGATAGTCCCAGGGGTGGAAACACAGTCCCACCATTTGCCATGGACTCATCCAGACTGCACTGGAAAAGGGTGAAGCTCCAGAACATCAACACTACATAGATGACGTCATTGTATGGGGTGGTAACAGCAGAAGAAGTTTTTGAGAAAGGGGAGAAAATAGTTCAGATCCTTCTGAAAGCCGGTTTCGCCATTAAGCAAAGTAAAGTCAAGGGACCTGTACAAGAGACACACTTTTTTGGAATAAAATGGCAGGATGGTCATCGTCAGATCCTAATGGATGTCCTCAAAAAAATAGCAGCTATGTCTCCACCAACTACCAAGAACAAAGCACAAGCCTTCTTAGATGTTGTGGGTTTTTGGAGGATGCACATCCCAAATTAGAGTCAGATTATAAACCCTCTCTAACAAGTGACCCAGAAGAAAAATGATTTTGAATGGGGCCCTGAGCAACAACAGGTATTTGAAAAAATTAAACGCGAGATAGTTCATGCTTTAGCCCTTGGTCCAGTCCTTTCAGGACAAGATGGCAAAAACGTACTGTGCACTGCAGCCGGCGAGAATGGCCTTATCTGGAGTGTCTGGCAGAAAGCACCAGGGGAGACTCGAGGTCGACCCCTGGGGTTTTGGAGTTAGGGATAGAAAGGCTCCGAGGCCCGCTATACTGCCACTGAAAAAGAAATTCTGGCAGCATATGAAGGAGTTCGTGCTGCTTCAGAAGTGATGGGCACTGAAACACTGCTCCTCTTAGCATCACAATTGCTGGTCCTGGGCTAGATGTTCACAGAGAGAGTCCCCTCTATGCATCATGCCACTGCTGGTACGTGGAGTAAGTGGGTCGCACTGATCACACAGCGTACCCTAATGAGAAATGCCAGTCAGTCAAGAATTCTGGAACTGATCATGGACTGGCCAGAAGGCAAAGATTTTGGAGCATCGCCAGAGGAGGAGATGACACGTGCTGAAGAGGCCCCACTGTATAACAAGCTGCCAGAAAATGAAAAGCAGTATGCCTTGTTCTTGGATGGCTCGTGTAGTACTGTGGGGAAGCAGAGGAGGTGGAAGGCTGCTATATGGAGTCATACAGGACCAGTCACAGAAATTGCTGAAGGAGAAGGTGAATCGAGCCAGTTTGCAGAGGTGAAAGCTATCCAGCTGGCTTTAGACATTGCCAGTTGAGAGAAGTGGCCAGTGCTCTATCTTTACACCGACTCCTGGATAGTGGCCAGTGCCTTGTGGGGGTGGCTGCAGAAATGGAAGAACAACAACTGGCAGCATGGAGGGAAACCCCTCTGGGCTGCCCCATTGTGGCAAGATATTGCTACCCAACTAGAGAAGCTGGTTGTAAAAGTGTGTTGCATGGATGCCCAAGTCCCTAAGAATCAGGCCACTGAGGAACATCAAAACAACCACCAGGTGGATCAGTCTGCCAAGACTGAAGTGGCTCATGTGGATCTGGACTGGCAACAGAAGGGTGAACTCTTTATAGCTTGGTGGGCCCATGGCACCTCAGGCCATCAAGGAAGAGACGCACACATAGATGGGCTTGTGACCGAGGGGTGGACTTGACAAAGGACACCATTGCACAGGTTATCCATGAATGTGAAACATGCGCTGCAATCAAGCAAACCAAGCGGGAAAAGCCTCAGTGGTATGGAGGACGATGGCTAAAAGGTAAATAAGGGGAGGCCTGGCAGATTGACTGTATCACACTGCCACAAACCCACCAAGGCAAGCACTATGTGCTCACAATTCTGGAGGTCACCACCGGATGGCTGGAAACCTACCCTGTGCCCCATGCCATCGCCCGGAATACCATCCTGGGCCTTGAAAAGCAAGTCCTATAGTGACATGGCACCCCGAAAGAACTGAGTCAGATAACAGTATTCACGTTTGCAACTGCCTCATACACACCTGGGCCAAAGAACATGGTAGTGAGTGTGTGTATCTCATCCCCTACCATGCACCAGCCTCTAGAAAAATCGAATGGTACAATGGACTGCTAAAAAAACCTCTGAGACCAACAGGGGTGTGTGAATTTCAAAAATTGGGACACTCATTTAGCAAAAGCCACCTGGTTGGTTAACACCAGAGGATCCACCAACCGGGCTGGTCCTGCCCAATCATGACTTTCATGCCCTGTAGCAGGGGATAAAGTACCTGTAGCGCACATGAGGACTTGGCTAGAGAAGACAGGGTGGGTTATTCCCGCCTCGGGCAAAAGTAAACCTGTCCACAACATTGCTTTTTCTCAAGGACCTGTGTATACCTGGTGGGTGATGCAAAAGTATGGGGAAGTCTGATGTGTACCTCATGGGCATTTGATTTTTGGGAGAGAATAGTCAATAAACAAAATCGTATGATGTTAGTTGCTAAATAACCCTGACACTGTTATCACTACTTTATTTGTTACATATCAGTAATATGACATGACTGGCTGGGTAGACGAAGGGAGAGCCGTGGATGTTATCTACCTTGACTTCAGCAAGGCTTTCGACACAGTCTCCCATGATATCCTCCTGGGGAAGCTGAGGAAGTGTGGGCTGGATGAGTG
>Ga0065711_1038119_pt1 | contig 19135 bp, 27 predicted proteins | sample Hoacrofraction12_FD_59098 | JGI IMG/M metagenome (GOLD analysis project Ga0065711, IMG submission 59098) | Hoatzin crop microbial communities from Cojedes, Venezuela - Epithelial fraction 12 v2 (version 2) | ecosystem: Host-associated > Birds > Digestive system > Esophagus > Crop | place... | reverse complement strand
CTGCCGAAGCAGGGTCACCCACAGCAGGCTGCACAGGACCTTGTCCAGGCGGGGCTTGAATATCTCCAGAGAAGGAGACTCCACAACCTCCCTGGGCAGCCTGGGCCAGGGCTCCGTCACCCTCAGTCGGGGGGTGGTCTGACCCAGCTCCTGGCCTGAAGCCCTTGGGATAGCGCGAGCAGGCTCAGCTGCTCGAGATTTTATGTCAGGCAGGGGCTAAGTGACTTTTAAAAAACCTTTGGCTGCCTTTCTGCCTTGTAGTAGGAAATTGGCCCTTAACTGGAAATGAACAGCGATTTGTGCTCGTATCAGACGCTGCAGCTCTCCTGGCAGCCGCGCTGCGGTAGGATTGCCCTCGTTTGGTTGTCTGCCTAGCGGAGAGCTCAGGCTGGCTGCGTGCTGACAAACCCACCGCGTGCGAGGAACCGCAGACCTGCTCTGTGTTGGCAGAGCCCTGCGGGGCACCGGAGGGTCCTGCTGGTCTGTCTGCCTGTCCCTCCGGGGCAGCGGCTCCGCTCCTGCAGGACCTGTGCGCGGGAGCCGGGCGCTTGGCCGTACGCTGCTCTGCAGGAAACAGCAGACAAAGTTTGTCTGCTGCGAAAAAGTTCGGAAGTGGCATTTGGTGTGGAAGGAGAGCTGGGGTGGTGTGAGGGGTCAGGGAAGGTGCAGTGGTCTGTGCCAGAGCTGAGCATGGAGAGTAAGAAGTGCTTTTCAGCTACTGGTTCTTGCCACCTGAAGTTTGAAAAACCAGATACGGAACTGATGGTAGGGAGGGGATTGAGGGCTCTTTCTGAGCTAGAGTCGTGTGACTCAAACCAACCTCATCGCTGGGTTGGCACTAAATAAAACAATTGTAAGCCGTCTCAGCAGAGGCACCAGAAAAAGAGCAAGGGCAGAGCCCGATCCTCGTCACTGCAGCACGTTCCCGTCCTGTCCAGACGGAGGCATGCCCTGGGGAGAGGGTTGGTAGATTTGCCAGGATTTATCTGGATGCAAATCCAGATGACACTAATGTGCCTTCCCCACTGCTCCTGGCAGCTCGTTTGTGTGGAAGCTGGCATGAGGAGGGTGATTTTTCTGGAACCTCCGGGTATTGCTGTGCTGTGGACTGCAGTGAAGCAGCTGTGTCGTTCTGGGCTGTGGCTGGTACTCTGTGGCTTCTGTGCACGGGTGATATAGTTGAGGCCTTTGGGTGTTCGGCTGAGGACCCCTCGGCCGTCTTTTCAATCAAATGCAAAGCTGAGATGACTGGTGTCTTACTGAACGCTTCTCTTTCTTCCACTTCTGTGTGTGAAGATGTGTGCAGTCTGAGTTAGTCCTGAATGTGTACCGGCACTTCTGTCCAGTCAATGTTTTTTCCTCTGTTTTCAAGAAACTGAGATTTTAAAACAGCTGCTTAGAGCACGTCCTCGTTTACAAGTTAATTTCTAAGTTTGGTGGAGCATGAAGTAACAGAGCTGCTCATTTAATAGCAAGAAATTAAAACTTCCAGGATACGTAGGTGGGCAATGACTGTGGTCGTTTCTCCATTTCAGGATTCTTCATACCTCGATGAGCTCTCCAACAACAACTCCCTCTTCTCCTCCCCTGCGGATTCCCTCTCTGATATCGCGGATCCGAAGGACTTCTTGTCTGCCGATAGTCTGAACCACGTGCCAACACTATGGGATGTAAACATGCCGCAGCAGAACCAAATAGAGGTATGGGCTGCTCCTCTTCCATCCTCCCCATCAGGCAGTCACTACCTCAGGCTTCATCTGGTGGCGTTTTCACCCAGGAATTAAGAGTCCAACCCAGTTCCCTTCAGGGGTGAAGCTGCAGTGTGATGATGTTATTTCACTAATGCCAAGCTCCCCTGACGAGGGAAGGGGTGAGGTAATTGCACACACTTTAGTCTCCTGGAAGCAGGAGCGATCCTGGACATCCTCAGAGGGATACGTGCGCTCCTTCAGAGTGTGGTGCAGGCACCAGCTCCTCTGAGAGCTGTGGCAGGTAGGTGTGTCAGGAGGGAGATGTCCCTAAGACATTCAGCAGGTCCAGGTGGCCTGTGACAGGGCGCTCAGGAGTGCTGAAGAGATGGACTCAAGGAAGAACACCGTGACATAGATCATTAACGGTCCCCAGCAGCAGCCACCACCGTTTGTTTATTCTCCATGGCAAATATTTTAGTAACAATGACTAAAAAACAAACCCTGTCTCAACTTGAGACTAACCATTTGTGTTTACTTTGTGAGTCCAAGTCCCTGCAAGCTTTTACATCTCTGAATTTCCTGGGCGTGTGATCTCCCGGCAGTCCCGCAGCAACCTGTGGTTCTGTGCGGTTTGCCAGCCTGCTGCCATCTGTTTTCCCTCCTCTGCTGGGACCGATTACTCACTCTTGCACAACCTGGTATCATCACCACGGGCAGCCACCGGCTTCGCTTGTTGGTGGAACCGATGTCAGAGGCATCCGCTGAATCCCTGGACCTCGGCTCTCGCAGCGAGCGCCCAGCCGTGCAGTAGGTTTCCTTTGCAGGTCGTTGCCTTATGAAGATCGTGGGGGAAACCCGTTCAACGTGAAGGCCGCAGAAGGCAGTCTGGCATGCTCCTGCCTTAGTCACTGTTGTATTGGGAGGTTCTGTCGTGTTTTTAGAGGCCACGTTTTGCAGTTAGTAGTGTGTCTGACTGTATTTCCATGATGAACGCTGGCTGTTTGTCACAGCTTGGAAGTAAGGAGTCTTGGCAGCAGTTCTGCTTTGAAATGCTGCTGGGTGGCTCAGCGACAGGTTGGGCGTTGAAGGAACGTGGCTTGGCGGCGAGGGTCCCGGCCTGGGGCTCAGGAAATGAAAGCTCGTGTCTGCCTTAGACCTTCTGTGAGATCTTGGGTCAGTCACGCAGATCCTCACATCAGACACCTGAGCTCGTGCTGAAATCAGTGAGATTTGGTCACCCTTATAGACCTTTTCAGTGTCTGCTTGGCCCTCCGCGTGTCCGTAGTCGGAGACAGAGAGCAGCACTGCTCCTTCCCATGGATAGATGTGTTAGGGACCGAGGGCCGTGCCGCTGCGCTGGCAGCGTGGGTGTGCAGGCGAGCCACACGCAGCTGGTAGCCTTGGAGCAGCTTGAACTTGAGGGCTGAGACGGTTAGCAGGAGGAGAGCCGAGCTGTTCGAACCAAAGAGGGGGCTGAAGGCATCTCAGGCTTGTAAACCGGGTGATTAAAAAAGCTAGAAAACAGATCCATCCCTCGAGACAGAAAAGGCACGGGCCTTACTGCCCCGAGTCGCCTGTTGTGGTGGTTTTTCCGTAGTAGCCTAAAGCACTGCAGAAATAGTCGTGTGGTGTCCTGTTTCTGACCGCCTGAACCCTGGTCCAGATACTCAGTGCCTGAAAAAGCTGGTAGTTTCGTATCTGTGGAGTACACAGGAAAAAACATAGTGGAAAAGCTGTTCTAAGGCCAGTGTAACGAATGCAAGTGCAAAAGGAAGGTGTGTCCTGTGAGTGTGAGGCTGACGGGTCTGACCGGAGCGGAGCCGCCGGCTCTGGCCTTGCTGCACGCTGTGCTTCACGTCCTCCCCTCGCCTCTTGTCCTGCAGAGCACTTGGGTTCAGACAAGGCCAATTAACTTCTTGGAATTCCATTTATAAACTATTTCCTTTTGGAAAGAATCCCTGGCTATTTTAGAAGTTGTCTTATCTGTGTTTTCTGAGTGCAGAGGTGGTTGGGATTTGGTTTGGGATTTTTTCCCTTTGCCGAGTTTGATGTTTCCTGACGAGGTGTCACTGAAGTACGACATAGTCAGGAGATTTTGGTTTCGTTTTCACGTGGGAGGTCGTAACTCGCAGGATACGAGGTAAATGGATTGACAGATTGACTGATGATTGGCAGCTGGTTTATTACCTGAATTTCAAACGTGCTTTTTTTTGTTGTTGTAAAGGAGCCAAACAAGTGATCCGTTGCCAAATCTCCAGGCAGTGTCAAAGTAAAGGTTCCTTACTGTAACCTGCAGCGCAGGATGGAGGCTGTGCAGATATCCTGCACCAATATACACCAGTTTTGATAAAGTTTCCCTGTCCCTTCCCACATCATGACACCACCATCATTTTCCATAAAATTGCAGGAATTTCGGCTTTTGAGTAGCCAGAGCAGTTACTCAGCTACAGGAGAAGCTACAGATTGTCGGTCCCGTTGCACCGTACGTCAGCCGGGCGCGTTCAGTCCTGTGGGTCCGGCACGTCCGGTCAGTTGGAGCCGTGTGGGCAGCTTTTACCCAGGAGCAGGGGTTGTCAGGACGGTAGCGAATTGCCCGGGACAGAGTCCGAGGCTCGGAGGTTCAGGCGGCGCAGAGCAGCGATCGCTGAACAGCTCTGACACGTGGGACGTCTCGTAGGCGATGCTGGATGCGTCCTCGGTGTGAGACCCGCCTGCAGATCCCGGCTGCAAGAACGGCCTCGTGCCTGGTTCTCTCTAAACAAAGCAAAAAAAGAACTCCTGTCGTGCAGCAATTTGAAGATACGGCGTGGAAAAGGCGATGTCTGTGCCTTGCCTTCCCCCCTGCCTCCTCTCCGCTGTCACCAGCACCAGGGAAATGGGTTTACAGCGAGGGGGGCAGAGCGAAGCTGGGGAGAAGCGTGGCGGTGAGACGCGCTGTGCTGAGCAGCTCCAGCTCACCAGGAAACCCTGAGCGGAGGTGCCCGGTGCGGAGCTTTCCGTGGAGTCTGTGTGACTGGGGAGGACAGGGCTGGGCGCAGAGCTGCCTGCCAGGGGAGGGGGAGAGCTGGTGGCCGTAAAGAATGAGGCGTCTGTGGCGTGCTGGCTCTGTTTATCGTTTCAGGAATGGGCACGGAGGGAGGGAAGAGCTATGGCACTGTTAAATATTTGCAGGAGTTAGCAGACAAAACACGCTTGCTTCATTTGTAATCAAGTTGTGAAATACTTTTTAAAAATAGTTCATGTAATCCACTTGATAGTGGTGTGTTTTCTCACAAGTTTACAGAGTGTTTAAGACTGGGGAAGCAAAGCCCTGCCTCTGAAGCCTGTGGCTGGAATTTCTGTGAGCTGCTGATGCGGTTTTTTCTAACTCATTCACAGCACTTTAAAAATGTGAGCACCCTTCTTCTAGCTCAGTACATAGGGAAGGAATTCCTGCAGAGCGGGGCTGGCTTCTCAGCCAGAGGTGACTGTGTCTTTTCCCACGGGAGTCACAGCAGGATGGGGCAAAACGGAGAATAATGCGAAGGGGGGGAAAAATGGAAGCAGATCGAGTCTTTGATCGCGCAGTTGCCAGCGGCGTTGCTGAAGGAGTCTCCTGTGTACATCCAGTGTTCTCCTGCGTGCTGTGTGTGCCTCTGCTGTCAATGTTTTCAGACGTGTAGCACAGACGAAGGAGAAAATCAGACTGGGAGGTGAGCGAGAGTGGAGAAAGGAAGGAGCTGTACAAGCTCGGCCTGGGGCAAGATGGTGCATCGCCCGCTGTAGCTCCTGCTCCCACCTGGACTGGCCCTCGCGGCAGATCCTCGGCCGCGTGGCCGGTTTCTCAGTGCTCCAGACAGCCAAGGTGTCTGTCGCCGAGGGGAAGCGCTCCGTGCCAAAGCCCCGCTGCGGGAGCGGGGGAGCAGGGATTTCTGCTCTGAAGACTGTGATGCAAAACCGGAGCTGCCTTAGCTGCCCGCTGCCAGAACCGAGAGAAGCAAGTCCGGTCGTTCCAGCAGATCTGGGCCTTTCTCTTGCCTGAGGAGAAACTCTTCTACTGAGCTCAGATTTGTAGGTGGAGATGTTTCACCTGCTCTCCAGATTTGTTGGCACTGAAAATAGCTCTTCCGTCCAGATTCCTTCTGGTAATTCTGACTCAGGCTTCCAGTAATGGAGGGTGTTTTTTTCTTTTCTTTCCTTTTTTTTTTGAATATAATTTTAAAAAAAGGAAATAATTGAAGTGTTTATGCTTAAGAACTTCCCATCTTTCACTTCTGCTGGTGGAGCATAGGTCTCTTTGTAAGCCTGGCACTCTTTGCAGGCTATAGGCTTGAGGTAGTGCTGCTTCTGGAGTTGCCGATGGCTTTGGATGCCGTGAGCTGCTGGCTTGACCTTGCTGGCTGTTGGGAAATTCCAGCGTGGTTTTGTTTGTGTGGGGGCAGACAAAGGATCCCTCGATTGTGCCTTCCCGGCTAGGAGTGTCGTGGGAGCTCTCCTGGCTGCCTGCGGTGCAGCGGGCTGGGTGGTCCGAAGCCATCGTTAGCTGTGACGCAGCCGTGGGCGCCTGGCGAGACCCGGCCGGCCGTACGGCACCCTGACCCCCACTGACGCCGGCCTGGTGCGGGTCTCGGCGCGGTTTGAGCTCCTGGGCCTCGTGGCTGGTCTCCGTCGTGGAGGTCCTCACCTCCTGGTCTCTGCAAGGGGAGGTGCAGCTGGAAGCCTGCAGGCTTTGGTGGTCTCGGGCAAGGGGCAGCGGTCCTTAGCCTCGGGACAGGCGTTAGCTGGTGCTGAGCTGGGTCGTGTTCTGGTGCAGTTATGGGATTGCTCTGAGCAGCGGGTTTACTGCTGAAAACAACACTGCAGAATCGTTAAGTAAATGCCTGCCCCGAGGGCAGTTTGTAAGACGATGTGAGGTGTCGGGGTTCCAATTTAATGCGTGGTCCCTTCCCAGCGGTGGCTTTGGGGTGCAGTTCTGTTCAGCCTTTCCCATTCCCCCCGTCTGGATCTCCTCGGCTGCGCTCCGCTCTCCCCTCCCGAAGGCACGCCGTTTCTCTTCCATTGGCAAATCCAGCCCAGAGCTCTCAGCTGGACTCGCCCGTTCAGAATAAAATGCGTGATCCCACCGTGAGAATCCACACAGCTCCTTTTCACGAGGACCTGCCTGGTCGGGAGCGGCAGAGCAGTTTGTACAGAGCTCCCTTTGAAGCAACTGGGAAGACTGGGTGGCTAATGGAGCTGCTCCAGTGCACAGCGGGTCCAGTGTCCTCGTAATAAACTTCTGCCAGGTCTTGACAGGCACTGCTGGCCGGTGAGAGTCCTTCGAGAGGGGCAGCGTCTGCAGAGGTAATCCGCTCGTGCTGAGGGGAGAGGTGTGAAAGGCGGGCCTGCGCCGGGGATCCCACCGGGCAAGGCAAAAGGTGGCGTTTTGGGGTGACCTGGCTTGGTGCTGTGGAGTCCGGCAGAAAGCCTCCGTCCCGCGGGCGCGGGAGGACGAGTGTCCCTGCGGGCTGGCGTCACGCGCGGGCACCCGCGCAAAACACGCACGCTTCTTGCAGGAGTGAGTTTACCTTGGCCAGTTCCTCCCTGTGTGTGTCAGCTGACAAAGGCATGTGTGGCATTTGCAAGATTTATTGGTTTCCAGAATTATTGCCCAGGGCGTTTCATTCACAAACCAAGGACTGAAGTCCACTGAGAACATCAAAGTGCAGGATCTGAGTACAGAGCACAGGAATCTGCACCGCTGTCGTGCTTTTGTGCTGCTGGGGTTGGAGGGCTGAGGGTTAAGGCTGCGTTCTCACCCGCGCCCTTTCTGTTCCAGCTGTTCTCACCCAGCAGATCCTTCACTGGCTTAAACAGCCCGAACGACCACGTTCCTGCTGTCCCCAGCACCCCGCTCCTCACAAGCTACCAGGTGAGAACGGCGGTCGGCTTCGGTGGGATCAGACACCGGGCTCTTGGTGAGGTCGCAGCGCGGAGGGGAGCAGTTCTGACCGTTTTCCCTTCAGAGGGAGCGAGGCAAGAAAATCAGCCGGATCGCGGTCCCTGCCCGTTCCCAGCAGTGTCGGACGTTTCCCTCGGTGGAACCTCGCTGTGCTGAGGAACGATTTGGGCTTTCTTTACAGCTGAACCAGCACAGACTGCAGAGGCTGCCCTTCCTGGGACTGCGTGACTTTGCTTTATGGTGCTGAGCACCATGCTGAGTTTAGAGCTGGTCTCGGTCCTGTACTCTGGGCCAGATTAGAGCACAGCTGGGCAGGATTTGCGCTAGCCCACAGCCCAGCTGAGAAGTGATGGAAACAGCTTTCCCTAATGTGGTGGGGACTGGGCGTTGGAAGTAGCTCTGAAAGCACTTGCTGCGCCCCCGGGCAGGTGGTTTTCCTTGTGTTGCTGTAGTCTATAATGAGATTAATTGTATTTGAAGGGTTTGTGAATTTGCATAGGAATGGTTTAAATGGTCGTTTCTGGCACTGTGGAGCACTGCGTGTGTCCAGGGTTGGAGGAGAACATTAACGTCTGGTTAATGCTGTGTTTCTTTTCAGTCTCAGGCTCCTGCAGACGAGGAGGATGAAGGTGAGGAGGAAGAAACGGAAGAGTTGGGGCAAACGGAGACCTATGCAGAATATATACCTTCAAAGTGTGAGTGTCTTGCCATGGCATGAGCGTGGGAAGTTCTGTTGACTCCATTGTGGACCTACTTAATTAACTGCTCCCTTATTTTCCTGCAAGCGGTGTGTGGTGTTTGCTGTGGCACATCCCAAGCTTGTGGTTTTCTAGAAGAACTTTACTGGGGTATTGATCCTCTGTTGGTGCTACGCTGATTTAACAGAACGCTTTTCTGTTGCTTGCTTTTGGGGGAGGCAAGACTTGGTTTTGGCAATCTGAAATTTCAATGGAATGAAAGAATGAATAGCAGACGTCGGCCTCATCTCTCCTGTTCCTGAGCAGAGGGCTATGGACCATTAGTGTGAGGTCTGCAGTGCTTTTGGGGGTGCCTGGTGGGAGTGAAGATCTCTAGTTATCTGTTTTCTGTGTTGCTGTTTAGCCAAGATTGGGAAGCACCACCCTGACCTCGTCGTTGAAACGAGCACGCTGTCCAGCGTCCCCCCGCCCGACATCACCTACAGCCTGTCCCTGCCGCGCTCCGTTGCCGACAAAGGGTCGCTCTCTGCACTACAGCTGGAAGCCATCATTTATGCCTGCCAGGTACGCGGCTCCGCCTTGCCCAGCTTGCGTGTCTGACGCTAGAAGGAAACTGCTTTTTGTATGGACAGATGTTCAAGTGTGTTTTAAACCAACCGGTAATGTCGGTGCTGAAACTCGGGAAGCTTTGGCATGTGGCATTTTAAATGCATTTTGAAAGGATTGTGTGAAGCTGGGGCTGCTGTGGGGTCTGTTTCCCAAAGAGGCCAGAACCCTTGACTTCTGTTGCAGAGGGGAGTGCTTTACCTTTCAGGGGCCTAGGGGCCTTCTCCGTGAGCTGCCACTTGTGAGCCGGGCCGTGACGCTTGGCTGCTCCTGCTGTGCTTTATCTGAGCAGGGCACGCACTTACATCGACGGGATATGTGAGAGGGTTAACTGGCACTCTTATAAGCTCACATCAAAGCTGCTGGCAAAGGCAAATCTAGTTTAATTTCCAGTTCTGTTCTTGATTTTGCAGCAACATGAAGTTTTATTACCCAATGGGCAGCGAGCTGGTTTCCTCATTGGGGACGGTGCTGGAGTTGGAAAGGGCAGGACAGTTGCAGGCATCATCTTTGAAAATTATCTTAAAGGGAGGAAAAAAGCTCTGTGGTAAGTTGTTGTGGTTTTTTTTCTCTTTTCCCGTAAGACCTTGGAGTTAGTTTGGATCTGGGAGTAAGGAATTCCTTAGTGCTGATGTTGGCTTCATAGTTGACTCATGCTGTGGCCTTGGGTAAGTCGTTTCCACCTCTTTGTGCCTGTTTGCTCTCTGTGAAACGGGAATATTTCCCCTGCAGCGGTGATGGAGAATGAGTCACTGCGAAATAGCAGATTATGTGTACTTGGAGTGCAATGTCAAGCCTGTCCCCGCTCTCCCGTCGGCAGAGTTGGCAAAGGGGTGTTCATGGACTTCCCGGGTGCAGGCTCAAGCCCCTGGAGCGTGGGGCTTTGCTGCAGAATACACGCAGCGTGTCATAAGTGGCAGACTGGAGTCTGCTGTAGGATCTTGTGCTGAGGTGTGTGGGCAGTTGGCAGCGTGACAGTTTTGCACACCTACTCTTGCTTTAGTCAGAGCTATTAATCACTGTGCATGCCCTGACTCCTGAGGAGATAACCAGACCCACGTCTTGCTTTGCAGGTTCAGCGTCTCCAATGATCTCAAGTATGATGCTGAGAGAGACCTGAAGGACATTGAAGCCTCCCACATTCCTGTGCATGCTTTGAATAAGGTAGGGAGAGAAGCTGTAAAGGCGGTGTGGAAAATCAGCCTGCAGCAGCAGTTAGATGGGGCTGCCTTAGCGTGTAAAGCAGCAGTCGCTTCTGCCTCCGCGTGGCTGGTGGCACAGGCAGCAGCAGGCAGCAAGCTGCTCGCTCTTCCCTTCTCTCAGATGGCTCTCGCTATTTTTATACGCTCCGCAGAGCTGCACGGTGAGCTCAGAGCTGTTTCCTGCAGGGAGCGAGAGGTGTCTCCAGGCGAGTGCAAACTACAGCGGACTTGAGCCTTGCTCGCCAGTCCTGGAGAGTCCTGCAGAGGGAACAGCTCCTGCTAGATGAGGCCGTGCTTTGCTCTCCCGGGCTAGCGTGTCCCAGCTATGCCCGCTTTTCACGGAACGGCTTTTCAGGGCATGCGAGTACGGGCGCACGTTTAAACGCCCAGATTGGTGCCTGGCAGGGGGCTGCAGACGCAGGGTGCCGTGGCTGAGCACGTGGGCTTTGCCCCCCAGCTGAGCGAATCGGAGAATTGTCAGACTCTTTTCCATTTGTTCAGTGATGAGGATGAAGTATTTCTCAAAAGAACCGACCGGCAGTTGTGTGGTGGTGGTTATTCGCGGGGTTCTTTGTAGCCTGTGCTGCAGCCTCTTGTCCAGTGCCTCGGCCTCGTCCAGGGTTGTGTTTGCCACGCCACTGCCCGCTCACTGAAACTGCTCTGGGTTTTACTGGTATTGAGCAACCAGCTCTTACAAAGTCAGTGGAAACCACGTGTGTTTGACACCTCTGAATGCTCTCCATTAAGAGCCTGAGAGGAATGCTTGGTGTCAGACCAAAAAGGCTTTAAATGGAACTTTCTTCAGATTGAGACCATGGGGTTTTTGCCCTACCATTTATTGCATTGCAGGTGGGACCATGACAGTAAGAGAGGCAGCAATCCCACCTGGTCAAAGCGAGAATTATTTTATAGAAGTAACTAAAACAGATGGGAGGGTTCAGAACAATTAAACGTTCTAAACTGTTGCTTAAATAAATGAAGCGACTTCAGTTGGCCAGAAAATTGAAGTCCTAGCGTGGTCTCCACATCTCACTGCATGCATCCAGATGTGCTGACACATTGGCTGGTGGAACTTACCCAGACATTTAAAGTCCCTGTCATCGCCGTAGCTCCATGCCAAAGAGCAGAGCTACAGACGTCAGCTACCAACAGTCTTTTGTCTGTTCTGCTCTCAGACTGGGGTTTGTTCTTGGAGGCAGGAGCGTGTGTCCTGCACAGGCACAGCACAATCGGCGGTGTTGATCGTGGGCAAAGGATGGGCGCGACGTACTGGGGACCAGCGTCACGAATGTGTGCGCTCTTGTTCTTCCTCTTTCTGCAGATTAAATACGGTGACACAGCTACCTCAGAAGGAGTCCTCTTTGCCACTTATTCTGCACTGATTGGTGAAAGCCAGGCAGGCGGACAGCACAGGACACGCTTGAAACAAATTTTGGAGTGGTGCAGGGAAAACTTTGATGGAGTTGTATCCTTTTAAAAAAAAAAAAAAACAGCATCAAAACTGGAGAGAGAATTGCATGCTTGTGATTGTGCTTCACCAAGGAACGAAGAGCTTGGGGCCATCTGAAGTCGCTGGCAGCAGCTGTGCCGAGCAGCCTGGTGCCTGCGGTGGATATTTAAAAGCTGTAAGCACATACATCCCCCCACGCTGCGCTCTCCTCCTCCCCAGGCTGCAGCGTTAGTGGGAGGAGAGGAGGAACGCAGCTGGGATTAACCTTTTCAGCATTCATCTCCCTCAGCGCTGCAAGACAAGACACACCTTGGAAGTGAAGGGAGAGGGAGGGGGAAATGGCTTCAGGCTCTGAGGAGCAGAGGACTTGGCAAAACCAACACATTTCATGCAGTGCAGGGAACAAGTCGGTCCTGTTGATATTGGGACTGGTTGTTCAGCTGAGTGGAGGAGGCTGGGTTGTATTTTCTGTCTGCTCCCATCCTCATGATGAAAATAGATCCTGTCTCCTTAACTGATGTTCCCTTCCAGATTGTCTTTGATGAATGCCACAAAGCCAAAAATGCCAGCTCTACTAAAATGGGCAAAGCAGTGCTGGACCTTCAGAACAAGCTGCCTCAAGCAAGGGTTGTGTATGCCAGTGCCACAGGTGAGCTTCTCTTGGCACTGTGTGGGTGCCGTGCGTAAGCTGTCACCAGTCACCTCTGGGGCTGAAGGACGCCCTTGAGGTGTGGGCACGTACGCTCGGAGTACACGGTTGTGCAAGAGGTGAACGGTGCTGCAGTGCTAGAGGGGAGCCCAGGGCGCTAAGTTCTGCCCCGAGCCCCATCGCTGCCCATTAGTCATGACTTTTTGGCAAATCAGACTAATTTCTCTCCAGTTTAACTTGTTCCTGGCCAGCTGCTCAGCTGTATGGTGATGCTTGCCCGCTTCGTGTATGGAGGGCAGTGTCTGGAAGGGTCCTTGGGTCTCCTGAGGAGGCACGATGGCACACGACCATCCCCTTGAGTTCACTTTATGTGAGTCAAAACTATTCACAACTGCTGTGGTCTTGCTGACAGCGAATTCTGTTTGAACAGGTGCCTCTGAGCCAAAAAACATGATTTACATGAGCCGCCTGGGGATCTGGGGGGAGGGCACCCCGTTCAGAGCGTTTGATGAGTTCCTGCATGCAATTGAGAAGAGGTGAGTCAAGTCCAGCGTCCCTCTTCATGTAGCTTGCATTTTGTGGCAGCCTTTGGCTGGGAAGTGGTGCGGTGCCTGAGGACAGTGTCTGAGGGCTTGGGCCGGGAGGGGTGGTGGTTCTGCAGAGGCACCTACCTCCGGCTGCCCCGTGGCACAGGAAGGGCTCTCACAGCTGTCTGCCTCTCCCAGGGGGGTCGGTGCAATGGAGATCGTGGCGATGGACATGAAGGTCAGTGGAATGTACATCGCCAGGCAGCTCAGTTTCACTGGGGTGACCTTCAGAATCGAGGAGATCCCGCTGGATCAGCAGTACAAGATCGTCTACGACAAGGCGGCGAAGTTGGTGAGCTGGTCCCACTGCCGCGGGGAGACTTGGTGTTTCATCGTGCTTTGGGCACGGCCACTTGGTATGTGGGAGGGTTTGAGGACCCTAAACGTGGTGATGACCACAAACTTAATTTGTTTATAAGAAAGAAAAGGGGTACACACGCTCAGCTTACGTAAAAAAAATCATCTTACGCTTTTTTGCTTCTGTTTGCAAGTTCCATATTTGCAAACCAGAGCTTGCAACATCATGCTAGTGCAGAAAGGAGAGAATGACCAGGCTGTTCATTCAGCCTGACACAGCGACACAAACACTGACGTAAAATCAGATTATCACACTGTGCTAATAACCTCCTGCGCAGCAGGAACGAAAAAGAACACTCAGATGTTAACTCAGGCTTTCTCGGTATTGTCTGCAGTGGGCAGAGGCCTTGATGGTGTTCCAGCAGGCAGCCGACTGGATCGGCCTGGAGTCTCGGAAATCCTTGTGGGGTCAGTTCTGGTCAGCTCACCAGCGCTTCTTCAAGTACCTCTGCATTGCTGCTAAGGTCCGGCGACTCGTTGAGCTTGCTAAGGAAGAGCTGACGAAGGATAAGGTGTGGTACCAGGGCCCCGCTCCCGTGGCAGCGGCCGTCAGTCTTACATTACAAGTGATTCTTTTTGTGGTCTGCAACCAAAGGGAGTTCATTATTGTTCAGCTTGGCTTGAAAGCAATTCCAAACCTCTTTAAGGCTGAATTTTTCTCCAGATTAACCAGAATAAAGTGCAGCATCCAGGTTTCTGAGAGCATTCACAGTAAATGATACTGGGGAGTTAGCATGGCCTCACCTTCCGAGGCATTACCCGCTGCTGGTTTATGTTAGATGTGGACAAGCTGATCTGAAAGGGCGTTTTGAGTCATGTTCAAGCTAGAAGAGGTACCAGATCCTTCACCTCGAGCACAGCTCTGTCCTTTCATCCCTCTGGATGCAACTTGGAAATCTCAGGCAGAACCTACCTAGCAAAGCCAGTTAGCTTCTGTAACCAGTCCTCTCTGCGGTGTGAGCAGAGGTCCGGTTTGGATGCAGGAGGATTTGAGAGGCGGTTCTTCGTCAGGAGCCCTGCTGCAGGCCCAACGTGTATTTGGGACAGGGTCCAAGGGAAGTGTGCCTGGAGCTGTGAAATCCGGCCTCTGGAGCCTGTAGCTGTTTGCCCGATGCCGGCTGCGGTACGCCCTCCCTGACGCTGTGCCGTCCCTCGTGTTTCCCCGCAGTGTATCGTCATCGGCCTGCAGTCCACCGGGGAGGCTCGCACCAGAGAAGTCCTCGACGAGAACGATGGGCATCTAAATTGTTTTGTCTCTGCTGCAGAGTGAGTTAAAAATCCCTGGTTTCTTTCTGGGGGGACGCATGGGAGGCTGGAGGCGTGCTAGGGAAAAGCCCTGCTCTGCGGCCACTGGTCACTGGCCGTTCTCGACATGCGGTTTCGTGACGCCTCGCCCTGCGCAGGCTGTGAGTGGAGAGGACGCTTAGCTGGGTCCTGGAGGTGCGATTTCCTCACTGCCGCTTTGTGAGCTAGGTCCTGGATTTTGAAGCCCTCTGTGGTCCGAACTTGCGTGAACAGCCTGATGCGGCTCTGCACGCGTGAAGGAATTGGCGGGTGTAGGGGAGCCAGAAGTATGAGCTCAGCGGTAGTTTGTGTGGGTCTGACCCTGGAAAACGGGGCTGCTGACACTGAAGAAATGAGCAAGAGAGTCTGCCGTAGTGGCAGAGGCTGGGATGACAATGTGAGGCGGCACCGCTGGAGCAGTGGGAGGAAGGAGCGGTCCGAGGAGTTTAGATTCACCAGTGCTGGCTTTCAGCACGTGGACGAGGCAGGACCAGTGTCCTGGTTGTGTTGCCTTCATTCCTAGCTATGAGGAGGGGTGGTTGTGCCTGCAGTGAAGCCAGCAGCAGGACTCGTGCCACCCTCTGAGCAGAGAATGAGGCTTGTGCTCCCCTCGTTTCTGCAGGGTGCAGAATACCAGCCCGTCCCACGACGGTGGCTGTTCCTGCGTGGTGGGTGATGAAAACCTGGGACGTTGGGCTGTTACTGTTTTCTTTTGAAGTGACTGCTAATGCAGAGCGATGCCGCAGACAGTCCATGTCCAGTTTGGGCCAAGCTTTCCTCCCTTACTGGTGGGGGTTTGCGTTGGTCTGTGTCACTCTGCTGTCTCCAGTCCGTTCCTGGAAAACGAATGACAGTTTGGTGACGGTGCGCAGGGCACGTCTGACAACTGCTTGGATTGGGTTGGTCTCTTGGGTTGGTTTTCATGTCCCAGAATTCAGGAACTCGGTCTAGAGGACTGCGTGGTCCCTCTGGGCCTTGTTCGGCTCTCCAGGGAGGAAGGCTCTGCTGGTGATCACACGCGCTGCGCGACTGCCCCCAGCTCTAGAGGCAAGAGCTCTTTGCTCAGCAGCATTGGCCAGAGCGCCGAGCGTCTTCTGGCATCTGCTGAGCCTCCAGATGCGGCGTCCTGATTTTACAGCACTTCAGGGGATTTCTGGAGGGGATTGTGCTGGGAAGAAGCAGTTTAAAAGATGACGAGAAACGGGGTTAAAAATAACTGGACTGTTCAGTGCGTGAACCCCAGGCCAACCCTTTGTTTGCAGGCGAGCCGAGGAGTGCGAGTGTCAGGAAGGTGAGCGAGGTTTCAGGGCAGGGAGGCTCCAGGCCCAAGAATGAATTTTTGCCGTTGGAGCGCAGGGTCACCCCCGCTCACCCTGCCTGGTGCCGTGGCGTTGCCATCGCGTGAGAGCCAGCGCAGGGCTCTGCCCCTTCAGGGAGCTGTGCTGTCTCTGCCTCCCTCAGCCCCGCACACCAGGGCCCTTAGGTCTCCCGCCCTGGCTCCCAGCACTCCCTTTTGCTCACACAGGCGAGGTGTCATGTCCATACCTCTCAGCTGTCGCTTTCAGTGTTTTTTGTTTGTTGTTTTTTTTTTTTTCTTCAACCAGAGCTCATTCAGCACTGCCTTCTCATTGCACTGGGGGTTCATCCCCGCCCAACATGATCAGCATTTAAGCATTCGCTCTTTGGTTTGCAGAACAGCCCACAGAAACATTTGGTTTCCACCTCTTCTGATTTTTCCCATTCACCTGAAACCACTACGTATCTGTCTTTTGTCGCTTGGCTCTGTTCCGTCGGCGAGCGAGCCCACGTCCGGTTGATCAGAGGACTTGGTGGAGCACGTTTGTTGGACAGCCTGGTGGTGGTCTCTGCTGTCGGAGTGTGGAGAGGGGCTGGGACACTGGGACTTACTGGATTTTTCAGTAGTGATGTAACAGCTTCCCAGTATAGCATTTCCCATTTAAAACTCCCTCTTGGTTGCTATATAAAGGTCTTCCAACTTTGGCGTGCCACGTGGTAGCGCAGAGCCCAGGGTCTGCTCTGCCTTTGTGGCAGTGTCTCCGTGGAACGGCCGTGGCGGAGCACGTTTTTCCCGGCGTTACAGCACTTTGGCTTCCCCAGCACGCCCGTCTGACGGCCGGGGGTCTGCTGGCGCGGCCACGCTCCCGCCGCAGAACCCTTTGGTGAAACGCCCGCTCCGAGTCGCTGCTGTTCTGGAGAGCCACGCTGTAGCAGCCGCTGGCTGATCACGCGCTGGCAGTCGTGGTGCAGGATTTACCCCCCTTTCATGAAATGTGGTGCTGTCTCAAATACGCATTGCTACATGATAACCAGCAGATGTTCCTGTTCCTGGTAGCTAGAATAAATTTTGCATCTTACTTTCAGAGGCGTCTTTCTATCACTAATTCAGAAGCACTTTCCTTCAACCAAAAGAAAGAGAGAAAAAGGAACTGGCATTAAAAGAAAACGTAAGAGCACACTCCACTGCCCAGCGTCTGACCTCCTGCCTTGCTGCTTCACCCCAGCCACTCAGCTTTTTCTTTTCCTTTTTCCCTTTTCCCTACTTCATGCTTTTAGCTGCTCTGCCCTGGTTTCAGTTTGCCCTCCCGCACATCTCCATCACCTTCTCTCATCTGGAGGACGGCAGCTCTAGGTCATCCACCCTTTCCTCCCTCTAACCCACTTCCCTGCCACAGCGTAGGTCCTCGCCTCCGCCACTTGCCCAGTAGCTCTGCCCCTCTCCCCAGCTGCTTGCCCGCCTAGGCTGGTGGGCAGGTTGCACAGGAGTCCTGCCTGCATGTCTGCAGCCCCCTTGCAGCAAGGGGGGTTTCTCCACTGCCCCATAGAGCGTGGCAGGTGTCCTGGGGAAAAAAAATCGCTTCCCTGCCAAATTACTGGCTGCGGCTGCAGGTAAGAAGAGTTTTGGGATTTGTCCTCTGGTGGGATGTGGGGAAGGGAAGAGGGGTCAGCAGCGCTGGCAGATGATGGAGGGTATCCTGGCTGGCTGCTGTTGCAGAGCAGCCTGTGCCAGCTGGTTTGTGAAGCTCTCACGTAGCAGGGCCATGTCTTGCTGTGCTTGGGAGTAAACAGCGTCCTGAAACACTGGCACCTTCCCGTGCCCTGCACGTTCCTCCGGAGGCAGTCAGACCTGCGGACTCCGTGCCCCGAGGAGCTTGCACTGCTTAGAGCCGGCTGCGTCTTCGTCCTGACGTGTGCAACTAGCTTCAGCCCTGACAAAGATTGCCTTGTTCTTCCTTTCTCTCTCTTCTTTTCTGTTTCTCTCCCTGCCCCCCACCCCACCCAGAAGGCTCTGTCTTTGCAAGATTAGCCTTTCATTTGGGGCAATCTCAGCTATTTTGTGATTTCTCGTCCTCCTCTTTCTGAGCTGGCACTTGCTGTTCTGCATTGATGCACATGGCTGGGGACTCTGCCTTGACACCGCTCACTCTCCTCTGCAGGGAAGCCGAGGGGCCGCTGTGCCAAGGCTCTGAAGGGCGTGTGTGACCCCGCGGGCGTGATCAAGATCAGCGATGACAGCAGCACCGACTCCGACATGGGGCTCGACAGTGACTTCAGCTCCTCCCCAGAGTCCATGTTTGAGACGGACGACGTCATCTTCGTGGAGCACACCTACAACGGCTTCGCAGCTGAGGGCAGAAGTAAGCACAGCAGCAGCTCGGGGTTCGCCGCTTCCTCGCCGTGGGGAGCTGGGAGCCAGCGTCACTGCGTTACAGTGCGTGGCTGGAGACGGGCACCCACCCAGCGCCCACAAGCACCGGCAGATCAGACGTGACCCTGTTGGGGAGGATCTGGCTAAGGGGACTGCAGAGTCAGTGAGCTGATGTGAGGAGGCTCTTGGTGTCTGCTTGGAATGGTGAAGCTGCTTCTGTGCTTGCGGCAGCCTTATGACCTTGGCTAGATTTTATCCTGTGATGATCAAAGTTGGGCTTGTGAGGTTGAGTCACGTCAGCCTGCTGTGATCAGTGAGCAGGAAGAATTTGCCCTGTGTGCTCCTTTCCCCACCGAAACAAGAGGAAGCACAGAGGGAATTCACTCTGTGCTCAGCAGCGTTTATTGCAAGTCAGGGTGTCTTTGCCTGCTCCTCAGATCGTGCCCCCAGGAGCCCTTTCCCCTCTCTGATTTGCAGCTACCCGGTAACTCCAGACTTTTGCATTTGCATTGCAGGTCATTTTCACATGCTGCCTGCTCAGAAGAAGATGCATGGCCTGAGAGAACTAGAACACGTGGAAAAGATGAAGCAGGACCTCCTAGCAAAAGTAAAAGCACTGGGCAAAGAGCTACCTCTCAATACCTTGGATGAACTGATCAATCACTTTGGGGGCCCGGAGCATGTGGCTGAGGTACTCCTCACAATCCAGAGTGTATTTTGGTGGCACTGGGTGGCAGGAAAAGGGGCCAGCAAAGAAGGTTCCCCCTGGAGGAGCGCTACCTCTGCTTCTTTGCAATCTGAAAAAGCAGTTGAGAATCACAGAATCACAGAATAGTAGAGGTTGGAAGGGACCTCTGTGGGTCATCTAGTCCAGCCCCGCTGCTGAAGCAGGGTCACCTACAGCAGGCTGCACAGGACCTTGTCCAGGCGGGTCTGGAATATCTCCAGAGAAGGAGACTCCACAACCTCCCTGGGCAGCCTGGGCCAGGGCTCCGTCACCCTCAGAGGGAAGAAGTTCTTCCTC
>Ga0065711_1010353_pt1 | contig 19135 bp, 13 predicted proteins | sample Hoacrofraction12_FD_59098 | JGI IMG/M metagenome (GOLD analysis project Ga0065711, IMG submission 59098) | Hoatzin crop microbial communities from Cojedes, Venezuela - Epithelial fraction 12 v2 (version 2) | ecosystem: Host-associated > Birds > Digestive system > Esophagus > Crop | place... | reverse complement strand
TGGCATCTCTGGCCAAGTGCTCCTTTGGCTTTTTCCTAATTTTCATCTGGCTAATACTCACACTGCAGTATAAACAAGGACAAATCCCAAAATTATTTAAGGGAGATACAAAACTCAAATTACAAAAGAATGTATGTTAGCCCTATCTACATGCTTTAGATAGTTTTAATCAGACAGTCTCTTCCTTAGATTGAGTCCAGCAATTCTTCATAATGAAATTACTTCTCTCAGACACTGGTTTTTCGCAGCGGCTTTCGTAAGAAATATATTTCAGCATCTGTTTGGTTTTCTTCCCAAATATTCTGGAACCTGTCATTTAATACCTTGGCCACTTTCCTGGTGTAGTTACCTGCCCATAAATGTTTAAAATCTCTTAAAGAAATCAGATGACAAAGGGATTAAAAGGGTAGTGAATACTGATAAGTCCATGAGGTCTGCCCAGCCACCCATTCCTTCGAAACGGACAGAAAGGAAGAGCTGTGCTCTGAGCAGCAGACTGAATTCGGAGATCAGCAAAGCTGACAAATTTGGACAGCTTGGTTCAGAGGAGCAAGTGTGCAACGAGTTAAGGGTAGGCCACAAAACATTCTTTACTTAGCTTAAGAGTTCTTGCTCCATGAAAAGAGAACAATTAGCTGTGGCAGCAGACCATTGTATTGAAATCCTCCTATCTTTTCTCCTTGTTCTTCCAAATCATCATCATCATCAACCCGTGGAACGGTTTGGGGTGGCAGGGACCTTTCGAGGCCATGTAGTCCAACCCCCCTGCAGCGAGCAGGGACTTCTCCAACCAGATCAAGCTGCTGAGAGCCCCGTCCAGCCCGGCCTCGAATGGTTCCAGGGATGGGGCATCTCCCACACCTCTGGGCAGCTGGTGCCAATCTTTCACTCCCCCCCCTTAGTGTAAAAAATTTCTTCCCTATACCCAGTCTAAATCTCCTCACTTTCAGTTTAAACCCATTACCCCTTCTGCTATCGCGACAGACTCTGCTAAAAAGCCTGTCCCCATCTTTCTTGTAAGCCCCCTTTCCGCATTGAAAGGCTGCTCTAAGGTCTCCCCGGAGCCTTCTCCTCTCCAGGCTGCACAGCCCCAGCTCTCCCAGCCTCTCCTCCCAGCAGAGGGGCTCCAGCCCTTGGATCGTCGCGGTGGTTAGCGTAGGCTCTTTCTGAGTGTTAAGGAATTGCTCCATCCTCTGTTGAGCTCTGTGAGGCGGAAAAAATGCTTTCCAGCATATACTAAATTTTTTGAGACTTTTAAGGCATTTCATTATTATGGTTGTACATATAAGTACGTACAGATATATAGTGTAAAAGAACAGTGTAATTTATGTTTGCATTCCTGGGTACAGCTTGTATTCTGGGGGATTTGTGGGAGAGTGATTTGAATGTTCAAAAGGCCTCATAGCCTGAAATTGTTTTATCCCTGGCATTCAGTGTTCCACAGTGCTGATGAGACTGTGTGTTAAACTACCACGGGTTTTCATCTGTAATCTTAAAGTCACTGGGGGAAAAGTTTTTCTCTTTTTTGATTTCTTTCTGCATGCTGACATTTAGTAATAGATTTTTTCAGGACATCCAGTTCCTCATTCTGCGCTCTGATAGAGCTCACCTCAGCTCGTGGTTGATGATCCATGTGATTGGAAATCCCGGTGTAGTTTTCCTTCCTAGATATGTTACCATAAATACAGCTTTTTTCTTACTTTCGGAGGAGTAAGGGATAAAAGCTCATTTGGCGTTTTTATCTGTTGAAGATGATTTTGGGACTATTGGTTTCATTTTTGATCACATTTTTTAAAAATCTGCCATTTTTGCTTTACCTCAGAGGGAAAAACCTAATAATGATTTTTTAAAAATTCGTTCAATAACTTCTCCGCTACTCTTCTGACCACTGGGCCAGAGAGAGCCCAGCGCCACGGACCCTGGGCAACAAGCCCTGGCTGGCTGTTCTCGTAAAGCCTGCAGGAGCTGTGACGGGAGGCACCGGCTGCAGGGCTGCGCGGCCGTGTTCCGGGGCAAGCTGCAGGGATACTCGGTTGCGACTGGGCTGGCAGGAGCGTTGCTGCTCTCTTATGATCAGGCTTCTAGCAGAATCTCACACCCAGCTTCTGCAGATTTTCTCTGTCTACAATTTTTTTTAACATCTCGACATATGTTTCTGTCGGTAGGTCTGGCTGTAACACGGGGTTTGTAGCTTTTCTGTTTTGGTGCCAGAAAACTGATGTTGGGGAGAAGCCTTCTGGGATTTTGTGGGAAGGCTGCAGAGAGGGGTTCATAGATTACCTAAACAGGCTCCTAAACTCCTGGGAACCTCCTTGGAGCCAGCGGAGCCGCAGGGCTGGCTTGCCCGCTACTGGAGGCAATTCCCCGGGCAGGCCGCGATTCTGCCCGCACGGGGAGCCAGGGCGCATGGAAAATGTCTGTCTGTCCTGTATGTGCTGAATTATGTCTGTGAATCGCAGCAACGACTGCTTTCGGCTGCAAGGACGAGTAGTTCAGTAACGCTATGGAGAGAGCTAGTCAAACCTGTGTTAGTGCTGTGGCTTTGGAGTTCGAAGGACTTGGTGGATCTACTGTTGTGCTCCGAGGGCTGCTGGCGCCCAAGGACGATCAAGCACGCGCAGCGGTATACCCTGCGTCACGCAGTTTCGCAGTGCTTTGTGAAGAGCTCGGTAGCTGTCTGGTGGTGATGTCCTGCTTGGCTTCTGTAAGGACTCAGCACCTTGCTTTGTCACTAGAGGGTTAGGAAATTTGCAGTGGAGGGTTTGCTTTAACTTTTTTTTTGATCTCTTCTTGGTTACTGAGGTCTGGGTGGCACCGTCTGATCCCCAGCTCTGTCTCTGGGGACCTCGCGATCACACTTAAGCTATTTGGTATTTTTTGTTCCCGCGGCCAGTCCGGTTGGAGCGAGTGTGATTCCTCAGGCTTCCAGCATCGCCGTAAATCGAATCGTTTGCTGATTTCTGCTGGGACCTCTGAACAGTGCATATTTGTGCAGGCTTAGGAGCGTCAGGGCTTCACAGCTATCGAGGAACTCAGCTTTTGGCCTAATGATTCTTTATGATTTGTGGTAGAATTGGGAGGCGAGAGCCTGGGAATGAAAATATAACTGTTTATGAACCTATGAAAATGATTCTGCAGGCAGGTAGTAATGAAATCTGGGAGAACATATGGAAAAATAAATGAGTTTATCTGAGCATTCAGAATCGATTTCTTACATGCGTAAGGATGTGTTGTTATTTGTGCAAGTGTACCAGGGAACTACGTGCCCTTTCCGTGATCGGCATGCATTTTTTTCTGAACTAATTTGTTACCAGCAGAGCTGTTTCTGGAGGGCTCTTCGTTTCAGCAGACACACGTTTTCCTCTGCGTGCAGTCAGCTGGCACCTGCTGTAAATGCCGTGGCATTCAGATTGCTTTTCCCTTGGTTCCATTAGTGCAGCGTGTCAGTTGCTTCCCCTCGGTGAAGGAATTTTATATGAAACAATTACAAAAGAGCTATGAAAAACAGTTAAAATACCACATTGCAACCTGTTCTATAATTGTAAGTTTTTGCAGCAGAGAGCCTTACCCCGATGTAAGCGTTGCTTTTGGACGAGTAGCCCCAGGCCAGCGCTGCCGTGACTCTGCGGAGGGGGGGCTGTGCAGCGTCTGACGGGGGCTCAGCAGCTCTGACAGCGGAGTATAAATGGGCTTGTGACACCTCCATAAACAATTACCAGAGTGGTGAGAGGAAAAAAAATGTGGAGATTAGTATGTGTGGGTGGGCATTCTCCCTGTTCGGGCTGTCCGAGCCAACTGTTCAGACTGGCTGAGAGGTTCAGCCGCCCTCAGCATTCCGAGTCGTCGCCTGCTTAGAGGGAATTAAACCACTCCTGGCTGACACGAAGCTGAGATGGCCGGTTTGTTTGCAGGGAGACTGAAATCCTTTGCTGCATCATAACTTAGAGGAACCATAGTTGGCCTGCGCATAGTTCATAAATGCGGGGTTCTGGTGGGAGTCCTGCGCAAGCACGGCGTTGCCTAGAGGTGCTTCTCTTACAGGGATGGGTGTCTGTTAAAAGGGGTGCTTACAGGGGTGTAGCCATTGAAATGGAGAAGAGCAGCGTGTGGGTAAGTGGTGGGGTATTGCAGGTGGGCAGGAGGCAGGGAGGAAATGTTTCCAGGTGTACCATTCCTTGGCGTTGCTGGCTGGCCGTGTGGCCCAAGAGAAGCTGTGTCTCTGCTCTGCTGTGGCCGCTCCAGCTGCAGCTCTGCGTACCGACAGCCGGGCTTCCATTCCTGCCATGGCCAAGGGCCTCCGAACTCGGGGCCCTGCTAGCGAAGGTCACCGAGGGCGTTGCTAGTGCCAGAGGGAACTGCTTCGGAGAACGGGGAATTGGATTTCTCCTGGCAGCGGTGGGATGTGCCAGCGGGGAGGCAGCAAGTAAAACTACAGGGATAATATGTTTCAGTACTCTTTTATGATAGATTATAGGGGAGAGTGTGTAAATCTCTTTCAGAGCCTGTTTACAGTGGTTGGATAAATTTTAATTATTTCAAATCTGTTCTTTGTGTAGTACAAGAAGCTAGGTCAAATTTAAGAAAAGAACTACTAACTCTTCAGACATGTAGTTTATGTCACTCCACAGAAGAAGATAGCTACGTTCAAGTTAGGTCATTCTTCAGTTACCTCCCTGACAGATTTTTTTACTGGTAGACTCATCTCCATTTGCCAGTCCTCTGGAGTTTTATCAGTGTATAGAGTGCTTGCAATTTATATCGCATTTTAGAAGAATAATACTCTGTTAATAAACAGTATTTCCTCCTTCAGTGCTGCTTAGGTGTCTGTAGCAAAGCTTACTTGCTCATGGACTTTGTTATTTACCGGCTTAGCACCACACCGGTGCTTCGGCGTAAGAGCTGCTGCTGCTCGTCATCGTCCCCTTGGTGCTCTGCTGCTGGATGCAGTCAGTGTCTGGGGGGCGGCAGATGAAACGCTAGCCGAAGAGGGGTGGAGAAGACACACACACGGACGAGAAGCAGCCGAAAAGGGGATGGCAGAGCCACTCCTTTCCAACAGAGGCGAATGCCAAATTCAGCAGGAGTGAAAAGCTGGAGACGTCTCACACCCTGAGATGTGAAAGGCTTGTTTCCTTTTAGCTGGCAAAACAGTACCTAAACACTGGCTTCTGGGTATGGTTCAGCCGTGCTCGAGAGCCACCTCCTGTGATACTCCTGGATACCCTCGATGTGCAAGAGCAAGGTTTTGGGTGACCAGTAGGCATCATCAGACAGAAGGCATGCCAAATTCTGCCAGTATCTCCTACCAAAATTGTAACACCCTGCAGATTTAATTAGTGGTATGTTTTGATTTTTCAAAACCCCATCAAAAAGTGAATCTGTGGCTTTAACTCCTGTCTTCTAGCTTTAAAAACTTTCCTATTTACTCTGGTATTACAGCAGTCGACCTGACTATCTGGCGGGTTTGAATACCACTTTTAACGCCTCCTTTGCTGTTCCAAACAGGAAACAATACTGAGCAAGGAAATGCTGTGCTGTCTCTTACTGACCCAGGCTTTGACTTTTACCTTTCCGTGACCGTGTGGTCGCAGCCAGCACTTTGAAGGGAAGCGAGTGGAATGCCTTGCCACTCAATCGCGGGCTGAGGATAACTGCTGAACAACAAAGAGGTCCCCGACAGGGGTGAAACTACTGGAACAAACCACTGAATTCTTCGTGCCTTCTGTGTTTTTCATCCTGATTCTTCAAGTTACGCACCGCTGTTCTTTTTATTCTTTCCCTTGTCAGGCACCAGAGTAATGGAGCAGTTATTTCCCGCTGTGGACAGCCCGAGGTCAGCTGGTGGGGCTGGAGGAATGCAGATGATGAACACCTTGTCCAGTCTGTAGCCAAAGCCTGTGCCTCAGATTCGAGGTCCAACAGTAACAAGTTAATGAATGGAAATTGTTCCAGAGATTTCTCCAATGGAGGGGACCTCTCTGATGTGGAATTTGGTAAGTTTGTCACTGCTCCTTTTCTGGAAAGGGCAGAGCTTTATGTAAAAGCTTAATCTCTTCTCTGTCCTGTAGCACATTGAATCCTTTCTATTTAATGGGGCGTTCTCCAGTTTCTGTATGTGCAGTGCATATGCATTGTGGGACCGGAGTGAATCGTTGTAAACAGAGTCAGAAGTAGCCTGCTAGTTACTCATAAGTCGCCTGTCTCTTCCCCAGATTCCTCAATCTCTAATGCTTCAGGAGCAGAGAGTTTGGCAATACAGCCTCAGAAGCTTTTGATCTTAGACGCACGATCTTACGCAGCGGCTGTGGCGAACAGAGCCAAAGGTGGAGGCTGTGAGTGCCCAGGTAAGCAGCACTTCTGCTCAGTTCTCTGGAGTTAGTCAGAAGGATTTGCTCAGGTATAACTGCGCTGATGTACTTCAGCGCTGCACATTTAGCAGGCCGTGCGGATGCAGGTGCTGTTCATCGGTATGAAAGTTCTGGATCACTGCAGCTGTCAGCCCTGCGAAGGGACAGGTTCAGCTGGTAATGAAGTGTGTTTCTCAGAGCGTGAAACCAGCTGGTGACAGTGTGCAGTAAATGCTGAACTGTGTGGAATATGCTGATCAGCTTTCCCCTGCTGAGTCAGATACATAAACTAGAGCGAGACAAAGGTGTCCAGTGTGCTGATGTCTAAAATAAACCTGAACAAACTTGTAAAAGTCCACTAACTGTAGAGGATAATGTTCTAGAATGGCTGTGGAGAATACGGCTCTCCAGCAGCTTGTCTAAAGCTGAAACATTCTTCAGCGTTTGTGTCATAACCCAAAGCAGCTGCAGTTGGTTGGAGATGATCCGCAGAGGTCCCTTCCAGCCCCCGCCATTCTGTGCTGTGCTGAAATCCTGACTGCTCTTGCATTTGTAACACATTTGCAGTTACCGCTTTCTGCATTCTTTGGCACTTGTAAATTGCTGGGGTTATAAACAAGATGCTGTTTGATGGACGCTAGTGGATATGAATGCAGCCTGTTAAAATTCCAGGGGTGGAGAGTCTAGGACAAAATACCGGGCAGAAAAACTGTAGATAAGATAGCAAAAGCTATGTTGACCATATATTCTTGTTTTGGCCTTTGCTGCAATGGCTGCACTTCGCCATGTAGCCACCAGTGACAAAAGGTGAATTTTCCATTTAACACATCAAAACGACCAAGTAATTTGTCATCAGAGAGTAAAACTTCAAAACAGAAGAGCATAGTATACAGGAGGTTTCATTTTCTTCCTGTATAATTGGTTCTTGGACTCTTTGTAGAAAACTTCCTAACAGCTTGTCACCTGCAATAATTTGACCTGCATTAAGTGCTTCCTTTTCACTGAGAAGCTTTCTCCAGGTATTGCCAAGTTTGTTCCGTTCTCTCTCTACAAAAGATGTTGTGCTTTATTTTGTATAGAACAAAATTCAGTAAAAAGACCAAAAAATGCTTACATTGGCTGATACTGCCAGTCGTGTTCTGGTTTGGGCCAGGATTTGTTGGACTGAGAAACAGCTGAGAAATCCGATGATAGAAAACATGCTCTTTGAAGAGACCGCTGCGTTTTCCTGCGCAAGCACTCAACATCCCATATTCTGGATCCTGATTAATTTTTTTTCTCTTGTAGCAAAGGTCATTTTGGCTATTGTGTCATCATTTTTGTCCCGAAGCCTCACGACAGAGGGAAACTAACTCTAGGAAAGCCTATGCATGGGTATTTTTCTGACGAGGGGCCCCGTGTGTGCCGGTGCTGCCTCCCCAGCGGAGCCCGGCTGCCGGAGTACATCCTGCAGCAGCATCCGGAGGCAGGCGCAGCGGTTCCGCCCGTCTGCTGTGTGCCTCAGCCCGGAGGATTTCTCATGCCTGTGGCGCTTGTTCCTCGTAATAGCAAACCTCAGCATAAAGCGGTGAATGCAGTAACCTCTCAGCCTTTTCGAGTGGTTAGGAAAAGGAATCTATATACATTAGTTTACCAAATTTAAGAACATCCATAAATTATCAGTTAAATATTGTTGATGCTTTGCAGTCTCTGACGATGTTTCTCAGTCTTCTTAAAAACATTCTAGAACCTCAAGCACAGCGATACCGCTATTCCCATAGGTCTGGACTCTGCTTTTGGTAATGTGAAGTGAAACACTGCAAATAAATACACAAACACTTTGCTCTTTCCTGGTTTGCTGTGTTGTGATGTCTGGAGTACCTACTGAACCCCAAGTACTAGTTTCTCCTTACGGAGTATTTCTAAACAGATGATTTCATCTGTCCACAGTAACAGTGGATGTTTTTACGAAGAAGCTTGTTTTAGAAATTAAACTTAGTGTAGTTTTTCGTTTCTTCCCTCTTGCTTGGTATTTCCCCACAGAATACTATCCGAACTGTGAAGTGGTGTTCATGGGGATGGCAAACATTCACTCCATCCGGAAGAGCTTTCAGTCGCTGCGTTTGCTCTGCACACAGATGCCAGATCCAGGAAAGTAAGTGGAGGTTTGGTGGGTTTTGCCTTTGTTTACGTGTTTCTGCAACTGCATTCTTTTGCTGCTGATTTGTAAACTGAAATTCAGTGTTTTTTCCCTTAGTGACTTTCCTGTGTAAGAAAGCTAAGCTGTATTTTTCACTTCCACAGAATTTGAGCTAAAGGAAGCAATTGCTTTATTATTGTTGAAGTGAACCTAGAAACTGAGATCTGAGATGATAATGTAGCCTTGAGTGTTGGTGCTAGAATGTTGCTACTTTCAGGTGGGCTTCTAAGGGCTAGCACTTAGGCTTGCCTGCTGTTCCTGGTTCTTTAGTCTTCACAGCTTGGCTCTCCTTCAGAAATTCTAGTGGTCTTCATGTACTTCATGCACTTGCAGTGTCGTTTCAGGAGACGTACTGCATAGCCCTCCAGTACTCCGGGGTAACTAGCCTCTAATGGCCTATCGTCTCGGGAGCTTTGGAAGATTGGGTCTTCGCTGAGACACTGTAGTTGCCCCAGTTCTATTGCCACTGCCACTTCCCTGTGTTGAATTTGCTGCTGAGAGCCTGCCATGGTTTCAAAGCAGATCCAGAATGGGCACCCTTACTAAACTGGATGTGTAGGTCTCCGTAGGGTAGAGATTCTTAAGATACCTGCAGCAGAGCTTGTAAAGCCTGGGAATAGTTGAGGTACAGGAGACTTTAAAGGCACCACGGGTTCCACCCTTCCACTGAAGCAGAGAGTTGTCAGGGACGTGCGGCAGAGTCCCAAGATACACCAGTGGTACTGGGACTGCGGGGTGGTCTGAATCCTCAGCTCAGAGGAAGGGAGACGGCAGAGGCTACTGGGAGTGGTGATTACCCAGTAGCGCTTACGTTGTCCGTTGCTGGTGATGTGTTGTGCTCTTGTCTGGGAAAATGTTATTTAAGCGTCTTGCAACTGTTACGCAGCAAAGCAGACCCCAGAGACTGGCTGTTCCTCAGGTGGACTGCGCGGCTCTGTTTCTTACAGATCTGGGAAAATGTTAATGAGACGTAAACGAAAAATATTCAAGAATCACATTCACAGCTTATTAAAATAGGAGCTTTGACTTGNTNTGACTTNANAGATNCAAAGATCCAAACCTGAAAACGTTTTAAAAGAGCAAAAACTGTCTTCTGTTGTTTTCCTCTAGCTGGTTATCGGCTCTGGAAAGCACCAAATGGCTGCAGCACTTGTCTGTGCTCCTGAAATCCGCGCTACTCGTAGTTCACGCTGTGGACCGAGACCAGCGACCAGTCTTGGTGCACTGCTCGGACGGCTGGGACCGAACCCCCCAGATTGTGGCGCTGGCCAAGCTGCTGCTCGATCCCTACTACAGGACCACAGAGGTTTGTAAACCGTCTGTTAGCGCATGAGGTAGCTGCTGCGTTTGGGTCCTGTTCTGAGGAAGTCTGTCTAGAAATGATCTCAGGTTTTTCCACTAGAAAAGGCACTAAAGCTAGCGGGAGTTTAGCAGCGGTAGTCTGCAGATACAGTTACGTACAGGTGTAAATATAGTCTGTAATTCAAGAGCAGATTGTATTTCCCCCTTTGCTGTAACTGCAGAGTCATGGTCTGTGCTTCCCTATGTTTAGCTTGGGAGTGTGTAGTACAAAGCACTACGGACTGCAGTTTCCATTACACCGTTGCAGTTTCTCAGCCAGCTATTAACACAAAGCCTTTCTCTTTTCTGGGTTTCCCAACTGCATGTTTTCCCAGTTTCACATCTTCGTTGTCCTCTGTCACTTAGTTCTATTTCTCTTGGGTTTTCAGCCTGAATTTTCTCCCCCATCACTTTTCAGCATTGTGATATGTGATGGCTGGATTCTATCTGCCAGCCCACTTGCAAGCTGCCTTTGTTGCCTAGGACAGAAGGATGTGTCTGAACACCGTGCTAGAAACTGCGGCTTAAAGCCTCGGGCACACGAGGACCAGAAGGTTCCACTGTAGCAGTGCCCTTTGGATGAAACTGTGGAAACTTCTGAGATCCTTTTTCACACGGGTTGTAGAAGTTCGCATCCGTCAGGTCAAAACATCCTGCTGTGTCCTTGGCACAGGACCTCCCGCTGGTCCCGCCGCCGAGTGCTGTTGTGCCTGTTCAAAGTGCAGAGTTCTTCTGGACATGCACTTTGCCTGCCTTCTTGTCCCCACTGCATCAGAGACGACCGTAAACTGTAGCTGTCTATGCAAGGACCAGAAAGCTTTAGGAAAATGAGTCTGCAGCATTGTTACATTTCAAGCTTTTCAGCTGTCAGCTGTTATTTTTGCTCTGATTACAGCCATTGACTTAATAAGCGTGCTCTACCATTTGTCTTTCCGCTAAGAATCAAAGCCTTCCTCCCCTGTGATGGGTTTTAGGTCCTGCAGGATGAGATGTTGCATTCTGGTGCTCAGCTGGGCACTGGTTTGAAATGTTCTCTGCCCTTTTCGTTTGCGTAAGAAACCATGCGACTCGACCTTTGCTCCACCTGGTGACCACTGCATTTGGTTTACACACAGGCAGGCACTCTGAGCGTGGATGTCCTTTCGTGGGTGATTTGTTTTCTTTCATGACACACAGATCCGCCCCTCATTTTCAAGGGAGAGCTTTCGGATTTCCTCTCCTGTCGCAGTGTTGGTTACCACCATCCAGAGGGCTGTGGTCGAGGTGAAGTTCCTACTCACCCCTGCCTGGCCAAGACTGGTCTCGCAGCAGGATCCTCCCTGCCAGTCAACAAGGGCTTAACCTGCCATACTCCCTGTCCTGTTCGTGTAGGCTTGGGAGCTGGTGTCCGTCTTGGTGTCACTGGGCAGCGTTGCAGAACTCAGGGGCGTTAGGTGAAGCGGTAAAGAGAAGTAATGAGGCCAATGCTGAAGGGAAGTGGGAGGGAGCGAGAGGGACAGTAATAAGGTGATTCCCACGAGTCTCAGACTGTCTTAGAAAATGGAACCAAAGAAAAGTAGGATCTTCTCACCTGTACTTTCATTTCTGCAGGGTTTCCAGGTGCTAGTGGAGACGGAGTGGCTGGATTTTGGCCACAAGTTTGCAGATCGCTGTGGCCATGGTGAGAATTCGGATGACCTAAATGAGCGCTGCCCAGTGTTTTTACAGTGGCTGGACTGCGTCCATCAGCTCCAGAGGCAGTTCCCTTGCTCTTTCGAGTTTAACGAAGCATTCCTTGTGAGTTGTGGCTTGAGAGATTGCTGTTTTATAGACTGCTTCTAAACCAGTACCCAGTACTAACATACTGCAGAGCCCCGAGGGGTTTCTCATTTTCGCATCTATCGGTGACACACTGCAGCCTGATAAAGGGAACGGGAGAACTGCCCAGGTACCGCAGACAGAAGTCCTTGTATGCTCCATGGGACCTGAGGTCTGCTCACTCTGAAAACCAGAGCAGGTCCTTTAAGGACTTCTTTTTAAAGAAAGAAATAAATGATACGACTTTAATAGTCTCACCTAAGAGGTGCTGAAGTAACTCTGGCATAATACGTCCAAACAGCGTGAAAAAAGTCATAGTGCAATAAAACCTTGGTCTTGTTTTGAGGTGAAGGCTCCTCCTCTAAAACCAACTTCCCCCTTAGCTTTCCATCCAGGGTTTCTCTTGAAAATGTGTAGGCCGTACAAGCTGTGTTTATTTTCTTCCGAAGTGCACAGCTCTCCTGTTAGAGATTTGCCTAGGATGGTGAACACCCGTTCCCAAGGCTGGGAAGCAGGGCTCTGGGAAAGCGGCAGTCACTGCCTGCAGTAATCTGAAGCATCGAAGTTTTTATGAAGTGTCTGATCCACTACGAGATGTGAAGCACGCTCCTGTGATTGCAGTGGGCTTGAATTACCACTTGCCAGCTCAGCCGTGTAACGAGTGTATGTCCAGTCCTAGCTGAGCTCGGCTGTGAAATGAGATACACAAGGTTGTAACTGGCTTCACGGCACACTGCCGAGCTACAGGAGCTGCCTGTGAGCATGCCCGTAGCATTGCGGCCTTTTCAGAGTAAACCCCTGAATTTGTTAGAGTACTGAAGTACTTGTCTTCATTTAAACGTCTGACTAATCCCATGGAAGTCATTTATATGCGGAAAGTGAAGTTCATGTGAAGCTATTTTGTCAGGCTGGGACCACGGGATGCAGTGAATAATGCTCAGGGTGTGGGTGCTGTGTGCGCTTATGCCAGCGTACAGACAGTAACTCTGCTCCCCACCGTGCTCTGCCATTCTGCTGCGTTAATGTTCTGTAACGGGGTCATGATTCTCTGCTTTGCCCGTCCTGTGGGGCTGTGAGTCTGAATCAGCGAGCCTTTTATACTTGATTATGAACAAATATGTTGTCTTTGTATTTTATATTTTTTTCCTGAATTTATTTAGTTATTATTTTAAAAGATTCCACTATGCTTGAGTTCTTTTGCAGTTAGTTTATAAGAAGGTGTACGAAAAATGTTAGGTGCGTTTGTAGATCAGCCGTTAGAAGGGGGGTGTGTTGCTTCTGCAGCCTGAACGTTGCTTCTCGCATGAAGCTGGTATCTTCTGCCGCGTGACAGTGCCTGTGTTGGTCTGTGCAGGTGAAACTGGTGCAGCACACCTACTCTTGCCTCTTTGGTACATTCCTGTGCAACAACGCGAAAGAGAGAGGAGAAAAACACACTCAGGAACGGACCTGTTCTGTCTGGTCTTTGCTGCGGGCAGCAAACAAAGCCTTTAAAAACCTGCTCTACTCCTCCCAGTCCGAATCCGTACGTATCCTCCCTTCCCCACCGCGCGGGGGGAGTCCCCGCGGGGGCTCCCGGGCCCAGAGTTCCCCAGAGCGTGTCCCTTGAAGATACCCAAGCTGGGAGCCGGCGTGATGGCTTGCTGCCATCGTGAACACGGTGTGGAGACGGGCATTTCCAGCACGGTGTGCTCCGCTCCTCGCCGATGCGTGCCTCAGAACGCTCCGTTCAGTCCAGCGTTTCAAGTCTTGCATGAAGTTTGCTGAGATTTGAGGAATGTCAAATGCAGCCTCAGGGATTTCTCTATGCTGGAAATGTGTTTTCTGTAACTACTTTGCTTTATTTTTTGTAACAGCCAACATTTCAGTTTCTTTCTAGAGAACTAAGCTACGACAGAGGAGTGTCGTAAAATTGCATACAAACCTGGTCGCTGTGTCTATATTCATCCTAAATCTGAACAAAAGAAGTAACTCACATTATTTAGTGTATCTTAGTCCTTGCACCTGGTTGGTTTGTCTCTTCCGTAGCGATAGCTCACTGCAGCCTCTGGGAAGGGCCTTACAGCACCTTTTTGTGCCTCTGGTACAGGGGCACGCAAGGCGTTCAAGGTGCGGTGTGGTGGGCGTGTGAACCAGCAGTCAGCAAGCGGCCTCGTGGTTAGGACAGCAGAAAGCTTGTCCACATCTAACCCCTTTTTGTTCATGGAAGGATCAGATACCATAAACCGAACTGTAAGGACCGTGCAATGCTTTTGCATGTGATAGAAGTGGCTTTTAATTGTTCCTTAGAGTAAAATTAAAACCTGGCTTAGTAGCAAAGAGTTTATGCTGACCTCTGTTACAGAAAGGTTAGTTTTATATTCACCTCAGCCCTCCGCGGCGGGCTGGCTCCCGGGACACCGGCCACGCAGCCTGTGCTCGCTGCGCAGATCCCGTTTGTCATTGCCACAGCGACGGCAGAGCTCTGCCAGACTGTCCAGCCTGACACTGGCATTGCGAGAGTGGAGGGGCAGCTGAAAGCACCAGCCGCTGCAGATAAACGGGGCTCACTGGGGCTTCGAGGTCCAGGGCTGCATCTTGGTTTTCCCTGAAAATGCCGGCGGGTTTGCCCGGGAGGAGCCGAGGGAGTGCTGGTGAGGCGGGCAGCGTGGGCAGGGCTGTCCGCGTCCGGCAGCGTGGGTACAGTCTCCGGGCCCTGGCCTCTGCTCCCACTCGATGCCGCGCTGCCGCGTACCGAGCTAACTGAGAGAATTTGTCTGTGTGTGGGACTTCTGATAATCTCCTGTCTCGTGTTCATCTTTTGGTGGTTTTGCTTCAGTGTTTAGAAGGCGCCTCTGTGATGTAGCCACAGAAGTGATAAAAGCAAAGCCGTGTCCGAGCAGCATCCGTGAAGCCAAGCCGCCCCCCAGCCCTGCCCCTGCTCAGTGGCCGCGAAACCCTGCCTGCTCTTCCACGAGGAAGGTTCCGGGGGAAGAGTGGAACTGATAGTGACCCGAGGTGTTTGTAATCTGAAACAGAAAGCAAATTCCACAGTCAGGGAGTCCCTTTTAAGAGCGAGCTGCCTCTTCAGCAAAGTAATTCTGCATGTCCTTAGTTTTTAACATAGGAGCGCTTCCATTAAAGACAGTGTTAGCTTTGCATTTGAGCCTGTACAAGGAGGCGATTAGTTCAGCTCTGCTACGGCGCGGTATCACACAGAGTGCAAGGAAATTTTTGTGCTAGCCATGGGCCACTGAGTTCTGTAGCAGTTTAAATCGCTCCGAAACGTTATTAAGGTGTAGGTTCACACAGGACATTGCAGTAATTCGTTCATGAGAAGCTGAAAGCTGGCGTTGTTATGCCTCAGCCGCCTTCTCTGAAAGAAAAAATAATTATATATCCCAGGGCAGCTGATGAAAAATGCCAGAGCTGCCCACTGGCCTGCAGAGTTATCTGGAGATGTAGCAAAGCCTCCCAGCTGCAAACCCGAACAGCGAAGCACCGCGGTCGGGTCGGAACGCTGCTCTGCATTCTGATCGCCGTCTGTTCCGCCCGCTCAGGTGCTGTACCCCGTCTGCCACGTGCGGAACTTGATGCTCTGGAGCGCTGTTTACCTGCCCTGCTCGTCCCCCTCCACGCCTGCCGATGACACCTGCGCCCCATACCCCGTTCCAGGCTCCAGCCCTGAAGAGCAGCCTCTGGGCAGGTGAGCCTCGAGCCCGGAAATCCCATCCTGTAAAGTAAGATCAACAGAGAATACTGTGCGCTATAAAGAGGAGAAGCTTGTGGTGGGAGGGGAGTTCTTTTGGGGGGCTGATTTGTGGGGCGGTGTGACTGACCTGCCCAAGAGCAGTCTGTCCGTGCTGCAGTTTTGAAAGCTGTGACGTTGCGGGGGTGGGAGCATAACAGAGAGAAGGTTGGCAAATAGAGCGAAGCTCTGGGTGTTGCATCGCCGTGGAGGGTTCCTCATCCTCGTGGGACAGAAGCTGTTGGTTGGTTGGCTTGAATTTGAGTGTTTTTTTAGTGTTGCATAACCATTTTTTGGCTTGTTTTGGGCAATGATTCTGAGCACGTGTTCATGAGGAGGAGTGACCAGACTGCAAGCGTTTGTGCTTTGTGGTAAAGGGATTATTCTGGGAACGTTTGAAGTCTGATTGAACATATTTTCCTGGTGGCAAAGAAAGAAAGTACTGAAGCAGCTCTGCGCTACAGATGGTCAAAATGTGCTCTGAGATAATACTTCACAGAAGTCCATTAGCCAGCAGACTGTTACTGTCCTAATTGGGGGGGGGAGTTTTTAAACTGTAGTAGCTAAATGTTAAAAAAAAACCTCCTCCCCTGCTTTTGGATTCTGATGATTTGTGCCTTTGTAGGTTACCAAAGACAAGATCATTTGACAATCTGACAACAGCCTGTGATAGCAGCGTGCCTACAGCCAACCGACGTAGCAGCGACCCCAGCCTCAACGAGAAGTGGCAGGAGCACCGCCGGTCCCTGGAGCTGAGCAGCCTGGGGAACCCCGGGGACGACCCCTTCGATGGAGACAGCCTGAGCAGACCAGGCAGGCCGCCGCTTGGGGCAGAGCTTTCTGTTGCAGCTGGCGTGGCGGAGGGGCAGATGGAGAACATTTTGCAAGAGGCCACTAAAGATGATGTTGGTTTGGAGGAGCACTCTAGGGGTAGCCTGGAGACAGCAGGTAAAGGGGGTGAGGTGGCCCTGGATAAGGAGAGGAGAACTGAACATCTGCGTGGGTATGTCGGTGACCGCTGTGAAAAGGCTGAGGCGGATAAAGGTATCGCGCTGAACAATCCAGCATCCAGTCCCCAGCCAGGGGCACAAGGCGCTTCGGCGCTGAGAGGACAGCAGGGTGAGCATGCTGATCTCGGTAGCACTGTCCAGAAGTTACCTCAGGTGAAGGGACTGCAGGCCCTTCCTCTGGAGGGCTTTGTAAATAGAGACGCGCAGAAGAATGCGGAGGAAGAAGGGGTTAGCGAACTTGAAGGAGAAGCAGAGAGCCCGTACAGTACAGTGCAGGCCGCCCTGCTCTTACCTCTGACAATCCCGCACGAGGCAGGAACATCCAGCATCGACAGCTCTACGGAAACCTTAACAGAGAGTGAAGAGCTCAGCCCGAAGGGTCCTTGCCATCGACCTCACCCCATCGACAACAGCGCTGATGAACTTTCTCGAACTGTTGAAAACAGGCTAGGGGAGGAGAGCCTGCTAGAGCTGCAAAAACTGGGCACAAAAGTACACAGGACTTCTGGTAGCAGCAACCCACACATCCCGATGCCTTCCCCTTGTGCCTTGCCTTTAGCTGAATGTAAAGAGGAGGTGGTGTGTAACGGAGAGCCGGAGCCTGAGAACAAGGTGGCAGAGAAGCCCGTGGGGTTTAGTGTCGCCCAGAAGTACCCGGCGACAAACGGGCACTGCGTGAACGGAGAGGACGGTAGGGCCAAGGCCTCTCTGAGTCGGCAGGTCTCCGCAGCTAGCTGTAGTTCCGCACAGCTGCACTTCAGGAACTTGCCCCAGAAGTGGCTGTTCAGTCACCTGGGTAAGCAGCAGGCAGCCAGCAGCCCCGACCAGCCTGCCAGGAGCCACCTGGACGACGACGGAATGCCCGTCTACACCGATGTCATCCAGCAGCGCCTGCGCCAGATCGAGACCGGCCACCAGCAAGAAGTGGAGACCTTGAAGAAGCAAGTGCAGGAGTTGAAGAGCCGGCTGGAGAGCCAGTTCCTGAACAGCTCCCTGCGCCTCAACGGTGATTATGGAGACGAAGTGGTAAGTAGGGTGGTCACTGGGCTGCTGCTGGCAGCAGTCTGCTCGTTAGTCCGGTTCTGAATGTCAGCGTATCATCAGCTCTTGGTTCATTGGTCAGGTAGTGATTTTTTTTTTGGGCTGTACAGGCTTTTATAGAAGTGTCAAGGTCATTCTGAAGAGGGCAAACGACTGACAGAGTACATGGCAAATGGCAATTAGTGATGATGAATATTTTCACCATACTGCAGTTTGACCATGAGTGTAGCAAGGTTTGATTTCGAGAGGAGTGTTCTGCAGCATGCTTGGACATCCTGGATGCACTTGGACACCTGCAGTGGCTTTATTCCAAGACCCGCTTGCTGTGCTGCTGTTTTGATGTACAGGCAAAGTTACTTTCTGAGGGACGCGGATGTGTCCTTTGCTGGGACGGCAGCGCAGGGCTGAGCTCTGCGTGCACAAGGTGAGAAGGGTGCGGCAGTGCCTGCGCCGTTAGCTCAGCACCGTGGAGTTGGAGCCATCCCCTTTCCGGGTGGCTGGCCTGCACGTGGCTCGTTAACTGGGATCAGTTACGAGCTTTTGTGACAGTCCTGTGTCAATGAGGGTTTCTTCTCAACAAATTAAGATTTTTAAGGGAGCTTTGAAACTGTGCTTTTACTTGGAAGTGTTTAAAGTTGTAGAGGCTGTAGTTGGAGGCATGGTTCAGATACAGTATGCTAATTTCTGTAGCAGTGACATGATCTGTGCAGTTGGGACTGCAGAAGAAATTTTTAAATTGGAAATCAAAGAAGTGCAGTTCCAAGTTTGAGGCCTCCCTAGCTAGAACAGGTTTTCTACATGTCTGTGTCGTGGGTGGATTTTTGAGTTGCTTCTCCCATACCTGTTTTCTACCTAATGTTGTCTCCTCTTTTGACTAATAAATAAAGTCAAAAGAAACACCGTCCCTGGCCTTACAGGGTTGTTGGAGTGTAACGCTGCCTCGCAGAACAAGCAGGAGTCCCGCTCCGCAGCAGCCTGCAAGCACAGGGCAGCTCTGCGGACTGCTGCACAGCCTGGGTTTTCCAAGGCCCAGTATTACTAGTTAGAGAAAATAAACGTTGAGGGGAGAGCAGCTTGGGAACTGGGCAGGCACGGGAGGAGGAGCAGGACGCGATGGGGACGGTGAGGAGACGTGCAATCCTGAGACAGAGTTTGTATCTTCCTGTGGGGTTGAGCAGCAGGCAGAGCGTTGGCCTGTGATTCCCCAGCTTGACACGGCAAGTACAAGAATTTTCCTTTTCCTACGTGCACGTCGCGGTGTGTCTTATATGCCTGCAAAACTGAGCAAAAAAATTCATAAGAGGTTTCCAAGTTTTGTTTATTTACGGTAATGTTGCGCAGTGGCAGAGGTGCTGGGCAGTCCCAGGTGCGGTCGCTGCGAAGGCTGCGGAGACCGGCCTGGCTGTTGGCGGGGAGGCGGCAGCCGCCGGCGCTCTGCGGGGGTCCCTGCCGGCTGGGCGGGCTCCTTCCAGAGACGGGGTGCTCTGGCTGAACTCAGCGTGCGCCCTTTTTAAGGGCCTTGGCGAACCACAGCGTGGGGCTGGCTGTGAGAGCACGCGTCCGCTACGAGGATGAGGAGGGGACTGGAGCATCTCTCCTATGAGGAGAGGCTGAGGGAGCTGGGCTTGTTCAGCCTGGAGAAGAGAAGGCTGAGAGGGGACCTTAGAAATGCCTCTAAATACCTGCAGGGTGG
>Ga0065711_1006027_pt1 | contig 19135 bp, 8 predicted proteins | sample Hoacrofraction12_FD_59098 | JGI IMG/M metagenome (GOLD analysis project Ga0065711, IMG submission 59098) | Hoatzin crop microbial communities from Cojedes, Venezuela - Epithelial fraction 12 v2 (version 2) | ecosystem: Host-associated > Birds > Digestive system > Esophagus > Crop | place... | reverse complement strand
GCTGTGGAGTCTCCTTCTCTGGAGATATTCCAGCCCCGCCTGGACAAGGTCCTGTGCAGCCTGCTCTGGGTGACCCTGCTTGGGCAGGGGGTTGGGCTGGGTGACCCACAGAGGGCCCTGCCAACCCCCACCATTCTGGGATTCTGTGAGGACAAGGAGATAAGACATACCTGTAGCCTGGGATTCTCTGTCAAGAAAATTTCACAGAAGGAACTAGCACATAAATATGGCGGTATTCTTAATTCCTAAAGTGGTTCATTCTTCTTTCAGAAATAGTTTTTGTGTTTGCTGCTTCCTCTCTGAAACACGAGTGCATCCTTTAACCTGAAGTGCAAGAGCCTAAATTTTAGAAATGGTCGGAAATTAATTAAGGATCAGAGGTGCCACAGTGCCGGGAGCTTTGCAGTTGGATGGCGCTTCCCTTTGGAGCAGCGGCGGCTGGCAGGCACGGCGCAGAGGTCTGCGTTCGTTGCGTGGGGCGTTGACTCAGCTCTGCGAAGCGGGGCTGCGGGAAGGAGTCGTAGGAGCACTCCGATTTCAGAACAGCCACGCGAACACCAGCTCCTTGTCCTTCTGGCTGGGAAAGATGGCTGCTACTGTAGCATGCTGTAGGGTAAAGAATTTACATTTCACCAATTTCTGTAGTCACTTGCTCTCTGCTTTTCTCCAAATTTTTGTTGTAAACCTGAAAATGTGTATGTTTGTGTAGCCTTTCAAAAGTGCAATGCAAGCAAAGTCTGTTGGGGAAACAAAAGGCATGTACTGCTGCTTGAAAAGAAAGCTATGTTAAGGTTAGGGGAAAGGATGTGACTTATATTGGTTACTACAAAATAAGGAGCTTGGTTTTCAACACCTTAAACATGTGACTCTAAATTTGTGTCCGTGGATATTGCTGCTTGAGCCCTTGAGGACGCTGTAGCCCAGTCGATAAGCAGCTGGAGTGGGCTGTGAGAGAGTGGCCCCTACTCCTGATTCTCTTGCGCGCGTTTCTGCGGTGACTGTGAGCAAGTCCCTGCTCTTGTACGCTCTGGACCCTTTCCTTGGCATCACGTCATCAGGGGAATGATGCGTAAACCTCTTTCACAGAATCATTTGAGGTGTGTGGAAGAAAAGAATTAGCTGCAGGCATTTGGTGTTGTGGTAAATGTTTAATACTTGGGTAAATGCCAATTCTGATAAGGTGTTCAGTGAATTTCAGTTCTATTGTTGACATTAATCCTTGAAGGAGGATTAAACTGCAGCGAACAGGAGATATTTCGCTTCTGGATGACAATGTTCACATTTCTTTTATGTTCATTAACTTGATGATGTCAATTAATGCATCTTAAATTTCCTGAGTGTCCATCTGCAGATGAGTGCAAGATGTCTGTGGAGGGATGTCTGGGTGCTTTTTCAGTTTGGGCCTTTGTTTTCCAGAGCTTTCTTAAATGAATTCAAAGACAATGCACAACACAAAAACAGGCTCTTGTGAAAACAAAATTAACATCAAAAAGATTCTTCTGATTCTAGTTCCCTGAGTTTGATCAGGGGAATGAATAGAATATTAAGACTCAATATCCTTATATCATCTCCTGCCATCAGTACAGAGAGGAAATAAGTATACAAATCACTAAATTGCTTCAAAGCTGCTTGGCAACTGCAAATTACAGAATTGATCATCTGACTCGTTTATATTTCTTTCAAAGAAGAGAAGAAGGAAGAAAACCAGTTCAGGATTATCACAAGGAGTAAATCCTGTTGCAGGCTGTGCTATAATAGCATCGGGGCTTCATCAGAAAAATGACAAAAGGCAAAGCATGCAATAGTTATATTAATAATGACAAAAACCAGCTGTGCTTCCCTTTGGCTTTGTCCTTTCCACTCCCTTTCATCCCCAGAGCAAGCCTAAATAAGAATATAACTGAAACTTGATTATTTTTACCCATGAGTACTTCTATATGCAAACAGATTATACTCACTGTACTTTTTTTTGCCTATTCCTTCTTTCTTCTAACTCATTTTAGTAACCTGGAACTGTAATAGAGGAAAGCAGGTTGCATGTAGGGAGAGTGTGTGGGTCATGCATGTAAAATACTATCTCTAAAGGACTGCAGGGAGAGAACCTTCTGTGGATAATTAAAAGTAGCTTTAAAACAAGATTTTCATTCCATATTCATTAACTTATCTTATCCTGGGCAGAGGTAATCTGAGAAATTTTGCAATCTATTTTTCCACCTGAATATTCAGTGACTTGTAGTCGGTTAACGAGAGTGATGTGACAATTTTTAGTAGGAATTCTCCAGTCTGAGCTAGCTGACTAGCTAGTCTCGTCTTCTGCAGTTTGTTCCCTGCCATTTTTCACTTTGCTGTTTTCCTCTGGTTATATTGTTTGCAGTTTATTATCCTAAATTAATGATTGTCTCCAAACTTTCGTTTTGTGACTGATGTATACTTGGTGCTAGATGAAGTACTGCCAGCAAGGACAAGTCCTGCAGCTGCAGCATTGCAACGTGTCCATAGTCTGTATTTCAGGAAGTGGAGCAGAAAGAGGTAAACACTGAAATCTTTTCTTTCAGAGCCCTTTGTTGTTGTGGAAATCCGGTAGCTTTCTGGAAATGCTATTACATTCTCTAATTTCTTGAAGAAGGATCCCAAGAAAATTTTGTCCTAATTTCAGTATATTACAAAACCTTAAAAAAAGGAGGAGGAAAAAAAAACCCCAAAAGCCAGTTTGGAGTCAGTCTGTGCTAATCTCTGTAGTTCCATAGGGCTGTTTAAGCTACGTTTTTATTTGTCTAAAGGAGAAGTTGGGTGTCATGGCTTGTCTTGAGTAGTAGTACTGGTAAAAAAATGTTGTTTGAAATGGCTTTTTGTTGATAAATGGTGTCTTGGCACAATCTCAGTATCTTTCTTTGCTGTGTTTTATTTTATTTTTGCAAAAATATGTTTTCTTTCCCAGTGAAGATTTTTCCACCATTGTGCTGGAGGAAAAAGAAAAGAGAGTTTGTAACAAACTTCTCTAAATCTGGAGTGCTTCTGTTTGGAGACTCTGGCAGACTGCTTATACAGGTTTCGTGTGTGTCCCCGAGGTGGGTAGGGCTCCCTGGCTGCCGTACCTCTGCTGGTGCAGCCTTCTTCCCCGCTGTGGAAGAGATGAGATTGAGTGCCGTGTGGGTTTACAGCTCAGCCTGGGACTGTGGATTTACACAGAAGACAGTAAGAACAGAAATCCCTGGACTGCAGCTGCCAGCAGGCTTCGTGTCAGGAGTTCCAGAGAGTAATATATTTGTCTTCCCCTGGAAAAGCAAAACAGTTTTCCGTTGTCTGACCAACTTCTGTCATCGCCTGTGTTATTTCTGAACGTATTTGGTTTCCTGATCTGTTTGGGTTTCGAGTACTACAGTTGACTCTGTTCAGATACATATGCATCTTGGTATCTGTGTCTCTTGGATTTGAAAATGGTTTTCAGTAAGCATTCTTTTCATATTAGTATTAGCTCTGAGCACCCTGACCTAGTGGAAGGTGTCCCTGCTCATTGCAGGGCAGGTTGGACTAGATGACCTTTAAAGGTCCCTTCCAACCCCAAACTGTTCTGTGATTCTGTGATTGTTTCTCAGTTCCTCTCTGTCTAATGCCTTGACTGTTAAAATCAAGGCAGTGGTCTGTTCTTGGACTTCTATGGGTGCTCCAGTGAAGAGACAGGTTGAAGGTTCGTGCAGTGGTATAGACGATCCAGCCTATGTGGAGGCAATTAGATTTTTAATTAATCTAATTGTCCTACAGTTAATGTAAATGTCCCATGAAAGTCCCATACAAATAGGCTTGTGGCTTCCAGAAAAGAAGTTGTGTCTTTTTTTGTTGTGAAGTTAGTCCTCTGTTTATAAGGGGATCAAGAGACTTTTGACTTAAACACAGACAACTCAAAAGTGCATTTGAAAGTTCCTCAGAAGAGGAACTAAAAAACGGCAAGAGCAAAGATAGCTTTTAAAAAGTGATTATCTTGCAGTGTATTGACAAGTTCTGATTAATGACTACACTGCCTAAACTGCCAATATAACACAGTGCTACTATTTCTGAATGTTTCTGAAGTCATTTATTATATTTCCAGTTACTGTTAGCAACAGCAGCTTTTTCTGTACAGGTTTTATTACTTATACAAGCATGGTAACACTGCATTGTTCCAAAAGGTGGCTGGTGGTGTGGATGTTAGAATGCTAAATTCCCTCAATTAGGGTATTCCAGGATCAACAAGTAGTAGATTAGCTCCACACAGGCTGCTTTGCTTAAGATTTTGATTAAATTTCCTCATTTAGATAAGTGAAATTTCTTACTGGTGCTCCTAAGTGTTATGGAAGCACTTTGTACGTGGTTCAGAGGGGAAGCTGCTCTTGCTGGTAAGGGACTCGCCTGAGATTTAGGAGTGCTACATACAGTGTTCTCTCTCTGCCACAGACTTTGTGAGGGGCCTTAGGCAAGTCATTTATCCTTCAGCTGGTCCCGTTCTCCAAATTCTACTTGAAAGGATGGAAAAACGCAGGAAAAGCCCAAAATGACACTCTTTGTTTTCTACAGGCAGCAAAGTGGGACATGTGGGGACTGGCTTTTTCAAGACAGCAAAAAATGGGAGGTGAAGTTTTGCTGCCTACATCTCCTTGCTGTAACCGGAGGATTGGCTGTTCTTTCTGAAGTGTGCCAAATGTTTCATTCATTGTGCAGGCATCTCAAATCTTAGTGTGGTGCTAGCTTTCCATGTGTGAGAGCTCTTGAAATCACTTGCTAGGGGTATGAAATTGCTCAGGGTGTCTTGTCCTTGCTGTAGTAAAATACTGCGACACAAAGGAGGAGCACTGCATCCCGGCTCAGCCTGCCATCTCATCGTCCGCCTTGCTGCTGCTTGTCCCAAGCAACTGCTGCTCTGGTGAAGTCAAAGTTAAATAGTCTGGGTTTTACAGGAGCAGCTTTTGGTGCCGCAGGTGGGCACCATCTGCAGGCTATTAATGGGTTTTCAAAATAAACTAGAATAAACTATTTGTCCAGGCAGTCAGCTCTTGGAGCTTGGGTTTTTTGGGTTGTTCCCCCCCCACCATGTCTTTCCCACTTTCTTCTTCTTCATTGAGAAACTTTTTGCTTCTTAGTCATCAACAAGGGATAATGGAACAACCAGTATTTTCTGCAATCAGTAAATAATGTAGAGCTCGAAGGGAGGAAATAGGAAATCTATTGAGAGAAGTAAATGAAAATGAAAATGGAATTACATTGCTTTACAAGATGCGGATATACTGAAAGTAGTTTTAGACATAAGAGGCAATACTTTGTCATTTGTATTTAGGTCTTAGGATGGGTTGATGCTTTTTGCTTTGTTTCAGTATTAACTCTTTATTAAGATCTCTGTCACGGATTCCACTGTTTTATACGTTTGCTAAACGTATCTGTACAATGCAAAGAGCTTTTTATTAGCGTTTTTAAAATGAGCTGTCCTTTCACAGTGATGAGAAGAGGCAGAACACAGAGTGGATGAGAATCACAATTAAAATGCACAGATTGTGCATCCTTGAAACGACGTGAAGCTGACACATCCTGCCTGTGTGGTAGAGTTTAGGTGAGGAGTAGAATGTAAAGATTTTCCGCAGCTTTTTTAAGGTGTTCATCTAGACTCCTTCACTGGTAGCAAATGATACCTCCTTATGGGCTTTGGTCATCGACAAACCACTTAGGGAAGATTGTATCATCTCCCATTTTGCAGAGATGTAAAACTGAGGCACTGCGACTTGCCTGGAAATGCACTGGAAGTGAACGGCAGAGGTGGCATCCTGAGTTGCCAAGTAAAGGTGTCTGTGATTGCTTGACACACAGCATAGAAGTGTGAAGCAGCCACCTAAAAGAACTATTCCTTTACCTCAAAACCTGCATGTTCTTGTTGAAGACCCAAAGTTCACCTCATGTCTTGGGTGAAGAAATTTAGCTTTTGGAGAAGTGTCAGCAAAGGAAAGCTTCTATAACCTTGGCTGTATGTAGGCCTCTGCTGTTGCTTCCAGGAAGAACACAACAAAGAGCCAGAATTTGCCACTTATTGAGAGGGGTTTAAATAGTCAGCTCCCATTTATGTTTTCCCAGAAATAGCTCTGAGCAGAGCTCAGAATGGAGCTTTCCATTCCAGGGAAATGGAATTTGCTCTGGGCTTGTCTTTTTATTGTGACTTACAGAGATTCTGCCAGGTAAGCGTTTGTGAACTCATACAGGTCTGAAGATTGCAGCTATCATCTTGATGACAAAAATATGGGAGTTTTATTCGTGCCTTCTGGGAGCCAAGAGGTTAAGAAAATGACTTAAATTTTTTCTTCATTTCCCAGAGTGTCTTTAGAAGCGAGAAATACACACATCAGTCCTAGAAACACTGATCAGAGCTCTGCCCTATCTCACCCCTTCAAATCTAACGACTAGAAAATTGACAGCCGAGCTAAAAGGGGAGGGAAGAAGAAAAGAGTGGGATGAGCAAAGGACACTTTTAGCTCCTCAAAATTCAACCCGTGCTACAGGAACGGTTAGGGACTCTGTTAACCTGTATTTTATACCTAATTCTGTTCCTTGTCTGCCAGATCACCACGTGTTCCTAAACCTCTTGGGTATTTTTGACCATCACTTCCATTATTCTTTGCATTGAAATATGTAGAGATTGAGGACCCATCCATTTGTAGCAGTGGGGAATTAGTTATAAGGAGTCAGATTTCTTCCTGGTGGCGATATGGTTAATAATCCAGGACTGCTGAAGATGATTCCTGTTTGGGCCCCATCTGGGAAAACGTGGGTCAGGTAGGAGAGTGTCAGTCCTGGAAATTTTGTAGCAGTCATGGCAAAAGTCATGATCTCTGCTGGCAAAAGCATAATACTTATCCCCCTTCCTAAATATCTGCTACATTTTGTATTTTTTCTTGTATGTGAATCTCAGTTTGCTTCTGCCTTGGGTTTTTAAAGGTCATGTAATAACATTCAAGTATCTATAGAATAGTTGCAGCCTAGCTAGATTTCATAACATTTATTTGTGTTGGCTGGGCTTTTCATATTTTAATCTTGCTCAAGAATAACTGACAAAATCAGTCAGGATAATTCTCTGTGTACTATTAATACTTGTCACTAGTTGGCAGTGACAATTCACTTTGAGCTCCCAGTGGATGGGGGAAAGGACACCTTTCTGACACGTAACAAATAGTCGTTTGGAAAAGAAACAACAAAAAAAAGGCACGTCTGCCTCTCCTTTGCCTCTGTGTTTAAAGCTAAATGAACCACCAAGAGCACTTAAGGGACTTCTAGGTCCAGAAAGGAGGAATGCAGTACATTGGCAGTGGTGGGGTAAGGCTTCATTCTAAGCAGATGTATGCTGAAGATAAGCTCTTCCTCAGCACGCGATTAGAAAAAAGATGGCTTACCCCACATGGATCACAGCACAGGTCATGCATATTCAGAAAGCTTTTTTCCCTTTTGGAGCCTTTTATTGTGCACAGTTCTTCAACATAAAAGAACAGCTTGATTTACTTACGTTTTTCCAGATCACAAAATAACAAACAGCAGCCCGCAATTCTGGGCCCGGAGCTGAGAATGCAACCAGTGGTCCACGAGCCCTTTGAGGAGGAATTCTCGGGAGATCTGCAGGTGTTCCCTGCGTAGCGGTTGGCAGCACTGACAAAGCGTTTTGCTAAGTGAGAGGGAATCCCCCGTTTGTGTTCTGCACAGCTCGGTAGCTGATGACGGGGTGGCTCTGGGTTTCTTGACTGATGCTGGTAGTAGCACTATGGACGTTTTTTTAAATGCATTTTATGTAACTTCTGAAGAGTTATATTGTACTGTAAATTGCTGTCTTGAAGTCTGACCATTTGGGTTTTTTTTTTTTAAATTTTTAATTGCTGTAGCATTGAAAAATCTTAGAACAATGGAAGTACATATTGGCTATTGCCTATCCAATCATTTAGTATGTTGAATGCAAAAAAAAGACCCAAAAGTGGTCATTTTAATGAAATTACAGAGAGTGGGAAGTGTTTTTGGTTTTTTTTGGTCTTCATTATGTTTATGTTCATTAAGTTTATCTTGGAGCTGGAGGCAGAGTAGTTGTGCAGTGAAAAAATAAAAAGAACACTTGGGAAGAGGGTAATTATGGTTATGAAGCAGTTGCCCAGTTCTCTGCACCTCTACTGTGAAGCATTTCTCTTAGGAGTGTCTACCTGTATCATTGGTAATTAGTTGTTTAAGGTCTGAACCCAGGTCTCCCATTTGAAATCAGCGGAAATACTCTCCTTGAATCTTGCTATAAATGTTTGGTCCTGTAAGAGCCTTTGATTTATGGGGCTGCTGCTGGTTTCAGTGAGTGTTCTGTGACCACAGAGCTCCCAAGACAGGTCTCAAGCTGTGGCAGATAGCTTGCATGTTAATTCAGCCGTGTGTTCTGGTTTGTTTTGTTTTTTAAGGGAATAGTTGGAATGTTACTGTGCTTGTATTAAAGATAAGTACTGGAGTTCAAAAACATAAAACAAGCCACTCTTTTGAGCGACTAACCACTGTTGCGTGACCAATTTTTGCAATATATTTAAGGAAACATGATTTTCAGAAGAAGAAATTGCATCAATACATTTGTGACAATATGAGAAGCGTTAGACTCCAATCTTGGCTGCTTACAGAACACTTTAGGTTCAAGAACTGGGTATTCTGGTTTACTCATCTCTGCAAGAACTGCAACTAGGGTTGTGTTCTTCATAGGAATATTGAGAAATTTTCCTTCTTGTACATTAGGAGAAATGTTTTGCAAGCTTATAGAGTTCTTAAAGAGTCCTTACTAGGGTAGCAGCAAATGCCCAGCCCTTAGACTGTTCAGAAAACAATCCTATCTGTATAAAAATTACAGGAGGACAGAAACAGGATTCTCACATAGGTTAAATAGGAATTTCACTGAATGCAGTGACGCCCTATTTTCCAAGGCAAGATCCTGTTGAATCACTGAAAAACAGTTTCATTTAGGGTTTTTATTTTTCCAGCTAATGTCGGTTTCAGAAATTTGTAATTCACTGCTGCGACTTTCCCAGATTTGTCTCTTAATTAACTGACCCACGTGATCTCTCACATTGTAGACATCAGAGATTTTTCCTGGAATAAGGAAATATTTAAAAGTTATTTGCAGTCATTCAGTGTTTCCTCCCCTAATGGATTCTATGGCACTTAGCATGCACTTACCTCAGTTTTTATCTTGCTGTCCATCGCCCTAGTATCTGAGTTCTTCCCATCAAAAGTAAAATCTCTTTCCCTGAAATACTGATGATGAGAATGGACAGGTTGTTTGCTTTAGAGAAGCAATAAAAAGAAATCCAAAAAGGCAAAGCTTAATGAAGAGAAGCAGTTGCATTTAGGAGTATCAGTGCTCACAAACCAAGTCGAAAAGATGGGGTTTGTATTTTAGATCTGAAAAAGATAAGGACTCTTTAATTCACTCTTTTTCTAGTGTTGGAGATTTTAAAGGGCAGAGTCTGTTTTTCCATGTGGTGATGTAACACAGCTGGTAGGATTTCGTCCAGGCAAATTGGTTAGGGTGATCTCTTCGAGAATTGACGTTGGAGTGGTGCAGGTCCCTCAGAAGTTCCTCTCTCTTGCTAAGACAACTTTCTTTTCATTTACTTTTCTGTAAGAAGCCAGGCTTCTGGGAGGAGGTCCAACTGCAGCAGAAAATGGCTGTTCTCTGGGTTACTGGAAGCGATAGTCACACTTGGAGTATCTATGTGAAGACTTTGATTCAGGTTCTAAAGGCCTCTGTTTTCATTGCCATTGGATCCATGTTCTCTTATACCTGAATAACTGTAGGCTCCTATGGAATTTATAGAGTGCTTCAAGCCCACGGTTTAAAACAAAAGTGCCAGATACTGCTTTGAAGATACCTATCAATCTTATTGCTTGTGAGCCCAGTGTTTCCAGTATCTTTGTATTTCCTCTGATAATTTGTGAGCTCGTCCTTTCAGCAGGCCCTGTAAGCTATACCTGTTCTATAATCCATCCTTTGCAGTTGGAAGGCTGAGGCACGGAGATACTGAGCTGCTTCTCCGCAAAGAGCATCTGTGATAAAAATGGCACTTGAACTCATGTCTCCTCTTCCTTAGTCCTTTGAATTTAACCAAAGCTGCTGCTTGAAACCAAGCCCTCTCTGACCTTTCCAAGAGATCTCAAAAGTTTCCTTACCCCTAGGGGTGTTGTGAAGCTTAATTAATGTTTGTAAAGTGCCTTGAGTTCTTTGGATGAAAGCGCTTTGGATTATTAATATTAATAATAACAGATGAGCCCCTGAAACATTCTGGTACAGTAGAATGAATTAACATGAAGCAAGCAATCAACAACAACAACTCAAACTGGTAATGCCGTCATAGCCTTGGGCGATGCGTACAGCTGGTGGTCTGCTAGATGTGACAGATGAATCCACTGATATTCTCTGCAGTCATTTCCATTGTAAATTAAACTGTCTCCCATGTCCTCATAACAGCAGCGTTTGAGGCAGAAGTCACTTGCAGTAGTAACTAGCTTTTTCCAGTAGAGGCTTTTTTTTTTTTAAATCATCTTCAGCAGGTCATATTCAGACATGACAAGAGCTGATACATAACTTTTTTGGCTGCTTTTCAGGGACATACATAAACTGTGACAAATTGGGCACCATTCTCATAGTCACGTTGGCCCTTGTACTCCGAGAGAGACTTACTCCTTCTGCAGTGTTTCCACCACAGTTACCTGGTGCAGGTACCTCATGAGGAGGGGTTGCTCCTGCTACAGAAGTGTCAACAAGAAAAATAACAAGAGAAATGAAGGCACAGGGACTAGATGACTCAGCCAATGCCTTTCAGTCTGTCAGAGGAAAGGTAGGGTGTAGAGTCCGTGGTCCATGTCGAGTATCCTAGGTACTAAACTGTGGTGTTTCAGCTGTTGTGACCTCCTTTCCTTGCACAGGAGTGTGAAAGAGCCCAAACAGAACTGAGAGTGAAATCCACGGTGCCCTTTTCATGTAAGCAGGTATCACGCTAGTAGAAAAGAGCTGCTTCATACTTGCACAATCTTATTTTTCTTTCAACCTTCTCTTCCTTCTAGCATCAAAATGCAATGAGACAATATAAATTTTTGTATGTAAATTACGAGCCTAAAAGCTGCCGTAACCTTGGTAGATCAGAATAAAAATCTGTTATGTTGAAAAGTAATTGAGGAAGCCTTAGGGCGATTTCCCGCAGAAGAAGCATAGTAAGGAATATATATTTTCTTGGACTATTGAACAAAGAGTTGGACTATTAAGGAGAGCGTATTAATGATTTATGCGAGGTTTTTGGAAGAGGGACTGCTGCTCAGATGCAGGTTTTGCACAGTTCCTGTATCAAAGCGCAGTTGGTAATACTGTAATTGCTATTGGTCATAAGGGAAAGATTCACTCCATGGAAAATGACATTTCAGGAGAAAACTTCATTTGTTGTTGGAACAAGTTCGAAATTTATAACTGAATATGAACACCAAAATGTTCTTAGATTGGATTTGTTTGCAGGTGTGAAAGAAAAAGGGAACAGGGAAGGAGGGAATGTAGGCATTCAATTTTTCCACGTAAATACCACTATTCTCCCTGAATTTCTCTGACACCTGTTCACTGAATTTATATGTACAGCTAGGAATCCGACAAGCTCATGTGAGGACTAATTTTGTATTTTCATCCTGGCAACTTTTGCTTCACAATGTGCAAATCTTTTTTGGTTTAGCATGCTTGGCATTTTGCAGGAGCTGACCCTGAGTTGTACTGTTTAATTAAGATAACATGGAGATAGAGTGAAGATCCAACAGTGGATGAACAATTACTTTTAACCTTCATGCCTCTTCTCTTCCCCACAGTATCTATATCAGTGCTGAATATGTAGTCATGAACATCCCCTCTTTTCTTTTTAAGGGCTGATTGCTTATCCCATTGGACTATTTTTCATGTTTTTTTTTCCAATGTGATCATGCAAAATCAAACATTCACCTGCCCATATCTCATTGAGCTCCATCTGTGTCTGTGTCATGGCCTTGGTTCTGTGCTGAATAAGCTCAGTGAGCTGCTTATAATGTGATGGAGCAAAACCAAAACCCGTGTCTTGATGGGTAATACGTGGAAGAGACTGAAGGGAGGGGCACTTTCTCCATTGGTTCAGTTATCGCTGATTCTGGTGAATGAGAGGTAAAGGCTGCAACATGGCATGAACAATTGAAAAAGGATGGCTTTTGTGTATGTGGGAAGAATTTATTTATTTATTTGTAAGTGGACATGTTTATATCTCTGCTGTTCTTGTTGCTCGAGGATGGTTCTTGCTCATCTTGACTGCAGCCGGTATCTCATTTTGCAGTGTGCAGAATGCGGTCCCCCTCTCCTCGCCACCGCTCAAGTTGTCAGGTACTCTGGAAGTTGGCGTAAAGGGTCCTACAGCTGAACACCCGTTCCTGTGCTTAGAAAATTCCTTGTTTCAGCACTTCTGCACAGCTCTGAAGGGCAGGGCTTCACACCACAAAGAGTAAATCTTTCCTTACAGTGTTTTCCGTTGTGAAGTAATTTGCTTGTTGCCATGTTAGGTCATTTATTTAATGAGACAGGGCAAGCCCTATGCTGATGCATTTCACCACAAACTGGTTGGTAATAAAGTCACTAAAGTGGTGTGGCAGGACATTAAACCTGTAATTATGATAGTGGTCAGCTTTTCACACAAGACGCTGCTGGCAAGCTTGTGGATTTCTTCACTCAGTATCGCTTCCAATTTTTTTCTGAAGTCCAGCTTTGATATAATGCACTGTTGTGGGTCATCTGTTTCCACAGCATCGTTTAATGTCTTACATATGCAGCAATATGTATGCCATTTGGTTAGGTTCTTGTTTTTATTGGTTCTGATTTCCACTGATAACATTGAATCTTGATCTTGGATATTCCCTGCCCCTGCCACAAGTAAAAATTGCACTTAACTAGAGAATTCTTCTTTTGCTTTGGCTGTTCTGTTAGAAACCATCTCCATTCATCCTGCCTTTTACTACTTACAAATAATAAACTTAATAAGGAAATTAAAAATCAGTGTTGATTAGTTCTGATGATTTTAACTTAGATTCCAGATTTCTTTTCTGCTTAGTTGATGTTGACATGTGTGTCTTTGAATTTCAATTTAGTCAAATGTATGCCTGTTGATTAAATTGCAAATATGTGGCACCTTTCTTGTGAAGATAACAATGCCACTTTTTGCTTAGTTTTACAATACTCTGTTATGTCTGCTTGGATTAAAATGTAAAACATGGCATGGAGGGACCAAGTGGACTGCTCTAAGCCGAGTGCCACATCTAGAGGGGAAACGATGGACAGTGGGAAGGCCTCAAGAGAATCATGGTCGTCTTGTAGGCACAAACACAGTGCTTCATCTGTATCTGAGCCATTAGAGAAACGTCTCCCACCTCACAACTCCTTCTATGACGACTCCTGTGCTTGTTTTCCGAGCAGCTTTCTGCTCGTCCCATTACCCTAACAGTCTATGTACAACCATGTCCTCATGCCCACAACTACCCATCCATAGATGCAAAGACCCCGCAGTTTGCTACCGGTTTGCTTTGCTCAGTCCTTTTTTCGATTACATTAGCTGTCTAACATGTCAGCTTGGTTTGTTTCTTCTTTTTATTTGTCAAATTTGTGACTCAAGGACCTTTGTCCCAAATGTATCTCAGTGTGTATCCACACAGTTCTTTTCTTCTACGGCTGTATGAGTCGCTAGATTAAGCTACTGAGATTCCCTATAGTTTGATTTTTATCCTGTCACAGTATGCGGATCAGTTCTGTTTCCTTTCAGATCATGTCAGTCTGTCCTCTGTAGATTATTATCTTTTTTACTGTAAAGCAGTAAAGAAATTGAACGCGTACTAGAACAAATGTTGGAAGTCACTTCAGTTAGTAGCCAGCATATCCACAAACTATGGCAACTGATGTATCCAAAGACACGTAAGATACAGGTTTATTTTCTACTGATTTGTAAGAAGTATTTCATATATATTCATGGAGTTTCCAGCTGGGGAGTTTAATAACAAGCTGGTTTTTGAGTTCTCCAGTTTCTGAGGATCAAGTCCAGCCATTTTTTGTATTTGAAAGGGTTCTGAAGTCACTAAACCCAAACCTCAGACTTCTTTCAAATTGCCTTCTGACAGCAGTCCTAACTTCAGGCACTCAAATGTTTACTAGTTTAAAAAAAAATAATTATGGTTTGGAAAGACATTACTGTTAATTTAAACAATTCTGGCCAACACAGATTAGCTTTTAGCAACATCGTATTCAGTATAATCAGGATGATTACATGAATATCCAGTGTTTTCTATATGAATATTAAATAGCCTTAAATTCAGCAAGGCGTCTTTCTTTGCATTATCGGTGCACTGTTTTTCTCTTCATTTCTTACTATTTGAAGTGCAGTAGAAAAAATAAAGTGGGCTAGGAAGTGTCTGAAGTCAGAAACGTATTCCTGTCCTTCAGTTTTGTGGCAAATAATTGGGCCCTGAAGGAATTGGCTGCTCGGTCGTTCTCTCGGCAGGAGTGTGTGTATGTTGGCTGTGTTGCTGATAGCTGCCTCCCAGCACTTCGTTTTGGCGGGAGCCCTGAGGACTGACACCTCAAAGGATTTCGGGGAGGGAATGCTCAAAGTGGAGGGGTCAAGTTAATATGATCCAGAGCCCCATTCAATGGAGATATCCACAAGGGAAAAACATCCAAACGTTTTAGTAAATTCCGTTTTACTCTTAGGGAGGTAAACTCACTGACAGGTTTTTATTGTTCACCCTGTCCAGTGTTGGCTACATGTCACTCTTATTAGCCTCTAAACCTTTTAGACAAGCTCTTTCGCTCTACTGGTGTGTGTATAATAATGTATCCGTGTAAGCAGCATGCACTTCTGTTGGGGGAATTTTTTTGGTTTACCGAGGTGTTGCTGATTAAAATTTCACTGAAATCTTTCACAAATACTTACTAATTTAGGAGTATAGGTCTCATTTATGGACGTTGATGCTCAAGAGGCCAGAGGGGTTGGATAGTGCATATGGAGGTCAAAGTAGTGGTGAACAACTGGAGAGACAACTCTGCTTTCAGGGGCAACGTACAATACTTGACTACTTTGGGCTGAGTTATTTAGATGTAGCAACATTTGCATTCTGTTCCTTGTGCTCTGTAACTCTGCTACCTCTGGAGCTCAGTTTCACCATTTGTAAAACGATAGTAGTAGTTTTACTAATGATAGATCACAGTAATTGTGTCCCTCCCCTGCACAGCAGGTGTTGATCCTGGTGGAATGGTATGCACGTACTTGATAAAAATGGGTTATGTTTTCCCAGAACCTAAGGAAAATTTGCTTTTTTTACTGCTGAAGTTGTGTTTGAAGATTGAAATATGACTCTAGACAGACATCTGGTTGCAGTCAGAAGCAGAACATGCTTGATTCCGTATAGTCATCCATTTTCTTCAGCGAGTCTCAGCCCAACATGAGGATCTGCTAGATAGATTCAAAATGCAGGCCTGTTTTAATGCTGAGTGTTATAATAAATGGTGAATGTTATTGTACATTCAGGTACTTTTACAAACCTCTTTTCGTGCAGTTCTTCCATATTTTCAAATAACAACACCCAATTAAGCACTTGAATCAGTGCTGCCCTCAGCAGAGATGTAATTAAGCAGGTGTTTAAATCCCTTGTTAAATTAGTCTCTTATATTTTTCTTTCCTAATCTACCATTACTATTCCTGTCCAGAAAAATAATGGGAAAACAAATGAATCCTGAAACCCTAGCTTTGGGCTTGTAAGGGTCAAACTGTATCGGCCATGCACAGTAGATCTATGGAATCTAATCAAATTTAGGTGAAACAAAGCAGATTTAAATAGAAGCTGCTGGATAACAGCAGTGAATGGCAAAACATTACTTCTCCAGGAAAGAAAAAAAGTTAAATGGAATAAAAATCCACTTGCAGAAGGGCATTATGTGGCACTTTTCCCAACTAATGGCTTGACTGCTGTAATTCAGAATGCTCACGAAATGCATACATGGCCTGGCTATAAAGAGAATAGGGAAACAAAGAGGTTGCTAATTCAATTACAAATGTTATAGATCAAGCTCTTTACTATTCATCTAAATGGAAATTTACACTAAATAACATTATCATGAATTGGCTTAGCAACTTAATGGACTAAGATTCTTACATCTAACAGATTGCCTGGTCTCTGCTTGGTCTTGAAAATTCTCTCTTGTGGATACCTTTAACCAAGCCTCAAAGCACTCTTGTTATGGAGTAAATGAAATAAAGTCACATCATCATTTTCATTAGGTTCACTTAGCTAATAGATGCATTAAGTAGTTTCTGTGTAAAGTTTGGTCCAGTCATGCTTATGGCCAGGACAAGAGATACAGGGTCTTTCAGAGTTCTGTACTTTTAGACAACTTGGTGGAGGTGTTTGGTAAGCATAACATGCAGATTCAAGTGCAGTTTTTGTTCTATATATATATATATATATGTAGGTGTGGGGGGTTTTTTTTGTTTGTCTGTGTGGTTTGTTTAGGACACAAAGCATCTCATCTGGGACCCTTGAAAAATTTTCTGGGCCATTCTGGTCTTACAAGTTGTTCTTTTAGATTTCAGTACCATGTATATTAATTGAAGTACGTCCATTTTAATGTTCCCTGGTCCTAAGGCTGCTAGGTATTTCAGACCATTGCATTAATACTCTTTAATGAGGAGTGTGTGTCCTGCTGTCCAGTTATCAGGCTTTGCTGGTGCTGTTTTCACCAGAATGGTGACAAACACACAGCAGGATTGGCCTGAAGACTATTAAAGACTTTGTAAGGAGGAGCTTACAGCATATATTGTAAAGGCTTATTTAAAGTAAAAACAGATGGGAGGAAAGGAGGGTGAATGTGTGCAGACGTGTATGTAGATGGACTCTGGTGGTGCTGGGTGATGCTGTAACAGCTCTGCTGGTGCTGTGAAGAAGTAACGTAAAGTTGAGCAAAGAAGATTTCCATATGTTTTAAATATGCTGTTTCTCGTGTCGTGGGTAAATGTATTAGTTCTGCTTGATGTGGTGGAGCAAAATGAATGGTTTGGTAGAAAAGGGGCTCAGATTTCAAAGTAGTATGAAAATTATGTCCTGCATGATGTTGGCTCACCCAAAAAATGAGGCTTGTCCCTTGTTAGTGCACCTACGCTGAACTTCACAGTATTTCTAGGATAATTTGGATGGAATCAGTTTCTCAGTGGGTTTCTCTGTTGCCACGATGTATGATGTCTATGGGCAGCTAAACTTCTTGCAAAACTCTGGTTTTGAATTTTGGTGGCTTCTGCTTTGGGAACTGCCTAGGACTAGCTCCCTGAAGGCAGCTGGGACGCTTCAGCCTTGGAAAGAGAAAGCTTTGGGGGACTCTTATCAGTGTGTTACCTGACGGGAGGGAGTAGAAATGATGGAGCCGGACTCTTCTGAGTGGTATCCAGTCACAGGACAAGACATACTGGGTAAAAATTGAAATACAAGAAATTCCATTTAAATGTAAGAGAATCCTCTTTATTGTGCAAGTGGCCAAACACTGGAAGATATTTCCCAGAGAGGTTGTGGAGTCTCCGTCCTTGGAAATATGCAAAACCTCAATGGTCACGGGCCACCAGCTCTAGCTCATCCTACTTTGAGCAGGGATTTGGACTGATGATTTCCAGAGGTCACTTCCAAGCCCCAACTGTTCTGTGGTTCCGAGATTTAAGAACCTAATCCATATTGAACAGCAATGAAGATAAGCGTCCTAGACTTTGAAATGGCTTTTGAAAATGAGACTCCAGCTCCTCAGTCAGTTACGATGCTGAGTGGAGGAATAATGTAATACTCTGAAAAAACATTGTGTTCGAGTTCTACACACCCTTCAAAAAGTTTACACGTGAATGTATGGTTCTGGTGCTTGATATGAAGCACTTCAGAAAAACTTTTTTAGGATGCTTTTAAAGCTCCAAAATACTTCCATTTGTACAACTGTTTCTTAATTCTTAAAATAGTCTTAATTCTTTTTGTTGAATTTTGAATCCTAGCTGAAGTAGGAAAATAAGACATTTCTGCATAGTTCTGTGATTATTGGATACAGACTGGGAAATGCTATTGATGAAGAGTTCATTGCTTCAAAAGGTTACTTTCCTGAAAATAAAAAGGAGCCAAGCAATGTTTGCTGTGCCAAAGCTCATTTCTTCTGCCTAGGAGGGACAATAAGCATGCGATTTGAAAGGTCATTGGTTCTTTTGTATGCTAATAAACAATTAGTAAGGCTGGGGGGAAAGATGTGGCATCAAATTCTTTAGAATGTATTTCTGAGCAAATTAGCCATTCATGACAAGTTGAGAATACTGAGGCTAACATCTCCTGAATGATTTCTTAGCCATCATTTCAGTCTCTCTGAAAATATTGCTGTTTAATCAGCTCTGGCTAACAATTATTTTTCTCCTTGACAAGCACCTTCTGGGACTTCAGTTCACCCCTGAGATTACTATTTTTTTTATTGTAACATTTTATAGCCGATAAGGAAAAAGGATTTAGGAGAAGAAAATAACTGACTTTTCCTTCCAGGCAGTTATGATGTTGTATGCATATGAAATATATGTGCTTAGAATCGAAATTTGATGTTACTCCAGTCATTTTATTGCAGTGGTAGCAGTGCAGTTTCACGCGTTATCATTACAATCCCTCTCCCTTATCCCCCCACCCTCTCTCACACACAGACACGCTGCTGCCACACAAAAACTGACCATCTGGGCTACATTTTGAAAGCAAAATAACTGTGATTGTGGGTGGAAGGACCTAACTTTCTGAATGCCAGATACCACAGTTTAAATAGTACCCACAAAAGACTTGCTCTTCCTATTCCTGAATTGCTCGGGAACATCTGCAGGCTAGCAATCAATTTTTATTTTTCCCCCTAATGATTGGAAAACACATTTTAGACTTCCTGGAATGACTTTCACCTGTCCTATTTCTTTACTTGGCTTTCATATTAGTTCTGCCTTCCATTTTTTGGATGCCAAGGGATATTCTCTTACTAAGTTTCCAGAATACAGGAACATTGAGTCAGGATTTTTTTTTTTTTTTTTTTTTTTTT
>Ga0065711_1007445_pt1 | contig 19137 bp, 8 predicted proteins | sample Hoacrofraction12_FD_59098 | JGI IMG/M metagenome (GOLD analysis project Ga0065711, IMG submission 59098) | Hoatzin crop microbial communities from Cojedes, Venezuela - Epithelial fraction 12 v2 (version 2) | ecosystem: Host-associated > Birds > Digestive system > Esophagus > Crop | place... | reverse complement strand
GTACCTCTCCCTCACGCCTGACAGAAGTCTCCTCCAGAGGCTGAGGACTTGTTCCTTTTTCCCAATGGCCTTGTCAATGCCCCCATCCCTGGCCAGGGATCCCAGGTGTTTGGCTTCCTTGCCCTCTAATTCCAAGCTGCTGGCCCCGTTATCCCAGCACCACAGCAGCCAGGTGACAATGTGCTCGTCTGGGTGGCGTCTGAAATCTTTCCGCATGTCTCGCAGCTTGCTCAGGGACAGGGACCGGGTGATGATCTCTGTCTCTATCTCTCGTGATGACCCTGGCTCATTGTCATCCCTCCCAGAGAGATCTGCTCTTTTTGTGTCTTTCTTTAGTTCTACGGGGGCGACTGCTACCGACACGTGTTGGTCACTGGGCTCAGCCGCGATGCCTGCTGCTGGAGCTGGAGCTGGAGCAGCTGCTGTGCCTGCCGGGGTAACCGAGGCAGACCCTGCAGCTGTGGCAGCGGCAGCGGTGGTGCCAGTCAGAGGAGCTGTGACTGCCTGCTGGGCTGGAGGGGCTGCAGGGCTAGCTGAGGGGGCAGCGCCAGTTGCAGTGCCTGCCGCTTCGTTTCCCCCCCTTTCCCCTTTAAGGCACTGAACAGTGTTGAACAGGGCTTGGTAGGTGTGGGCCAGACCCCAGCATGTTGCAGTGATTTGTGTCTCTCTGGAGTTCCCAGGGTGGCAGCACGCTTTTTGCAGATATTTTACTAGTTTGTCCGGATTATGCACTTGTTCAGGGGTGAGTTTAAAACACACCAGGGGTGTCCACTGCCCTAGGTACTTGCCCATGATGTCCCACACACCCAGCCACTCACAGCTATACAGCCCCAGGGCAGGTCTCTGCATGATGTTCTTAACTACTTGTTTAGCCCAAAACAAAACCTGCAACTCATTCAGGAAGCATAACAATAGAAACCCGCTGGCCTGAGCATCCCACTGGTACTCAAAATTCTCAAAAGCCGTTAGGACTAGCCTGAAGGAGAGAGGGGGGGCGAAAGAGTGGGGGAAGGTATCCCCTCCGGTTTTCCCCACACATTGGGTTTTATTATTAATAAATTCTAAGACATAGGATCCGAGGTACGGAAATGACTGCAGTGCCATATGCAAATACAAGCCTAATTTCATGCACAGTGATGTTATCATGTCATAAATCGATATCATACAGTACAGCAAAATCGTCATCCTGATCTTTTTCCCCGAGGTAACAAACAGCACGGCGGCAAACACATACAGCAAGTAATGATTTACATAGCAAAGTCAGAAACATTTTTACCGGCGACTTTAACACAGTAAATGCGTATAATAAATTTTAACAAAATCTAAGAAAGCTGTTATAACACCCGCTGCTCAGCCCTGCCGTTTTTCCCGCCCCACGCTTGGGCGCCAATTTAATGTTCTGGTTTGGCTGCGGCCAGCAACAAAAGCGCCACGAGGCTGCCCCTCCCCCCGCCGGGGTGCGGAGGAGAATGGAAAGAAACAGGCAGAAACTGGTGGGTCGGGATAAGGGCAGTTTAACAGAACAGCAAATGAAGGGAACAGTAACAACAACGATACAGAAAAGGAGAAAACGTGAAAAAACAGACAGCACAACAGAGCCGCTCTCCCGAACTGCCGCCGCTGCACACTCCCGAGCCGTGAGTGAGTTCCGGCCACGCTGCCCCCTCCACCGGAACACAGCGTGACGGCACATGATATGGAATACCCGGCTTTGTTTGGCCAGATTGGGATTGGGTCAGCCCACCTGGCTGTGCCCCTTCCTGGATTCTGGTGAAAATTAACCCTGTCCTGGCCGAACCCAGGACAGCAGGACAGAGTGTTATTTCTGAATGTACCAAATTGGCCTTCAGAGGCAGCTTGCTAAATCTTAGAATCCCTAAAAAGTCAAATATTAAATTAATTTTTACATAAATAAATTAAAAATTATATTGGACTTGTCCAGTAGGAGTGATAGATATCATCATGGGTTTGCTTGTGATACAGTTCCATAAAGATGAAATATTTAGTTGAAGCCCTATAAATGCTGTCACGTATCATCAGCTTGTTGTTTTTGTATTTGTTACATCTTTATGATTTATTCTTATTCAAAAGTGAAAACAAGTAACAGCACAGAATCTTCTTATGTGTTACTGCAATTAAAGTTAAGTAATAGTTTAAAAATAGAGTAATAAATGTTCTAGAGAAGAAGAAGGATGTCATTTGAAAGGTTTAGATCTAGAAAAAATAAACTCCTTTGGACAATAAAAGGAGGATGTGTACATCTACAATCTGTAGATTAATGACAAAGTTACTGGTATTAATTCATGTTGTGGATTGAATGGGGGAGCTAGTGAATATTAAGGTTTACCTACCTTTTCAAAATAGCTAATGCTTTGTTAATAGTTAATTGCAAATTCTTGATTATCATGTTGGTGACCACTGCAGTCTTATTCCTGTGATTTAAATAGAAATGATGATGTAAAGCTGTAATTCATTAACGTGAATGATTGCTTTTACTGTCAACACACTCTAGAATTCTGGTATCTCCCATCATAGGAATCTATAATACTTAGATACTGTCTTGTATTTATCACACAAGGGGAAACCACAGCAAAAACTACAGCAATAATCTGGTGTTCATATGTGAGCTATAAATTCACTGATGGTACTTTGAATATTAACAAGTTTATTAACCACAAGGCAAATGTATTTCTGACCATCCTCATATGTCAGTGGGGTGACATAGAGTATAAATTTAGAACAATATTTAGCCCAGTGCTCTGTGAGTTCTCAGGAAAAAGAAAAAATTGATACACCAAAGCGTGTAGTGGACGCATTTCACTAGCACATGGATATTTCTGTGCAGGTACTTCTTCATGAACACTTTCTCTTCCTTTGGCATTTTGTCTGAATCAAAACACACTGATGACAATTTTATGATTCACTCTTCTTGCCTATTCACCATTACCTGATCTTAGTCATGCTTTACATCTTTACATTTGCCATATGTGTCATATAGTGCAGTTGTCCAAGAGATCACATTTCTAATATTTTCACTATGGAAAAAAAGCTGTTGGTCAGTGGTGAGCATGAACATATATGCAAGAGCAAGGAAATTAATGAAGTTGGGGAAGCAACAACACAGACATTATGCATAAGAATATTTCCAACTTTATTTTTTGTTTCTAACTGACACCTCATAATTCTGTTCTGCATCTTCTTTTACCCACAGCATTAGGTTAATCCAAGCTTTCTGTCTGAGCAAAATTAATTCTTCAATATTTTTAAAGTACATAAGGCATAATGTATTTCCCTTTTCATCAAGTGCTCTAAGAGTATGGAAGTCCCGTGGTAGTCACAACAGAGCTGGTAGAAGTTGGGCAGTGTCATTTACTTTGACTCTTCTCTCCAGGCCTCTTCCACTTTACAGAGGGACATGTGCAGAAATTTGATGCCTTCAACCCGGTCACCTTCCAAAGCAAGGTAGACAGGTGCAGGAAAGCATCGTTATTATGCAACTTGGTCATTCTATTCCTGCTCCTGTTTCTGTATGTGATTCCCCATTGTTCTGAGCAGCAGGGCCCTGTCAGGGTGGAGGGGTTGCAAGGCATGATCCTGGGATCCTGTCATAGTCAACGGGATGCCCCCATACTTAATGGTACCATTTAATTTCTCTCTAAGCTCTTTTGCTGGGAAATGGTTTTCAAACTAATTAAAGCAGCTTTTCCTCACTCAGAGATGCAAAATAAATTTTGGCCCTGGCAGTAGATGTGGAAAACAATACATTATATTGTGTAGCTGTCCTTTACCAGGCACTAAGGTGCATCCTCTTCTGACCTTTTGAAAGGTAAAAGCGCTACCTGTCCAAACTATGCTGGACTCCCAGAACCAGGATGCTGCAGAAGAGAGCAGGAGGACAGAGCATAGTGATCATGCTTGCTGAAGCCAGCTGGAAAGGCAGAAAAATTTTCCGTGGATCCTCACCTAAAACATAGATGAAGCTGTGCATGTACCCTCTTTACCCAGGAGCAGAAGAGTATTTTGATTCTGATTAAGTTGTGTTCCATGGAATCGAGTCATGGAGACCTCGTTGTTATGGTTTGGCTGCGGCCGGCAACAAAAGCGCCACGTGGCCGCCCCTCCCCCCGCCGGGGTGAGGAGGAGAATGAAAAGAAACAGGCAGAAACTGGTGGGTCGGGATACAGCAAACAAAGGGAACAGTAACAACAACGATACAGATAAGGGGAATACACAAAACAAAACAGACCGCACAACAGAGCCGCTCTCCCGAACCACCGTTGCCGCGCACTCCCGAGCCGCGAGTGAGTTCCCGCCTCCCCGCTCCCCCCTACCGGAACCCAGCATGACGGCACATGGTATGGAATACCCTGCTCTGTTTGGCCAGGTTGGGTCCGCCTGCCCGGCTGTGCCCCTTCCTGGATTCTGGTGAAAATTAACCCTGTCCTGGCCAAACCCAGGACACTCGTCCTCTTCCCAATTTTTTTTTTGCCACTACAAATTCAATAAGTCTGACACTTCTGATGGAGTATCATCTTGCATTTGAGGTACACTTCAGCTTTTCAGCAGGAGATTTTTGTGTATTTGCAGCTCCAGCTGGAGAATAGCAACTAGCTGAAAAAATTGTCCACTTCAGCAGCACAGCGTGCCTCAAAATAGACTCACAATTAAGATTTTTTTAAATTACAGTGTATTTGCTTCTGGTAAGGCTTTTAAAAATGTAAATTAAATGTGTTTTGGAAGTAAACATGATGTGTTACATGATTGTGAGTGTAAAAATCTATAGTCCCATTGCCCACCTTATCCTTTCCACCCTCTTGCTCTGCTAGTACTGGGGAGATGCCAGACCCTGAAAAAGTCTGAGGTAGGAATCAGTTGAGGAGAAAAGGAGGGAGAGAAGGAGGAGACTGATGGTACTGCTGAAGACTTGGCATCTTGGGAAAATAACAGTGTGAATTTTTCACATTGTGCAAAACTTGTGCATTCACAAGATCTTCCCAGTTGCATAACACCACAATTTTCAGACTGTGGGAACTGATTTCTGGGTGCTACAATCTTTCCAACACAAGGTGACCAGCATAGAGTATAGCCAAGGGAAACATCAACAGTCTGAAGTAGTAAGTTACATCTCTGACAGAATTTTGATTTAAATGACTTCTGATAAGTGTCTCTTACAGAAGATGGTCCCCAACAGAAATGAGATGTCTGTAAAAATGTCTGAAACTCAAGCAGCTATGAACAGATCACAGTGGTAAGAAGCCTGTTATTTCACCAAGCGGTCCTGATGTGTAGGGCAACAGTACCTCTTACGGAGGGACTACTTATTAACAGGATGTATTTTTATTGAGCATTTCTCAATGATGTGTATATGCATGGCAACCTATAGGATATGCAGGTAAGCAGACAAAAAGTGTCATGGGATACACACTAAGAGTTTGCTCCAAGAGTTTTGCAGTGGGATGCAGGAAGTCCACTCCAGAATGGGATAGCCTAGGGTAGTGTAGAAGTCTAGTCTCTGGTAGATCAGACCAGTAAGTCTGTCACTGGCAAATTGCCTTGGAAGTAAGATGATCTTAGAAGGAAAACCAACAAACCAACCAAAACCTCTTATAAATCAAAACAATGAAAATGTAGCAGTGTAATAAACATTAAAGCATCTAATTTAATGGAGAAGTGAAAGAAAAAAACTCCCAGTCATCAGAAGGGGACCATGAGAGTTGTCTTCAACAAATGATTTGAGATTAGACAGAGAATATATTCTTCAACTTGAATAAAATGGAAAAATTATATGGGTAATATGCATACAATAAATAAATAAATAGATAAATAAATATATTGGCAGAGATTTCAACAAGTAGTTACTATGCATCTCTTGAATGCCTGATATAAGGATTTCTGGTTTCCTGTGTCTACTCACAGTTTATAATAGCACAGCACTAGCTGGAAAATCAAGTACAAGTTTGGTTTATTACAGATATTATGAACTTTTCAGCTATTCCTCTGCTCATATACCACTTTGGCTATTTTCACAGCAATTGTGTCTCATAATGATATAGCTGCCCCAGTGTCTGGTAATATGTCCTACACATTGTAAGGGCATCTTAGATAAGGTACAGAATAGTATAATGCAAGATTGTGTGCAGCTTCTAGACCTGAAACACTCCATCTTATATGACCATTTACATTACTAATATGTGATATTTAATTTGAGATGTACATGAGATTCTGACTCACTTGAAATGGACAATACTTGAGAGATTTGAATCCTCAGGATTTATTCTGAGAACACTTTCTATGTAGGATTTTAAGTTACCTGTTTTTTAACTTGTGTAGTTTTTAGTATTGTTTATATTTTTAAAGTAGTATAAATATATGTTATTTTCCCAGTAAATACTAGATCTTTAGATTTTACATCCAGATTCCAACTTTTTTAGTTGTTGTGAACAAGGCCATTCACCAGAACAGCTTCTGGGGTAGGTTTTTATTCTGGCCTTAAGTTAAACAAAAAAAAAAGTGCTTAATGAAAGTAGTTATTAAAATGCATAGATAACTCCAGTACTGAAGAACTACAGATATAATACATGGAATGGGAGTTTTACCTATTTTACTGCTAGGAGCACAACATTATTTTAATTATGACACACCCACAGACAAATAGTAAATCTTATGCAATCATATTCTTTATCAAATTCATCGGTTCAAATGCAAGGGAGAATTTCTGTATTAAACAAGCTTACATAAAATTTATCAAATAAAACCATTGACCTTGCAGAAAGAGTAAGAAAAAATTAATTAAATGGGAGAAGGAGGGAAAAAAACCTGAAAACAAGTTGTTAAAAATAAGTGAAGTAACGTGATGCCATCCAGATGGGCGGTTATATCTCTCAGAAGAAGTTTAACTATCTCAAACAGCAATTAACATATAAAGAATAAAATATTCTTGAATAGGGACAAGAAATAGGAGAGGGATTTCAAATAATGCTAGATCTACACTGTTTTTACCAGTAAAAGTATATCACATATTGCAGTTTACTGAACTAGAGTGAGCTGCTGTCACTTGAGTCCCAACCCACTATCACTTTAATCCAAGTGTACTCTTAGAATTTAGTTTAAGCATAAGGATCTTATAAATAATGTAAAGTTCAGTGTGATTTAATCACTCCCTAAAGATGTTTAATATCTAATAGATACGTCAAGAGGTATTTTTAATTTCCTGGCATTTTGCTAGCCTTCTAGTTTAGCAATAACAATAAACCAGAAAAAGCAGACATTGATGAGAAAATCTGCTGTGCCAACAATGTTAGGAAAGGTGACTATACTCTTACAGTAAGGCACCACTTCATGTAACGTATGTAAGGGAATGAAAATAAAAATTAGTCTAAGCTGTTAAATAATATTTTATATTAAAATTCCTAAACATATGTGAACATTAAGATTTTAGATAATCATTACTATTTAAAACACAAGAATTATGAAAAAAATATTTGTTGGGGGTTTAAACTTTGTATGTTTAAAGCCAGGGTGGATGGGGCTTTGAGCAACCTGGTCCAGCGGAAGGTGTCCCTGGCCATGGCAGGGGGGTTGGAACTAAATGATCTTTAAGGTCCCTTCCCACCCAAACCAACCTATGATTCTAGTATTCTATGATTGTACCATTGTATGATTATCATTATATTTTTTTTGAGATTCTGCTTAAACTTTAGTGGGTTTTTTTGTAAAAATTTGTTACATAGGAGCATACTACAGAAATCCTCATCTTGCAATTGACTCAGAAATCAATCTGTTTTGAAGTTTTCCTTCTGAATGGTGTCGAATACTGTGAAGACACTTTAGAAAATATAACATATCGAATAACACAAATTTATTATTTTTAACCTGCCTTTTGCTTCCCTTTCTACACCATAACACACACGTTGAAGAGTAAAACTGTTACCACGTGCAGCCAGACTGCCAATCCAATTGCCAGAAAACTGCAGTTTTATTTTATAAAATAATGACGTTGATAATGATGACAACCACAAAGACAGCAACAAAAATATTAATATACATAATGGCAGTTAGTGCATGCCAAGTAGTAATTGATCACAGTTATGTGGTTTTAAAATTCTGTTTACAAAAATACATGAGATAAGTCATACTAGCCCTTCCTCATTTAGAGTAGAGACCTCAACATTAATTTTCTGTATACAGAAGTCAGTCATTGGCACATATTTTTATCTTCTGTGTATCTGTAGAGTACCAGAGTGGTTGTTTCCAATACCCTATTAATGATTCATTGGCCAGTTAACAATAAACAACAAGTCCTGTAGCATTTACTGTCCCCTAATCTTTCACAGTTTCATTCCAATCAGGTCTCCTGTCTCCTGTGGTATAGGTAACCACCACATATGGCATCAGGAAGCAGCAGTCCAATTAGCTTTGGAGATCACCTATGGCACAACAGTATCTGGAAATCCCTTTTGGCCAGAAGCCTGCACATCCACTGTCACTGTTTCCCCCAAGCCACCACTGAGACAAAGCAGCTGAGCCTGGGAAACCTGTGAAACAAGCAGCTAACCTTTCAGAGTGCCACTCAGACAGCTGGGTGGGCAGGAGGTGGGGGTAGGAATAAAATAGGTTGTTTGAATACATAAGGCAATGGGCACACCTGTCACTTTTCATAAACTGTTTACATGTCAGGACTTCCTCATTACGACCAGTCAATATCCACGCTGTTTATCCAAAAGATAAATATTTTCACACTTTGTACTGCAGTTTCTCCAATAACACATATATTAACATTAAAAAAAATACTGAAATGCTTAGGGAAATAATATTTTAATGATTTGCTTTTCAATCTATGTCTAATAAAACAGATGTGACTTTTCTAAATGAAATGTGCATACACCTACATGCGAGTAGTCATTAATTTTATGTAGAATACATACAGAAATAGAAAAACACTGTGGGGCTAGCCACACATAAGACAGTCAAATAAACAGTGATTCTATGGTAACCTCCTTTCCTCCAAAACTCTGCTTGCTTAAGCCCCTGTTCTAGAGATAAAGTAGTAAGACCCAGTCCAGAAGACTTCGCAACTCCCACCAGCTTCAGGCGAGACAGAACTGATCTTGGTTCTGTAATGTGGGATCATGCATTCCATAAGTTTAAAGTGAATATGGATGACTGTTGCTCATGTATCAGATATGAAACAAAGCTCATTAAAGAAAAAAATTTAACTGTTCCTGGCCTTAATGGGCTTTGGATCAGGCTCAACAGCAGACAACATCTGAAATATTTCTGGTTCGGTAAAGAATCAACATATAGATTTCATTGTTATACTTTACTTGGAAACATCTCAAATGTACTAGTGCTTTGTCTAAAAAAAATGAAAGATTTTTAGGAAGACATTAAGAACAGTGTTTGTATAATTGTCTGCCCTCTATGTCAACATTTTCTGTAAAGCAAGTGGAGTGACCAGTGTCAACAAGCAACATTTTAAAATCTGTTTCTTACTGATTCAGAATGGTTTCTGCCACCCCTGGGGACACTATTTGTGTCTGGCAAGAACATTTCAGTCTGACAGCTCCTGATTTTGAACAGGGAGGGGAAAAAGACAAAACTGATGGATGTAAATGAGCTTAAAAGCTAGTGAACTTATCAATCACAGGAAACAACTATATTTTGGGAAGCAAATAGAGGTACTTTGACAAACAGAAAAAAAAAAGTCAGTAGGCATTTTTTCAGACATTGATAACTATGACCAGTTTTTGGTCAGACTATTTTGGTCTCATAGTACTCTTATCAGCATTGATTATTACGTAGAAGTCTTCAGGCACTGCATGAAATGCATCGTATACAGTACCAGAGGCAGGTCAAATTCAGAGGTTCCAGTTTAGTTTTTAACTATGATAAAATCTTTTTTCTTTCAACAGGAAGTTGTTTCAATAACAACTGAACAAAATTGAATGAAACCTTAGGATCTGAACCAAAGAATCCAATTTTTGCACAGCTAGCCTATTATTATTCAGCTAGGTAAGGGTTCATGAATGTGTTTAAAGGCTTGCATATTTTACATCATAAGGAGTCTGATACCATATTGCCTTGCTTAAGCAAGGCTTTCACTCCTATTTCCATAGGATTTAAACGAATGAAGTAAAAAGAGAACTGTGATCTACTACTGCAATAATTACTGTCCGAATTGTTTCTTTTTTCATTTGGTGCCTGATCTTGTCCAGGAATCATACACAAATAGAAAAGAGGTTGAAGTGATAATGGCTTGGAGAATGAGACGGAGTGTTTTTAACTCCCTGAGTATGCTTAAGATATTAAAAAGTTTCTCCAACCAGACTTCAGACAAACCATTTTATGATTCAGGGGGAAAACCAGAAAACTTTAAAATGAAAAGCCTACAACATAAGATTCAATAAATGCCAATATTTTACAGCTACAATTAGCTTAATTTCCAAGCAAAATAACTTTGAACTATAAAACCTGACATTTTCAATAACAATTTCAGAATAAGGCATTATGATAATTTTCAAAGTTTATTTCCCTAATGTTTGGAGTTGACAGAAATCATGAAAAATATTTGCGGCAAATCAGCACTGTCAGTGACATATGACGAAAAAAATCTCAGCCACCCTAATATTCAATGATTTATTATCTCTGCATGTTGTACAACTTAGTTGGTGAGATGCTTTATCAGTTTTTGTAAGGCTTTATTGTCATGTACAGGAAGAACTTTCTAGAAACTTCTGAGGGAAAAATAACTGCTCTGAGGCTTGTAATTTCTTTTTGCTTTAAAGTTACTTAACATTGGCAAATTCAATACAAAGTTTTAAATTTAAGTGGTCAGGATTAGACATACAATTTCATTTTTTGGCAAGTATTTACCAATATATTGCATTTATTGGCTTTTACAAAACTTTTATTTACTTCAGCTAGAAAAGGCTTGTTTCATCCCATTTTCAGAAACCAATACGGCGTTATTTCCGACTGCACTCACTGAACCACACTTTGTCTCCACAGACCCTCAGTTTCCTCACTGCAGTGAGTTTTACAAACTAGAGTCCTGATTTACAGCTCTCTCCTGCTACTTTTTGCCCGTGGCTGTTGTAACTTACAGTGCTCTGAAGTAGATTGTTTGCTACTAGCAGAATGGAGTTTTAATCTAATTCATGTATTTTCTTTTTCTATGTACATATTCCTTCTGGCTGCCTTCAGCATTGTGGATACAACACTGGCTCACTCTTAACACACTCTATTTACAACACACAACCAACCCCAGAGAAAGGCTTCCCAGGCAACATAATGTTCACGTGAATGCAGAAACAGGCAGCTGAGCCTGTGTAGGTGATTACTGAAGAAAGCAAACTTTTTCACCACTGGAAATGAGTGAATACTTGGATGCTTCAGCTGAAAGTGATCAGTCACTGATGGGGAGCCAGAGGAGGGGAAGGCAGACATCAGGGTTGCAATCTCGCAACTGCAAAAAAGGCAACGTGTCTGCACCCAGCTTGCACAGAGCTGCCCTGAATAGGGTGGCTTTTTGTCTTCTCATCCTGCTGTAAACTTCTAATCTCTCTTAAAATCTTCCTGGGGAGTGGTGAGGGAGGGACTGGGAGGCCCCAAATTCACAGCATGACTGTAATGACCCTGCTCTTGAACGATTTATCTTTGAAGCTCAAGTTGACTGCATCCAACTGCTTTTCTCACCAACAGTTCCCTGCTTCTGAAATCTGCATCGTAAAGTCCTAGATATATTCAGAGCAGCCAGAAGTGCTCTGCATGCTATTACTGTACTCTGCTGGTGTCTTTTCTTCCCTCAGGGCAACCTGAAGCACTACCACCCTCTGCTCAAAGCCAGAGATTTAAGTAAGCTGTGTTACACATGAACAACAGGGAAAATAAGTCAAAAGAGAAAAATAAATTGAGAAAAAACTTAGTTTAATTTTTCAGGGGGAAAAATAAACTAAAATGTTAATCAACCGTATAGAATTGTTTCTATTCTCTTAAAAGAAATGTTTCCTGAATCATTACCAGCTTATACTGTTCCCACTTTCACTCTCCAAAAATTCCCAAGTTTTTGCTTTTTTCTACACAATTGCATAAACAACACCTGTTATTCTCTTCCTCAGAATACCACTTCTGTTTTTTCCCCAGCTTGTTTCAAGTCAAACCCCCAAAGGATAGCTTCAAGCTGTTTCACTCCTGCTGAATGGATGTTTTAGAGCAACAATAGTCCCACTGAGACTAGCGAGATGTCATGCTGGGGAGAAAAGATGGGGAGACAGACAAACATACACATGCACATGAATGCGTGCACACACACACACACACAGAGATCTCTATATAAAAAAGAACAGTTCCATAAATTTTCAAAGGATTCCCAGAATTGACTGAGCACACCATGCTGTCCGGAAGTGCTGGAATTTAAATTTTCTTATCATATAAGCTGGGTTTCATGGAGAAAGGCTTACTGTTCCTGTTATCTATGGGCTACTGGTCAGTAAGTGATAGCAGGACATCTCCAGAAGTCACACCTGGCAAACGTTACTGTCAGGATTTTCAGTGTACCCTCAGGCTTATTACTGACCTTTAGAGTTCAACCCATTAATCTAAGCCTGTCTGACAGGCAGCGCTGCAAACATTACAAGCTGAGGTTCAGATTAAGGAAAATATTAGTCACTTTCACTTATTTGTGAGATCTAATTGAAGTATACAGTAATTAATGGCCACTAAGGCAACTCAGACTAACATTTGTTTATAGGCCTGGGTCTTATCATCTTTCCTGTCATTAGGTGAACTGTACATGCATTTAAGGTTTCCCAAAATCATCAAACAAGACTTCCTGGTTGAAAGACACAGAGTTAAGAGGTTGTGGACTATTTTTACCCCTCTAATTTGAAGGCCACATTTAGCCATCTGCTGTGCCCAAATAAAAATACAAACCTGAGACTATATATTGAGAATCATTCAATATGCTAGATGAGCCAAGAAGGTACTAAACTGAGTCTGGCTGATGGTGCATGGCCTAAAGGAACTTTCCATAAAGTCTATTTTCAAGCTGTCTCTCTCTTCCCTTAAAATTTTTCTTTCTGTTGTACTGTAGATTTTTCCACAGGTACTAGATTTCAACTCCATCAAGTTGTTTTCTCCTTCCTTGAAAAAGATAATTTTTTGCAAAGTATTTTAAATTTGAATGGAATCTCTTGCCTGTCAGTGTTGAAAAAATTTGGACATAAGGTAAATGAAAGTGTTAAATTTTGCAATTTTAATGGGAGCTCTCATTAAAACAGTAGCAACAACAACAAAATTAGAAATGACAGATTTGTCACACTGCACCAGATGATATTCTGCATGGCTTCTACCACTAAAATATAGCAGTGTATATATATATATGTTTTAAAAGATAACATTTTCCCATTCTGTGACCTACCATGTAGGTCACTCTTCCAATGATACTGTTTTAGTCATATTCAGCACCAGGAAAGTAAATTCTTTACTCTGGGGTATTTGCAAACAGTATTTTTCTTCTTTATTTAGTTTTAACATAAAACTCAGAAAGCAAAATGCACTGAGAACTAGATACTTTATTCTGAATTTCTAGCAAATACATTTTTGGCAGTTAATAGAGATATTTTTTCCCTGATGAGTCTGCCTTCGTATGATGGTAACAGGATTTAAAACCAGGTTATGGCATCCCCCTCCCCCCAAAGATTTTTTAAGAAGAACTGAACATCTAAAAGAGCAATAGCAAGTTCTATCACCAGGTGGGACTCTGCATTAAAGACTTAGTTCAGCTATTCACAGCTAGGTCAAAGGCAGCTGGAAATGCAACGTATATTATAATTTAGAGTTAGGAAGTAGGGTGGTGATTGCTGAATTGAGATAAAACAGGAATGCTTTTTCCCCTTTTCAGGTTTTTGTGAATGAAACTAAGGAAATTCAGTGCAAAAGGGGTACATATATTAACTTGAGTTGGTTAACATACAATACTAAAGTTTTTTGCTGATGGCAAGTAGACTTGATGAAAATATATTTCCCTTTAAAATAAGTAAGTACAGTACATGTATAAATACATATTTTGTGATGCTAATGTAACAGAAAATATTATTTTCCTGTAAATTTAACCCTTTCTAACCTGCATCTTATAATCTCCTGTGGTGACAGTTGTGTAGCAGCTAACCTTTCATGCTTTATCCAGAAAAAAAAAAGCTATTATCACACTGATGTTTTTTCAGTCACAGAGCTTTTAAATGTTCTCTTAAACTGCATAGAATTACATCTGTCAAGATCAGAAAGTACCATATGTGTTGTATGTTTTTAGAAACTGTAACAAACCCAAGACTAAATGACATTTAGTACTTCAATGACTAAAGACTTAGCATGCTACTCAACTTGATGTTTTCTTTTGTTTTATTTTAAATGAAGGATTGGGAGGAAAAAGGAAAAGAGAGATGGGAGAATTTATCAAGTTGCAAAAAATTTGGTCTTTTTTCTAATTATGACATCCATGTTCTCTACAGTGATGTGATGATATGAAGACTGGAAAAAAGTATAAAAATGTCAGGGAGAAATATTCCAAGTTGTAAATAAATTTTGGCACAGTTAAATGAGAGAATGATGCATGGAAAGCACTACACAGAATATGAATACTATGTGCTAAGTCACAGCATTAGATGCTAACAAAAACTTATAGCATTGCAAAATGATTCATAAATTCTTGGCTATAGTATAATTATGTTGCTACTGGAAAAAGATGACAGACTAATGTCAACTTAAGAGAAAAGCTATGTCAAAGCAAAGTTTCCCTTCATTTAGGAACACAGAATAACCCTCAAAAAAAAAAAAAAAAGGAAGACATCTTGATCATATATGCATTTACAGCATTTTCATATCACAGTGTTTTTTATGTCTTTCACTCCATTGTTTTAGAGACAACAGTCACTGCCGTGGTGGACTTGATAATCCTCTGCTCTCCCAGTGTTTTGAGCTATTCACACTAAATCTTTACCTTAAGTGGCAAAGTTTCCAGCTCTCTCCAGGTGGTACTGCCAGTCATTCCCCAGTCTTGCAGGCTTCTGCTGTGCTTCTGGTAGTTGTTTTTTAATGTGCATGTACTCTCCTCTTATCCATCACACTGAGACTACATCTACAGAAACAATTAATGTGGATCATTAGAAGCGGATTTGCAGAGCAGAGCTGTTGATGCCGAGGACTTGATGATCACCGCACAGGCAATGTGGAGTGTTTTTACTTCACAGCAGCTCTAATCTGGCCCCACCAGTCAAAATGCTCATCCTCAGCTGCAGTGCACTAGCTGAACTCCCCAACAAGTATTCCTCTATTGTTTCAGCTGCAGTGAATCCAGTTTCAGCACCTTGAGATCACTGAATGAAATAACTCCACATAAGTCATACAGTGCAAGAGCTCTCGGTCCCCAGGTGTAAGAATTCTGGAAAGGAAGGCAAGAGAACTGCATGGCTGAGTCGAGACCTGCTGACAAAACTAAAGGGCAAGAAGGAAATGCACAGCCAGTAGAAGCAGGTAACCTGGGAAGAGTGTACGGACACCACCTGGTTGTGTAGGGATGGGGCCAGGAAGGCCAAGCCATGGATGGAGCTGAACTTGGCAAGGGATGCAAAGAATAACAAGAAGGGATTCTACAGGTGTGTCAACCAGAAAAGGAAGGTTAAAGAAAGCACAACCCCCCTGATGAACAAGAATGGCAAACTGGCAACAGATGAGGAGAAGGCAGAGGTACCAAACAACATTTTGCCTCAGTCTTCACTGGCAACCTCTCTTCCCACAACTCTCAAGTGGATGGACCACAAGATGGGGATTGGGGGAGAAAAGTCCCTCCCACTGTAAGAGAAGATCAGGTTTGTGACCACCTGAGGAACCTGAACATATGTAAGTCTGTGGGGTCTGATAAAATTCAGCCGAGTCCTGAGGGAATTGGATGATGTAGTTACCAAGCCATTCTCCATCATATTTGAAAAATCATGTCAGTCAGGTGAAGTCCCTGCAGTCTGGAAGAAGGGAAACATGACACACAGTTTTAAAAATGGGAGAAAGGAGGATCTTGGGAAGTACAGACCTGTCAGCCTCCCCTCTGTGCTGGGAAGATCATGGAACAGATCCTCCTAGAAGCTGTGTTAAGGCACGTGGAGGACAGGGAGATGATTCAAGACAGCTGGCCTGGCTTTACCAAGAGCAAGTCCTGCCTGACCAACCTAGTGGCCTTCTGTGATGGAGTGACTAGATCAGTGGACAAGGGAAGAGCTACAGATGTCATTTATCTGGATTTCTGTAAGGCCTTTGACACAGTCCCTCACAACATCCTTCTCTCTAAACTGGAAAAATATGGATCTAATCGGTGGACTGTTTGGTGGATAAGGAACCGGTTGGATGGTCATATCCAGAGGGTAGTGGTCAATGGCTCAATGTCCAGATGGAGATCTGTGACAAGTGGTGTCCCTCACCATACTGGGACGAGTACTGTTTAATATTTTCATCAGTGACTTAGACAGCAACATCAACTGCACTCTTAGCAAGTTTGCAGAAGACATCAAGCTGAGTGGTGCCGTCTACATGCCTGAAGAATCGGATGCCATCCAGAGGGACATAGACAAGCTCAAGAGGTGAGCCCATGTGAACCTCATGAGGTTCACCAAAGCCAAGTACAGGGTCCCACACATGGGTCAGGGCAACCCTCCACTGTCAACAGAGGCTGGGGGATGAAGGGATAGAGAGCAGCCCTGCCAAGAAGAACTTCTCTTCTTCAGGCTGAACAAGCCCAGCTCCCTCAGCCTCTCCTCATAGGCGAGATGATCCAGTCCCTCACCATCCTTGCAGCCCTCCGCTGGGTCAGGGCTGTAGAAGGCAGGGGGGTCCAAGAGAGCTGGTCCCTATTTTTGGGGCTATTTGCTTAAAGTTGGTCCAAAAAGCTATCACCCATTAAAGACAAACCTTTTATTACAGACACAAGCTTCAAAGCTTTTCCACAAAGCCAGTTGCTATTAAAATATTTCCAGTAAAAGTACCTATTGATAGTCATTATTCAGTAACTACAACGTAAAATAGTTCCGGCTAGTGCACTGAAAATGTCTTGGCCTCAATATTTCACATTCAAAAGAAATTTATCACCTTGTTGTTCTTGCCAGAAATGCTAACTAATATTAAATCTTTTTAATTTCTATGGATAAAATTGGCATCTGAGAGCTTAGTATAATATCACTGTGCTTTAAAATAAGTCTACAATAGAGATTTGTACCTCTTGCGTAATACTGTATGCATTGCATTTTATTACATTTATTTTACAAATTGAAATGAATAACAATATGCAGTTTAACATCCCATGAATATCTTTCAGTATTCTCCAGCAGTAGTTAATATGCTAACCAACTTCACTGAAAGGCATAGAGATGTGGAAGGAGTCTATCTAGGGACTTTAATTATCACCTTGTCAAATTCAAATTATTATCTTGCGAGTTCATTTCCATAAAGTATCCCCTTTGCTGTTGGATGATTTAACATGTGTCTGCATTTTCTTATCTTATTTGTATCTGTCTGGAGGCTCTAAACCTTTCAAAGTAGGCTAGCTCTTTGTCAGGTCATGATGTTTACCATAACTGATTTTGTCAAATACATTTTTGCAAACACTCAATTTTGCCAGAGTTGGGCCTGTAAAATGTGAAAAGGAACTGGCACACACTACCAATAATGTTACATAAATCAGACTAAGACTTCAACTATTTCTAAACAGAATCAGCTAACAGTGAAGAATCAAAGAGGGAACGATTTACCTGACAGAATTCTGGAGACAGTTATTCTTGGTTGGTAAATCATTTCAGGCTTCAAGAGGCCTGGAGTAATTACAGCTGTAAGAATTGGGTGGACGTGATTTTCTGTGTTGGTCTGGATCATGTGATAGAGGAAAAATATCCTATGAATATTAACTACAGTGTTTCTTTAACCTAGCCAGAGGAAACACAGCAGCCATGAAAATAAAGGAAGACAGAAGAAATCTGTCTTATTGGATAAGGCTTGCATCCTGCACAGCTGAAAGTTTATCAATTTTTACATTTGGTAAAAGATCAAACGAAGAATAAATGCAGGTATAATGCCATTGATTTGGTGATATAGACATAGAATGGATAAATACACTCAATTTCTATTTAAAATAAAAAGTAAAGACACTATACATTGACATAAGAGCCATTAGCCTGCATATGAAGTACATTAAATCTGAGAAAGTTCAAACAGTGCCTTGGAAACAGAAAATAAGCAATGTTTTATGTATTTTACATTTCTGATTTTCATTTTATTTTCATGTGAGAGCTCAACAGTATTATTTGCAGCTCTTGGAATTAAAATGGAATTAAATTTTGAATAACAGTAAACAGAAAAAGAATGTCATATTGTTAAAAAGTAAAAGCAATAAGAGAAATGTGAAGCGTACAAAAAAACTAGCAAATATATTCATTGTAAATAGGTACACATGTAGCTGGAAATTTCAAAAGGATTAATGCATATTTCTCGTTCAAAGACCACAGTACTCAGTGATTCTGGTTTTATTTTTCATAGAATCATTAAGGTTGGAAAAGACGTCATGAAGTCCAACCATCAACCCAACACCACCATGCCTGCTAAACCATGTCCTGAATTGCCACATCTGCAAATTTTTTTAACACCTCCAGGGATGGTGACTCCACCACTTCCCTGGGCAGCCTGTTCCAATGCCTCACCACTCTTTCAGTAAGGAAATTTTTCCTAATAGCCAATCCGAACCTCCCCTGAAGCAACTTGAGGCTATTGCCTCTCGTCCTATCACTAGTTAGTTGGGAGAAGAGACCAACAACTGCCTCACTGCCACCTCCTTTCAGGTAGTTATAGAGAGCAATAAGGTGTCCCCTCAGCCTCCTCTTCTCCAGACTAAACGGCCCCAGCTCCCTCAATCACTCCTCATAAGACTTGTTCTCTAGACCCTTTACAAGCCTCAATGCTCTTCTTTGGGCATGCTCCAGCAACTCCATGTCTTTCCTGTAGTGAGGGGCCCAAAACTGAACACAGTACTCCAGGTGCGGCCTCACCAGTGCCGAGTACAGGGGCACAATCACCTCCCTACTCCTGCTGGCCACACTATTCCTGATA
>Ga0065711_1038118_pt1 | contig 19138 bp, 18 predicted proteins | sample Hoacrofraction12_FD_59098 | JGI IMG/M metagenome (GOLD analysis project Ga0065711, IMG submission 59098) | Hoatzin crop microbial communities from Cojedes, Venezuela - Epithelial fraction 12 v2 (version 2) | ecosystem: Host-associated > Birds > Digestive system > Esophagus > Crop | place... | reverse complement strand
GGCGGGCCGCCCGGCCTGCTCCCCCCGCGCCGGGTAACGGGCACCTGCCTGGGGCCTGCGGGCGGGAGCTGCTGGTGAGGTGAGGTGAGGTGGGGGGGGAAGGGGGGTCGCTGCTGGAGGGGCTTGGGCCTGTGGAGAAGCAGCGCATCGCCCCGCCGCCGCGCTCCGGGAAGCCCCTCGGCGGGAGGTGAACGGTGTTGGCAGCTGCGCGCGCTCCTCGGGAGCCCCTGGACGGGGGTCTCCAATCACCGCGCTTTTGTCGCTTTTCGTTCTCTTGAAATCCCGTCACTTTGGAGCGAGCAGATCGATGGGTAACTCTGCACTGGGCTGGTGCTCGCTCGGGTTGAAGGGCTGAGTGACCGCGATGGATGGAGCAGTGTTTAGGTAGAGCGTGTAGCAGCTGGAGGGGAGCGTGCCAAAGGGATGCTCCGCAGGTTCTGATATGTTGTATTTCTGCTCTCTTGTTAAAAAAAACCCCAACCCTCTGACACTTGCTCCCGGTGTACATCCTCGTCTCACGTTTATACGTGCTGGCTTCTTGTAGGATTGCCTGTAAAGGCAGGAGCGGTCGCAGCCCTGCTCTCCAGCCAGCTTTTGGGGTTCTGCCTGCCAGGCTTCTGCAAATACACAGTCCCAAGCTGATGGCAGTTCAAGCACGTTTAAACACCCCTGTGTGCCCATTTTCTGGGGAAAAGGGTATAGCAAGTGCAGTTGAATGAGGAAGTGGCTTTGTTTTGAAAATAAAGCAATAGGAAATGAACTTCTCCGTTGCAGAGTTTAGTCCTGTTGATTGGTTGCATCTCTTTGTGTAGCCCATATTTGGCTGCCAAGTTCACCTATTTTCTTCTTCCTTTTTCCACCCTTAGGGTAAAGTAGAATACCTGGTAAAGTGGAAAGGATGGCCCCCAAAGTAAGTTGTGTGTTACTTGACTTTTACTTTTTCCTCGTTAATATTCGGTATAAGCTTACACTGTATCTCTGCAACTGAGCATCACATTCTTAATGGGTAACCTTCTGTGCCTCATCCCAACCACGACAAACAGAAACAAAGAGCCACAAACCAAAACCAAATCTATTTCCGGACTGGCAGCTGAGGGATACAAACTGTGTGCCAATCTATTCTGACTGGTTTTTGCCACCACTGAAATATTCCATTGAGTTGCTTTCTAGATACAAATGTTCTCAAGTTCATTAGGAGTTCAGCAGGGAACCCTGATTCTTCTGAAGCTGGAATGGCTCCTGCTTTTCTGAGTTAGCAGCAGGAGGACCTCACTTTATTTATAGAGCTACATGTAGTCTTTCAAAATAGGAAACAAGTTGGTGGTCTTGTCTTCTTGTTCTACTGCTTCCCCTCTGCAATCCACAAACGGAAAGGGGCAATGTTTCAGATGTATAAATTGGAGTCAAATGCAGGTGATCTTTGTCCCTTGCAATTACTGCCATGCCTTGTTTCCCTGTCCAAAACCTTCTCGTATTTTGAGTGCCTTTTCTGCTGTTGCTTTGGTTGCTATGTTGCACAAAGGAAAAAAGAGAAAAAAAGTTTTTGCAGCATTGCTGTGCACTGTTTACAGATACTTCTCTTATTAAAATGCAGCTGCCTCTGACGAAGAGTGATTGCTCTGTGCCTGAACAGTCTGTAAAATGCTTTGAGATTAAAAGGATTAGGTAACTGGAGAATATTACTATGTTAGCTAGCAGTCCAGCAGAATAGCCTCCTGGCCAACCCATGTGGGGCCCTGGCTTTGCGTCTTGGTTTGTAACTGTGTGTGTGTACATACACAGTGTGCGTGGGCACAACTACGTTACACATGCAGTTGCACTGCGTGTTGCTAAGCAAAGAGGGCTGCTTTTACCCGTTCGTCCTTGTAGGTGCAAAGCAGGGCCCAGTAGGATGGTCCTGACAGATTGTACCTGGTATCCAAGAAGTTGAAATGTGTTCCTGCATGCCTAATCCTTGTGTGTAATCCTTGTGCTTGCATGGCGTGCGTGAAGATAAGCAGCTTCCCCTCTCTGGTGGTGCTAGGAGAGGGTGACTTGACTATAAGTTCTGCTGTCGAAGTGTAACTTGTGCACTTGTTGAGCACCCGTGGCCATACAGTGTGGGTCAGTTCTTGGACTGCTTCAGCCTGCTAAGTAGCCAAGCCTATTATAATTGCTGGTGGAGATTGGGAAATGTATTTGTGATCTGTGAGGCACCATCCCCTTTTGGCCAGAATACTGATGTTTATCCTATTCGCCTTTCAACAAGTGCCCTGAGGTCCTTCTCTTGTAAAGTTACTTGCCAAGAAGGTGGGCTGAAGCATGGCGTAATGTTTCCTTGGACAGAGCAGCCCTTATTCTTACTGCTGCCTTTCCTTGCCCTGCACCTTGGAACTCTGGGGAAGGCAAAAACTCTCTTTTAGGAATTAAAAGCACAGCCTTCTGCCCAGGGAGCAAGGGGATGTCAGGGTTCCCTTCTTTTGATGCTGTGATATGTCCAAACACCTTCCATCTTCCTCCAAACTCCAAACCTGAAGAGCACGGATTTTTTTTTTTTCCATCCCCGTCCCCCCCCTCCATTTTAACTGCTCACTCGGTAGTTTGAGTTGCTTAAAACCAAGATGCTTTGAGCATTGAAGTCGTTTCCATCCTGCTAGCAGTTTCTGTTCTTTGTTTCTAAACATACATATGCCTGTGACGGCATGCAGCACTACAAGCTGTTTGCTTCCGGCATATTCTTCTTTCCTCATGCCATGTCGTATTTCTCTTCATTCCCCTCCCCAGCCTTGTCACACTGCTCTTTGTAATCTCTGTACCAGTTATCCATTCCCATTGGAGGCCTCATGGAAGGGAATAAGGATAGATCAGTAGTTTAGTGCTTTCCCATGCAATTGATATTTCACCTTTATTTTTTTCCTTTTTAATAAAAAATTGTTGTTAATGTCCTGCACTTCAGATTTCTGGATTGTGCTGCGGGAGTCGGGGAATGGAAGAGTTACAGTCTGATTCTAGCTACAGGCTTGTTTACAACTTGTGTTGGAGTTAAGAGGGGAGGGGGAAGAGGAGGAGTAGAAGGAGGGGGAAGGAAGATCATATGATCTATGTTTTCCAGAGTGCCTGCTCTCTGCAGTTCTGCTGCAGCCTGGGCTGTGTGTACCCGTATATATAGCTCTATGTGCGTGTGTGTCAAACTGAACCATGTTTTTTTTTTTTATATGCAGTGTTTTGCCACTGCAGCAAAGCCAGAAACTGAGCTGCAGAGAAATGGCAACACCCACCAGTTTTTTTTCAAAGCAAATCTCCTTTCTTCTCCTGCCCGTGAAAAGAAATCCAATGTCTTTTCCCCCTGCTTGTGTTATTACGTTTCTTAAAATTGTAGAATGAGTGCCAGAATCCCTCCAGCTGGGAGGAAACCTTCCTCTGTTAAAACAGCATCTTGGCTTTGACAGCTCACAGTCAGGTTGCTGCAGGAGGCTTCAGCAAAGCAGGGAGGGAGGGATCAGCTGGTTATGAAGACATGTCTGTTCTTAACTCCCTGATGTACGGTGCACCTTGGGATATCTGAATTTCACGTTTTTGTTTCTCCCTTTTGTAAAAGAATTGTACTTTCATTTTGAGAACCATTCTCCAGGCATGCTCCTATATTTCAGTACTTTTCTTCCGTCTGATGGAGAGATGAAAGGCAAAAGCATTCCCAAACCACCTCCCCCGTGTATATATATGCATGTATCATGTGCCCTCACGTGCAGCCTGTGCTTCATCCAGAAATGTAAACATCCTAAAATGCTTTCCCTCTGTTTAAAGGCACTGATACAAATGCACCTTTGCCCACCTACATGTGGCTTCTCTCTGGCCCTCCTCCACAGGGGCTGGGAGAGGTCTGCCTCCAGGCCCTGGACCTCACTTTCCAGGAAACATAATGTGCTGAGGCATCAGGGTTTCAGACTTGCTTTCCTGCCTTTGAGTTTGTATGGTAGACGTGCCACACGCGTTTTCTGGGCAAACGCGACCCCTGAGCAGCAAACATCCCACAGAGGCCGCCTTGCGATCCTTTTATGTTCCACAATGGGAGTTTTTGGCTGCTGCTTGCTGGTATTAAGTGGAGCTGTGCCGTTTGGGAACTGGTTTTGGTGTTGCCTGCTGGGTGGGTTCAGTCCTTCCCCGAGCATCTGACTCCTGTCGTGGCTGTCTGGCAGTGGAGGAGGGAGATGGGGCAGTAAGTGACACTGGTCACAGGCTGCTTTCAGAGCACCAAGCTTCTTTCGTGTAGTTTTGGTAGCCCTGACCGTAATGCAGATGCGTTCCTCATGTGCTGGTGCAGAAATACTGATGACCTCTGCCAGATGGAAATAACCTGCAGGGGGAGTCGAGCTAGAGAAGAAGTAGCTGGAAAGTCGCCATCAACTTGCCTCAGGGCCCGGGTCTAAGCATGCTTAGTTGAATGGCATCAGTGGAGAAAAATTAAGCTCTTCTTAAATTAATGGTTTTGGCTCCAGTGATTAGAGGTAATTAGTAATGCAGGTGAGAAAGCATACTTACTCTTTGAGCACTCTAAATTAAGAGAGACCTATTTTTCAGAAAGCTGTATCGGATCACATCTCATCGTTCCGTGGGGTTGTTTGGATTTGAGGGAGTGCTGCAGATGAGACCTGTTTAGGCATTGAGTTAAAATCGGTTTGTGAGTGTCTGCACAGGCTTTGCAAACAGCGTGGAGGGGGCCCTGGGGAGGAAATCCTGCCCTGTGCTCCTAGAAAGAGCTGCTGATGCTTGGCCCTGCCTGTTTTGGGAGGGGGAGGTGGTGTTTGCGGAAAGTTGGGGAGAGAATGGCTGGGATTCCTCAGAGCTCTTGCAGTGTTGCGGCAGGCCCCACTGACCCTTGTGCAGACAGTATTCAGGGCCACAGCACACTGGTAGCAGGCCTGCAGAGAGAATGTTTCATTAAAGTATTGTTTGCTTTCTATTCCTTATGTTTTTCTTCAGATACAGCACATGGGAGCCAGAGGATCACATCTTGGACCCTCGCCTGGTAGTGGCTTATGAAGAAAAGTAAGGGTGCATGTTCTTTCTCTCCCTGGGCGCAAGAAAATGAAATAGTGTCTTTATTTCACAGTGTGCATAAAGTACACTTGTACCTGTTTCAGTCAAAGATGAGATGTATAGCAACGAATCCTGCTTGATCTCTGTACCCTGGTGTTGGCTGAGGCGGACAAGACAGGGTTAAAGAAGCTTTGATTGTCACTGTTCAGGAAATGAGGCCAAGAACAAGCAGCACTGAGCCAAAGAGCAATCAGTCTCAGGTTTTAATCAGGTCCAGAGCTGGACTGGAGTGATGCGAGGTGATAAATTTCTCTAACCCATCCTTGATCAGCTGAGTTGGAGAAACTCCCTTATTGCAAGGCTTTCACTCCTGCAAGAAGCAATCCTGGGATGTTTTCCAAGCCCACAGTGGTCACTATTGGATTTTAATGAAGGAAATGAGGGAGCTGTGCTGGAAAGGTAGACTTCACGACTCGGTTTTGTGCTGTGGTATATAGTACTCGGTTTGATTTGTGTTCCTCTTTCACAGGGAAGAGAGAGACCGTGCATCGGGGTACAGGAAAAGAGGCCCCAAACCAAAGCGCCTCCTACTGCAGGTAGCCTCTTGCTCTTCTGTGTATTTCTTAACTCGTTAGCTGTTGTGCTGCTCCTCTGCTTGTGGGTTGGTGGAAACTGTCCATTTGCTGTTGCATGGACAAAATTGGAGGTAACAAGCTGACACAACATCATGACATCAGTGAGTAGGCAGATAGTTTTAAACTGTTAGCTGAAGAGACAGCTAACTTGTCTTTAGAAAGGCAAAACAAAACAAATAAACAAACCCAACCACAGCTCTTGCTCTCTGAACTAGAATTTTGTAAACTTTGGGCTTAGGTGGTTGCAGGTGACCTGATTTGCATGCTCTTTTAGTTTCGTGTTGGGCTTGGACTTTCGATCATGTTAAGGGTAGCTGCTGGTTGGAAGCAGAGTTCCAGCATGCTTTGACTGCTGCCAAGCAAAGCAGCCAATCCTAGGAAGCATGTATTAGGAAGAGCTTAGATGGCAGTTGACGAGGTGAGAGAAACAGTGTTGTGGAAGCAGCACAACTTATCCTAGCTCATGTAGGTGTTCAGGGACTAAACAAAGAATAGTTTCCTGGCTCCCAGGAAAGAGCCCTGACTGTATTACCCGGAGGGCTGCTCTGACCCTTGCTGCGTTGATATCTTGGCAGCGGCTGTATGGCATGGACTTGAGGAGTGCCCACAAGGGAAAGGAGAAGCTCTGTTTCTCTCTTGCGCGAAGGTTTGGAGGAGGAGACAGTAGCCTGCCAGGGGCCAAGCCAGGGCAGGCAGAGTTCTCCGAGAAGACGGGGGGAGCAGTCCTGCCTTTCTCTCTCCGGAAGCAACGCAAAAACCAGAAGTACCTGCGACTGTCAAGGAAGAAGTTCCCCCGCATGGCGAGCCTGGAGAGCCGAAATTGTAGGCATGAGTTCTTCCTGAATGATTCAGTGGGCCTAGAGGCCAGGCAGGGCCCCGAGGACTGGGAGGCCATGCAGCACACCAGCAAAGAAGGTAAGGCCAGACACCCCTTGGCTGTGAAGTTCTGGGGCATGCAAAGGATGCTCTGCATGCTTCCTCCTTGCTTGCCTCACCCTGGGGTTGTGGTTTAGGTCAGGTCCTCAGAGCAGCGCTCGCTGGCTTACATTGTGGCCCTCTTGTCTGCAAGTTCTTTTCTTGTTTGGGTGAAGAGCGCAGCTTCATTTGCATCTCTATAGTCTTATATCAGTGATGCCCCTTACAGTGTTAGCAAACAGGCAGAAGAGACTGCAGGTTACTCCCCTCTTAGAGTTTCCTCCCAGCAGAGGTGACATGCAGGTGTGACAGCGACGGACTCTGCCTCTGTCCGCATACCCGCATGTGTTCAGCCTGCTGCTCCGCTAAAAGGAGCATGGCTGGCAGTGGACAAGCTTGGACACCAGCACTCCTCTCATAGTGCTGCTCTGAGGAGCATGCAGGAACACCACTAGGAACCCACAGTGCGTTCCTCTGCCCCCTCCTTCCCTTTCCTCCCCACACCCCGCCTTCTCTCTAAAGTCTCTTGCTATAGAGCTGTGTGAGAGGGGGGAAGAGAGAGATGACGTGAGCATGGTAACTCCTGCCTGACCCACTGAGTAGGCAGCAGGAGTGTAGGCATGGGAGATGTCCAAGCACATTTGGCGTTTGGGGGAGGGATACCAGCATCTTGTGCAGGAGGGCTGTGGGATGTGCGTGTTGCTCTGAGTTACCAGGGAAACTCTATCCCTGCATTATTAGAGCTTCTGAAGGCATAGCTTTCCTGAGCAGTGGAAAACCGGGGCTGGTGCTGCTTGTAGTAGCTAAGGGAATCCAATTACTCCTTGCTGGGAGCAGCTGTTAGCCAGGCTGGATTAGGCAGGATTTTGGGGAGAAGGCTGTGTTCTGGGAATCAATGCTATCCCCTCCTTTCTGAGAGGGACTCAAGCAGTGCCCAAAATCCAGGGAGGCAGCAATGGGGGGAGTAGCACAGAGGAACCCACTGTCACATCCTTGCAAGGGGCAAATGTGTGGGACTGTTTCCGCCAAGAAGCACTGGGCTTTACAGCATTTGGGGATCAGAAGTGAAGGGCACTACAGAAATGTGAACCTGTTTTTGTTCTCCCCTTGACACACAGCATTTGTGGTATTCCAGTTATTGTTAGAGGGTTTTGGACTCTTCCTGATGTGAAGGTAGGCACCCCAGGTATTTGAGACAGAGGAAATACGCTCTTAAAGGGCCGTTGTTCCTTGCCCAGGTTGAGACGACAAGGTATATGATACAGGTGTAGTGACAGGGAGAGGGTATGTTTTCCTTCCTCAGTGTATTTTTGTGGCTGTCTCTGGGGGTTGGGAGGCTTTGGGTGGCAGAGGGACTGATTAATAGTTATTCTATGGTGAGAAAGTGCAGGGATGCTTGGGTTTCTTGTATGGGGCTATCGGGGAGCAAAGGAAGGATATGAAAAAGGGAGAGCAGCCTCTCCATTAAGTAGTATTGATGGATTTTTGAGAGAATCGCACCCAGGCTGCGTTGCAGGTGCAGTACAAGGAACACCCTCCATTTTGGATCCCTTTGACTCCCGCAGGAGTGTCTGGAGAGCATGTGCAAGAATGTGTGATTTTTGACTTTTCAGCAGGGTAGGGCATTTACAAGCCGGTGAGCTCACACCTGGTATTGCTGACACAGAACCAAACTAGAGGATGAGAGGAGAGATATCGGGGGGTTGTGGATGGTTAGATGAGCTGGGCAGTGTTACGGGGTCTTTTGACCTCTGTGTAGTTTGCTCCGATGCTGGCGTGTATCTGGATGCCTTTGCTAGTCTTTCCTTTTCCCGTTATATCCTGCAGTGATCCTCCATTTTCCTTTAGCCTCTGAGGGGAGGGCTCTTTCTTGCCTTGTATATGCAGACTCAGTACAGTCTGATTTTGCCCATTGTTTGTCAGAAAGGAGGCCCCTTTTCTGTCCTTCCCTTCCCTCTTTTCTTCCTCCTTGCTTCTCCCTCACCCCCTCCCTCTCTCTCACTAACATGCTCTTATCTGCCTCTCCTCCTGCAGCAGATGCGGATGGCAGTCTCCCTTGGATTCCCACTGTGCCCCCCAGTGAAGTGACAGTGACGGACATCACGGCAAACTCCATTACCGTCACTTTCAGAGAAGCACAAGTGGCTGAGGGCTTCTTCCGAGACCGGAGTGTGCAGTTCTGAATCTCCGTTTTCAGTGCTCCCCAAAACCAGTGCTTTTAGGGTGGGGCTAGGAAAGGATTATTTAATCCCTTAAAAAAAACCAACATCCAAAATGTCTCCTCTTAAAATGTTTACAGAGACCTTCTTTCTTTTTTTTTCTCTACTCCTTTTCTCCCTTTCAGATACGCAAAAAAAGGCAGTGTAGGGGGTGTATGTTTGTCATTGCTTTGTCCATCTGAAAAACTGACAGCCCTTTCCCTGGCAAAGACTCCCCTCCTAGATGTGAAAGCAGTAAGCTGAACAATTCGCCTTTTATCCTATTAAGTGGCAGCAGCTGCATTTGTGGGGAGAGGGCATGTGGAGGTGGAAAGAGAGCTGGATCTCTAGCCTGCCGCCTTGTTCTGCAATTGATATCCCTTGGATAAAGATACTTCTCTGTGCATTGCTCTTCCCACCTTCCTCCTCCCTCTCTTCCTGCAGCAGTCAGAGGTGATGGATCCTACCCGTGTAGATAATTCCAGCCTGTTAAGACTTTCTATCCAGCGCTCTTTTCCCTGTGGCCTGCTGTCAGGACTTCAGAACGCTATTTGCCTGTCTGTGGTAAGTCAGTCTTTGCAACACGGGTCCGTATAGACAGCAGAGGTTTCTCCCTTTGATTGCTGATCATGTGGAGAGACTGAAATGCATCTCTGAAATCTAGATTGGCGACGTAAATTCAATTTGCCCTCATTAAAAGCTCAGAAACCCAGCACAGTCGAGACATACCATTCTGTATATGTTAAACAGGATTTACAGGCTTGTCTGTGCTGTGCGAGGAATGCGCTGTAGAAAAAGGGGTGTTCTTACCCTTTGCCAAATTCAGTATTAATAACAAATGCTGCCCTGAATCTGTGGTACTAAGTTGGTTGAAAACTGACTCCTCTCCCCTGGGAGGAGGGGCTAATAGGACAAGCGAAGCATTGCCTAGCACTGCAAAGATATCCAAGATACTGGCACAGGCCCAGGACACAGGAATTGGACAGAACTGAGCTGGAAATGGACCTTGATTAGCAGCAAATTCTGTCCTTGGATACCACGGAGAGATCCAAGGTAAACAACATGTGGGGAAGACATACTAAATTTGAGGAGGGGAAAAAAAATTCTTAATTCTCAGCAATGAGAATTCTTGGATCATACTGTCCGAGTAATATTCTTCTGTGACTCCAGTCTCCTCACAGTATCTGTGATCCTGAACTGCTTTACTGATGGGAACTTCCCCTTGGAAGGCTTAAAAATCTTTGCCAAGGAAAGTGGTCTGCATTTCAGTAGACACTGTCTGATCTTGCACTTAAAAATGCCTTGTGCTGGACTGCCTGTGACACTTTGAGGTTTTTGAAGAATTGCTTTATTTTGAGTTGGTAGTTTAGCATAGCATCTGTTCTTGCACATGCATGTTCTCTTCCATTTTTTAAAAGCAAATTTTATTTAAATAACTTAAAACTTTAAATATAGATCTTTTCCTATGGAAAGCAAGAAAAGTAAGCTAGAGTCTAAGGTGGGAACTGCAGGACGGAGTGCTGCAGGGTAACATGGGCTACTGTCATGATTACTATCCTTAAATCCTTTGTTTCCTCTCCCCACCCCACCTGAAGCATCTCCTATATGCTGCATTTATTCTAAATGAAGCTACAAGCCTTCTGAGCTCTGATGTAAAGACACCTGTGGAAATCCTCAATATGTTCCTTTGAAGGGCTTGGCTGCTGGCCTGCAGAACTTGGGAGCTCTGGGGCTTCTGGTCCTCCAAACATCTACTTTTTGAAAAGTGCTTGGACTGCCCCTATGGCTTTTATTAAAAGCAGGTTTCACCTCAGATAGGGCACGGCAGCTCAGTGTAGGCTTAGGATTTCCCCTTCCATCTCAGAGCTGTTTGAGCAGGCCTGTCTGCCGCTGTGTCACAGCAGTTTCAGGACCACTGGGAAGTCCTTGAATTTCTGGACTAACCTTTTGTCTCGCGAAGAAGTGACATGGGATTTTTATTATGGAGAAATCTGAGAGGGTGAGAAGTGAAGCTGGGGGTGGAATTATGTCGTGGGAGGAAGAGTGAGTGGGAAAGAAGCTTGCAGTAGCTAGCAAGGGCAGACTGATGAGGTAAGCATACAGACTCAGGATGTTTGTTGAACGTGGGTGTCCAGAGCGAGGCTTCTGTATCTGGAGTTGCACCCTCTTTTGCAGGATGTAGGGTCAGACAGTGTTGTCATCGTCACCCCCACACACACCCCCACACCCCATCTTCCTGACACCTGCCAAATGTGCTGAGTACCTGCATCTCTCTCTTGTTGTGAAGAGTGGACACAGCACATGGCTGAGTCCACGCTAGAGGGTTGTGGCAGGCCAGGTAGTTATGGTTGCAGAAGCATAATATTTTAGTCTCTCTTTTAAAAAGTGTTGAACTCCAGCTCATCCTGCTAAATCTTCATGGCATTTATAGGATCTGATTGCAGATACTGCTGCCTTTGTACTGTCTTCATCGCAGCGTACAAATACACCAAAAAAACCTTCCTATTTACTAAGATTCCTGGCTTTTGCTGACATCAGAAGCAATACCAATCCTGTGGCAGGAAAGATCTTGTCCTAAAAAGCTGGATTTCCATCCTCTGCTTTTGTCTTCACTCATCAGTGGAGACTTCTCGATGTTTTGTTTTGGCATTTCTCTTCAAACATCTTTTCTTCCTCTTGCAGTGGAGTTTTCAAAGACTTGTGGTGGTCTTTCAAAGCGGATCCACCCACAGCTTCATATCTTAATCATTTTTTGGATCAGACTAGCTTGTGTTCTGCTGGTGACTAATCATCTTGCTACACGAAGTGTCTAACAAAGTACCTGGCTACCGTGCTGCTTTGTGCAGAGGTCAATGAGGAGTTAACCCTTATCAGGTTAAGACGCAACAAGTTCCATGTGCGTAGGTTTGGTTTGTGTGTGTGAGGAGGAGTTTGTGGTAGGAAACTAGGCAGTTACTGTGTCGGGGTGGACTTTTTTTATTTTTTGACATTCATGAATTCTTGCTTATCTTAAAGATCTTTTTGAGAAGATATTTCTTGTGGTCTTTGAAAAATGTGGCTCTGTTCCATATTGTCTGGTGACATGTCATTGTAGATACCTTGGTAGAGCTGGCCTTCAGGGACTTTAAAATTAGCTTTATTCCAATTCTGCAGGTGTAGAGATCTGTGGGTGTTTTTCTTGGGAGGGCAAGAGAGGCTATCTGGGTTTACTTGTCTCTTCTTGCCAGTACTGTCCATCCGCCAGTTCAATCCAAAACCTGAAAATTGAATTGGGACCTCTTGGGCTAACATATCACGAAAATCAGATGCTGTGCTTGGAGCTTCGTTAAGCATTCTGTTTGATTAGAAGAGCCGGAATAGCATCCAGCTGAAGCAGAGTTTAATAATTCTATTTGAAGCACAGGCCGAGAATAGAAATGGGCTAACTCTCCCATACCTCGTTTGGCTCCATGGCTGTAAACAAGAAAAACAAACTTCAGCCAGTGGAAATTACTGAATTGTACACAAGAAAGAAACTTCTTGGAGAAGAATGCTCTAATAGTCATTCTTGGAACTGTTTCCTTGTGAGAATGTGGCAGCCACATTTAGGGGACAGAAGTTTTTATTTCTTAGATCTTAGCACTGCGAACTCGCTGTATACGATATGACAGAACTGAGGGGCTTCACAAGATTGGAAAACCTTTATTGTCAACACTGCGGTTAAAAAAAATGAAAAAAGAAGGAAAGGACTGCCTCTGTCCTGGATAGTTATAAACTAGACGGTATTGCTCTGATACGTAAGTGATGCCTTGGAACAGCAATTTTTAACACTTAAATAGTGGCATTAAGTAGCCTCATAGCTCGTGCATGCTCCTTATTGTCTTGCCTTTGCTTGGGGGCCCTTCTGCTTGTGAAGTCAGACCAAGGTGAGGGTGGTTGTTTTTTTTTTTCCAAGCAAAGCCAGGATGTTATTGTGAGAACACCCAAAAGCAGTTCCATTTGCCAAAATAAGCCCAGATTTGTTAGTGAATTGACCCTTGCTTATGCTGGAGCCTCGGACAGAAATAAGCTTACTGAGAAATTAATGGCTTTTTTGTTGTTGTTGTTGGTATTGTGAAACTGTCCAGAATTGTTCTTCTGGTGTTTTGTGACTGAATGTATAAAATTGTTTGTTCACCTCACAGGGGGCCCTCAGCCCCAGTACAGTTTCCTGCTGTACGCCAGCTAGTGCTATTTGATGGTTCACTGGAACGGAGAAGGGAGGCCAAAAAACAGGCAGGGTAGCTCAAGCAAGACCCTTGGTGGTAGCCACAACAGAGGCTGGGGTGCGGAAGACAGCAGCAAGGGCTGTCAGCCACATCCATGTATTTGAGCAAAGCTAAATCTACCACCACCTCTCCACCCCTTCCTCTCCTCTCAGGCTTTAAGTCTACGCTTTATGAAGGAGGGAAAGTGCAAAAACCTGCTTTTCTAAGGCTAAGTGGTATCTACCTGTCTTCTCTTCCTCCCTTGCTTACCTGCAGCCTAGGAAGAAGAGGGCAGTCAGCGGGCCTTTCTAGGAAAATAGCAGGGCCAGCTGGTTGTCAGGGAAGGGAGGGAAGGAGTTGCTCGGAGTTGCTCTTGCTAAGGTGTTGAGGACAGGCCTTTGGGTGAGCTGGCCACTGAGAGAGAAGGCATGTTAGGAGTGCAAAGAGCTTGCAGTGAAACTGATCTCTTGCGTCGGCAGGTGGATGCCCCTCCGAGTTCTGAGCGGGCCCTGTGGGATGGAGATGGTCAGTGCTGTGTTTATGTAATCTGTCTGTTACCATTTGGGAAAGCAAGGGAGGTGGGTGTGTGTTAACAGCTGGCCTAAGGTAATTCTACACGGGAATACAGTGCTGGCAGATACAGGTAAAGGGAATACGGCGCTTTTGCCGTGCTTGTCTTCAAAACCGCTGTGCCTCAGGGCATGGTAAACTTGTTTTGAGACAACAGTGTATGATCAAGAGACCATGTTGTCGTCTGCCTGCCGACCTTACTGTCCTCACAGAGAAAGCATGAACCTTCCGGGTGTCAAACCACCTGGATTCCACCCAAGCAGCTGGTTAAGATGGGAAGGCCTACAAAACGGCCTCAGGACAACTGGAGGGAGAGAGAAGCAATTACTTAAAATTGAATTCAGATCCTTTGAATCCTTTCCTGTAACAAGCACTTTCTGGAGTGATGACCCCTTTTTCTTTTCCAGCTCTCTTTCCCGTGCACCCTCAATTTCTTAAAGTACAGTGGCTTAGCAGGGATCAGGTGGGAGATGATCCCTGGTGAACTGGGAGTTGTAGAGAGGAGCAGAGCTCAGTGGGAGCTGGAAGTGGCTGACAGGGGGGAGATGGATGGCTAGCAAGCTGGGATGGGTAGAAGCTTTGCTGCTGAGGTTGTGTCCATCTCCTGTGGGTTGCTCTGCAAAGATGCTAGGGGTTCTTGTCTGAAATGCAGCGCAGATGACGTCTGAGAGTGCCAGTCAGATGCTGAAGGGGAGAGCTCATAGAGTTCTTTGGAATCTGTCGCAGCTGATCTCGTTTCTGGAGTAGCAGGGTTTTGACCGGGAGGGGGATTTTGGAGGAGGAGGAGATGGAAAGCTTTTTTATTATTATTATTATTTTTTAACCAGAAAATGTAGTGTCAGCACAAAGAAGCTTTTTGTAAATCTGTCAAAATGTTGAGCGGCTTTTTCTTCTTTTTTTTTTTTTGCTTTTAAATCTGAAGTATGTTTTGAAGCACTTTGGAAATGCAAAGCACTAGGAGTGCTAAGTACTCCTTGTCGTCTGCCTAAAAGTGGCATTTGAAAAGCAAGAGTTGTCTCTGTTTCGGGCCACTGGCTGCTCCTTATCATTTTCCCAGAGCTGCCACCTGGCTCTTTGCCTCCCTGCCACGGCTGCAGGGGGAGCGTGCCCCATCCGTGCCAAGTAAAGGAGGGCTCCCCAGGGGAGGAAAGGGAAAAATGAAGTTGAGTTTCAGTTTGAGTGGTCCTAGTCTGGAACTATGGCCACTTCTTCCAGCTCTGGAGACATCTCTACGGAGTTTCCTGTCTGAAAAATTGCACCTTATTAGCTTAGTTGAGGAGTGGGGAGACGGAGATCGGTCCTTCTGCAGGGAGCGGGGAGAGGAGGGGAGGGTGAACCGGGAGCTGTCTTCAGTAGCTGCTGGATTTTTCCAGCGGCGGTTTCCTCACTTCATCTCCAACAAAACGGCAACAAAACAACTAAAATCATTTAGATGAAGCTTTTGTTCCGCGTACCTCGAGAACCTTTTGAGCAGGCTAAGATGAGAGAATCTTTTTTTCCTCACCTGGCCAGCTCTGCAGCTGGGGGAACCCCGTTCTCTCGCTGAGTTTTCAGCACCAACATTTTCCCTTGGCGTACGCGCATCATTTGGACTCTTGCACACTGACTCATCTAATTTGGTATGCTTCCTTTCTGTTGGTGGGGGGAAGATGGGGGATGTGGTCAGTTAGAGGGGAGGGTCCTCAATTATTTTTCTTGTCTCTTCAGTTGTTGCTGTTGTTCCTGTCAGCACGCTAGAGTATCTGAGTCTTTGCACACAGAAAGCTTCCTTTTGCACAGAATGAGCTTCTAGCTTTTGTACAGACTAATTGAATGTATTTGGGGAGGGGGGGGAAATAGGGAGTAAACCAATTCCAAACAAACCAGTCGGAGTATAATGCCTTTTCTGAGCGAGTATGTGCTGTAATAGGAGATTGTAATAGCGAAGGGAGGGCAGGTTCGAGTATAATTTGACACAAAGTGTGGTTTTATTTTTGTACTGATATGGATAAGAGACTGTACAGCATCTATTTATTTAGATGATTTATGTGGTAAATGTTGCAAACAAAATTATTAAAATATTAAATACGAGAACTGACATTTACGTAACGATCTGTTGGTGTGGTCATTTACCTCCCCTTGCTTTAATTCTGCATATGAATTATTTTCCACCAGTCACTTTAGTTGGTATAAACGTGTGGCGTGGCTGGAAAATGAATGGAAAATGTGTGTGCGTGCATGAGACAGATCAGTGAAGAAGGATCGATGAAGATTGAAGCCTGCAAAAGGCTGTTTCTGACATTAGTCGTTACTTTGATTGGAGGAGGTTAGTTTTTTATTATTTTCTGGCCCATGGGGTAAGTTAGAGCTGTACAGAGGTGACCTGGGATGGTTGGTCTTGGAAGGATTAGAATTTGAAGAGGAGAATGCCCATGGCAGGGTGACTGCTGCTGTGGGTTTAGGGAGCTCTTGACGTCCCTGCACAGAGCTGCCGTGCCAGGACAGCTCTTCTGGCACCAGCCATGGGAGAGTGCTGGTGTGCCCAGTGTCCTGCGTCTCTCGTGGGGACAGAGAAAATCTGAGGCGAGGACTGGGCTGCCGAACACGCTCTGCACTGGTTGCCAGCAGGGAAGCCTGCTCTCCTCCAAGCCAAAGCCTGCGGTGGGTTGGCCTGCAGGGCTTTCAGGGAGCTCCCCAGGAGTCCAGCAGTTCCTGAGTGGAGCCTGGCTACGATTCACCGCCAGTGACTCCGGAGGAGTTAGCTGAGGAGCCTGAATCCCAGGGCTGCCGACACCCTGTGGGGAGAATCCCACAGAGTCATGTAGCCCGCGTTGGTCTAAACCTTGGTGCCTCTCCGTCCTCTGTGGGGGGAGGCTAGCCGTTAATGGAGGCACCTCAGCAAGCGCACGGGGCGGTCTGAGCTGTCTCTAGATGTAACGTGGGGGTGAGCCCTGCAGCCCAACGCGGCTGTGACGTCAATCACAAAAGCACGCGGAGCGAAAGCGGAGGGGGGTGGGGGTGTGTTTCCTGAGTCGGTCGTGGCTCAAGGCAGCGTGGTTAGGTCTCGCCTGCGTTGCCGAAGCGCAGTCAGCCCGTTTGTCCCCACTCAGGGAGGCTGGATCCGAGTGATGGCATCGGAGCAGGACTCCAGCCAGCCACGTATTTTCTGGCAGCAGCTAGTGAGTCAGGTGAAGTTGTAAGAAACTGCAGTGCAGAGTTACGGGAAAGCCCGCTCCGGAGGTTGTTTCTTCCTACCCCTGCCAATGCTGCAGAGGCTGGCTGGCACTGGAAGCTCGAAGCGGCTTGTCCTTTCGTATGCATGTGCCAGCTGGATTAAAGGTTAATCTGGATAGTACTTCTCCTTTTTTAATAATCGGTTGCTGTGCTGCCCCTCTGACCCGTGCAGCGCAGCCGGCTTGCCTTGCACAGCTCTCCCGACAGGATGCCTGAGAACAAGGACGTGCCCCCGGCCCTGCCACGGTAGGGAGCACCCAAAGGGGAAACCACACGGTCCAAGCAGCTCGGTGTTCTCTGAGAAGCGCGGACTGAAACGCAGCACACGTGGCCCCTACGACGGCCAGGAAACTGGCAGTCACCTCCTGCCTGTCCCGTGCCACTTGCCCTCCCTGCTCTCAGCCCTTCCCTTCCCAGCGTTTTGCTCCCCAGGCGACAGATTTTGAAGGAAGGACGCTAGAAACCTGGGGGCTCGTGTAGTCACCCCCATCCAGCAGCAGCCGGGGTGGCCGGGCCTGCTTTGGGAACTCGTAGGCAGGCTCCAGGGCTGTCGTGGTACCCCAGCGGCGTAGGCACTGCGCGAACCCCCACAGGCCTTCTGCTCTCCCTGCTACAGCAAAAAGCTGGCGGGCCGGAGGGGTGGTTGCTGTGGCCACTGCTCGGGCCATGCTGAGCCACCCGTAACTGCTGCAGGACGAGGTACGCAGTCGGCTCCGAGGGGTCTGTCCTCGCTCCAAGCCGCAGCTGGGAAATCCCGCCACGCTTTTACACAGACGACCGTAGCACCAAGGGTTTGCTTGAGGGGCTGGGGTGTGTGCAGATGCACCAGCTCCCGGCGCAGGCGAGGGAACGACCATTTCCTTACAGAAATCCGCTGCTCCGGACAGCATCCTCCCTGGGACAAACAGCAGCGGAGTCGGCTGATCAATGCTTGGAGCTGCTCTAAGGGAGATAAGCGCTGCTACTCTGGCCGGGTCACAGATCTGCAAAAAATGAGCCTGGAGGCAGCGACCGCCTTTGAGCAGGTGAGTTTCCTATTACCTAGGGCCATTTATAAAAACAAATAAAAATGTTCTTGCACCAGCTGCTCTCTCCCAGTGTTCGCACACCGCTTGCCAGCGATTCTGGTGAGAAAGGCCCTGTTGCTCCCCCAAAGCTGATTGCTTCCCACGCTGGCTTCTCGCTGCTAGCGAGCAGTGCTACGTTGTAGCCTGCGGCACCAGGGTCTTAAGGGCATCGCGGCACCAAAGAAACACTTTATTCCAGAGAAATGCTTTATTTCAGTGCCCGTAGTGAACAATAGCTGTTCCGGGAGAGCCATCTTCCCAGGTTGTTTTTCTTTTTTAAAGTGTTTTACTGGAAATGTGAATGAAACAAAGGAAATGCCCAACAATGCTCTGAACAGCTGGACGTTCTGCTGCTGTTGTGCTTTGTGAGAGTGAAAGTTAGATGAAAGAGCCTGGGGTTGGGCAATACCTGTGCAGTGGCTGCTCGCAGCAATTGGAGCAGTCTCTGCGGCTGGGAAGCAGGTCCTGCTGACCAGTGGAAGGAGAAGATAACTGCAAAGAGCACATGGAGCTCTCTGAAGAGCTGCTGCCCCTTCTGGTCCATGGGTCGGGGGCGTGAGGTGACGCCTGTGACCCGTACGGCTGTTTGGGGACAAGTCCGTCAGTCACAGCTGCTGCGCGTGTGTCTGTGTAGCTGCGTAAGGACTGGTCCCCCGCTCGATTTAGGAGCGCCTGCTTTTTAGGGTGGATGATACCGGTGGTTGGAAGTTCAGTTATGTGATGCTCAGCCACAGGTGTAAAAGCAGTTGTTTAAACAAACTGAACCGGTAACAAATACAGGAATTTAAATGTGAACGGTGCTAATGAGCACTTAATGTGCAAAGTTAAAAGCAGTTTAAAAAAGTGAAAAGCAAAACGCAAAGGGTGTGATCGACTTGAAAAGAACAAGTCCCCTTCAAGCACACAAAGAATCGAGATCCAAAAAAAAGGTGTCTAGAGGAATGGGGCAGTCCAGAAGGAGTTGTCTCATTCTAGGTGGGAGGCGTGAGTGATCTGCCTGGGATGATAAATACCTGGGAGCGGGCCTCTTACAGCGAGGGATATGACCTAAATGCGGAATCATCGGTGGCTGGAGTACAGCGTGGCTCAGTCCCTGACCACAGAAACACCTCCTTCTCTGAATTGTTCGCATCTCCCCAACCAGGGCCCGTGTGACTGTCCAACTGCCAGCACGCAGCAGCAACCTCTCCCCCCACTCCCCTGCCAGCGAGAAGGCGGTGGGGAACACGTCCTCTCTTGAATCACACTTCCTCCGGTCAGGGAGCTTGCGGTGGCTGCAACATTTCAGCTGCGAAGGT
>Ga0065711_1038117_pt1 | contig 19138 bp, 12 predicted proteins | sample Hoacrofraction12_FD_59098 | JGI IMG/M metagenome (GOLD analysis project Ga0065711, IMG submission 59098) | Hoatzin crop microbial communities from Cojedes, Venezuela - Epithelial fraction 12 v2 (version 2) | ecosystem: Host-associated > Birds > Digestive system > Esophagus > Crop | place... | reverse complement strand
AGGGGGATGCATTGCTCCTGTGCATGGAAGAAGTGTTGTTTAAAGAGCGACCAGCACTCATGGACCCCCCTGCCTTCGAGAGCCCTGGCCCACGGGATTCCTCCCAGTAGCTCCTTGAAGAGGCCAAAGTTAGTCTTGGTAGATCAGAGCAGAGTTTCCACACGATCAGTACGCAAGCTGGGCCAGAACCAACACGATTCCTTGTCTCAGAGCCTGTACAGCAGATACTGTACTTTACAAGCAGTTTGCCGTTGACAGATATGAATTATGACTGTCACTGAGAAATAATTAGGATTTCTGCTAAGTTAAACCTTTTAAAGAAAATAATAGTGTACCAAAGAAAATAATAACCTGCTCAAGGTGCTAAAATATTCCTTTATTAACTGATAAGCAGAAACCCTACTGTTCCAATATTATTAAATAAGTTTTCTGCTGTTACTCCTTACTGTAAAAAAAGAGGGAAAGCATAGTATGGCCTACAGAGGCCTAAAAACCTACACCCACATGTGAAGACTGCCATAATAACTTCCCAGAAAGTTATTCTTCAAACTGACATTCATTTTGAATCAGTACAAAAAGGAAGGAAGGAAAGGAGGACTAGAAAGTGTAATATGTAGTATTACTCCATAGTAACATGGAGAGGAAGCTGTCATATCAGGAAAGAGTGAAATGTCTCCAATTTCCGACTCACTAGAGCCACTGTGAGTTATAAGAAACCATAAATCCTCTCGGAAAATTTGGAACAAACCAGCTCATTTTCAGGGTTTGAAAATGCTGCATCACGTACATTTGATCTGATCGAGGATCATGAGAAGTGTCCTAGGAAATTAAGTTTTTAAACTTTTCTACTTCTATAAACGCATGTTAAACAAGCCATGACAAAAACCTAAAGTATATACATACTTTACTATACATCTTCCACATTAACAAAAACAATAAAGAATTAAAAATACAGGAGAACTTGTAAACCAACTGGAAAATAAGATGCATAGGAATGGGGAAAACCCCTTCATATTGCACAGACCTTCATGCACTAGGCAGTCCCAAATTCAGTCATAGATTCAGTTCTGTACACAAGCTTAAATATAAGTAGCAGCATTTTATTATTGCATATGTTTTTTCTTTTTAATAATCTGAGACTGCCTTAGCTCCTCAGTCCCATGAGCATATGGGCAAGATTCAGAAGGCAAAGAACAACCATCAGGATGATGAACAAAAAACCAACAGAGACGTGTTTTAAACGCTTCAGCTGAAAGGCGTCGTTTCACTTCAGGTTCGGTTTTCCTTGATGGTTTCTCTTTTCTCCAGTCACGAATATGAACTCTCCCATTTAGAACTAAGATTTAAAAACAAAAATGCAGTTCTTAATAGACAGCCATGGGAACTGTACTGGAAAAAATGCACAGTGACATCCTGTGAATAAAACACATATTCTACAAATGGATCACTCAGGCAAAAGCAAATGTGCCATTTGTACAGAAATAAAAAGAAGTGCACAACAAACCGAGGTAATATAGACACGGTCTAAAGAAGAATTGATTGATTTCCCTTTGAGATGTTTTTCTGTGATGCTGAATAGTTTGAGACACCTTTGTATCATCTTTGTAGAGGTTTGTTTGTTTTAAATATAGCAGTTAGGATCACTTAGACTAAAGCCCTCTGAATTTAGATTGCAAGTCCTGGCAAAGAAGTCTGAACTTCAAGAACTGTAATCCTTCTGATGTTCAAAACTTTATCACTCCACATTTAAAATGTGATTACCAGCAAAAACCCAGCGAGAGTCTTCTACTACTTTCTCTACACAGCTAACAAAGGTTCACTGACCCAAAAATGCACTGCACCAAAGAGATGACAAGTCTAATGCTTCATATGAATCAACAGTGCACTATCATTGATTAATAAAGATTTGGCACTTTTTAAAATTCATTTGCTGTGTTAGGACCATAGTCTGCACACACACCTTGGTGAACCTCTGCCAACTCCTTAAATGTGTAAAAAAACAGAATAAAAGGAAGCTACTAAGAGAGAAAGAAAAAATGTAGACAAAAAACAACAGTGAAAATGAGGAGGGAAGAATGCGTCACTTCTATGCTGCCATGCTCTATTTTCATATTCTTCTTCAATCATACCTTCTGTATCACACAGTTGTAGCTCGGCATAGTTAACTGATACCATTCTGCATTCTAATAATCACCATTCAAAAGGTAATGAGTCCAGAGACAGCTTAATATCACACATTCAGGCTTGGATGAATTCATCCCTTCAGGTTTCCTTGTGCTGCACAAATAGATCTGAACTCATACAAAGACAATCCAGAAATGGGCTCAGCAGAGTTTTAAATTCTCTCTCAAAGCTTAAAGAAAAATGAGCAGATACAGTGCTATTTATGATTAAGCGTATTTTTTTCTAGAAAATCAGTCCTGTATTCGACAAGATGCCTGATCAAAAGAAACCGCTACAGATCAGTTACTATAAGCCCCTTCTTTTTTTGTGTGTGTGGGGGCATCCATAGGTTTTCCATGTCTGTAAAACACAAATATTTGAGTAAAGATGACAGAAGAGCTATAGTCATGTTCTTCTCTGTCCTCTTTGCCATAAGCAACGTCCTTCCAGACTGCTTACTGGTAAAAGTCCCTTGTTATGGTGACATGCTACTGAAGGAAAGAATCAAGTGATCTCAGCTGAAGCTCCAGGGACTTCCCATGTGATGTAAATTACCAAGAAAGATTTGGCCTTAATCCTAGTCTTTCTTCAGAGGTAACGCGCAGACAGCATCCATGCCAAATTAAAGCGTTCCTTCCATGTAACAGTTGTAAATCTATTCCACCTATCCTTAACGACAGGGAATCAAATTCAGACATGTAATGAATGCAGTGTGACCAACTCTATTCAATGGATGGTAATTCAAAAGGATTTCATTATGGTTTCACATTTTGTACTTGTCAAATGTACAGAAATCCTTAGTGGATGCTAAACTTGGCTAAGTTAATCACTGGCAGCAACTAGGTTGCATACGTGGCATGATCTGCCATGGATTAGTCGATCAGCATTTTACAGTTGATGTAAATTGTTGGGACACAAGGAGTTAACATACTTCCAAATCTGAAGTAGCCTTAATTACTGATAAAACCTGCAGATTTCACATTACTGCAAAGCTAGACCTTCCTTTTGTGAAACTCCACACTGACAAAAAAAAAAACAACAAAACCCCAAAACAACCACCACATTACAACAGGAAAAAAAACCAAAAACCAGCTACCAAGCCCAGCCAGCCACAGACCTGCCACGCTACCACAGGCTATGTAAACTCACCAAACCTCACAGTTACAGATTCTTATGGAAACTAGTTTTATTTTGCGTTGGCATTTACGCTGTGGGGCTTGGTAAGGCCAGACTAAGCCTCAGTTAAATGTTTAAGTGAAATTGCTCTGCAACTGATGGCCCCAAATTCATCAATACTTTATAGAAAACTTGAAATTCTTTAAGTCAAAGAACAGCATTAAATCATGCACTTTAACTAAAGTGTTCTCTTTTCAGACAGAGTCAGTCTAGAACAACTCTTTGCTGATAGACGCCTTACCAGTCTCATTTAAAAGAGCTTTACTAACAGGATCTTGGAGCAACAGACACATAAAGAATATTCACTTTTAACTGCTTTCTATACCTTTGTGTAAAAAACCCCACACCACCACAGTAAACTTTCAGTTGAGTTTAACTGCCTATAAAGGAAATAAAATAGACAATTAAAGAAAAACAAAACACAAAACCTCTTTACCTTCAAATACTTGATGATTGTTCTTGAGCAGTGTCTGTAGGCCCCCATATTCACTCTTTAGTCTTTTTAAAGTCTCTTTATTTAAGTGTTCTGCTACTTCTTTCAATGAAAGGCTTTCTGCAATAAATAATGGTGCAGCTATTAAAAATGTATACATATAAAATACTAAGAAAATTTAACTTTTATATGAATTAATGATTATAAGCAGAATTTACAAATTATCTACTAGCACTGCAGCAACCTTGTACTCCCAGTATCATGCATGATATATATTTTATATGTATGTTGTCTGTAAAATAGCAGCTTTCATTCTATAGGACTCAAGTCAGAATTTCTACAGTAAGACACATTTCTTATTTTCCCTGCTTTTTGTACGGTAGCATATAACCCTCATTGTGGTAAGCACTGTTTACATGCTTGTAGCTGGACAGAAGAGAGAATGACTCAAAGCATCTCCTGTAACAGTACTGTATGACAGACTACAGTGAATAATAAAAATGGATGAAGGAAAATGGAAAGATGATAGCTGTAAGAACTAACTCAACACTTACCAAATTAACAGCAACTTAATATTGTTTTTCTTCTTAAGGCTAAACCAAAAATTCCTAATCATGTTGTAATCAAATGGCACTCCAAAGCACTTTCTACAGAAGTCTTACAGAATTACAGCCAATTATGATGTGACTATCCAAAAAGAAGCTTAATATTCTCCCCAAACAGATGCAGAGGCTTCTGTTCTGGTAAATGGGGATGAGTTCTGGGTTTGTTTTGGTTTGCTTTTTTTAATAAAAATTGATTCTGTCCTAGTATTTAAGTGTACAGGGGAAAAGCGCCCCACACTATTTTTTCTTGCAGAAAATTTTTTCTTACCCCACAGAATATTTTTTCTTACATGTCTGATTTACATCTCAGTATGCAATAAAAACACAGCAGGAAAAAAGAAGCCTTTGATTGCTACTGTACTGTTCTTGATATTTCCTAAAATCTATTTCACTTCCTAAATTTACAAACATGCCAATTCACTGGAAAAGACCACCTCTGCCAGAAAAGGCAAAAGATGGCATAAAGGAAAGACAACCTCACCTCCTTGATTCCAGGTATTCGTATTTCCATCATGCATATTAGAACATGATTTTTGGGGGGCTGCATTTAACAGCAAGTTTGCCACACTGAGAACCACATCATCTACAAAATCCCGAGGGAGGGACGCACAGTTTCTCATTTGTTCTACTTTTTTTCTGGGTTGAAATCCAGGAATCCAAATAGTACCAGCAGTCTCAGTCTCATTTTCAGGAAGTTCTGAGCCTGCTTCTTTGCATACACCACCACAGTGATCCGTGTGATTCGATCCAACTCTTCTGTCACACATGACCACAGTGCAGGTCTGACGATTACCAATATACTGTGTTATCTGCTTGTCAATCAGAGCACATTCTGTAGGTGGATAGGTCCTGTTTTTTCCAATAAGGCACACCTATTTTAGTAGAAACAGTAAATCACTTTCTACACAGTCCCATACTTACACACAGTCCCCCAGCCTGCACACATCTTTTGCAGACTTCTAAATCTACTTACAGGAGATATCCATTCAAACTCAATGCTCACTATATTCTGAGGATTTTTTAATTTTAGTTTTCAAATATTGGTGCCACAGAAGAAATTCAGTAATCATAATCCGAAATTCAAACCATAATCCATCACTCCATACAGGCAGAGAACAAAGAAGATTGGTCCCGACCCTCAGATTATTTACAAAATTAAAGCTGGACACCTCTTCCTACTCTGAAAACGTCTCACTTCGAATTTCACGGGACATGAAAACCAGCAAAATTAAAGTACAAATAAGCAACATAGGCAGCTGGAAAAATTAAGGCTAAAAATGAGCTTTATAAGTTTTTGATCCTATAGGGTGACATAAGAAACAACAATAAAACCTTCCATTTTTCTTTAGGACTCTACTTACAACGTTAAGAAAAGATGACCCAAGAAAACAATGAGTACTTTTAGTCTCTATTCGGAGCACACTGTTTCAAGTAATGCAATGGAGTATAGTCTGATCTTACAACAATAATAATGAACAGACAATATTAATGAACAAACATCCATATGCTTCAGACAGCTAGCAGTTAAAAAAAAAAAACCAAAAACCAAAAACCCTATACAGTCCAAAATTACCCTTTTTGTTGATGGAATTCTAAGGCAATCTTCTTCCACATGAAAGCCGCATACAAATCCCACTTGAGCAACAAAATCCAGATATTCTCTGTACTGAGTTTTCTTGCTTTGGCTTCGGCTGTATTTTCCATGGAAATCAAAGAAGCAACATGGCAGCACAAAGTAGCAACATGAATAGGAAGACCTACGAGAAGGATAACAAACTGCTGAATGCAAAGTTATTGCAGAGAACACGCAAATTTAACAAATAACCCATCAGAAACAAGCATTAATGGAAATTTTTATTAAGTGACAGAGCTTCATAAAATAATATTTATATGTTCCTCTTTCAGTAAATTTATTAGCATAATCAAAAATACTGTTTCACAAAGTATTTGCTATAGCAAATTACTGTGCCAACTTCATTTGCAGGACTAAATCTCTAGATATTAAGCTATTGCAGCTGGTTGTGAAGAGCACAATGGTTCAAGGCAAGGCAGAACCAAGAGCAATTTTATTTTAAAAAAACCCAAGCAACAGATTCACATATATAAAATAAAAATCAGTTCTATTTTTGAACCTCAAAAGCAAAATGCTGTACTGAATTCTATGGGAAAGTAAGTACTACATCAGTGCTTCTCCACAGGGAGAGAAACATTTTGTAAAAATAATCAATTGGCATCAAAAGCAGGAAGCCCTGCAAGGACAGCAGGCGTAGATGCAAAAGTGACAGTTTTCACCAAGCACCCATGGGTAATTATGTTTTATTTTTTTTTAATTTCTTCCCTCCCACTCCCCTCGCTCCACAAAATACCTAGCGGCAATTACAGGTATCCATGGCGTTAATTCATCTGAATGGTTTCCTATGAGCCAGTCAGTATCTGGAAACAGATGACTGTCACCTGGCATGATTGTAGATTCCTAAAAAAAAAACAAACAATATGCTAAGTGAATGTTCATCCAATCATAGACTTTTATTACAAGTTTCTTTAAATGAATCTTCTTTGTTAATAAAGCACTAAGCAATAACATAAAATCATACAAGCTGACAAATGCAAGGTGAATCAGAACCACAGACACCAACAATGGTTTCCATAATCTCTGTTTCTGCCAGGCAGCAGTTTTTTTACAGCTACAAAGAAGTAATTTAGCAACAGCTACCCACAAAATATTGGTCAGACAAAGAGTAGAATAACAATTCTGGTTAAGATACCTTACACTCTAAATATCTGTAAACAAATACCATCCATTGGATTATGATTTCTTGCCATTCTCCTTCTGTCACACGTATGTCTGGACTCAATTTTTCAGAAAGCCACTAAATTTGCTGTGCAGAGCCCTAGGACTAACACAACAATTAATCAGAACACGGCTTCACTGCTGCTTTCTCTTCTTTCACAGACTCTTCCCAGATGAAATTCTAATATACAGAACACCACTCTGCACACTTTATTATTCACATATAATAAACCTAACCCAGCCTAACATGCTCTCTCTCGGCTATGTCGCCATTCCATCACCTTCCAAGTTGTGTCATGACTACGATACACGGAAAATCAGGAGCAAAAATTAGAAAAAAAATAGTTAGAGAAAGAAGGCTTCTTTTCACTGGCCTTCAGAATAGCATTTTGCCTTGTGGAAATTCAATATATATGGATTGAGAAGACATCAGCACAGAAGTCTTCCCACCACAGTACTGACTCACAGAATAGTTACTAGGCTCAAGAATACCCTATCCTGATACTCTTAAAAAAACAAGAAGCCAAAGAAAAACCCAAAAACCAAAACCAACCACCAAACACGATGAATTCTTCATTCTTGAACTTGTAAAAATTCTTGAGTGCCTTTAATGTTTGTTTTTCTCACACACACATTTTCCTCCCTGTAAGTTCAGCAAAGAAACTACTTAAAGATGTGGATACTACGGAAGTACATACTCTTCTCTAAAAATGTGCATGTATCTCAAATAATTATTGGGCAGATTTGAAAAAAGTTCTAAAGTTGAATCTCTACAGACCTTTACGAAAAGCCCTGAAAAGTATGTCCATACTCTCATTTTACATACAAAATGCATGTTTTGAGGTCAAAATTCACATGCAAAATAGTACCTGTATAGGAATTTTAAAAAACACCAACACATAACATGGAATTTCAGAAATCTCAGGCTACCTCTATTACATTCCAACTGCCCTTTTCAGAAAGCACTCTGTTAGGTATTTTAGGTATCAGTATGGTATATTATTGTTCACTTTAAGTACTCTGTCTCTGACCATTTTTAGTTATGTATATACATTTCCAGATAATATATGTAACAAAATCCTTTTTGGCAGGTAAGTAGATGTTAAACCAAGTGTTTGATAAGTATTTGCTTATGGTTGATTAAACAAGTTACTCCTACATTATGTTTCAGTTTCGATCATTTCATTTAGGCATCACATGAATTACCAGTGCCATACTCCACATTTTGACAGTCACCCACAATCAAAATTTGTATTCATCATGTCTGACAGCAGTTTGGCAATACAGAGTGCCACCTGTTACATTCATTTATATTGTTAGTATTGGCACTGCATGTCACAGATGGCAATATCCATCCTGCAACTCATGCTTTAAGTAAAGATCAAAACAATTAGCTTCCAGGGTAACAAAAGGCTGTAAGCAGGTGCTTTCTCCTTCTGTGGCTCCTGTGGCTACAGGAGCCTTGCAGAATCATTTCACCCTTTCTGTTCGTTATACAGCTCCTTCCCACATAAATCAATGCTTTCCTTATATGCATATTTTGGATATTTTTATTATTTCTGTCTAGCTTTTCAAGTGTTCTTCGTTAATTCTGGGTTTTTTTTTTCTTTTAAACCAGACAAACAAATTCCATCCTTTTCTACTTTGTTCCCTCATGCTGCAGAGAGGGACAGCTGATGCTCAGAAGTTTTCCTTTGAATCAAGAAATCTGAGAAACTGTAAACAGCCAGAGCTTAATATGAAACGAATGTACAAACTCAAAGATTCCCACAATACAGAAACAGGAGCAGAAAAAGGAATACATAGCATGAAAGAGATGATGCTATTTTGTATGATCACAACTGACTTAATATAGTACAACAGGAATAAAGGAGCACAGCTTGATGTTTTGGATTGTTTCTTGAAGCTTTTCAGTAAGATCTGGTTGCAGACTGCAGCAAAGGAATCTGGCAGTTTTGGCAATCTGTACCCAAAACGGCAGGGTGGCAAAGAGAAGACTGAAAGCTCCACCTTCCATCTGTGAAAACTGCTGCTCCTTTATTTATTTAGTATAAATTGTTAGCATTCAAAGATATGTTGACTTAATTTTTAAACAAAACTACTAGAGAATAACTACAGGAAGAAAATTCTTTTAATGTATTGGAAGCTGACAATGTTTGAGAGAATGGAGTGAGAAATTTTAGGAGTGTAGAGAACAAGAACCAGGAACACCTCGTTTCTAAAGGACAACTGTTCCTCAGTACCACATTTCAACAAGTATCAAGGACAAGACCAAGGACAGCTGGAGTTAAAGTGAAAGCTCCTGTGCTCAGATTGTTCCTGTTCTCATAAAAATGCCAATGCAGAACTTGAAATCTAATCCCTCTTTCAGACTCTTTTTTTTTTTTTGATGGCTACTATTGCAATTACTTACCACTAGGTCAGTACAGCAGAGGATTGGCTCCTTTGAGGTCCAACAGTTTTGTCCCCAAAACAGCACACAGCACTAGAAGGTCAGAATCACTTTCAAGACTAAACTACTCACAACTTTGGATACTGATATCTTTTACGAGGTACAGTGGTGCAAAGCTGCTTAATATTGATCTTCCAGTAAAATCAGAGATTGTTTCATGGTGTGCATGTCTGTACATGCAGTAGGAAATCACACTAGTCTTCTCAGCTGAAAAATAAGTAAGTTGCGAATATATGCAAGGGTACGATACAGCGCTACTCTAATAATCCCCTTTACAACTCACTTTATAGTCCTGCAAGACGTATGGGTGGCATCATACCAAACCCACAGATCACTTCAGACAACTGTCTGTAACCTGGTATGTTTGATTACATTTGCATCAATGCAACCTGAAGCAATGAACAAATGAATCAAGTTATGAATCAGTAAGATCGACATACATTTGCATAATACCTCTAAATGAGTTTCTGGTCCATACATGTCCCATATTTTTCTTCTCCTCACATCAATTCCTCTACCTGAATGCTGAAATATTTGAACAATAAAATGTATCATTTTTAAGTACTACTTTAAGCAAAAGTTGTCAAACAGGCTCACTAAATGTATGTATTAACATGGATTATTTCATTCACACTAAAATTTAGACACATAATGAAACACAGCTTCACTATTTCAGGCAGAAGCTGAATACTTTCAAACCTTTTTTTCCCTTCTAAATATGAAGGGCAAGACTACAAATATTAAGTATATATCTGGTTTGAAACTTTACCTGGGCACAACTATTGAGACCGCTCTTGCATCTCTACGAAAGTAAAAGCAGAGTATTGCTTTTCGTTTGTTTTTAAAATATCAAAACCTTTTATAAGACAAGTATTACTGTACAACCCACAGGGCTCACGGAAGAGTGCATGCTATTCTAAGCAGTCCCTGCTGGGAGAACCACCTTTCCACTACTGAGGTGAGTTAGGTTGTTGGGAGTCCAAACACACTTCTCCCTGTGTGAACTGATGGACAGAGGAAATAGGACTGGAAACTAAAGCAAGAAATAAAGAACGCATAAGTAATAGTATCTGAACTTCCAGAATCCTGCGCAGAACTAACCAAAATCAATTACTACAAAAGTCTCATAAAACTCTCACACATTTGATTTTTTGATAGTCATCAATGGCTGTCAGTGCTACACTGGTGATGACCAACTGATGCACGAAAAGAAATATCTACAGGGAAAATAGCATCTTGTATTAGATGAACTTTTTCTGGCCACACAAAGCTTGTGTTAGGAGAACTTGGGACATTTTTCTCCCCACATGACAACTATTAATCTAACAGGAGATAGTTATTTACTCTACAAATTTTACGACGTTCTTGCAAAACTGGAAAATACAATTTTCTGAAACAGACAGCCCAAACTTCACTGGGTTTTGTTCAATCTCACTGACCCTTTTTTGCTGTTGTTTCAGAAACTACGCCTCAAGAAACTGAATTTTGATGTTGCCACATTTTCACTCACAAAAGCATGTTATTAGGCTTTTTCACAATTAATAAATGCTAGGGTTGTTTTTAAAGAAAAGGGAAAAAAAAATTTCAGGACATGACAAGCAGAATTCAACTTCGATAAAATTAAGTTCATGAAAGACATCTTATTTAAAGACTTTTGTGAGAGAGAATATCTATGTTAAGATTCTGTATTCCTTTTTGCTTTGTTGACAGCATAACTAAATTACACCACTACTTTTTCTTTTCCCTCTTAGTTTCTTACCTCAAAAAAACAGCCCTGAATTGAAATTAATTGCACTAATAAAAATAAGTGAAAAGTTTCTAAGATAAAAGGAAAGCATAACAAGAACATTGACTATCTATATCTTTTAATTATTATTTTAAAAAGCACTGTATTTACCCCTTCATTGTTCAGAATATGAACCAGTAGACCATTTCCACATCCAAGGTCTACAAATGACTGTTTCTTGATCAACCCTTTTTCCTTTCTCTCTTCTTCCCAAAGAATCTAAGACAAGAAAAGAAAACATTTTAGACTTCTGCTCTCACATTTCCCTGCAAGGAAGCAGCAAAGTTTATTAGAAATGAAAGGAAAAAGCTGGGAGAGAATGCAGATGTGACAGAAGACATCCCTTGTACTTACAGAGAAAAAAACTTTAGAGGAGAAAAAAACAACCCAGAAAACACTAAAACTGTTTATGGAGAGGGGCAGGAATTATTCTGCAAAATATTAACCATTTTCTAATGGCCAAGCCCATCCTCCACTCCCTTCTGAGTCACTGGAAGTTGAAATTAATCAGGACTATACAACCCTGGGCTAGAGTGAACATAAATGTAAAATAAGCTGCTAAAACAAAGGGTGCAAGAGATGAACAGAGAAAGCAAGGGAAGTAGCAAGTAAACTTAAAGTGTCTCTGCAAGTAACACCACAGAAGCATTTATATTCACTGTATTAAAAAAAGAATCGGTGGTAGAGCTGAAAATATGAAATAAAATATTCTTTGAGATCAGTTGGCTACATACTGGTACATGTACCATCACTTTCTACTGAACGAAGTGTAGCTTACCTAACAACAGTCAGCTGCCCCAAATTTTACATTCACCACAGGGATTTAGCCCAATTCTAGTCCCTGTTCTGTATGTAAGTAGTTACTTCTACACAGTTATGTAATTCATAATTAGATGTTTGACTGCAGGGCATGGATTAGTCTCTCTCTATCACTGTCAAACTCTTTTTCCTTCAATGAGAAGCTACAGAGCACACATATACCAATCTGACTAACAAAAATCAAGAGTATTTAACCATGAAAATTAGTATTTTCAATATTGCTGCTTGTTAGTTTGCCAGTTTTGCTAGAGGGAAAGAAGCTGCAGATAATCCATGAGATTATCACGCTGTGTTTACATTTTTAAATGTACTAATCACTGCACTTTTGCACTCCAGACTGTATTCCAGAAATCCCTAATCACCTCCTACACAGATCACACCTATCCTCCATCCCCTGCTGAGTTTGCAAACTGAATAGCTACTTCTTCAGGCATGTGCCTAGACAGTAGGTGACCTTAACTGCGGAGTAAAATGAGGTCAGATGCCCCTTCCTCCCATCATATCAATCTAGATGCTGTAAATCTATAAAAATTTAACACTGGACCTGCCTTATCTTAACCACCCGTTTAACATATTTCTAAATAATGAGTTATTATATACCATCATATAGATATATGAAAATTTTGCAAGGAGGTTAGGTTATCAGTACCATGCTTTAAGCTTCCATTTATATAAGCCAGTTATTAGATGCTCTAAGTAATTTTTTGAAAATTACTGCTATGTCACCTAAAACACATTATCACTGTAAACAAACACTCACGTGCATAAAAATTTGCAAAACATTTTCAGGAGTGTCATTACAGAATTTTCCTGTGGGTACAACTATCATAATTCCCAACATACAGGAACCAATTATCAACATACAATAGTATCCTGGTGGTAAAAATGGTGAAAGATAAGTCCATTCTGTAGCTCCTTCCACAAGCCAGTATCATAGAATAGAATAGTTCAGTTAGAAGGGACCTACAACGATTATCTATTCCAACTACCTGGCTACTTCATCTTGATCATTTCTCTCATATAAGAAGTTCTGTCACACCAATGTGACAAGATTTTGAGAGTAGCCTAGGTCAGTCAGACTTCCTCAGACAATTTAAAAATACCACTCAGGAAAAGAAATTGGGGTTCTAAGTTTAAACAGTCAATTATCAAAATAAATTAGTCCTCAACGAGTTGTGTAAATGAGCTGACTTATTTACAGTTACTGACTTAGATAAGAGAGTTATCTCCATTATACTTCAAGGCAGACATGCTCTTAACTGCACTCTGGGTAGCAGTCAAAAAATACTGATGTGCCTACATAATTTTGATGCTGTTTAAAAACCCGAAACTCCTAGTGACTGCAGGTGGCAGAATTTTCATAGATTCTTAAATAAGTAGATGCCTTGGAAAACTGCACCAAGTATTTATCTGCTTTTCTAGCATCTGCAGTTGGCTTTATTGCATTTGAAGATGGAATCCGAGCCAAACGTTTATCAGGGAAAGGCAAAGCAGTGAAAAACCTTTAGCATAAAATTAACAAGTCGTAGAAATACGTATAAAACAATAGCTTCTCATGTCCAAATCAGTCTGTCTAATCACTATTTTTCTGCTACATCAGTGCTTTTTGCTTTATCATTTAAAAAAAAAAAATATATCGTCTCTGTATAGGTCACAAACTTCCTGTGACAGAGCACCACAAATCTTTATCCTGTCTTCACAAGGAAGTTTTAGCATACCTCTAAACTTAATTTTCATTGTTATTGTGCTGACTTTTGTGGTATAGGGCAGTATAAAAAACAAACCAACTGATATTACTCTCCTTTGTCACATCCAATTTTTTTTCCCAATTTTGTTAAAAAATGCCTAGCTTCTGTAATTGCTTCTTATATGTAAATCCCTGAAACGCTGTTGAGATTACTACCAAAGAAGATCAGAAGACGAACACAACTTGAACAGTTATAGACACGAATTCCGCTTTCAGTTTACATTATGCCTGAAAACATTGTAAGAGGAACTTTGTGTCTCTGCTTATATGACAGCAAAAGCAAAAAAAAAAAACCAACAAAAAACCCAAAACACCGAAAATACAGAAAACCCAAATCCACATCCTTTCTCCTACCCCCTTCCTTTTGCCTTGATGCCTGTAATAACTTCAGGTCATTCTATTTTACAGAATGCAGTAATTATCAAATCAAAATACTGGTTTTCTTTAGAGAGGTTATGAGGAAATAGAACCTTATAGAACATTAGGCCAAGTAGTTCCTTACCAGCAAGTAAGTGGCAATGGCAACATCTTCATAAACAAATTTCTCAGGATCTGTCACTTCAGGCCACACCTTCAGGAAAAAAATAGAGAAAAATTATTTCCTGCACTATCTGAAATAGAAGCACTCAGAGCGATCTAGATACTCATCTACTTCAACAGGTTTCTGCACTTCACCAATTCTGCATTTTAACCTTATTATTTACATTTTTTGTGTTTAAAGACTGTTTGATTTTGTGAGCCACCCAACAGAATAATGGCATAAAGAATGTCTGCTGTCATTCAATGAAGTTTCCAAGAACATTATGGCTCCATATGTGCAGCCCACAACAGATCAACTGCTGCGTCTGTTCTGTAATAAAGCATGCATCCTTTTATTTACTCTCTCAGAAGAAAAAAATACTTATATCCTTCCTGTTATGTGCAACACTGATAACATTAGCATTTGTAAATTTATTTTCACAGTGTAACAATCATAGAATTATCCTGGCACAACAGAACATGAAGAATCAAAATTGGAGACAGGAAGACAGAAAGTAGAAGTATTATCCCTGTTTTATAAGTGAGGAATTGAAACAAAGATTAAAATGCTCGACACTACACTAAGTCTACTGCAGAGCTAAAGAACGAACCCATCACCTTACCCACAAGTCCAATTCTCCTCTCATATGTATCTTTCTGCTAGCACAAAAATATCAACAGTAAAACCTTCCAACATTTTCACAATGTAAAATGCATTACAAAATCATTTACCATTTTTTTTTGCTTGTAGCTAGAGTCTGGTGTATAAGGATATAGATATTATTTCATACAGCACTTGAGATGATCACTGTCATTTTTCAGGATCCCCAAGATAAAACAGTATAACAAGATTGCTCCTCTAACTCAAACACCTATTAATATAGCATCCAAATTTAAGAAGAGTAACAGGAAATTTAATCTACTTGCTAACCAGTGCTGTTTCCAGACTCGTCCAAGTTTTGGAGAAGGAGGTGCTTTATTTATGCCTTCTAGTGTGGATGACTTCTTACTTACATCCACTGACCTACTGCTTACTTCTTATCTGAAGGGAAAAATTCTAGAAAATACCTAACTCCCCCAGATATTTAGCTTGAATTTGGCTCCAAATCTTGCTTTTCCACTTCAGTTCTTCCAAATACTAAACCTTTTTCCCCCAATATATACACAGAAAAAAATGCCAAGACATGAAACCACAAAACATACATTTCAATTAAATTGCTTCTTTTATTAAAAAAAGAATTTAGTGAATGAAGCAGTTTTACTAAACAAACAACAACAACAGAATATAGGAAAGCATATTATTATTGTATTTATTTCTAAACTTACCTTTACCATCTCTTTGTATTTTCCTTTAAGATCTTGATAAACTTTGCTATATTTTGCTACAGAAATGAGCGACAGTGTACTTTTAAACGAACTGGGCTTTTCCTCTACAGACCATTTAGCCAGTTTGAACAAAAGTTCATTCCCAAGCCATGCTAGTTTGGGGTATCCCATTCCATCTGAAAACCAATCTTCTGGAAATGGAGCTACAAGAGACACCGACCTTCAAAAATAAAATAAAAACTTTGTGTAAATACAGTGTATTTCTTTATTTCAGCTACCTCAAAAAGAGAAAACAATGATTAAACAAAGAAAATCAGCTGATCAAACAGAAGTATAAAAGCAGACTGGAGAATAAGCAAAGATGCAATAGGTAAAAGCAAAAGCAAAATAAAACAGTGAAGTTACTGAATAATGGAACAGTCTCCCCTGAATTTTGTTAGACAGCTCATTATCTGCCAATTCAAACACTGCATATGAGAGTCCATGCTACATTTAACACAATGACTGGGGACTCGCATACAATGAACAAACTGATTTAGCAAGATATCCAAACACACACCAGCAAAAGTGAATTCATGGAATTCACGAAAACTATGGGAAAATTCAGGCACTGGTACATTTAGTTATCTCTATCTGTATTTAGGTTTCATTAGAGCTATGCCCTCAGATGCTAAAACCAAGCTACAATGGTCTACATCTCAATGACTGAAGCTCAGTAGGTTGCAAACAGCAATTCCAATTTGACCCTCAACCTAAGACCTACAGAACCTGACCTCTCTCACAGGCATGGCTAGTTCCCCATCATCAGAATACACATACTTTTTCCAGACCACACACATGTATGTACAGTCAATGCATACATTCAAAGATTAAATAGATTTGTTTTGTATTGATTTGGGTGTGGTAGATGTTTCATTTTTAACTGAACGCTGTGCACTAAAGACCACACCACTACTGTCATTACTAATCAAGCAGGAAAGTATGCAAAGCAAATCACGTAGACACCAACACTAAAACATGGTGTGATCCTTGTGATAACTCGAGGTTTGCTTCCTCTCTCACTCCCAGTACTTACCATTCCTCATCTTTTATGTGTGTAAGTTGAATTTGATAAATATTGCACTTTTTAATCCAGCATTCTCCTTTAGTGTTCTCCTCCAAAGGCAGAAAGGTCACAGTTCCGTTGTAAACATCTGAAAAGACATGTGAAGAGTGATATATTATTCTATTGTGCTAACCAGCATGGTCTGCACCAAAACAAACTTCTGCATCCTTACTATGTTAAGTGCAAACTAGTGAGGCAGTATCTAGGACAATACAGGAAGAACCACAATGCTAAGAATAGATCCGCTTCCCAGTGTGCCTGACATCTGAAACTACTGAACTGTCTGAACTCTTAAATAGCATTCTGCTGCATGATGTTTCCAAAACACCTAAGGCTGACCAGTAAGATTATTCATTTTCTTTAAACCTATTTCAATAAAGTAAAAGCTAGACAGTGAGATTTTTCTAGCACAATACTGCTGCTTTCCCCTACCCCACAGCAAATCCAGAGTCCTGGGAAGCAGATTCCAAATTAACCGACACTTACATATCACCCCAGTACGAGATAAACAATCAGTGCAATATTAAAAAATAGTAATATTATTAGTATCTATCACTTTTGCCATGTTCTAATACAGGATCTATTGTGTGATTGTAATTAAGCACAGCTACGCTTCCGTTTTGGCGTCATGCAGCTTTCCCAGTTAGATTTCCTGGACTAAGCACTGTGGAAATACACATTATCTATCCCTAAATTAGCATGTCATAACTCTGAAGGGAGACTACCTGAGAAGATCTGTTTCTAGATGAAGAATTGCATGATACAGCCTAGTACTCACATGCTACTGACTTTTTTTTTAATCTTAATTTCTTAATTTATTCCCTATAGCCTTCCTATAAAGTGACTCCATACTATATTCCTTATGGCATATGATATGCATGCATTATTACTTTCTAAACCAGTTGCAAAAATGTTTTTAGTTATTGTTTACCCAGGGCAATTTCTTCAGAATAACTTATTGAGTTCTCATTTTTTTTCAGTTACCATCAAAACAAACATTCTGACAACTACAAATCTTCAAACTGAGAATGCTTTATTGACTAAGTAATCAAATTTCAATGGACTCCAAAATTTCCTGAGTCAGACAGGAAAGAACAATTAGCAACAGAGCAAACATCCAGTCTTGCTATCTCGGCCCATTCTGAGCCAACCCCTTTACTTTACTTTACACACACTAAAAAATGTTCTCCTAGGCTTTTTTTTTTTTTTTTAACAGAAAGGCTCTCCAGATGTTGTTCAGGAACATCTTCTCTTAACACCAAAAGAAAAAAAAAAATCATAAAACTGAAACATACAAGGTATTTTTTGAAGGCATCACAGTAAGAATTGTAGGCCACAAGCATCCTAAGTTAGCTGTCTCCCATAAATGACTATAGGTCTTTTTGAATTGTAAATTTAATTGTTTCCGGAATTCTGATTCTTTTCAAAATGTCACTATTAGAATTTAATCCACATCAACGCTCTTTCCAAAATTTATCTTAAAACGGTGCCAACCTCTACTCTATGTAACTTTATTTATATTAGTAGGATTTACTGCAGTGTACTACCACATACAATGTTAAAAAAGAAATAAAACCAAACCCCAAGTCGAGCTTCATTTTTCAGCAATACGAAACCGTAATAAGAAAGTCGACACAAACACTTCAGCTCGGCCAGGCCGGGGGCACAGCTGCCTCCTTTTTTTCCACAAACCCCGCATCTTCAAAGGCTTCTGTCACTCCTTACAAGCCCGTAATGAAGCCTGCGCTACGAGCAGCACTTCTGAGTGGGCGGCTGACTCAGGAACCGCAGCGGGCACGGTGACAGCCCCTCCTGCCTTTTCTTTCCAAGGGAAAGGGAGAGGTGAGGCCCTTCCCGCACCCCTTCCTCGGGAGCGGGGGCCCGGCCTCCGCAGCGCCTCACGCGTTAGCTCCTCGCCCCACCACGCTTCCCTCAGGCGCGAGCGGGGTTGCTTCAACCAGAGCCCCGCAGGTGTTTCACCTCTGTAATCTGTAATTTTCACCTGCTGAAACCTCCTAGCACAAAAATAACACAGACGAGGGTAAAATCTAAGGGCGTGGTGAAGACAGAAATCTACCCGCACTCCCACAAACCCAGAAAAAAGCTTTCGCGCCGCGGCCGGGCTCCCGCTCACCTTGGACCGCCAGCTCCCTCGTCGGCGGGGCGGGCGGGCCGCCGGGCCGCCCCCGGGGCAGCAGCGTCCTCAGCACGGCGCG